>Ga0180223_1000492_pt1 | contig 48955 bp, 45 predicted proteins | sample eDN5th30CKraftOP_FD_151337 | JGI IMG/M metagenome (GOLD analysis project Ga0180223, IMG submission 151337) | Enriched Organic Plus compost microbial communities from Emeryville, California, USA - eDNA 5th pass 30_C Kraft OP (version 2) (version 2) ... | reverse complement strand
CAGCCTTCTTGCCGGAGGCGCCACGGGCGGGCGTCTTGCCGGAGTTCTTGTCCTTGGTTGCTTTGGTTTTGTTATGACGCGATTTGTCTGCCACGGCGCCTTGCGTGGAACCGCCACGCCCCTGATGATCCGATTGTCCTTCAACGCCGGTATCCGGAAGCGGACAAGGCGTGAACAACCGACGGAATGTGCTAATAATAGCACATTTTCCGCAAAAATCAAAGGTTTATGGGCGGTTGAGGTGTTTCAGTACCGTCTTTGGAGGCTGCGCCGCCAACTACGGTTAAGAGGATTCCGCGTGGCCCCGTTTCAGTCGCCGGTGCCAGGGTTCGGCGAGAAATACTTGTCGAACTTGCCCTCGGCTCCGTCGAACTCCTTGGCGTCGTCCGGCGCGTCCTTCTTCTGGGTGATGTTGGGCCAGGTCTTGGCGTATTCGGCGTTCACGCCGAGCCATTTTTCCAGATTCTGCTCGGTATCGGGCTTGATCGCCTCGGCCGGGCATTCCGGTTCGCACACGCCGCAATCGATACATTCGTCCGGATGGATCACGAGCATGTTCTCGCCTTCATAGAAGCAATCGACGGGACACACTTCGACGCAGTCCATGTATTTGCACTTGATGCAATTTTCGGTGACGACGTAAGTCATCAAGATCTCCGGAACCGTTCTAAATTCGGGTGTTGGCCTAGCGCAGGACGTGCAGCGCCGCAAGAGATGGAAGCCTCTGCTATCGCAGATAGTTACTTCCCGCTCCCGTTCAATTCCTCATAAAGGATCTGCGCTGACGGCGCATCACCCCTCCGTTCGCTGAAAGCGGCGACCTTCAGGACACGAACCCGCGCATCGAGTGCCACCGTCAGCACGTCACCCGGTTTGAGGGCATGGCCGGGCGACGTCTGCCGCGCGCCATTCAGACGAACCCGGCCACCCGATACAAGTTTCGCCGCGTCGCCACGGGTGCGCACGATCCGCGCATGCCATAGCCATTTGTCGAGACGCTGGCGATCCAAAGGCGGGCTTTAGTCCTTGCGGTTGCCGAGCTGGTCCTTGAGTGCAGCGAGCTTGGCGAAAGGCGAGTTCGGATCGGCCACACGCTCGCGCTCACGCGGCGCGCTGGTGGCAAAGGTGCGGAACGCAGGCCCGCTGTCCTTGCGGTCGCGACCGTCGCGCTTGCCTTCGAACTTGCCCTTGCCCTTGAAACGCTGATGCGGACGGTCGCCGCGCTCCTCGCGCGGACCGCGTGCCTGGGCGCCCTCACCCTCGGGACGCGGCTTGCGGTCGTCCCGCCCGCGATCGCGGTTGTGCCGGCGCTGGCCGCCCGGGCGCTCGGTCTTCTCGCCCGCCTCGGCTGCAGCACCTGCTTCCGGCGCGGCGGCGTGCGAAGGACGGCGATGATGATGACGGTTGCGATCATGCTTGGGGCGGCGCTCGTCGTGACGGCCCGCGGGACGCCACACTTCGACAAGCTCCGGCTCCGCCGGGGCCGTGACGGCAGCGGCTTCGCTGGAAGGCGATGCGTCCTCAGAAACCGTTGTCGTATCGGCATGCGATGCTTCCGCGGCTGGCGCGGCTTCGGTTGCCGTTTCTGTCTGCTCCGCTGCATCTGCCGGGGCGAACGCGACTTCCGGCAGCTTCGAGGCGCTCGCGACATCGGCGGCAGCCTCTGCTGCGGCCTCGGCTTCCACCGGTGCAGTCTCGACAGCGGCAGTTTCCGCAGCGGCTTCGGGAGCAGCGTCAGTTTGCGAAACCGGGGCTTCGTTTTCGGAAGCGGCAGCCGCAGATGCCTCCACCGGCTTCGGCTCCTCCGGCAACGGCGCGCGGCGATCCATGCGATAACCGAGCGAGCGCAGCACGGACGCGAAATCCTCGCCCGCCGAACCGGTGAGCGAGGTCATCGCCTGCGTCACCGTGAACGAGCGGCCGTCGAACGCGCCGGCAGGCTTCTCCATGCCGGTGCCGGGACGCCATGACAGAGCCGGGCGAATGAGATCGGCGAGACGCTCCAGAATATCGACACGCACCGCGCGTTCGCCCGCAAGCTTGTAGCCGAGCACGCGATAAGCGTCCTGCGACAGCGCCTTGTCCGCCGGGAACGACGTGCGCCCCGAAGCCGCCAGATGCTGCGCGCCGCCAAGCGCGTTCATGTCGACGTCGTCCTGCTTCAGCGCCCACAACAGCGACGCCAGCGTGCGTGCGCCGGGCTTGAGCAACGCGGGGAAGAAGATGTGATAGGCGCCGAACCGCACGCCGTATTTGCGCAAGGTCGCACGCGACGGCTGATCGAGGTCCTTCATCTCGGCGGCGATCTTCGGCCGCTCCAGCACGCCGAGCGCCTCATTGAGCTGGAAGGCGATGCCGCGCGCGATGCCGGTGACGTCTTCGGCCTTCGACAATTCGAACATCGGCCCGAGGATTTTCTCGATATGCGTCTTGAACCACAGATCGAGCCGCGCCTGCACCGCATCGCGCGGCGCGCCGGTGAGGCGTTCGTCGGCGATGATGCGGATGCGCGGATGCAGCACCTCGTCTGCCGATACAAGTTTGCCGACCGCATCGCCGGTCCAGCGCAGCGTGCCGTCGGAGGCCAGCGCGAACTGATCGTCGGCAGCGGCAGAGAGTTTCTCCGCGCGCGCATCGATTTCGCCCGCCAGCGCCTTGAGCGCGGTGGCCTGCAACGCCTTCGCCTCCGATCCCGCCTCGGCGGCATCGGGCGCAAACATGAAGCCATCGAGGCGGCCGATCACATGGCCTTCAACGGTGACTTCGCCGGTCTTTCCAATTTCAGTCGTCAGCATCGTGTTTTCCCGCAAGCGGCGCATCAATACACTGGTCCGGCGGTCAACGAAACGCTCCGTTAGCCTCGAATGCAGCGCGTCAGACAATTTATCCTCCACCGCGCGGGTGGTTTCCTGCCAATGGAGGGGGTCGGAGAGCCAATCGGGGCGGTTGGCGGCGAAGGTCCAGGTCCGGATTTGTGAAATTCGCGCGGACAGCGTGTCGATGTCGCCATCGATCCGGTCCGCCTGCGCCACCTGGGCCGCGAACCATTGGTCGGGAATCCGGCCCTTGCGCATCAGGAAGGTGAACAGCGCCGTCACCAGCTCCGCATGGGCCGCGGGCGATAATTTACGGTAATCGGGAACCAGACAGGCCTCCCACAGACGCTCCACGGCGTCCGCGCCGACCGCCATATCCCGCACATCCGGATCGCGCGAGGCATGCTCCAGCACGCGCTGGTCTTCGCCGAGCGGCGCGCGCGTCAATGCCTCGTGTCCCGGAGCCGCCGCAAGCGACACCTGCAAGGCTGCGAGCGAGGAGAAGTCGAGCACGGTGTTTCGCCATTGCAGCATCTTCACGCTGTCGAAGGTGTGGTTCTGCAGCGCATTCACCAGTTCGGGCTCGAACGGCGCGCAGCGTCCGGTGGTGCCGAAGGTGCCGTTGCGGGTGGCGCGACCGGCGCGGCCCGCGATCTGGGCGAATTCGGCGGACGTCAGGCGGCGGAATTGATAGCCGTCATATTTGCGGTCGGACGCGAAGGCGACGTGATCGACATCGAGGTTGAGGCCCATCCCCACCGCGTCTGTCGCCACCAGATAATCGACATCGCCGGACTGGAACATCTCCACCTGCGCGTTGCGGGTGCGTGGAGAGAGTGAGCCCAGCACCACGGCCGCGCCGCCGTGCTGGCGGCGGATCAGTTCGGCGATGGCGTACACTTCATCTGCGGAGAACGCGACGACCGCGGTGCGGCGCGGCTGCCGTGTGATCTTGCGGTCGCCCGCGAATTCCAGGAGCGACAGACGCGGCCGCGTGACGATGTTCGCGCCGGGCAGCAGCCGCTCGATCAGAGGCCGCATCGTCGCAGCGCCGAGCAGCAGCGTCTCGTCGCGGCCGCGCCGATGCAGCATGCGGTCGGTGAACACATGGCCGCGCTCGAGATCGGCTGCTATCTGGATTTCATCGACCGCGAGGAACGACACATCGAGATCGCGCGGCATCGCCTCGACGGTGGAGACCCAGTAACGCGCCTTCGGCGGCTTGATCTTCTCCTCGCCGGTGATCAGCGCCACGGATTCCGCGCCGGCCCGCGCGGCGATCTTGTTGTAGACCTCGCGCGCCAACAGCCGCAGCGGCAGGCCGATCATCCCTGAGGAATGCGCGAGCATCCGCTCGATCGCCAGATGTGTCTTGCCGGTGTTGGTCGGGCCGAGCACAGCCGTCACCCCTGCGCCGGGCGCGCGATCGGACGGGATATGGCTGGCTGGAGAGAGGTGTTTCACAACGCGACGCTTTTCGGCTCGGAATGTCTTCAGGATTTAAGGATTGGAACGAGTCCGGAACGAAAGCGGCCCGAATCGCTGACTCATGTCGTATCCGGCTTCGTTCACCGCAAGATGTCGTGTGAGCAGGATTGCTCCGCCACCAGATCGCGGTTTTCGCGCTCATCAATCGATCGCATCACGAGGTCATTTCTTAATTGCACGGAGGACTCCGTTTGCCTCGCGAGTCAAGCGGTCACAAGACCGGAATCTAGTTGGCGCGCTTCGATGCCTGAGGCTGCGCCACGGTGTTGAATTCGACCGCCTGCACCATGCCGAGGCCGATCGGCGTCGGAATCCGCACCCGGATCGGCACCATCACCCGCGTGCCTGCGATCGGTGCGAGCGCCACATCCATGTCGTGGCGCTTGACGAGATATTTGATCGCGGCGCGCGACGGCACATAGCCAGCCAGCGGCTTGAAACTCACCGAACAGACGGCCGCCGGCAGCTTCATCCCGTTCGCCAGCGTCACCGTCTCCATCTGCTTGAAGGCAAGCTGCAGATCGTAACGCATTCGCCCGTCGAAAATCGCGGCCTTGGTGGCGCACGCTTGCGGATTCGGCAGTTCGTCCTTGCCGGGCACGGCAAACATCACGCCCGACATCGGATCGCTCACGCCGAGTTTATGGGCATCCGTGACCGGAATGCGATCCGGCGTCGGCGGAGGCTCCGGTTCAATGGTCGAGGACGTCACACGCCCTCCCGCGAAGGCGATGCGGATGGTTTCGTTCTTTTTGCCGTAGAACACCGAACTCAGATAAGCATCCGGCACGAGCCGGCCCGCGAGCAGCTTGCCGTTCACCGAGCCCGTGCCATGGCCGCCGCCGATCGCCTTGACGAGCCCCGTGGTGCCGCCGGATGTCGCGCCCGAATAATCCTTGTCGCCGACCACGATCGTCCAGTTGCCCTTGCCGATGACGATTCCGCTCAAACTGGCCTGATACTTGGCGTCCAGCCTGCCCTGCGCCTGAGCAGGGCTGACGAGAAGCACCGGCACGACGTAGAGGAGCCGGCCGCAGAGACGCAGAGCGTGACAATCCATCAAATGAAAGTCCTGACATGGCCGGGCAATGTCGTGCCACCGACTGAAAAATCGGGAACCGGCAAAAGCCCTGTCTCCCGCTCGATTGCGCCGATTATATGTTGGGAAACGCTTGGCTTTGTTCATAAAATTGCTATTGTCCCGGCGTTTTCGAGCAATTCGGCGGCCTCACCGTCTTGACGCTTGGCCGCCCTCCGACTATACGTCCGCGGTTCCTGAAATGGACGGTAGCAACCCCCGCGCGGGCCGGATCGGCTCCGGGAGACACAAGGATTTCGCCATGTCACGGCGCTGCGAATTGACGGCCAAGGGGCCGCAGGTTGGCCACAGGGTCAGCCATTCGAACATCAAGACCAAGCGCCGGTTCCTGCCGAACCTGTGCAACGTCACGCTGATCTCCGAGACGCTCGGTCAGTCGGTGCGGCTGCGGGTCTCCACCAACGCGCTGAAGAGCGTCGACCACAATGGCGGTCTCGATGCCTTCCTGCTCAAGGCCAATGTGGCGAACCTCTCGCCCAAGGCCGCTGACCTGAAGCGCCAGATCGAAAAGAAGAAGCTCGCCGCGGCGAGCTAAGCGTCTAGCGCGGCATCCGCGCCACAAAGTTTCCAGACACAAATAAAAAAGCCGGATCTTGCGATCCGGCTTTTTTGTATTTGCTGGCCACTCAATCCTCCCGAGGCTTTCGCCCCGGAAGGAGATTGATGACAGATCAGGCCGTAGCCTTCTTCTGGCCGCGAACGCGGGTCCAGAGCTCCGAGATGCCGCCCCAGAACAAGGCGACCAGGCCCAGGCACATGATCGTCGACACCAGGCCGTTGGAGAAGAAGACACCGAGGTGGCCGCCCGACGACAGCAGCGACTGACGGAACGACTCTTCCGCCTTGTCGCCGAGCACGATGGCGAGAACCATCGGCGCCAGCGGGTAACCCGTCTTCTTCATGCCGTAACCGACGATGCCGAACACCATCATCAGGATCACGTCGAAGCTGGAGTTGTGCACCGTGTAGGCACCGATTGCGCAGATCACCAGAATGACCGGAGCGATGATGCTGAACGGAATGCGCAGGATCGCCGCGAACAACGGCACGCAGGTCAGCACCAGGATGAGGCCGACGAGGTTGCCGAGGTACATGGAGGCGATCAGGCCCCAGACGAAGTCCGGCTGTTCGACGAACAGCAGCGGTCCCGGCTGCAGACCCCAGATCAGGAGGCCGCCGAGCAGCACCGCCGCGGTCGGCGAACCCGGCACGCCGAGCGCCAGCATCGGCAGCAGCGCGGAGGTGCCCGCGGCGTGCGCCGCGGTTTCCGGTGCGACCACGCCTTCGATCTCGCCGTTGCCGAAATTGTGGCCACGCTTCGAGATGCGCTGAGCGATGCCGTAGCTCATGAACGAGGCCGGCGTCGCACCGGCGGGCGAGATGCCCATCCAGCAGCCGATCAGGCAGGAGCGCAGCGACACCATCCAGTAGCGCGGCAGTTCCATCCAGGTCTGCAACACCACCTTCGGGTTGATGCCGGCAGCCTTGCCCTTGAACGCGAGGCCTTCTTCCATGGTGAGAAGAATTTCACCGATGCCGAACAGGCCGATAACCGCGATCAGGAAGTCGAAGCCGTTGAGCAGTTCGGTGAAGCCGAACGTCAGGCGCAACTGGCCGGTGACACTGTCGAGGCCGACAGCTGCTAGCACGAAGCCGATCATCATGGAGGCGATCGTCTTGAACGGCGGCTCCTTGCCCATGCCGATGAAGCTGCAGAAGGCGAGGAAGTAGACCGAGAACTTCTCGGCCGGGCCGAACTCGAGTGCGAAGTCTGCGACCAGCGGCGCCACCAGAGTGATGATGATGACCGCGAACAGCGCGCCGACGAACGACGACGTGAAGGCGGCAGTCAGCGCCTCACCAGCGCGGCCCTGCTGGGCCATCGGATAGCCGTCGAATGTCGTGGCCACCGACCATGGTTCACCGGGAATGTTGAACAGCACCGACGTGATGGCGCCGCCGAACAACGCTCCCCAGTAAATACAGGAGAGCATGATGATTGCGCCGGTCGGCGTCATGCTGAAAGTCAACGGCAACAGAATGGCGATGCCGTTGGCGCCGCCGAGTCCCGGCAGCACGCCGACGATCACGCCAAGCAAGATGCCTATGACCATCAGCAGAATGTTGGAGGGCTGTAACACGACGGCAAAGCCGTGAAACAGATGGGCGATATCTGCGAGCATGGACGTTTTCCTACCTAATCTTTTTTATCGTTTCGAGCGGACTGCTCGCGTCACAGTCCGAGCCAATACTCGATCGGGCCCTTCGGCAGCGGAACGAGGAACCACTTCTCGAACATGAAGTAGATCCCGACCGGTACGCCGACGCCGTAAATGATAGCCTTGTACAGCGGGTACTTGCCGAGCCACATCATGAAGCCGCCGATCAGCACCATCGATGCGACGTAGATGCCGGTGTAAGGCAGCACGAAAACATACACGGTGGTCGGAATGATCACCGCCAGCACCTGCTTGAGCTGATACCAGGTTGCGAACTCGCGCTCGCCATCGATGGCGTAGGCGCTTTTCAGGTTCATCAGGCTCGACAGCACAATGACGATGCCGAGATAGAACGGGAAGAAGCCGGACCGCGGGCCTGTCGTATCCCAGCCGACGCCGACCTGCAGGCTTCCTATAATCGTGATGAGGCCAAAAACGATGCAGGCAACGGCAACGCCCATCTCGACGGTGCGATGAGCCGGGCCGCCCGACTGGTCATGTGATGCTTCGCTCATTGAGTCGAATCCTTGCGCGGGAAGAGTTTGCCCGGCGAACAATCGCGTTCGCCGGGTTCACAGTTGTGATGGTTACTTCGCGGCGATGAAGCCCGCGTCCTTCATCAGGCCTTCGTGGACCTTCTCGGCGTTCTCAACCCACTTCAGGAAGTCGGGTCCGCTGAGAGCGGTCTGGTTGAAGGCGCCGTCCTTCATGAGCTGAGCCCATTCAGGGGTCGCACGCACCTTCTTCATCAGGTCGACGTAGTAGGCGACCTGATCCGGCGTTGCACCGGGAGCCATGAAGAAGCCGCGCAGCATCAGGTACTCGACGTTCAGGCCCTGCGATTTGCAGGTCGGAATGTCGGACCAGGACTTATCACCGGCGATCTTGTCGGTGTAGGCGAGCGGCTTGCTGTCGAACACGCAGAGCGGACGAAGCTTGCCACCGCGCCAATGCGCCACAGCCTCGATCGGGTTGTTCACGCTGGAGTCGATGTGGTTGCCGACGAGCTGCACAGCGACCGTGCCGCCGCCCTTGTACGGAATGTAGGTCATCTTCTTGCCGGTCGCCTTTTCAAGCGCGACGGTGATGATCTGGTCTTCCTGCTTGGAGCCGGTGCCGCCCATCTTGAACTGGCCATCCGGCGCAGCCTTGATCGCGTCGATGTATTCCTTCGCGGTCTTGTACGGCTTGTCCGCGTTCACCCAGAGGATGAATTCGTCCAGCGCCATCATCGTGACCGGGGTGAGATCCTTGTAGGAGAAAGGAATACCCGTCGCGAGCGGCGTGGTGAACAGGTTCGACAGCGTGATGATCAGCTTGTTCGGATTACCACGCGAACCCTTGACGTCCAGGAAGCCTTCGCCACCCGCGCCACCCGACTTGTTCACGACGATCATCGGCTGCTTCATCAGCTGATGCTTGCTGATGATGCCCTGAACGACGCGCGCCATCTGGTCGGCGCCACCGCCCGTACCCGCCGGCACGATCAGTTCGACAGGACGCGTAGGTTCCCACGCGGCCTGCGCCGACATCGGCGCCAGCCCGAAAGCAGCGGCACCGAGAAGTGCGGCAACGGCATAACTCGTCTTGGTACGTACACTCATGCATATCCTCCCTGAAACAACAGCCGGTCTTGGGTGCCGGATTATTTTTGGAACGGTAATTGGTCACTACCGCAATAAGGATCGTGCAACGGACTGGAAAAATTTTACATATGCCAGAAGGGGGAGTGAGACGATCTGTCGCAGGGCGATCTGTCGCACCCCCCTTTAATTCTATTGCGAAGCACAATTTTGCTGCAAATGCGCACAGAGCCGCGATTACCGGCTCAGCAGGGTGAACTGGAGCAGCAGCGTTCTCTGGATAACCGAAAAATTATCATCTGAAATCAGTGTGATAACAGTATCGCCGGCTCGCGACACATGACTCGCGATGCCTTCGAAGTTGTCGATTTCAGAACCTAAATCAGCTTCGAAGAGAACGGGCCCATCGACCACCGCGCCCAGGGCAATCGCCGAAACTGGTATACAACGTACTTGGATGCCAACTCCCGTGGTCAGGGAAAACTTCCGTTCCAGCAGCAGAACATCCCCTGCCGGCAGCAGTGTAGCATCACTGATGTCGAAGTCATTCGACCGCTTGATATAAAAAATACCAGGTGTCGGGCCGCCAATCAGAAAGGCGGCGATGTTGCCATTCGCATCGAGCGAGCGTTCCGAAATCGCAAGTATCGTACCGGCGAGATGCTGGCCCTTGCCGACAGCGACGAGCGATTCCAGCCCGCGATTATAAGGCAGTTTTGCGATTTCCGGCGGCGCGGCGACATCCTCTGCACGCGCGAGGATCCCGCCTTTGTCGAAATCGAAACGCACGATCTTGTTGACCCGCTCGATGCCGACATAGGCGACCGAGCCATCGAAGGTCAGCGATTCTGTATCGAACCAGCCCTTCGCCGCCAGTGGCTGGCCGTCGCGGCCGCGCATCGGCCCCGATTTAACATCCGCAAGCCCGCTCAGCGCGTCTCCGTTATAGACAAGACGCCCTGTGAACCAGTTGCCCTTGTCGCTCGCCATCACGAAATGCTCGCCCGCCGCATCGAGATGCAGCGAGGACAACCCGCCGAACTTGCGGAAGGGCGAGGTCAGCACCAGCCCACTGCGGAATTGAAACGAACCGAAGCGAACGTGCGAGGGATCGCGCAAATCGAAAGAGGTGAGCGGCCGCGCGTTGACCTCGACCGGCACAATGCCGTCCGCCGATTGCGCCTGTGCGCGCGCATCAAATGGAATAGCGATTTGCGCGGCGGCAAATCCGCCAGCCGCACCTTTCAGAAACGCGCGGCGGGAGATGCGGCGCGTCATGGCCTGCTCAGTGGAGTTTGCGGCGACGGTCTGCCGGCGGCGCGCCATGGGTTTCGCTGAATAGCTCGGCGAGCTTTTCGGTGATGGCGCCGCCGAGTTCTTCCGCATCCACGATCGTCACCGCGCGCCGATAATAGCGCGTGACATCGTGGCCGATGCCGATGGCGATCAATTCGACCGGCGAACGGGTCTCGATTTCCTCGATGATCCAGCGCAAGTGCCGCTCCAGATAATTGCCGGAGTTCACCGAGAGCGTGGAATCGTCGACCGGCGCGCCGTCGGAAATCATCATCAGAATCTTGCGCTGCTCGGGGCGGGCGAGCAGGCGCTTGTGCGCCCAGTCGAGCGCCTCGCCGTCGATATTTTCCTTCAGCAGCCCCTCGCGCATCATCAGGCCGAGATTCTTGCGCGCACGGCGCCATGGCGCGTCCGCCGACTTGTAGATGATGTGGCGCAGATCGTTGAGGCGGCCGGGATTGGCCGGCTTGCCTGCCGCAAGCCACGCTTCGCGCGATTGCCCACCCTTCCAGGCGCGGGTGGTGAAGCCAAGAATCTCGACCTTGACGCCGCAACGCTCCAGCGTGCGCGCCAGAATGTCGGCACAGGTCGCCGCCACCGTGATGGGGCGTCCGCGCATCGAGCCTGAATTGTCGAGCAGCAGTGTCACCACGGTGTCGCGGAAGGTCGCTTCCTTCTCGTGCATGAAGGAGAGCGGGTGGAACGGGTCGGTAACGACGCGCGACAGCCGCGCCGGATCGAGCGTGCCTTCCTCGAGATCGAACTCCCAGGCGCGGTTCTGCTGCGCCATCAGGCGGCGCTGCAGGCGGTTGGCAAGGCGCGCCACCACATGCTGCAAATGCGCCAGCTGCTTGTCGAGATAACCGCGCAGCCGCGACAATTCCTCGGCATCGCACAGTTCATCCGCGGAAATGACCTCATCGAATTTCGGCGCGAAAGCGTGATATTCCGGCCCCTTCGGCTCGTTCTGGCCGCGCGAGTTCGGGCGGGAGGCATCGCCGGGCGTTTCTTCCTCGCCCATCTCGCCTTCGTCGTATTCCTCGCTGGACGCAAGTTGCGAAGCATCGATAGCGCTGTCCGAGGACACATCATCGCTTGGCGATTGCGACTGGTCGGCGGACATGTCGTCCGTCTCGTCCTTGTCGGCCTCGGCTTCCTGACCAGCCTCGCCCTTCTCGCCGCCCTTCTTTTCCTCGTCCTCGTTCTCGTCTTCATCCGGCTCGGCGATGCGCTCATCGCTGAGTTCGAGCGCGGTCAACACGTCCTGGATCGATTCGCCGAACCTCGCCTGATCGTCGGTCAGATCCTGCAACTGATCGAGCCTGTGGCCGACCTTTTCTTCCAGTGTCGGCCGCCACAGATCGACGATGCGGCGGGCAGCCGCCGGCGGCGCCTGCCCGGTGAGGCGTTCGCGCACCAGCATCGCCAGCGCATCCGCCAGCGGCGCGTCGGCGCGGTCGGTGATCTCGTCATATTTGCCGCGATGGAAATGGTCGTCGAGCATCGCGTTGAGGTTCTTGGCGACGCCCGCCATCCGCTTCGAGCCGATGGCCTCGACGCGCGCCTGCTCCATCGCCTCGAACACCGCGCGCGCCTGCTGGTTGCTGGGCGCAAGCTTGCGGTGCAGTTTCGGATCGTGACAGGCAAGCCGCAGCGCGATCGAATCCGCATGGCCGCGCACGATCGCGGCGTCCTTGCGGGTCAGCTTCCGCGAAGGCTCCGGCAGCCGCGCCTTGCCGGGCGCGATGCCCGGCCGCTCGGCGGAGAACGTGACGTCAAGCTCGGCCTTCTTGGAGATGGCCTTCAGGCACGACGTCACCGCCCGCTTGAACGGCTCAGTCGGCGCTTCCTTCGAGGGCTGCTTGAACTTGACGTTCGATGCGGTCATGCCCGTCCGGCTCAGCTCAATGCGACGTTGACGGCACTTTCCGGCAGATCGACGTTGAAGCAACGCTGATAGAATTCAGCCACCAGCGGGCGCTCCAGCTCGTCGCATTTATTGAGGAAGGTGACGCGGAACGCAAAGCCGAGATCGCCAAAGATTTCGGCGTTTTCCGCCCAGGTGATGACTGTGCGCGGGCTCATCACGGTGGAGAGATCGCCGTTGGCGAAGGCGTTGCGCGTGAGGTCGGCCAGCCGCACCATCTTGTTGACGGTGTCGCGGCCTGCGTCGTTGCGATAATGCTTCGCCTTGGCGAGCACGATCTCCACTTCCTCGTCATGCGGCAGGTAGTTCAGCGTGGTGACGATCGACCAGCGATCCATCTGGCCCTGGTTGATCTGCTGGGTGCCGTGATAGAGGCCAGAGGTGTCGCCGAGGCCGATCGTGTTGGCGGTCGCGAACAGGCGGAATGCCGGATGCGGCTTGATGACCTTGTTCTGGTCGAGCAGCGTCAGGCGGCCGGAAACTTCCAGCACGCGCTGGATCACGAACATCACGTCCGGGCGGCCGGCGTCGTATTCGTCGAACACCAACGCGATGTTGTTCTGCAGAGCCCACGGCAGGATGCCGTCACGGAATTCGGTGACCTGCTTGCCGTCGCGCACCACGATCGAATCCTTGCCGACGAGATCGATGCGGCTGATGTGGCTGTCGAGGTTGACGCGCACGCACGGCCAGTTCAGCCGCGAGGCGACCTGCTCGATATGCGTGGACTTGCCGGTGCCGTGGAAGCCCGTGACCATGACGCGGCGGTTCTTGGCGAAGCCGGCGAGAATCGCGAGCGTGGTCGCGCGGTCGAACCGATAGTCCGGATCGACGTCCGGCACATGAGGATCGACCTCCGAATAAGCGGGGACTTCAAGATCGCTGTCGATGCCGAAAACCTGGCGCACGGACACCTTCATGTCCGGCAGTCGCGTGGTTTCCTGCGATTGCAAAGTGGCGGCAGTCATCATTCCTCCGTGGTCTCGGATGCTCCCGAAACCAGACGTGCATTGTTCGCGCGGGTGGGATGCGGGGTGAACCTAGCAGAGAGCCGCAAGCGGCAGAAGTCTTCAGGCTGCTAAAAGTTCTGTCGTAACATCAAAAAGATAGTCCATTTATCGGAATTATTGAAGGACCCCCGATACCGCATCTTTGCCGGGCGGACCCCGCAGATTTGCAACCCGCCATTGGTTTTACCCTGTGTATTCCCACCTATAGGCGGTTCAACCACTCCCTGACCCTACAATCGGATCGCGCGTGAGCCAGTATCTCGATCTTGTCATCGCTTTCGTGTCGTCTCACGGCGCGGTGGCCTATGCCGTGATCTTCCTGTCCGCCTTTCTCGAAGCCATTCCCCTTGCGGGCGCGATCGTGCCGGGCTCGACCGTGATTCTGGCCCTGAGCGCGCTGGTGCCGAGCGGCAACCTGAAACTCATGCCCATTCTCATCGCCGCGATTGCCGGCGCGGCGCTGGGCGACGGCCTCGCTTACTGGCTCGGCTACACGCAGAAGCGCCGCGTGCTGTCGTTATGGCCGATGTCGAAATATCCGGCGCTGGTCGCCGAGAGCGAACGCTTCTTCCTGCGCTACGGCACGTTCGCGGTGTTCTTCGCTCGCTTCGTGCCGCCGATCCGGGCTTTCGTGCCGATCACCGCGGGTGCGCTCGGCATGCCGCCGGTGAAATTCATCGCCATCGATGCCCTCGCCGTTCTGGCCTGGGCGCCTGCGATGATCCTGCCGGGCGTGCTCGCGGGATCGGCTGCCGAGCAATGGGGCGCGAAAGCCGAGCATTATGCGCTGCCGCTGGTCTTCGGCCTGATTTTGGCCGGCACGATTATCTGGAGCTTGCGAACCTGGTGGCGCGCGCGGCGGCTGGCGCAAAGCACCTCGCCCTTCAAGTAAACGCCGCGGAAGCAAGAAAAGCAGCGCGTGAACTGTCGGCCGTTGTTAGGGCCGCACCACGGTCTTCAGGTAATTATACGCCTTGACGATCTCGATCAGGCGATCCTCGGTCGAACGATCGCCGCCATTGGCGTCGGGATGATGCTGCTTCACCAGAAGCCTGTATTTCGTCTTCACCATCTCCAGCGTCGCATCGGCGCCGAGGCCCATCACCTGCAGCGCCTTGCGCTCGGCGTTCATCACCTTCCGCGTCTCGGTCTTGGCCTCGGCCTTCGCGCTGCCCGGTCCCGGCCGCCAGCGGCCGCGCCCGTTCATTTCCTGGAACATCGCGAACGGATCGAGCGCGCCTTCGAACTCGTCCTCGACGCCGGGCTTGCCTTTACCCTTGCCGGTGTTCGCGCCCATCTTCCAGGTCGGGCGATGGCCAGTCTGCGCATCCTTCTGGTAGCGCGCCACCGCGTCGTCGCTCATGCCGGAAAAGAAATTATAGGACTGGTTGTACTCGCGCACGTGATTGAGACAGAAGTGCCAGTATTCGCGTTCCTTGCCGCGGCCCTTCGGCGCGCGATGCGGCGCGGGATTCTTGCAATCCGGCCATTCGCACGTCACCGCCTCTTCCTTGACGCGGGTCTTTCCCTTCGCGGCAGGCTTGATGCGGATCTTGTCAAAATATTTCGAATCGAAGGACGACATCAGCTCGGACAATGTGGCTAGAGAGAATCGAATGGAACGCGAATTTCGCGAGCCGGCGATTATACATCGCGGCGCCGGTGAACCGCAAATCATAAGCGCCGCGCAGCAACCGCATTGACGCCGATCAATAACGCACGATATTGCGCATATCATGACCGCCAAAGACACCATCGCCAAAAAACTGACCGACGCGCTCCATCCCGAGAGCCTCAGCGTGATCGACGAATCGCATCTGCATGAGGGACATGCCGGGCACCGCCCCGGCGGAGAGACGCATTTCCGTATTCATATTGTGTCCAGCGCCTTCGAAGGAAAGAGCCGGGTCGAGCGCCATCGGATGATAAATGCGTTACTGGCGGACGATCTCGCCGGCGGCGTTCATGCGCTGGCGCTGAAGACGCAGGCCCCCGGCGAATAACCGCAGCCGCGATTCTAGAAAAAGCTGAACGCCCTGCCCGCGCGGCGCGGCATCGCCTCTTCCGTCACCGGCGGCAGCGGGAAGATGCGCAGCGCGGTGATGCGATTGCGCTCGCGGCGAAGCACCCGAAAGCGGAAACCGTGGAAGGTGAAGATCTGGCCGCGATCCGGGATCGAGCGCGCCTCGTGAATGACGAGGCCCGCGATAGTGGTCGCCTCCTCGTCCGGCAGCTTCCAGTCCATCGCACGGTTGAGGTCGCGGATCGGCACCGTGCCGTCGACGATCACCGAGCCGTCGGGCTGAACGCGCACGCCCGCGACGACGACATCGTGCTCGTCGGAAATGTCGCCGACGATTTCCTCCAGAATATCTTCCAGCGTGACAAGGCCTTCGACCTCGCCATACTCGTCCACCACCAGCGCGAAATGCGTCTTGCGGCGGCGGAACGCCTTGAGCTGCTCCGACAGCGGGCGCATTTCCGGCACGAACCATGGCGGCAGCGCGATCGCGCTGACATCGACCTTGGAGATGTCGCCTTCCGTGACACGGATCGCGCGCAGCAGATCCTTGGCGTGCAGCACGCCGATGATGTTCTCCGGCTTGTCGCGCCATAGCGGGATGCGGGTATATTCGGTGGCGAGCACCTCGCGCACCAGCTCTTCCGCCGGCAGGTCCGCGTTGATCATCACCATCTCGGTGCGGTGAACCATGACGTCGGAGACGTCGAGGTCCTTGAGATCGAGCAGGCCGCCGAGCATGTCGCGGTCCTGCTTCTCCACGCCACCCTCGCGGTGCATGAGGTCGACCGCGCCGCGCAGCCGTTCGGTGGGCGATAGCAGATTCTGGTGCGCGCCGATCGGAATGTGCAGCAGCTTCATCAACAGCCGCACCACCACGTCGATCACGGTGAGAAGCGGGCTCAGAACCAGAAGAACCCATTGCATCGGCCGCGCGACCAGCAGCGAGACACGATCCGGCGCGTTGATCGCCACCGTCTTCGGCAGCACTTCGGCAAAGACGATGACCAGCGCCGACATCACGCCGGTCGCATACAGCACGCCGACCTCGCCGAACCATGCCGTGAACACCACGGTCGCCAACGCCGATGCGGCGATGTTGGCAAGATTGTTGCCGACCAGCAGCGCGCCGATCATGCGCTCGCGGTTTTCCAGCAGCCGCGTGACGATGCCTGCTTGACGGCTGCCCTGCGTCTTCAGCCGCAGCATGCTGGCGCGCGAGGACCCTGTCAGCGCCGTTTCGCTCGCCGAGAAGAATGCGGAGACCAGCAGACAGCCAATAACGATGGAGAACGTGATCCAGCCCATGCTCATCAGTTGGGTTTCTGCGACAGTTTCTCGCTTAGGAAATCGCGCACCGATGCCGGATCGACATCATTGACGATCACGGCGCGACCGAGCTGTTCCAGCAAGATGAAGGTCAGCTTGCCGCGCTTCACCTTCTTGTCCTGGAACATCAAAGCCAGCAGCGCGTCCGCATCGCCGACGCCTTCCTGGGTAAAGCCCGCGATGTCCTGCAGTCGCGTCGGCAGGCCAACCGCCGACAGATGCGCCTGCACGCGCGCGACATCGTTTTGCGAAATCATTCCGCGCCGCGCCGAGAATTCAGCAGCGAGTGTCATGCCGATGGCGACGCCTTCGCCGTGGAATAGCCGGTCGGAGAACCCGGTCGCGGCTTCCAGTGCGTGACCGAAAGTGTGGCCGAGATTGAGCAGCGCGCGCTCGCCGGTCTCGCGCTCATCGCGCGCGACAATTCCCGCCTTGGCGCGACAGCTTGCCGCCACTGCATGTTCGCGCGACGCAGTCCCTGCAAAAATCCCGTCGTGATTTTTTTCCAGCCACTCGAAGAATCCAAGATCGCCGAGCAACCCGTATTTTGCGACCTCCGCATAGCCCGCGCGAAACTGGCGCGGCGATAGCGTGTCGAGCACGGCGGTGTCGGCCAGCACCAGAATCGGCTGGTGAAACGCACCGATCAGGTTCTTGCCTTTCGGCGAATTGATGCCGGTCTTGCCACCGACGGAGGAATCGACCTGCGCGAGCAGCGAGGTCGGCACCTGCACGAGATCGACGCCGCGGCGCACGATGGATGCGGCGAAGCCCGCAAGATCGCCGACCACGCCGCCGCCGAGTGCGACCACAAGATCGTTGCGCTCGATCTTCGCCGCGATCAAACCTTCGCTGACGTCTTCCAGCACGCCGTAGCTTTTCGAACCTTCACCATCCTCGACAATGATCGGCGCTGCTGCTTCGACACCCGCCGACATCAGCGCATCCATCGCAGGGGCCAACCAGTGCTTCGCCACCGTGCGGTCGGTGACGATGGCCGCACGCGCACCGGGGCGGATCGCCTTGATGCGTTCGCCGAGCGACGGCAGCAGGCCGCGCCCGATCGCGATGTTGTAGGAGCGCGCGCCGAGGCCGACCTCGAGCATCGTCAGGTCGTCAGGCCGGGATTTGGTTTCAGCGGCAGCGGGCATCTTCATCCTATTTAGGTCTTGTTTGCGAAAGCGACAGACGTGCCCCCGCACAAATACGCATGGAGCGCCTCGATGCACTCATCGACGATTTTATCGTGCGGCACGTCGCGCGAGACGATGGCAATATCGGCGTGGCCGTAGAACGGCTCGCGCGTGGCAATCAGGCGCTCAATAGTCGCGGCGGGGTCTTCGGTCTGCAGCAGCGGCCGGTCGGAGCGCCGCTTCACCCGGCGCAGGATGGTGGCGCCATCCGCCTTCAGCCAGATCGACACCGCCTTGTCGCGAATCCGCGCGCGGGTGTCGTCACGCAGGAAGGCGCCGCCGCCGGTCGCAAGCACCTGCACACCGCCATCGAGCAATGCGGCAATCACCTTGGCCTCGCCCTCGCGGAAATACGGCTCGCCGTGATTGGCGAAAATCTCGCTGATCGTCATGCCGCCATGGCGGGTTTCGATCTCATGATCGGCATCGACGAACGGCAACCGCAGCCGCGCGGCCAGCCGCCGCCCGACAGTGGATTTTCCCGACCCCATCATGCCGACGAAGACAATCGACCGCGCCCCGAGCGCCGACACGATGTCGGCGATCTGGTTCTGGGCAGCGCCTTGCCGGGCAAGGATTTCGGACATTTCCGCAGGCTCTTCAGGGCTCATACGCCGCCATCTTACCGTCTTCGGCGCTATTGCCATAGGGGCCATTATGGAAGGCTTGCTGAAACGGCCCGAACATGGTGGATGTCGTTAACGCTCTTGAGCCGCCGGGGCGGTCGGAGATGGGGACGGCGGAAGCCGATGCCGGAAAACGAATGCCAAGTCTGTTTCGCTTCCTGAGCGTGATCGCGATCATCGGCGGCCTGATTTACGGCGCCGTGTATGCGCTGGCGAATTTCGTCAAACCGACGCCCCGCGAGATGACGATCAACATCTCCCCGGACAAGTTCCAGAAGAAATAACGGCGGGAGGCGTGATGGCCGCATCCTCCGACGCAAAGACGATCGATCTGTTTCTCGACATGCTCGCCGCCGAACAGGGCGCGGGCGACAACACGCTCAACGCCTACCGCAGCGACCTCGAAGATCTGTCGTCCTTCCTTGCCCACGCCAAGCAGGATTTCGCACGCGCCGACACGCAGGCGCTGCGTGATTATCTCGCCGACCTCGACCGTCGCGGCTTCAAATCCTCGAGCGTGGCGCGGCGGCTGTCGTCGATGCGGCATCTGTTTCGTTTTCTGCTCAACGAGCGCAAGCGCAGCGACGATCCCGCCGCGATTCTCGCAGGCCCCAAGCGCGGCCGCGCGCTGCCGAAGGTTTTGTCCATCGCCGATGTCGACCGCCTTCTCGCCAAAGCGCGCGAGTTTGCGGACCGCGATCAAGCACCGCTGCAAAAGCTGCGCGCGATGCGGCTGTGGTGCCTGCTCGAAGTGCTGTACGCCACCGGCCTGCGCGTCTCGGAGCTTGTTTCGCTGCCGCTCTCGGCTGCGCGGCGCGATGCGCGCATGATCGTGGTGCGCGGCAAGGGCGACAAGGAACGTCTCGTTCCGCTCAACCAGAGTTCGCGCGACGCGATGGCCGCCTATCTCGCGGCCGCCGGTACCGCCAAAGATGAAAAAGGCGAGAAGGCAAAACCTGAACCGGCCTCGAAATGGCTGTTTCCGTCCTCGGGAGAAAGCGGGCACCTCACGCGGCAGCATTTTGCACGCGATCTGAAGGAGCTTGCGGTCGCCGCCGGTATTTCGCCGCGCCTCATCAGCCCGCATGTGCTGCGCCACGCCTTCGCGAGCCACCTGCTGCATAATGGCGCGGATTTACGCATCGTGCAGACGCTGCTCGGCCATACCGACATCTCCACGACGCAGATCTATACCCATGTCGTGGAGGAGCGATTGAAGAGTCTGGTGCGCGACCTGCACCCCCTCGCCGAAAAATAATATTTCAAATATATCAGGCGTTTATCTTTCGTTCCGCCGCGCTTGACTTGGGCAGGCCCTAAGTCCAGTTTCCGCCCGCCGCACCATCCTTCCATTCCATCCTATATTGTTTGCATGGCCGATCCGATCCGCAGCTATCTCGACTTTGAAAAACCCGTCGCCGAACTCGATTCGAAGATCGACGAGTTGCGCACGCTTGCCGCCGGCGGCAGCGACATCGGCGAGGAAATCTCGCGGATCGAGGACAAGGCGAAGATCGCGCTGCACGATCTCTACGCCAATCTGACGCCATGGCAGAAGACACAGGTCGCGCGTCATCCGCAGCGCCCGCATTGCGTCGATTATATCGCAGGCCTCATCACCGAATTCACGCCGCTCGCGGGCGACCGCAAGTTCAGCGACGACGACGCCATGATCGGCGGCTTCGGACGTTTTCGCGGCGAAAGCGTCTGCATTCTCGGACAGGAGAAAGGCTCCACCACCGAGAGCCGCCTCAAGCACAATTTCGGCATGGCGCGCCCCGAAGGCTATCGCAAGGCGGTGCGGCTGATGGAGATGGCCGACCGTTTCGGCATTCCAGTGCTGTCGCTTGTCGATACCGCAGGCGCCTATCCCGGCATCGGCGCGGAAGAGCGCGGACAGGCCGAAGCCATCGCGCGCTCGACCGAAGAGTGTCTCAACCTCACGGTGCCGAACGTTGCCGTCATCCTCGGCGAAGGCGGCTCGGGCGGCGCGATTGCGATCGCCACCGCCAACCGCGTCATGATGCTGGAGCATGCCGTTTACAGCGTGATCTCGCCGGAAGGTGCCGCCTCGATCCTGTGGCGCGACGCCACCAAGGCGCAGGAAGCTGCCACCAATTTGAAAATCACCGCGCAGGATCTCGCGCGGTTCGGAATCATCGACACCGTCCTGAAAGAGCCGCCGGGCGGCGCGCATCGCGATCCCGCCGACATGATCGCGCGCACTGGCGACGCCATCGCGCAGGCGTTCCGCGATCTCGCCTCGCTCGATCCGCTAGCGATCCGCACCCAGCGGCGGCAGAAATTCCTCGATATCGGACGTCGCCTCGGCTGAAGGCCGCCGCTCTGCGATCGTGGCTTTTTCGTGAAATTTGACTTAACTTTACTTTCACTATGGAGCGGGTTCCTGGCACCCCTCCAGCTTGCGGGTGAAGGTTCTTTAAGGATAATAATCGGAAATATCCGCTCGTTCAGGTTCCCGTTTGCCGCGGCAGTCGCGCCGTGAATCCGAAGCGCAGGGTGCATTTTGACCAACCGTTCCCTCATCCGCGCATTGATGGTTTCCGCAGCGCTTGCGACCGTCACCCTATTGGCCGGCTGCAACGGCGAGAATCTTGCGCAGAGCGCCAAGGCCACCAAGCCGATCCCGCCGAAGCTCCTGGCCGAGATGGAAGCCAAGAACATGGACAAGGGCTCGCCGATGCTGGTGCGCCTGTTCAAGCAGGAATCCGAACTCGAAGTCTGGAAGCAGGATCGCACCGGACATTTCGCGCTCTTGAAAACCTATGCGATCTGCCGCTGGTCCGGCGACCTCGGCCCGAAGATTCGCGAAGGCGACCGTCAGACGCCGGAAGGCTTCTATTCGATCACGCCGGGGCAGATGAACCCCGCCTCCGCCTATTATCTCTCCTTCAACATGGGCTATCCGAACGCCTATGACCGCGCCTGGGGCCGCACCGGCTCGCAGCTCATGGTGCATGGCGATTGTTCGTCGCGCGGCTGCTACGCGATGACCGACGAGCAGATCTCGGAAATCTATTCGCTGGGCCGCGAATCCTTCTTCGGCGGCCAGACCGCGTTCCAGGTGCAGGCCTATCCGTTCCGGATGACGCCGCAGAACATGGCGAAGTATCGCGACAATCCGAACATGCCGTTCTGGCGCATGCTGAAGGAAGGCAACGACATCTTCGAGGTCACCAAGACCGAGCCGAGGGTCGATGTTTGCGACAGGAAATATGTCTTTGATGCCGAACCGCTGCCGGGCGGCAGGCCGCTGACCTTCAATCCGACCGGCAAGTGCCCCGCCTACCAGCTCAACCCGGAAGTCGCGCAAGCGCTGCAGGACAAGGAGCGCGCCGACCGCAGTAAGCTCGCCGAACTGATCTCGCATGGCGCGCGGCTCGCGAAATCGCGCGCAGGCATCGACGGCGGCATGCATCCGGTGTTCGCGACCAAGCTTCCGGATTCGCAGTCGATCGCGATGAGCGACGTCAACGACTACACCATTCCCGCAAGCGCTCCTGCGCCGGGCACGATCCCCTCTTACGTCAACCCGCCGCGCGCGCCGGAAGGCGCGGTGATGGAGGCGGCTGCCAGCCCTGCGCCCGCGGCCGAAGGCGAGACCAAGCAGGCCTCCAACGGCCCAAATATCTTTTCGAGTCTCGCCCGCAAAGTCGGCTGGGGCCACAAGGAGCAGCCGGCCGCGCCGCAGGCGGCGCCCGCGCCGAAACATGTGCCCGCGCCGAAGGCGAGAGCGATTGCCAAGAACGTCGCGCCCCCGCGCGCGCCGGAACAGAGGATGCCCGAGCCGCGGATCATTCCGCTCAACCGCACGGCGCAGGCTACTCCGGAGAACAAGCCATCGGACCCGGTGCCGCCCGCATCCGTCGGCGCATCCCCGCAGCAGACCATCGCCGGCGCGCAACCCACCGCGCCCGCCAACTCCTTCGACAGCCGCTGGTCGAGCTTCCGCTAAGCGTAGCGGTTCTCATACAGCGCCAATAAAAAAACGCCGGTCCTGCGACCCGCGTTTTTTATTGGGCAGCGAGCCGCGCGTTTACGCGAAACGGCCGTGGCAATGCTTGAACTTCTTGCCAGAGCCGCAGGGACAATCCTCGTTACGGCCGACCTTGCCCCATGTCGCGGGATCGGAGGGATCGCGCTGTGAGGCCGGCACCGGCGCCATCGCCGTCCGGGCATGCGCCACTTCGTCTTCACCGGTGTTGAAATCGAGCTTGTGGGCTTCCATCACCGGCATCGGCGGCTGTTCGTCGGGCGGCACGATCTCGACGCGGACGAGTTGCGCGGTGACCGCCTCGCGCATGTGCGCGATCAGCGCCTCGAACAGTTCGAACGCTTCCGACTTGTATTCCTGCAGCGGATCGCGCTGGCCGTAGCCGCGCAGGCCGATCACCTGACGCAGATGATCGAGCATGATGAGATGCTCGCGCCACAGATGATCGAGCGTCTGCAGCAGGATCGTCTTCTCGACGTAGCGCATCACGTCGGGACCCCACTGCGCGGACTTCGCCGCCATGTGCTCGTCGACGTGCTTCGTGAGTCGCGCCAGCATCTCCTCGTCGGCGATGCCTTCTTCCTTGGCCCACTCCTCAACCGGCAGGTCGAGATCGAGCACACGCTTCAATTCCTCGTGCAGCCCCGCAACATCCCACTGCTCGGCATAGGCGTGCTCGGGGATGTGCTTGGCGATCAATCCCTCGATCAGGCTGTGGCGCATGTCGACGACGGTTTCGCTGACGTTCTGATCGCGCATCAGGTCGATGCGCTGCTCGAAGATCACCTTGCGCTGATCGTTCTGCACGTCGTCGTATTTCAGGAGGTTCTTGCGGATGTCGAAGTTGCGCGCTTCGACCTTCTGCTGCGCCTTTTCCAGCGCCTTGTTGATCCACGGGTGGATGATGGCCTCGCCTTCCTTGAGGCCGAGGCGCTGCAGCATGCTGTCGAGACGATCCGAGCCGAAAATCCGCATCAGATCGTCGTCGAGCGACAGATAGAACTTGGTGCGGCCGGGGTCGCCCTGGCGGCCGGCGCGGCCGCGCAACTGGTTGTCGATGCGCCGCGATTCATGACGCTCGGAGCCGATGATGTAGAGGCCGCCGGGCTTCTGGATAGTCTTGCCGGGCTTGTCGGGATCGAGTTCGACGGTTTCTTCCGCCGTCAGTACCATCGCCTTGAACTTCTCGATGTCGGCCTTGATGCCCTCGACGATCTTCTCTTTCTCCGCCGCGTCCTCGATGCCCGCGGTCGCAGCCGCCGCGCGCATTTCCAGCGAGCCGCCGAGTTTGATGTCGGTACCGCGGCCCGCCATGTTAGTGGCGATGGTGATCGCACCCGGCACGCCCGCTTCGGCGACGATATAGGCTTCCTGCTCGTGGAAGCGCGCGTTCAGCACCGCGAACAGCTTCGAGGGTTTGCCCGCACGCGCCGCGTCATAAAGCTTGGCCATCGACTTCGGATTGGCGAAGTCGATCTGCTTGTAGCCGTGCTCTTTCAGATAGTCGGCGAGCACTTCGGACTTCTCGATGGAAGCCGTGCCTACCAGAACCGGCTGCATCCGCGCATTCGCCCGCTCGATCTCGGCCAGGATCGCGGCGTATTTCTCGCGCGAGGTGCGATAGACCTCGTCATCCTCGTCGAGGCGCGCGATCGGCAGGTTGGTCGGAATCTCGACCACTTCGAGCTTGTAGATGTCGTAGAATTCGTCCGCTTCCGTCGCCGCGGTGCCGGTCATGCCGGCGAGCTTCTTGTACATGCGGAAGTAATTCTGGAACGTGATCGAGGCGAGCGTCTGGTTCTCCGGCTGAACCGGCTGATGCTCCTTCGCCTCCAGCGCCTGGTGCAGGCCTTCCGAGTAACGGCGGCCCGGCATCATGCGGCCGGTGAACTCGTCGATGATGACGACCTCGCCATCGCGCACGATGTAGTCCTTGTCGCGCGTGAACAGTCGGTGCGCGCGCAACGCCTGATTGACGTGATGCACGACCGAAACGTTCTCGATGTCGTAGAGCGAATCCGACTTCAACTGGCCCGCGTCGCGCAGCATCTGCTCGAGCTTTTCCATGCCCGCTTCGGTCAGCGTCACGGTGCGCTGCTTCTCGTCCACCTCGTAATCGGAGGCGTCGAGCTTCGGAATGAAGGTGTCGATGGTGTTGTAGAATTCGGACCGGTCGTCGAGCGGCCCGGAAATGATGAGCGGGGTGCGCGCTTCGTCGATCAGGATGGAGTCGACTTCGTCGACGATGGCGAAGAAGTGCTCGCGCTGGACCATGTCCTCCAGGCGGTACTTCATGTTGTCGCGCAGATAATCGAACCCGTATTCGTTGTTGGTGCCGTAGGTGATGTCGCAGGCATAGGCCGCCTGCCGCTCGGGATCGTCGAGGCCGTGAACGATGATGCCGGTGGTGAGGCCGAGAAAGCCGTACACCTGCGCCATCCACTCGGCGTCGCGCTTGGCGAGGTAGTCGTTGACGGTGACGACATGCACGCCCTTGCCCGCGAGCGCGTTGAGGTAGACCGCGAGCGTCGCCACCAGCGTCTTGCCTTCGCCGGTCTTCATCTCGGCGATGTCGCCTTCGTGCAGCACCATGCCGCCGATCAGCTGCACGTCGAAATGGCGCTGGCCGAGCGTGCGCTTGGCGGCCTCGCGCACGGTGGCGAAAGCCGGAACCAGAATGTCGTCGAGCGTCGTCTTGCCGTCCGCAAGCTGCTGCTTGAACTCGGCCGTGCGCGCCTTCAGCGCCTCGTCGGAGAGCCCGACAAGCTCGGGCTCCAACGCATTGATGGCATCGACCCTCGCCTGGTATCCCTTCACCCGCCGGTCGTTGGCGGAGCCGAATAGTTTGCGGGCGAGCGCGCCGATCATCGTTTAATCCCGTCTGTCAGTTTGGCTGCCGCCCCGAAGCCGGATTGTCCGTGAGGGCCATCCGTCACCAAGACTGCACGCATGGCCTTTTTGCGACCGGTCCTCGCGGACGGATGCCCGCTGGTGTGGAGCAGCAAAATGCTGAAGATCACCGGCCCTGCGGCGCACGGTCAAAAACCCCTGCGCCAAAAGCTGGTTGCCGGGAGAGATATGGGCCCCCCGGGGGCTTGTCAACGCGCCAACCTCTCAAGGATTTCATGATTTTGACGGGTTTTCGCGTTGCCATCGGCAGGCGGTTGAGCGAGTGTCCCGCGACTTTCGCTGTTCTCCGCTTTTGATCAGAAAAGGATAATCCATGACCCTCCCGACCCGCACGACATCCGCCGTGCGCCTTGGCCTGCTTTCGACTGCCGCGCTTGGCATGGCCCTGACCTTGATGACGGCCCTGCCGCTGCGCGCCGACGACAACCCGGTTCTCGCCAAGGTTAACGGGTCCGAGATCCGGCAAAGCGATGTCACGGCTGCGGAAAAGGACATCGGCGCGAGCCTCGCCCAGCTCGACCCGGCCTCCCGTCAGGCCAGCGTCGTCCAGCTCCTGATCGACCTGAAGCTCGTGACCAAGGCCGCCGAGGACAAGAAGATCGCCGACACGCCGGACTTCAAACAGAAACTCGCCTTCACCCGCAGCCGGCTCCTGATGGACACCCTGCTCGATCAGGAAGGCAAGGCCGCCGTCACCGACGCCGCGCTGAAGAAGGTCTATGACGACGCCGCCAAGCAAATTTCCGGCGAGGAGGAAGTCCACGCCCGTCACATCCTGGTCGGCACCGAGGCCGAGGCCAAGGAGATCATCGCCAAGCTGAAGAAGGGCGCCGATTTCGCAGAACTGGCGAAGAAGGAATCGAAGGACCCCGGCGCCTCCGACGGCGGCGACCTCGGCTTCTTCACCAAGGACCAGATGGTGCCGGAATTCTCCGCTGCCGCCTTCGCGCTCAAGCCCGGCCAGATTTCCGACCCGGTGAAATCGCAGTTCGGCTGGCACGTCATCAAGGTCGAGGAAAAGCGCGCCCGCAAGGCTCCGCCGTTCGACCAGGTGAAGCCGCAGCTTGAGGCTTTCGTGATCCGCAAGGCGCAGGCCGAGTACGTCGCCAAGCTGCGCTCGGACGCCAAGATCGAACGGCTCGACCAGAAGACCGACGCGGCCAAGCCCGCCGATCCGAAGGCAGCGCCTGCGAAGAAGTAAATCGACTGTTCCCTTCTCCCCGCAAGCGGGGAGAAGGTGGCGAGCCCTGGCGAGCCGGATGAGGGGCAGCAGGCGTTGCGCATTCGCCCCTCACCCGACTTTCTCGCTTCGCTCGCAAGTCGACCTCTCCCCGCCAGCGGGGAGAGGTGATACAGAGCGCTTCATTCTCTCCGGAAAGTGAAGCCTCCATGTCCACCACCGTCTCCCCCCTCGCTCCGACCTCCGTTCCCGAACTGCCGGTCATCGGCGGCGTCAGGCTCGCGACCGCCGCCGCAGGCATCCGCTATCAAGGCCGCACCGACGTGCTGCTGGCTTTGTTCGACAAGGGCACCACGGTCGCGGGCGTTTTCACCAAGTCGAAATGCCCGAGCGCCGCTGTCGACTGGTGCCGGGCAAAACTGAAGAAGGGTCAGGCACGCGCGCTGGTGGTGAATTCCGGCAACGCCAACGCCTTCACCGGCAAGACCGGCAAGGGCGCGACCGCGCTGACGGCGAAGATCGCAGCAGGCGCGACCGGGGCCGGCGCCGACCAGATTTTCCTCGCCTCGACCGGCGTGATCGGCGAGCCGCTCGACGCCACCAAATTCAACGGCGTGCTCGACGACCTCGCGCAGAAAGCAGCACCGGGCAACTGGGATGAAGCCGCGCGCGCCATCATGACCACCGACACCTTCCCGAAGCTTGCCACCGCGACGGTGAAACTCGGCAAGGCCAAGGTCACCATCAACGGCATCGCCAAGGGCGCGGGCATGATCGCGCCCGACATGGCGACGATGCTCTCCTTCGTGTTCACCGACGCAGCCATTTCGGCGGCCGCGTTGCAGGCGCTGCTCAAGGGCGGCGTCGAGGACACGTTCAATGCCGTCACCATCGACGGCGACACCTCGACCTCCGACACGCTGCTGGCCTTCGCCACCGGCACCGCGACAAACGCGCCGAAGATCACCCGCGCATCCGACCCGCGCCTGAAAGCCTTCGTGAAAGCCTTCCGCTCCGTGCTCGGCAATCTTGCCGAACAGGTCGCGCGCGACGGCGAAGGCGCGCGCAAGCTCGTCGAAGTGCTGGTCGAAGGCGCGGTATCGAAAAATTCCGCGCGGAAAATCGCAATGTCGATCGCGAACTCACCGCTGGTGAAAACCGCCATCGCGGGCGAAGACGCCAACTGGGGCCGCGTGGTGATGGCCGTGGGCAAGGCCGGCGAGCCCGCCAGCCGCGACAAACTCGCGATCTTCTTCAACGGCGTGCGCGTCGCGCACAAAGGCATGCGCGATCCGTCTTATGATGAGGCGGAAGTGTCGGCGCTGATGAAGCAGCCGAAGATCACCATCAAGGTCGCGCTCGGCATGGGCAAGGGCCGCGACCGGGTGCTGACCTGCGACCTCACCAAGGAGTATGTCGCGATCAACGGCGATTACAGGTCGTGATGGACAAGCCCGCCACCACGAAGCTGGTCTTTGTCGTCGCCTGCGCGCTGATCGATGCCGACAACCGCGTGTTGATCGCGCAGCGCCCGGAAGGCAAGCAGCTTGCGGGGCTGTGGGAATTCCCCGGCGGCAAGCTTGAGCCAGGCGAACGGCCCGAGCCCGCGCTGATCCGCGAACTGAACGAAGAACTCGGCATCGTTGTGCAGGAATCCTGTCTCGCGCCGCTGACCTTTGCGAGCCACGCCTACGAGACGTTTCACCTCCTAATGCCGCTCTATATCTGCCGCCGCTGGGAAGGCACCGTCAGCGGCCGCGAAGGCCAGCCGATCGCCTGGGTGCGCGCCAACAAGCTGCGCGACTATCCGATGCCGCCCGCCGACATTCCGCTGATCTCGCATCTGACGGATTTGCTGCTGTAAGCCACGCGCACGAAACCTATTTGCACTCGCCCGCCTTCTTCACCGCTTCTTCCAGCGACATTTTTGCCGAACCTGGCTTGAGCGGCTTCGGCTGGCTTGCGTCCGGCGACCAGCCCGCCATCCACACAATGTCGAACGTCGCGCGGATGCGGCCATCCGCGTCCGAAAAACGCTGCGCGTAAATTTCAGCCGCGCGCAAAAGCGTCGCGCGGCGCAGCGGCGTGCGGCGGCGATCCGCCAGCATGTTGGTCGCGCCCATCCGCCGCAGATCGCGCATCAGCCCGAACATGTTGTCGTAGCGCACGGTGACGCGATCAACATCCGTCACCGGCAGCGCGAAGCCCGCGCGCTGCAACAACGCACCCGCGTCGCGCAGGTCGAGCATCGGAATGACGCGCGGCGACAAGCCGCCGTCGAGCGCGACCTCGGCTTCGGCGAACGACTGGCGCAATTCCGTGAGCGTGTCGCCGCCGATGGTTGCCGCAAGAAAGTATCCATCCGGCTGCAGCGCGCGGCGGATCTGCGCCAGCACGCCCGGCAGATCGTTGACGAATTGCAACGCCAGCGCGGAGACAATGAGATCAAGCGAATTCGCTTCAAGCGGCAACGCCTCGCGCTCATCCGCCGGCCAATCGACATGACGCGACTGCTTCACCGAGGCAGCGAGCAAGTTTGACGCGCCCGTTCCCGGCGAGCCGAGATCGGCGGCATTCTTGAACTCGCGCACCACTGCATGAAGCCGCTCGCCCATATCCTCGATCACACGGTCGAGCAGAAACGTCTCCGCGCCGGTTTGCGCAGCCCGCACCTGCCGCTTCTTGAGCAGCGCGGGATCGAACACTTTCGGCGGCGAGGCGGATGTCATGGGCCGCTTGTTACGCCCAACGCCCTCGCCGTTCAATCGCGGGGCACAAACGATCTTGAGCCACCCGCCGCGCAAAGCTAGGCTCAAGGCCATGTCCATGCAGCCGATGCCGATGCGGCCTTTCCATGCGCGCCTGCGCGGCGCATGGGCTGCCTGTCACGATATGGGCAAGCGTACCGCGCGGCTTGCGCTCGACATCGCCTTACCGACGCTGTGCATTTCCTGCCGCGAGCCGGTTGCGGGCGAAGGGCTTTGTCCTGCCTGCTGGGCAAAACTCTCCTTCATCGCGCCGCCTTATTGCGAGCGGCTCGGCATTCCGTTCGTCTACGATCCCGGCCCCGGCCTGTTGTCGATGGAAGCTATCGCCGCGCCGCCCGCCTATCAGCGCGCCCGCGCCGCCGTGCGCTATGACGAGGTGGCGGGCACGCTGGTCCACGCCTTGAAATATCAGGACCGCACAGATTTGGCGCCCGCGATGGGCCGCTGGATGGCGCGCGCCGGGGCGGAATTGCTGCAGGAGACCGATGCGCTGATCCCGGTGCCGCTGCACTGGAAGCGCGGCTGGTCGCGGCGCTACAATCAGTCGGCGGCACTCGCGAACGTCATCGGCCGCGAAACAAAAATCCCCGTGCAGGCCGATCTTCTTCATCGCACCCGCGCCACCCACCAGCAGGTCGGCCTGTCGCGAACCGAGCGCGCCCGCAACGTGCAGGGCGCGTTCGCGGTCGGAGACGAGCAGCGCGCCAATGTGGCGGGGCGGCGTTTTGTGCTGGTGGACGACGTGCTGACGTCGGGCGCAACGGTCGATGCCTGCGCCCGCGCGCTGTTGCGCACCAAAGCGGCCTCGGTCGATGTGCTGGTGTTCGCGCGGGTTGTGGAGGCGTTCCGCCCTCCCATATAATCAACCGCGATATTTTTCATGGAACGCACAATGTCCACCGCCGTCGAAATCTACACCCGGCCGGGTTGCGGTTACTGCTCGGCCGCCAAATCACTCCTGACCCGCAAGCATGTCGAGTTCACCGAATTCGACGCCGGGAAAAATCCGGACTTCCGCCAGGAGATGCTGGCGCGCGCCAATGGCGGCACCACCTTCCCGCAAATTTTCATCGACGGCATGCATGTCGGCGGCTGCGACGAATTGTATGCGCTGGAACGCGCAGGCAAGCTCGATGAACTGCTGAACGGACAGAAAGAACCCACATGACCGAGACGGCCTCCGTTACGCCTTTCAAGGCCGTGCTGGTCCAGTTGCGCACCGGCCTGCTGCCCGCCGACAATCTCGTGCAGGCCACGCAACTCATCCGCGAGGCGGCGGCCCAGGGCGCGCAGTACATCCAGACGCCGGAAGTCACCAATGTGATGCAGGAGAACCGCAAGGCGCTGTTCGACCTGCTCGCGAGCGAGTCCGACGACATCTCGTTGAAAGCTTACCAAGCCCTCGCGGCGGAATTGAAGGTTCATCTGCATATCGGCTCCCTGGCACTGAAGGCCTCGCCCGAGCGCGCCGCCAACCGCTCGTTCCTGATCGCGCCGAGCGGCGACATTCTCGCCAGCTACGACAAGATCCACATGTTCGACATCGATCTTGAGAATGGCGAGAGCTACCGCGAATCCGCCAACTACCAGCCGGGCGAAACCGCAGTGCTGACCGATCTGCCCTGGGGCCGCCTCGGCCTCGCCATCTGCTACGACCTGCGTTTCCCGGCGCTGTTCCGCGCGCTCGCGGAAGCCGGGGCATCATTCATTTCCGTGCCGTCCGCATTCACGCAGAAAACCGGCGAAGCCCACTGGCATGCGCTGTTGCGCGCACGCGCGATCGAGAACGGCTGCTACATTCTCGCTGCCGCGCAAGGCGGTGTACACCAGAACAAGCGCGAGACCTTCGGCCACTCTTTGATCGTCGACCCGTGGGGCACGGTGATCGCCGAAGGCGGCACCGAGCCCGGCATCGTCACCGCCGAGATCGACCCGGCGAAAGTCGTCGCCGTGCGCAAGAGCATTCCCTCGTTGCAGCATGGCCGCCGCTTTTCCGTGCGCGACCCGAGCCAGCATCCCGATTACCTGCGCGCCGTGAGGGGGTCGTCATGATCCGCTATGCGCTGCGCTGCGAATGCGGTCATACTTTCGAGAGCTGGTTTCAAAGCTCCGCCGCTTACGACAGCCAGCACAAGCGGCATCTCGTCACCTGCCCGGCCTGCGATTCCGCCAAGGTCGAAAAGGCCATCATGGCCCCGCGCCTGACTTCCAAGAGCACGAAGGCGGTCTCCGCACCCGAACCCACCGCATCAGCGGATACTTCCGCCGCCGCTTCGCCGCTGGCGATGGCCCCCGAGGCGCAGGAGCTTGCCGCCAAGCTGCGCGAATTGCGCAAGCATGTGGAGAAGAACGCGGAAAATGTCGGCCGCCAGTTTCCGCACGAGGCCCGCAAGATTCACTATGGCGATTCCGAGCACCGCGCGATCTACGGTCAGGCGACGGCGGAGGAAACCCGCTCGCTCATCGATGAAGGCGTCGAGGTGATGCCGCTGCCATTATTGCCGGACGAGCGGAACTGAACTTCTAGCCCGCAACCAGCGCCGTCACGCCGATCAGAATCAGCACAACACCTGCGACTTCGCGCATCGTGATCGATTGCTTCATGCCGTAATGCGCCGCCACCTGCGCGATCAGCACCTCGACAAGTGCCAGCGTGCGCACATTGGCGGCAGGGGTCAGCGCGAAGGCGAGAAACCAGAACAGCGACGCGAACGCGCCCATGAAGCCCGCGAACATCGAGGGCTTCCACAGCCGGAAGATCGACGTCATCACGCCCGGCTTGCGCACGATGAGATAGGTGGAGAGCACGAGCGTCTGCAGCAGCAACGCCACCGCAAGCGTAAAGCTTGCCGCGGCCATGAAGCTCACGCCCTTCACCTCGAGGATGGCGCCGCGATAGCCGACCGCGGACAGCGCCATGAAGGACGCCGCGAACAAGCCGAGCAGCGTCGGGCGCAGATTGCCGAACCCCTTGGCGCCGGGCCGCAACGCCGTCAGCACCACGCCAGCGGTCGCGATCAGGATACCCGCCACCTTCAGGCCGGTCAGATGATCGGCCAGAAACACGAAGCCGAAGATTGCTGCCTGAATCGCTTCCGTCTTGAGATAGGCCGTGGTGACAACGAAGGAATGCTCGTGCATCGCCGCCAGCATCAGCGCGGTGCCCGCGATCTGCGCAAGGCTTCCGGCCAGCAGCCACGGCACGAAGCCGGAGGCCGGCCAGACGAGATGCTCGCCGGTGGCAAAAAGGATCGCACCCAGAAACAGCACGGCGAAGGGAAAGCCGAACAGAAAGCGGATATGCGTCGCGCCGAGCGTGCCAAGCGGCCCGGTGAGGCCGCGCTGCATGGCGTTGCGCGCGACCTGGCCGGCTGCGCCTACCAGCGTGAATGGTATCCAGAGCCAAGTTAGATTTGTCATGTCAGATTGGTCATGCGCAACCGCAGCGATGATTTTCCATCGCTGCAAAAGGCTATGATGCTGCGGTTTTCGTCAACCGAGCCATCTGCATATCAGAACCGCAAAGCCGCAGCGGCGGCGGCCTTACAGGCTTTCGGCGATCACCATGTAGTTGACGTCCATATCGGACGACAGGCCCCAGCGGTCGGCGAGCGGATTGAACACCACGCCGGTCTGCTCGGTGATGCCGAGCTTGCAGGCATCGAGATGGTTCGTGAGTTCTTCGGGCGTCACGAACTTGTCCCATTGATGGGTGCCGCGCGGCAGCCAGCGCAGCACATATTCGGCGCCGACGATGGCGAGCGCGAAGCTTTTCCAGGTGCGGTTCAGCGTGGAGACGGCCATCAGCCCGGACGGCTTCATCGCCGCCGCACAACGCGACAGAAACGCGCCGACATCGGTGACGTGCTCGACGACCTCCATCGCCAGCACGATGTCGAACCGCTCGCGCAGGTCGATCTCCTCGACCGTGGAGCAGCGGTAATCGATGCTGAGGTGGCCGCGTTCGGCGTGCAGTTTCGCCACCGAAATGTTGGTGTCGGACGGATCGATGCCGACGACCTGCGCACCGAGCCGCGCCAGCGGCTCGCACAGCAGGCCCGCGCCGCAGCCGATGTCGAGGATTCGCAGGCCTGACAGGCAGTTCAGGCTTTTGGGATTGCGCTCGAACTTGCGGCAGGCGGCGTCGCGGATATAGGCGAGCCGTAACGGATTGATCCGGTGCAGCGGTTTCATCCGGCCGTTCGGGTCCCACCAGTCGGACGACAGTTTCGAGAAGCGTGCGACCTCGGCGGGATCGACGCTGGAGGACGACGCTGCGGAAGATGGTTCGGTCATGGGTGCGTCCACCATCAGTGTGCGGTGATGTGATTGCGGAATTGCAGCGGCGCGGCGATCATGCGCATGGTTTTATGCCCTTCGCCGACGCCCTTCACCGTTACATCGCCCCAACCGAAAATTCTCCCCAGAATGCTTTGAACGACATCGACGCTTTCGACCTTGTCGAGGCTCATCTCGAACGTGTTGCGCTTGATGAAGCCTTCCTTGTGGACCACCCGAAGGCTCGTGACATCGGTTTCCGTGGTCCAGCGGCGAAACCAGGCGCCTGCCAGCCAGGCGAGGCCGATGGCCGCCAGCACCGCCGCAACGCCGATCAGCCCGGCGATCAGGGTGCCTTCATGGGTCGACCAGGCCCCCACCAGGGCTGCCGCCGCCAGCGTGAGGCAAATCAGGCCCGGCGCGTAGACAATGCCGTGGACCGTCGTCGAATAGCGAAGCTGCTCGCCCGGCTGCAAAATCTCATCGACATAACGGCCCATAACACCCACTCTCCCGGCCGGCGGAACTCATGGCTTGCCCCCGGCGGCGCAGGTATGTATAGCCGCGTTTTCGGAGGGGCGCTGCGGTTTTGAGCGGAACCTCTCATCACTCTGAACCATAACGGGACTGCGCCACTCCATGGGCCGCCTTGTCATGAAGTTCGGCGGCACGTCCGTCGCCAACATCGAGCGTATTCAGAACGTCGCCCGCCATGTCAAACGCGAGGTCGACGCCGGCCATGACGTCGCCGTTGTGGTCTCGGCGATGTCGGGCAAGACCAACGAACTGGTCGGCTGGGCGCAGCAAACCTCGGCAATCCACGACGCGCGCGAATACGATGCCATCGTTGCCTCCGGCGAACAGGTTACTTCGGGGCTGCTGGCGATCGCGCTGCAGGCGCTCGGCATCCAGGCCCGCTCCTGGCAGGGCTGGCAGATTCCGATTCTGACCAGCGACGCGCACGCCTCGGCCCGCATCGCCGGTATCGACGGCACCGAACTGATCAAGCGGTTCAAGGAGAACAAGGAAGTCGCGGTCATCGCCGGCTTCCAGGGCATTCATGAAGACACCGGCCGCATCACCACGCTCGGCCGCGGCGGCTCGGATACCTCGGCGGTCGCCATCGCCGCTGCGATCCATGCCGAGCGATGCGATATTTATACCGACGTCGACGGCGTCTACACCACCGACCCGCGCGTGGTGCCGAAGGCGCGCCGTCTCGACAAGGTGGCATTCGAGGAAATGCTGGAAATGGCCTCGCAGGGCGCCAAGGTGCTGCAGGTCCGCTCGGTCGAACTCGGGCTCGTGCATAACGTGCCGGTGTTCGTCCGCTCCAGCTTCGACAAGCCAGAGGACATTGACCCGCACGGCACGCCGCCGGGCACGCTGATCTGCAGCGAGGAGGAAATCGTGGAAAGCCAAGTCGTCACCGGCATCGCCTTCTCCAAGGACGAAGCCCAGATTTCGGTGCGTCACATTCAGGACAAGCCCGGCGTCGCGGCTTCGATCTTCGGGCCGCTCGCGGACGCCAACATCAACGTCGACATGATCGTGCAGAACGTGTCGGAAGATGGCCGCTTCACCGACCTCACCTTCACGGTGCCGGCTTCGGATTTCACCCGCGCACAGGACGTGATCGCCAAGGCCAAGGACAAGATCGGCTATGAGCGGGTCGATACCGCCACCGACGTGGCGAAAATCTCGGCGATCGGCGTCGGCATGCGCAGCCATGCCGGCGTCGCCGCGCGCGCCTTCGCGGCGCTGTCGGAGCGCAACATCAACATCCGCGCGATCACCACCTCGGAAATCAAGTTCTCTCTCTTGATCGACGCCGCCTATACCGAGCTTGCGGTCCGCACGCTGCATACCCTCTACGGACTCGACGCCCAAACCTGACACAGGCCAGCCTGCGTGAACAATTTTGCAGAGATCGTGAATGCGTTCCTGCTGGTCTACGCGGCGCTGTTTCCCGTGGTCAATCCGGTCGGCGGCGCGCCGATCTTCCTGCGGCTGACCAATCGCATCCCGAAAGCCCGGCTGCCCTCGCTGGCGCGCGGCGTCGCGATCAACAGTTTCGTCCTGCTCTTGTGCTCGCTGTTCATCGGCTCGCATGTGCTGGTGTTCTTCGGCATCACGCTGCCCGTCGTGCGTATCGCCGGCGGCCTCGTGGTCGCAGCCTTCGGCTGGCAGCTTCTGCACCAGGGCGATGACATCGAGGAGCGCGAGCATCCCGGCCCCCGCAGCACGGTCGATGCCTTCTATCCCCTCACCATGCCGCTGACCGTCGGTCCCGGCTCGATCTCAGTCGCGATCACGCTCGGCAGCCAGCGTCCGGCTTCCGAGGCCGACCTCACCCAACTCGCCGTGCTTGGCGGCGGGGCTCTCGCCGGACTTCTGGCGATCGCCGCGACGATCTACGTCTGTTACCGCTTCGCCGGCGACATCGTCAGCGTGCTCGGCGAACGCGGCACCAGCGTGATGATGCGGCTGTCGGCGTTTCTGTTGTTCTGCATCGGCATCCAGATCATCTGGAGCGGGCTGCGCAGCCTCGTTCCCCCCACGACCTTCGCCTCGCTGGCCCTGCCCTTATAACCTTTCCATCCCTCCGGAATGGCAGGCCTTTTGCTTGGCAAAGGGAGGCCCATTCGCTATAGCCTGTAGAGGCGGACGGTGACGTCCAAGAACGATGTGGAAGCGAGGATCGAGCGGATGCGCAGCGCGCTGGGAGGCCCCCGCGTCTTGTTAAGGCGGCTGCGCGAAGTGATGGCCGAACAGGTCAGCGCGCAGGACCGGCTCGACAAGATCGTGGTGCTGATCGCCGCCAACATGGTGGCGGAGGTCTGCTCGACCTACGTGCTGCGCGTGGACAACACCCTCGAACTCTACGCCACCGAGGGCCTCAATCCCGACGCCGTTCACAAGACTGTGCTGAACGCGCATGAAGGCCTCGTCGGCCTGGTAGCGAGCGAAGCCCAGCCGCTGAACCTGTCCGACGCCCAGAACCACCCGGCCTATTCGTACCGCCCGGAAACCGGCGAAGAAATCTACCACTCCTTCCTCGGCGTGCCGATCCTGCGCGCTGGCAACACGCTCGGCGTGCTCGTGGTGCAGAACCGCGCACGGCGCACCTATGTCGAGGAAGAGGTCGAGGCGCTGCAGACCACCGCGATGGTGCTCGCGGAGATGATCGCCTCGGGCGAATTGTCCTCGCTCGCCAAGCCCGGCGCCGAACCCGCGGCCCGCATCTCGGTTCACAAGTCGGGCTCGATCCTGTCGGACGGCATCGCGCTCGGCCATGTCGTGCTGCACGAGCCGCGCGTCGTCATCACCAACTACATTGCCGAGGACGTGCCGCGCGAGATCAAGCGTCTCGATGGCGCGGTCACCAAATTGCGCGCCGATCTCGACCGGATGCTGGAACGCGGCGACATGGCCGAAGGCGGCGACCATCGCGACGTGCTCGAAGCCTACCGCATGTTCGCCAACGACCAGGGCTGGCAGCATCGCCTGCGCGAGGCCGTCGCCACCGGCCTCACCGCCGAAGCCGCCGTCGAGCGCGTACAGTCCGACACCCGTGCGCGGATGCTGCGCTCGACCGATCCTTATCTGCGCGATCGCCTGCACGACCTCGAGGATCTCGGCCATCGCCTGATGCGCCAGCTCGTCGGCCGCGACCACGCGCCCTCGCGCGAGCAGTTGCCCGACAACGCGATCCTCATCGCGCGCGCGATGGGCCCGGCTGCCCTTCTGGATTACGACCGCAACAGGCTGCGCGGTCTCGTGCTCGAGGAAGGCACCGCGAACTCCCACGTCTCGATCGTGGCACGCGCGCTCGGCATTCCGGCAATCGGCGAAGTCGCCAACGCGCCGGGCCTTGCCGATCCAGGCGACGCCATCATCGTCGATGGCACCTCCGGCTCGATCTATGTGCGGCCCTCGCAGGAAATCCAGTCGGCCTATGCCGAGCGCGTGCGCTTCCGCGCGAGGCGGCAGGAGCAATATCGCGAGCTGCGCGACAGGCCGTGCAAGACAAAGGACGGCCAGCCGATCGAGCTGATGCTCAATGCCGGCCTCGTCATCGACCTGCCGCACATTGAGGATGCGGGCGCCGCCGGCATCGGCCTGTTCCGCACCGAACTGCAGTTCATGGTCTCGACCAGCCTGCCACGCACCAGCGAACAGCTCGCGTTGTACCGCACCGTGCTCGACGCCGCCGGCGACAAGCCGGTGACGTTCCGCACGCTCGACATCGGCGGCGACAAGGCGCTGCCCTACATGGATACGATCGTCGAGGAAAACCCCGCGCTCGGCTGGCGCGCGATCCGGCTCGGGCTCGACCGCCCCGGCCTGTTGCGCGGCCAGATTCGCGCGCTGCTGCGCGCCGCCGCGGGCCGCGCGCTGCGCATCATGTTCCCAATGGTCACCGTGGTGCGCGAGTACGACGAAGCCAAGACCATGGTCGAGCGCGAACTGACCTATCTGCGCCAGCACGGCCACACGCTGCCCGAGCGTATCGATGTCGGCACCATGATCGAGGTGCCGGCGCTGCTCTATCAGCTCGACGATCTGTTCGAGCGCGTCGATTTCGTCTCGGTCGGCTCCAACGACCTGTTCCAGTTCCTGTACGCGGTGGACCGCGGCAATGCGCGCGTCACCGACCGCTTCGACACCATGTCGGCGCCGATCCTGCGGGCGCTGCGCCACATCGCACGCAAAGGCAAGGAAGCCGGAAAATCCGTCTCGCTGTGCGGCGAGATGGCCTCGCAGCCGCTCGGCGCGCTGGCGCTGATCGCGCTCGGCTATCGTTCGATGTCGGTGAACGCCACCGCCCACGGCCCGGTGAAGGCGCTGATCCTCGAACTCGATGCCGCCAAAATCGAAGCCGAGATGGCGACATGGCTGGACACGCCCTATGACCGCGTGCCGATCCGCGAGAAGCTGAAAGCGTTCGCCGAAGCCGAAGGCCTGCCGTTGTAGCGAGGCTCATGCCCGCCTGCGCCCTTCCCGATGCTTTCATGAGACGACCCCATGCTGCCCGACGCCAAACTTGACATCCTGCTCGCCCGGCACGCCGCCCTTGAGGCCGAGCTGCTCGGCCAGCTCAATGCCGAGACCTATGTGCGCGCCACGCGCGAGTTGGCCGAGATCACGCCCGTGGTCGAACTGGTGAAGACCTATCGCGCAAGCGCCGCCGAGATCGCCGATCTCGATTCCATGATCGCCGATCCCGCGACGGAAGCCGACATGCGTGCGATGGCGGAAAGCGAGCGCCCCGCCTTGCTGGAAAAGCAGGCCGGACTGGAGCATGACATCCGCATCGCGCTGCTGCCGAAGGATGCGATGGACGAGCGCAACGTCGTGCTGGAAATTCGCGCCGGCACCGGCGGCGACGAAGCCTCGTTGTTCGCGGGCGACTTGTTTCGCATGTACGAACGCTTCGCCGCCCTGCAGGGTTGGAAAGTCGAGGTGATGTCGGTGAGCGAAGGCACCGTCGGCGGCTACAAGGAAATCGTCGCCGAAGTGCAAGGGCGCGGCGCATTCGCCAAACTCAAATTCGAATCCGGCGTGCATCGCGTGCAGCGCGTGCCGGACACCGAGGCGTCCGGGCGCATCCATACCTCCGCCGCGACTGTCGCGGTGCTGCCCGAAGCCGAGGATGTCGACATCGACATCAAGGACAGCGACCTGCGGATCGAGACCATGCGCGCGCAGGGCGCGGGCGGCCAGCACGTCAACAAGACCGAATCCGCGATCCGCATCACGCACATCCCGACCGGCATCGTCGTGATGATGCAGGACAGCCGCTCACAGCACAAAAACCGCGCCTCCGCGATGAACATCCTGCGCTCGCGCGTGCTTGACGGAGAGCGCCAGCGCGCCGCCGCCGAACGCTCCGCCGACCGGCGCGGACAGGTCGGCTCTGGCGACCGCTCCGAGCGCATCCGCACCTATAATTTTCCGCAGGGCCGCGTCACCGATCACCGCATCAACCTGACGCTCTACAAGCTGCCGCAGGTGATCGCAGGAGAAAGCCTGAACGAACTCGTCGATGCACTGACGACCGAGCATCAGGCCGCTCTTCTCGCCGAGAATTCCGCGTGAGCACCGCAGGGCGCTCCCTCGATGAGGCGCGGCGCGACATCCGCGCGCGCCTTGAGACGGCAGGAATTGAGACGCCCGAACTCGATGCACGGCTGCTGCTGGGCGAAGTGCTGCAGCTTGACCTCACCGGCCTGATCGCCGCCGCTGCGCGCACGCTCAATGCAGATGAAACCGCAAAGCTCGAATCCTTCGTTCAACGGCGGATCGCCGGCGAACCCGTCGCACGCATTCTCGGCCAAAAGGAATTCTGGGGACTGCCGCTCGCTTTGTCGCCCGGCACGCTGGTGCCGCGTCCCGACACCGAAACCATCGTCGAAGCGGCGCTCGATCTCATGAAACAGGATGGCCGCTCAAGCGACGCGCTGCGCATCGCCGACATCGGCACAGGCTCAGGCGCCATCTTGCTCGCGCTGTTGTCCGAACTGCCGAACGCGCAAGGCATCGGCACCGACATCAACCCCGATGCGCTGCGCACGGCCACGCGCAACGCCGCAGCACTCGGCCTGGATAAGCGCGCGCGCTTCGTCGAATGCAATTACGCGGACGCCTTGCACGGACCGTTCGATCTCATCGTCTCGAACCCGCCTTACATTCCCTCGCGCGACATCGATGGCCTTGCGATTGAGGTGCGCGCGCACGACCCGCATCTCGCGCTGGATGGCGGCGCCGACGGGCTCGATGCCTATCGTGTGATCGCCCCTGCGGCCTTTGAACTTCTGGCGCCCGGAGGCGTTGTTGTGGTCGAAGTCGGCCAGGGGCAGGCCGGCGATGTCGCCCGTCTGATGGCGGAAAAAGGGCTCGATTCAGGCCTTCCCGCGAAAGCCGACCTAAGCGGCATCAAGAGGGCCGTTATGGCCCGAAAACCTTTGTTTTAAGGGCATTTTCGGCACCAAAAAAATAGCTTGGCGATTGGCCGAAGAGAGATTAGGTTCCGGATGTATCGGTTAGCCCCTCGGTTCCGGAATGCGGATGGAAGGGGCAGAGTCCTCGGGAAAGAGGACCGCCGAGAGGGGTTCCGAAAACGGATTGGGTTGGGCGCGAAGGGCGACAAGCCGCGCTGCCCGCTTCCAGCGGATGAAAGCTGACAGAGCTTGAACATTCAACCATGACATCGGCATCTGCCCGCCTTGCGCGCCGGGCAGGAATTGAAATCAACCCGCCATGGCGGCGCGCCATGGCTTTGAAGCTTTATGGCCTGCAGACCCTGTGTGCTGCTGAACGCCGGACGATACGTTCGGGCCACGCTCAACAGCGCATCGCGGCCACAGAGGCCCGACTGGACGCGGACTTGCTTCCTTTCGATCGACATATGGACTTCAATCAAATCATGACTTCGATCAACACACTCGAGGATCGGTAAAAGGCACGACATGAGAAACGGTCAGAACAACAACAAGCGTATGCGTGGTCGGAACAATAACAACAACCACAACAACAACCGGCGCAGCCAGAACCCGATGACCCGGGTGTTCGAATCCAACGGGCCCGACATCAAGATTCGCGGCACCGCCTCTCATGTCGCTGAAAAATACGTTCAGCTCGCGCGCGACGCGCGCTCCTCCGGCGACCCGGTTGCAGCCGAGAACTACTACCAGCACGCCGAACATTATTTCCGCCTGATCGCGGCCGCGCAGGAACAACTCCGGCAGAACCAGCCGCAGCAGCAACAGCCGCGCCTCGACAACGATCTCGGCGAAGAAGCCGGCGAGGACGAGAATTACTCGAACTTCGGCGCCGAGCCGGGCTTCGCACCGCAGCCGCAACAGTTCGCGCCGCGCGAGCAGCCGCAGCCTTATCCGCAGCAGCGCGAACAGCCGCAGCCGCGGGAATATCGTGAGCCGCGCGAGAACACCCGCCAGCCGCAGGAAGCCGGCGCAGCCGGGCTTCCGTCGTTCATCACCGGCGGCGCACAGCCCAGCAACGGATTCGAAAACAATGGCAACGGCGCGCCGCAAGGCGAACGCTTCGCCCATCGCCGCCGCCGTCCGCGCGGCCCGCGCCCGGAGGGACAAGCTCCGGTGCAGGAGAGCGGCGACGTCGCAAGCGAATAATCTGGCCCGCGAATAAGCTGGCCAGCGCGTCATTGCGCTTAACGGATCAGGCCCGCTGCCGACGCAGCGGCCTCGGCACCAGTGCCGGCTCCAATGACGGAATGAGGCGTGTGCGCTCGCGCTTCACCGGAATGCCGCGATAAACCTGCTTGGTCGCCTCGACGATCAGCACGCCCGGAAACGGCGACGACAGCGCCGCACCCATTTTTTCCCACGCCATCGCCGAACGCAGCACCCAGCCACTGTCGATCGGCGGCACGAACAAGGCTTCGCTCCATGCGATCGGCGTGAACCAGGTTCGCCGTAGCAGTTGCGTGACCTGACTTCGCGAATAAGGCTGGCCGTGCCCGAACGGCGTGTTGTCGCCGCGCGCCCAGACGCCGCGGCGATTGGGAATGACCACCATCACCCGGCCCGACGGCGCGAGCACGCGCCAGACCTCGCGCATGAAACTGTCGGGATCGTCCGACATCTCCAGCGCATGTACGAGCAGGATGCGGTCGAGCGATGCGTCCGGCAGCGGCAACGAAAATTCATCGACCAGCGTGGACAGCGTCGGCTTCGCCGTCGGCCACTTCAACACGCCCTGCGCCGCCGGCATGAACGCGAAACAACGCTCGCAACTCTCGCGGAACAGGCCGAGATAAGGTGTCGGATAGCCAAGGCCGAGGATGCGCTGGCCTTCCACATCGGGCCAGTGCCGCATGATCGCGCGGCTGATGAGGCGCCGCGCCACCGCGCCGACGCGCTGGATATAGAATCCGCGAAGATCGATGACGTCGATGGTCATGCTCTTCTCTACCACGCCGCGCGCCGCCGCATAAAGCCTCGCGCGGCAATGCAGGCTTTAACCCTATCGGGAGAGCATGCTAAAGAGGCCCATCCTGACACATGCCGGAGCGACCATGGCTGCTGAAATCCGCGTATTCCCGTGCCTGAGCGACAATATCGGCTATCTCATTCACGATCCCGAAACCAACGCGACGGCGGCCATCGATGCGCCCGAGGCCAAGCCGATCATCGCCGCGCTCGAGCGCGAGGGCTGGCGACTGACGGACCTTCTCATCACCCATCATCATGCCGACCACACCGACGGCATCGCCGAGCTGAAGGCCAAATACAAATGCCGCGTCGTCGGCCCCTTCGAGAAGCGCGTGCATATCGACGACCTCGACATCCATGTGAAGGAAGGCGACACGGTCAAGGTCGGCAACCTCACCGCGCGGGTGTTCGAGACGCCGGGCCACACGCTCGACCACATCAGCTACATGTTCGACGCCGACCATGCGCTGTTTTGCGCCGACACGATCTTTTCCATCGGCTGCGGCCGCGTCATCGAAGGCACCTATCCGATGATGTGGGATTCGCTTCTGAAGCTGCGCGCGCTGCCGAACGATACCCGCGTCTATTGCGGCCATGAATACACCGCCTCCAACGTGAAATTCGCGCTCGGTATCGAGCCGAACAATCCGGCGTTGAAGAAGCGCGCCGAGGAAGTGACCAGGCTGCGTGCCGAGAACAAGCTCACCATCCCCTCGCTGATGCGCGACGAGAAGGAAGCCAATGTGTTCCTGCGCGCCGACGTGCCCGCCGTCGCCGCCTCGCTCGGCATGAACGGCAAGACCCCGGCGGAGGTGTTTGGCGAAATCCGCGAGCGCAAGAATCGCGCGTGATGGGCAGCGCGCCGCTCACCGCAGCCGAGGTGATCGCCCGCCTCGGTCTTGCGCCTCACCCTGAGGGCGGCCATTTCCGCGAGACGTTTCGCGACACGGCCACCACGCCGGACGGGCGTGCGCGCTCCACCGCGATCTACTTCCTGCTGGCGGCAGGCGAGCGCTCGCACTGGCATCGCGTCGATGCGGTCGAGACCTGGCACTATTACGCGGGCGACCCGCTGATCCTCAGCATCGCCGAGAACGGCACGCAGCGCGACATTACGCTCGGCGGCAATCTTGCGGCGGACGAAACGCCACAGGCGATCGTGCCGCCGCACGCCTGGCAGGCCGCACGCTGTCTCGGCGCGTGGACGCTGGTCGGCTGCACCGTCGCGCCGGGGTTTGAATTCGCAGGTTTTGAGCTTGCACCACCGGACTTCGATCCGGCACGCTAGCGGCTCACGCCGCCAGAGGGCCCCATGCCATCGCATCCCGCCGCCCCATTCACCATCGAAGAAGCGACCATTGCCTCGCTGCACGAAGCCATCCTGAACGGACGGACGACTTGCGTTGCTATCGTGGAAGCCTATCTCGCGCGCATCGCAGCCTATGACAAGGACGGCCCGGCGCTCGCCGCCATTCTCGCCATTAATCCTCACGCGCACGAGATCGCGGCACGTCTCGATGCGGAATTCGCAAAGACCGGCGAACTCGCAGGCCCGCTGCACGGCATCCCGGTCGCGGTGAAGGACAATTACAACACCACCGACATGCCGACGAGCGGCGGCAACATTCTGTTCAAGAACACGGTGCCGCCAACCGAAAGCACGGTGACACGCAAGCTGCGCGAGGCCGGCGCAATCATTCTTGCCAAAACCAACATGCACGAATGGGCGCTGGCCGGCATCACCATCTCATCGCTCGGCGGCCAGACGAAAAATCCTTATGACCTCACCCGCACGCCGGGCGGCTCCAGCGGCGGCACCGGCGCTGCGGTGGCGGCGAATTTCGCCACCGTGGGCCTTGCGACCGACACGATGAACTCGATCCGCTCGCCTGCTTCCGCCAATAGTCTTGTCGGCTTCCGCTCCACGAGGGGCCTCGTCAGCCGCGCGGGCGTGATCCCGGTCTCGCACACGCAGGACGTGACCGGCGCGATCACGCGCTCCGTGGAAGATGCGGCGATCATGCTCGACGTGATGGCGGGATTCGATCCCACCGATCCCGCCACCGCATACGGCGTCAACCACATCCCGCACAGCTTCACCGATTATCTCGATGCCGACGGCCTGCACGGCGCGCGGATCGGCGTGCTCACCAGCTTCTTCGGCAAGGGAGCGATCCATGCCGAAGTCAATTCAGTCATCGCGAATGCGCGCGATGCGTTTCGCAGCGCAGGCGCGAGCGTCATCGAGATCACCGACCCTGCGCTGGATTCGGACGCGATCCTGCGCGACTGCGACGTGCAGAAATGGGAATTCAAGGCGCTGTTCAACGCCTATCTCAAATCACTCGGCGCCCGCGCGCCGGTGAAGAGCCTGCGCGAACTGATCGCCTCCGGCCGTTATCACAAGCCGCTGGAGGAATTTCTCATGGCCGCCGATGCCATCGAGACTCCGGAGAGCGATCCCGAATATCTGGCGCGCCTGGTGCGGATCGAAGGGCTGCGCGACCGCGTGCTGCTACTGATGGCCACGCACAACCTCGATGCGCTCGCCTATCCGCTGCAGAAGCGCCTCGTCCACACCATCGGTGATCCGCACCAGAGCGAGCGCACCGGCATTCTCGCCGGCGTCACCGGCTTTCCGGCGGTGACGGTGCCTGCGGGATTCTCGCAACCTTCCGCCGAAGCGCCGCTGGGCGTGCCGGTCGGCCTCGATATTCTCGCCCGCCCGTTCGAAGATTCGCGCCTCATCCGCATCGCCTATGCATTCGAGCAGGCGACAAAGATCCGGCGACCGCCGCATAGCACGCCGCCCCTGACGATTTGAATTTCACGGCTTGGCGCGAAACGCATCCTTCGCCGCGAGCAGCCCGCCGCCCGCGATCAAAAGCGCCGCAAGCCCGAGCGAGGCCGTTGGTTCAGCATAGCCGACCGCGACGAGTAGCAGCGTGGACAACAGCGGCGTTGCGTAGGACGCAGCACCCAGCAGGCGGATGTCGCCGCGCTTCATGCCGATGTCCCACGCATAGAACGCAAGCCCCACCGGCCCAATGCCAAGTGCTGCGATGGCGAGCCATTGCGCCGCCGTCTGTGGCATCACCGTGGGTTCAAAAGCGAAATGCACCGCAGCGGCGAGCACGGCCGTCCCGATGCAAAAGCCGGTGACGGCGTCGGTCGGCACCGAGCCGAATTTGCGCGACAAGACCGAATAGGCCGCCCAGACGAAGGCCGCGCAGAACGCGGCGAGAAATCCCGGCGCATAGCGTCCTTGCAACGCGCCGGACAGATCGCCGCCGAACAGCATCACCACGCCCGCGAAGCCGAGCAGCGCGCCGACGACGTGATGCACGGCGAGCCGCTCCCCCGGCAGCCATGACGACAGCAGCACGATCAACAACGGCCAGAGATAATTCAGCAATCCCGCTTCCGCCGCGGGCGCAAAGCGCAGCGCCAGGAAATACAGCGCGTGATAACCGAACAGCCCGCCGATGCCGATCAGCCACACCACCGGGCGCTGGCGCAAGGCGCTCATCGCAGCGGGCCGGACGATCCATCCTGCCATGCCCGCGAGCGCGCCGATCGCGAACGTCATCGCCAGCAGTTGAAATGCGGGGATCGATCCGGTCGCGACAGTCAGCGCGGCGAGCGATGCCCATAGCACCAGCGCCACAAGGCCGATCAGGGTCGCGGTGGAAGAACGCATGGATCACACAGGCGGCATCGCCGCGATTCAGTCAACGATGCCGCCGGTGACGTGACGTCATCACGCCAGATACTGCCCGCCATTCACCGACAGCGTCGAGCCGGTGACGAAGCCCGCATCGTCGGATGCGAGGAACACCACGGCGCGCGCGATCTCCTCCGGCTCACCGAGTCGGTTGGCGGGAATGAGCGGGAGTATCTTCTGCTCCAGCACATCCTTCGGCACCGCCTGCACCATCTCGGTGTTGATGTAGCCGGGGCAGATCGCATTCACGGTGATGCCGCCGCGCGCCGTCTCCAGCGCCAGGGCCTTGGTGAAGCCGATGTCGCCCGCTTTCGAGGCGGAATAGTTGACCTGGCCGAATTGCCCCTTCTGGCCATTGATCGACGATATGTTGATGATGCGGCCGAACTTGCGCGCGCGCATGCCCTCGATCACCTGCCGCGACATGTTGAACAGCGAACCAAGATTGGTGTTGATGACGGCATTCCACTGATCGAGCGTCATCTTGTGGAACGGCACGTCGCGCGTAATGCCGGCATTGTTGACGAGCACATCGACCGCACCGACCTCCGCCTCGACCTTCTTGACGCCGGCGGCACAGGCGTCGAACGAGGAGACATCCCATTTGTAAACGGCGATGCCGGTCTCGGCCTTGAACCTGGCGGCGGCTTCGTCGTTTCCGGCATAGCTCGCCGCGACATTGCAACCGGCCGCCTTCAACGCCTTGCTGATGGCTGCTCCGATGCCACGGGTCCCGCCCGTCACCAATGCCGTGCGCGTCATGTTGGGTCCTCCCAATTCGCATTCGCTGACTAGCCGTCCATCACGACAGTTTCGCGATCAAACGTCAAACCAAAAAAGAAATGCCCGGCTTCGAGCCGGGCATTCTTGCATTCACAAGAAGCGTCCTTGCGGACCTGACCTTCTGTATACCAGATCAGTCGCGCTCCACGCACATCGCGATGCCCATGCCGCCGCCGATGCACAGCGTCGCGAGCCCCTTCTTGGCATCGCGCTTCTGCATCTCGAACAACAGCGTGGTCAGCACGCGCGCGCCGGATGCACCGACCGGATGGCCGATGGCAATGGCGCCGCCGTTGACGTTGACCTTGGACATATCCCAGCCGAGATCCTTGTTGACCGCGCAAGCCTGCGCGGCGAACGCCTCGTTGGCCTCGATCAGATCGAGATCCTCGACCTTCCAGCCGGCCTTTTCCAGTGCGCGGCGCGAAGCCGGGATCGGCCCGGTGCCCATGATCGCGGGATCGACACCCGCCTGCGCCCACGACACGATGCGTGCCAAGGGCTTCTTGCCTTCCTTCGCTGCTCGCGAGGCCGTCATCAGCACCACGGCGGCAGCGCCGTCATTGATGCCGGATGCGCTGCCCGCAGTGACGGTGCCTTCCTTGTCGAAAGCGGGGCGCAGCTTCGCCATCGCCTCGATAGTTGCGCCGTGGCGCGGATACTCGTCGGTGTCCACGGTGATGTCGCCCTTGCGGGTCTTGACCACGAACGGCACGATCTCGTCCTTGAAGCGGCCGGCCTTCTGCGCGGCCTCCGCCTTCTGCTGCGAGGCCACCGCAAACTCGTCCTGCTGCTGGCGCGTGATCTGGTACTGCTTGGCGACGTTCTCGGCGGTGTTGCCCATGTGATAGCCGTTGAAGGCGTCCCACAGACCGTCCTTGATCATCGTGTCCACCAGTTCGGTGCTGCCCATCTTCACGCCGCCGCGCAGATATTGGGCATGCGGCGCCATGCTCATGGATTCCTGACCGCCGGCCACGACGATTTCGGAATCGCCGTTCTTCAGCGCCTGATAGCCCAGCGCGACCGCCCGCAGGCCCGAGCCGCAAAGCTGGTTGATGCCCCAGGCCGGACTTCCGACCGGGATTCCAGCCTTGATCGAGGCCTGCCGCGCCGGATTCTGGCCCTGCGCCGCGGTGAGAATCTGGCCCATGATGACTTCCGAGACCTGAGAGGGCTCGACGCCAGCGCGCTCGAGGGCACCCTTGATCGCGACCGCTCCGAGATCGTGCGCCGGCACGGTGGCAAAAGCGCCGTTGAACGAGCCAACCGGGGTGCGGGCGGCGCCGACGATCACGACATCGTCTGACATGGGACATCTCCTGAAATTGAAGCGCGAGGCTTGGTAAAGCGCGGGGCTTGGTTGAACGGCATGGGCGATGCCGGGGCGCATTAACTTAATCCTTTCCGGCCAAACGGCCAGATGTCACCTCTCTACTTTCGTCGAGAACGCAGGCCTGTGGACCAGCTTTCGGCGTTAACCTGCCGTTCACAAAACGGTAGCCGAGCCCGGCCGAACGTGCTTACTTTCCGCATCGCATCGTTTGCCCTGCGAAAGTTCCTGTCTTCCATTTCTGCAGCGTGTGAGTTCATGGCGAAATCCGACCAGCCCATTACAATCAAAAAATACGCCAACCGGCGACTCTACAATACCGGCACCAGCACCTATGTGACGCTCGAAGACCTCGCGAGCATGGTCAAGGAGGGTGAGGATTT
>Ga0180223_1000491_pt1 | contig 49182 bp, 72 predicted proteins | sample eDN5th30CKraftOP_FD_151337 | JGI IMG/M metagenome (GOLD analysis project Ga0180223, IMG submission 151337) | Enriched Organic Plus compost microbial communities from Emeryville, California, USA - eDNA 5th pass 30_C Kraft OP (version 2) (version 2) ... | reverse complement strand
CCGCCGATCCACTCGACACGGGCCCACGCCTGTCCGATTGTCGACCATACGGCCGTCATCCCACCGCCATCGCGGCGCGTATTCGTTTCGCGCTCGAAGGTGACGAGCTCGGTCTTTGCCCCGGCACCCATCACATCCACCCGTGCGTTCGATACTTCTGCACCAGCGCCTCGACGGCGAATGGGGCGTTAGAGCGCCCGTCACCTGCCAATTCGCGGTTGAAATACCAGTGACCGCACAGGAGCTTCATCGCGTGCTTGAAATCCGCCGGGATCGCGTCAAACCCTGCAACAAACCGCACCTCCACCGCGTGCGGATGTACCTGCGTCGAGGGCCAGTTGCCGCTGAGCAAATGAATACGGCCGGGGCGCTGCACCGTCTCGACGTGATAACGCTCCGGCGCCAGCGTCTGCGTGGCACCATCGTGGTCGCGATATTTGATCGACACGACGCTTTGCAATGGCGGCTGCGGCAGCACGATCCCCCCGCGTGGGAACCCCGAAAGAAAGCCATCGAGCGTCCGGGTTGCTATCGCCGCCCCTGATGTTTCCTCGAGGTGCATACGCGCCGCCGCAATCAGCGTGTCGAGGTAAACGTCCTCGGTATCATGGAGCACCCGCAGGTGCCCCTTGAGTTCCGCCAGCGAGATTGGCTCGCTCGCGGGCGGCGTCACGACATTAACAAGCATGTGGCGCCCCCGCGCGAGCTTGATGGATTACTTCTTCTGCGGTGCAGAGCCGGCCGACTTGTTGGCAGACGGCGCGGGCTTATCGTCGATCCAAGCGGCAACGCCTTCATCCACCAGGCGTTCAGCCAGTTGTCCTTCGACGACGGAGCCGCGGGCGAAACGCACCGGCGTGCCATTGTCTTCGATCTCGATCTGGCGGCTCACCCTCGCCTTGCGTACCGGATCATCGTTAGCGGCGGTATCGTCGCCTTCGCCGCCGTTATCGGCAGCCGATCCGTCGGTGCTCCCGACCGTCGAAGCCTCGTCCGTTGCTTCGCCGGCGCCGTTGCGCAGGGCCAGTTCGGCGACACGGCCGCTCACCACTTCGCCTTCCGCAAACAAGCGCGGATAAACCTCGCCCGGCGCAACCGCCTTGAACGGCCGCGTGATCCTGACATGAGACATCGTTCTGTTCCCGATTGATGTTTGTGGTGGCGGGGCCGGCGCGGGGCCGGCCGCGCGGTTTTATTCGTCGACCGCTGACAACCGGTGCGGATCGGACAGGATAGCGTTGGCGGCGACAGGTGTCGGTGATCCGTGGGTGCCAGTGAAGTCGGCGAGCAGCGCCGTCCAGCGCTTGTTGCCGATGTAGCCGACCTTGGTCACGCTGGCCGCCGCATGGGCGGCGGTGAGCGCCTTGACGATGCCGCCAGCCCCTACGGTGACGCCATCAGCTAGCTGCACATCCTCGGCGGTAACGGCCGTAAAATCCCCGGGGAACGCCGGGGCTGTTTCCTTATCGCTGTGATAGAGCTTGAACTCGATCTTGTTGGCTCCACTGAACGTGATGCCGCCAATACCGACGTTCAGCTCGTAGACCAGCGATTCATACCCCTGCCGGTCGATGACGACCGGCGTGTTGTCGGCATCGAGCGCCGCGCAACCGATCGACTTGACCACTTTCAGCTTGTTGTAAAGATCGCGCATGGCGCGTGCCTTTCTCGATTTGATGCACCCGGCTTCTGTCCACCGGCCAACAGCCGGGTGCTATTGAATGGGAAGGGTTGGTGCGAGTGGCCCGTCGGGCCGCTTACTGGTCCGCGAACTTCAGCAGCTTCATGGTCTCGAAGTTCTGGATGCCGCCACCTACACGCTTGCGGGTGTAGAACTGGATGTACGGCTTGCGGCTGTAGGGGTCGCGCAGCACGCTGACGCCGACGCGGTCGACGATCAGGTAGGTCTTGGCGAAGTCGCCGAACGCGATCGAGAACGAATCCGCCGCCACGTCGGGCATCTGCTCACCCTCGACAACCTCGTAGCCGCACAGGCTGTTCGGGTTGCCGTCGCGGGCGTCCGCCCAGATCCAGCGGCCCTCGCCGTCCTTCAGAATGCGGCAGAGACCGATCGTGCCGCGGTTCATGAGGAACTTGGCGTTCTGGCGGTGCCCGGACTTGAGCGAGTAGATCAGCGTCCACAGCTTGTCGCCCTGGTTGACCTGGGCGCCCGGTGCTGCGAAGCCGCCATCGACTCCGGTGACCTGGTACCCGATCGAACCCCACTTCCAGTTGCCGTCCGCGACCTTTGGATAGGCGAGAAGGCCGAACGGCTTCTTCACGCCGTCGCCGGCGATGAACGTTTCGCCTTCTGTCAGCGCGAACTGATCCAGTACGCTCTCCGCCAGCCATGCCTCGATATCGATGAGACTATCTTCCAGCAGCGTCTGCGTTGCGATCGGATCAGCGTACAGTTCATGCGCCGGGAAGCTGAGCTCGTCGACCTCGGGCCCGTCCGTCTCGGGACGTTCCTCACGCTCACCAACCCACTTGGCTTTGGTGCCGCCGAGATCAACGGCCTTCTTGAACTCGCCCGCGCTGATCGACTTGACGGTGGCGAGCTGGCGCATCGGCACCACGTCTTGCAGCAGCTTCTCGACGCTGGTGTCGTGCTCGGGATGCACGAACACGCCGCCCTGCGGCAGCATTTCCGTGTTGAGCCCGACCTTGCGTTCCAGCGCCCGCAGCGACAGACCGTTGACGCCGCTCTCATCGCCGTGGCGAAGGTACTGCAATGCCGCCTTGCGATAGAGGGCCACCACCTGGGAGCGCTGCGAGCGGGCGCCCGCATATCCACGCGACGGCCCCATGGGCCGCGCTGCGCGGCGCTCCAGCTCCCGGTTGCGGGCGCGGAGCTGGCGCACCTCATCGTCATGCGCCTGATCGATAGCCGCGTTCATGCGTGCCATCTGCTGATCGAACAGCGGATCAGCGCGGCCCCGCCGGGCGGCGGCGTCGCGCCGCTCTGCCGTGGCGCGCAACTCGTGCAGCGCGCGCTGGCTGCGCTCGTGGGCCGGCTGGGCTCGACGCGGCGCTTCCACCCGGGCCGGACGGGCGATGGAACGAAGCTGTCGCGTCTGATCGTTGATCGCTTCCACAATAACGGCAGTCGGATCTGCGGCATGGCGCTCAGCCAGACGGCGGGAGATCGGGCCGAGTGGGCGGGGGGCGGCACGTGTCTCCAGTTCGCCGCCGGCTGAAACAAGGCGCACGGCATCCGGCGCCAACTCTGCGTTGGTTTTCATATCAGTCCTCTCGATGTTGAGTTGGGGGTTACGCGTGCGAACGGATCAGCGCCGCAAGCTGCGGCGAAGCTGTACGAGTGCCGCCTGGCGCCGTGCCAGCGCGGCCAAGATCGGTGCCGGGCGCAATGCGGGCGCTGGCGCGGAGGCGGAATTCACCCGCTCGATGCGCGAAGGGCGGCAGGCCGGGAACGTCACGGGCGAGACCTCCCACAGGTCGACAGCGTTCAAGAGACGATGATTGCCGACGCCGTTGTGGGGCCCGAACGTGTGATCGATGGGGTCGAAGCCGATGGATAGTCCGTCGAGCGCGCCGGCCTTCATCAGCGCATGGGCCTCGCGGGCCTGCTGCACTTCCAGCACGAGACGGCCTTCGCACCACAGGCCGTGCTCGTCCTCGTGCAGGTCCGTCCAGACGCCGATGGGCTGCTTGTCGTCGTGCTGCCACAGCAGCGACGGCATGGTGCCTTCGGCGGCATGGGCGGCGAGCGACGCAGCAAACGCGCCCGGCATCACGACATCGCCGTAGGTGTCGACGACACCGAACACCGATCCGTAGCCGCCGAACGTCCCGTCCTCGCCGATCTCACGCGCCTTGAAGCGAAACGTGCGATGCCGGCGCTCCAGTTGCGTCATGGCGGTTTCCCGTTGCTGTTGGTGCGGTGAGGAGCCTAGTTAGGCGGCCCGGCGGCGACGGCGGGACAATGCCTCCGCAGGAACTTCGGCCGTGTCCGGTTCCAGCGCGGCGATGCATTCCGCGATGTATGCCGAGAGGGCTTCCACAGCCGCAATCTCGTCGTCGGTTTGCGGCGCGATCGCGGCCGCCTCGGCACTGAGATCTGCAAGCTCGGTCGCGGCATTTTCTCCGAGATCGCCGGCCATGATGGCCGTGACGGCAGCCTCTATCTCGGCGATCTGCTCGAGAACGCTCGATGCGGCGGGCTCGCCCGTATCGTCGACGATGAGTTCATCTTCCTTATGCGAACGTGCGCGGCGGCGGGAAAATGTTTCGTCCGGGTTCTGCGCATAAGCGATTTCCTCGACATCTACGGCGATCATCTCGCGCAGTTGCCATGCTTGATGGGCGATCGTTGTGGCACCTGGCAACTCCAAGCCATCGGCACCTGTGGTAGGCAGCACAGCAAGAAAATCGGTGATGCGCGATTCGAGGCTACGAAGGCCGTCGACGTCACCGGCGGCGACAAGAGCATCATGCTCGGAGACAAACGCCGCGAGCGTATCCCACGCCTGATCGATTTCCGTTGTGCCATCCATCTTACGCGCCCGCTGCGCGAGCCGCTGGCGTATCAAACTGGCGCGCAACGCCCGCAACCGCCGCGAAAGGGTCTGCGACGGCTCGACCGGCTCGCCGATTTCCTCCACGTCCACCAGCTCCGCCTCGACCTCATCGATGCGGTCGATGTAGCCGTAATCGTTGGACGGGTCCGGCGTCCAGGCATCAGCCGGGATCTGCGGCAGCAGCGCTTCCGCCACTGCGTAAAGGTCGGCCGTCTCGTCGGCCTCGAACTCGACGACTGCGCGTTCGGTCCGGTTACGCACCACGACGCCGCGATAGCGCTTGCGCACGGGCAAGGCGACTTCGACATCCGTGACCGTAGCCACCGGCGCGTCCGTTTCCGTCGATAGCGGCGCAGCGGGGAAGGTTTCCGCCTCCCGGCGATTGGCCGGACGATTGGTGCGTGCGGGGGCAGCGGCCTTGCGGCCAATCGCAAGAGCAAACATGGTTGGTCCTTTCGTTGTGGGCTAGCGGGGCAGCAAACGGCGCCACAGTGGCGCGGACAGTCGGCGTTTCGGCGGCTCCGGACGCGGCGCCATACCGGTGTTGTTGGATAGGAGCTGCACACGGTCCATCGCCGGATCGTTGATGGGCTCCAGGCCCTCTTCGGCGCGGATCTCGTTCGGTGTCTTGTAAATCTTCACAGCCTTGTCATAGGCGTTTACGCGATCGGAGAGCGTGCCGCGCTTCACCGCGTCCTGGTCGATATCGATGCGATAGCCGGAGCGGTATTCTTCCTCGCTCAGCAGATCCCGCTCCAGCGCCTGCTCGAGCCGCAGCACCCATGGCAGCAGCGTATGCTCGCCATGGGCGCTGAGGATCTGCTCGTGGCCGTTGTAGCCGACGCTGCCCTGGCTGTGCCCGATCACCTGCGGGAAGACGCGGAAGAACCGGCATACCTCCTCGATCTGGAAGCGGCGGTTCTCGATGACCTGACTGTCAGACGCCGTTGGCGTCGCGGACTTGTATTCCCAGTCGCCGTCCAGGACGGCAATGCCACCTGGACCACCGCGCCGGTAGCGCGCCTCCCACTGCTCGCGGATTTCTTTGCGCTGCTCCGGCGATAGCCCGGTAACCTTCGACGTGAGGATGCCGCCGGACGGGCGCATATCGTCGCCGTGAAATCGCGCCTGGCTCTGCTCCAGAGCCGCCGCCAGCCCAATGGCCTCGCGGGCGACATGCGAAACCGATTGCCCCCGCAGATAATCGTCGCGCAGCGGGCCGCGCAGCTTGAGCAACTGGCCCGGCGACGGAACAATCGTGTCACCGTAGCCGGAGATGCGGTAAACCAGCTCCCACCGCGAGCCTGGAACGTGTTCGCAGGTGACGGACCCGGGGATGAGCGGGAGCAGCTCCTGCACGAAGCCATATTCGTTACGGGTGATGAGCGCATATGCGCCTTCGTGGAACGTGGCGACGCCCACCAGCCACTCGAAGAACTCCATGCCCGTCATCCACTCGTTGGGACGGGACAGCACGTGCGCCACCGGATGGTTGTAGTCCACCTTCGAGCGCGGGCGACCGGCGCTGTCGCGGCTCGTGAGCTTCAGCGCACGGGGCATCTTGGCGATGTCTTCGGAGATGACGCGGCGGCAGGCCCAGGCCGCGGAAACGAGCTTGGCCTGCTCGGGGTTGACGAACACGCCGGCAGCCGACGGGATCGCGCCGCCGAGCAGGATGGCTTCCTCCTCGGGAGTGAAGCCGAATTCGCCGGATTTCGTCTCCATGAGATCGATGGTCTCGCCATCGAACCAAGGCACGCCGTATTCGTGCGGCACGGTCAGGAGGCCATACGAAGACTGCGCCGAAGGCGCGCGGCCGCCCCGATCGTGCGTCTGTGCATCGATATTGAACCCTTCTGCTCGGTTGCAAACTCACGCACAACGACGCAATCGAACGACAGCGGAAAATCCGGCGGCTCTATTTCAGCGAGCGGCGGACTTCCGTCCCACGCATAGGAAAGCGAAACGTGAGGCAGCCATTCGTCGAATGTCGGGTCGCCGCCTGTCTCCTCTAGGATATTGTCGCGGTCCTCGATGAGGTCCGCGCCGGCGTCCACCAGCAGCACGGGCGTGTCAGCGTCTTTGCCCAGTACATCGAGGCCGGTGGCATAGAGCGTCACCGGGTCGATGCTCCACTCGCCGACAGGCAGTTCGATCTCATTCGCGGTGGCGAAGAGCGTGCAGTGAAAATCGAACTCGCCGGGCTCCAATATGCTCCCGCCGTGGCTACGCGACAGGTCGAAGCCATGCGCGGTTGCCCACTCCTCGAGCCACGCCTGTGTCTCAGCGTCGGCAAACAGCATGACGATGCGCTGCGCCGGCTCGGCGTCGAGCAGCGCCTCTTCCGTGATCTCGTCGAGCATCGATTTCCTACTACTGCCTTGCGCTGGCCTGCTGGCGCTGATCGCGCCCGCCGACGAAAAGGATAGGGCTCGAAGTCAGGTACGATTCAGGGGGCGACTCGGCGCCGCCAAGTGCAACGGCTATGTTGAGCGCAGCGATGCCGTCGATCTTGCCCGCCGATGATTCCTTGCACGGCATGTAGTTGCCGTTCTTGTCCCGGCGGATCGCGGTATTGCCGGCCATCCACTTCAGCACCGGGTGGCCACCGTGGTCGATCCGCTCCTTCAGCACAGTGCGTTCCAGATCCTTGGCCGGTCCGGACATCGAGAGCATGCCGAAGCGCACGCTCTCCACGGGCACACCGTCATTGTGCAGCTTGGTCAGCACTGAGTGCGCGTTGAAAATATCGATGCCGAGACCCAGCACCTTGAACGTCGAGCAGTCGGCGTGCACCTGCTCCATGATCCAGTCATGATCTGCGGCTTCGCCCGGCGTCGCCGTGAAGGCGCCCAACTTTTCCCAGGACAGGAGCGGCACGCGCGATTTCTCAGCCGTGGCCAGCATGGGCACGCGTGGATACCAGAAGCGGCACAGCACCTTCCAGCGCTCCTCCGGCGTCAGCGGCGGGAACCACCAGGTGAGCGCGTTGAAGTCCTGCGTGTTGGCGAGGTCGAGACCGCCCCAGCATTCGCGGCCGGCGAGCTCCTCCTCCAATTCCTGCCATCGCGGAATGGCTGGATCGCGCGACGGCAGCGCGTTCGCGTTCCACTTCGACATCTGGAACCAGCGCTCGGCGCTGTTGACCCAGATGCCAAGGTGGTAGCACTTGAAGTCGTTCTCTTTCCTCGGCGACTGCTTGGCCTCGCGCGACGCCTTGTGCATGTAATCGGGGCGCGGCGACACCGGCATGCCGGGGTTTGCCTCTGCCTGCACCGCCGGGTCGGTGATATCGACCTCGACCTTCGGATCCTGTGGTGCGCACCAGATGAGCACCAGCGTTTCCGGGTCGTCGAACGTGTCCTCGCAGATGCCGAGGGACTCGTCCCACAGCGATATGCCGTAGCCGTCCTCCACACCGGCCGATGAGATGAGCCATTCCATCGGCTCGGTGCGCGATGCCATAGCTTGGCGCACGAACGTATAGAGCCGGTCGGATGTCCATTCGTGCACCTCGTCACCGATGAGGTAGCAGGTCTTCAGGCCGTGCTTGCCGTGCGGCTTGCCGGTCAGCGGCTCGAACTTCGACAACGTCGCCCGCGCGAACAGCGAGCCTTCGAACACCTCGTATTGCTCCGCGAGGTCTTCGGAGTAGGCGACCATCATCTTGGCCGCGTTGAAGACGATCTCGGCCTGGTTGCCGGAGGCGGCGATCGAGTAGAGTTCGGCGCCCTTGACCGCATCGCCGAGCAGGCACAGGTGCGAAACACCCGCCATCAGCTCGGTCTTGCCGTTCTTACGCGGCATCCAGATGATGACGCGGCGATAGAGGCGCGTGCCGTCCTTACGCTTCCAGCCGAAGGCCGGCCGGATGATCCAGTCGGCCTGCCAAGCTGCGAGCGTGAACGGCTGGCCGGCCCATGGGTCGGCCGTTAAGCGGCAATAACGCGGGAAGAAGTCGACGGCGGCCTGCGCCGTCGCCTCGTCGAAATAGGCGCCGTCCGGTTTAGGCTTCCAAAGCGAATGGTAGCGCGGCTCGCCGGGTGCGAGCTTGCGCATGGGGTCGGGCTGGCGCGGTTTGTCGAGCCCTTCCGAATGCGCGTCGGTTGTCATCGGTAAGCACGGGGCGCGCCCCTCAATTCGGCCGTGCGGTGGATGCTGCTTTCAGCACACCGAGCGGGCCATGCGGACGCCCGTTGCCGGGTTTGTCGGGCTCGCCGCCGGGCTGGTTGTTTTTTCCGGCGCCCACGGTGCGCTTCTCCATCTCGACGCGCGCCACCGGATTGCCGGCCAGAAGTTGCTCGTCAGCCCGCAGGTCGCGGTGCAGATCCTGCATCATGACCCACTCCGGGTTCTTGCGAATGATCCGCCCACTGGCGCCGAAGGTTTCGTAGGTCGGCAGCGGCTTACGCTTCACGAAGCGCTCGTACTCGGCGCGGCGCTGACAGTAGCGGGCGATGAACGCGTGATCGGAGTTTTTGAACCAGATGCGCGTCGCAGGATCGGCGAATTTTTCGCGCCAGATCTCGCGGGCTCGCTTGCTGTTCAGCCATATCGGCGGCTCCGGAACGTTGCGTGAATCTGCGCCGTTCGTGTTGCATGTCGCCGCGGGCTCGGCAGGCGCCTCAAGCTGAGCCTTCGTCTTGCCCTTGCGACGGCTCGGAAACCCTTGTGCTGCCTCGATTTCTGGCGACTTTGGCTTAGGCCCCCGCCTGCCCATCGCGCACCGCCTCACTCACCTATGTTCACGTTTGGATTCCACCAACAAAAATTTGCGCCCGGAAAACCTGCGCCCAGAATTTTTGTCGGAAACGCGCGGTCTGGGCGCGAATGGCGCTATAAAAAACAACGCCCCCCCTCCCCCTAGCCGAAGAACTCCGTCAGCTCGCGGTCGAGACGCAGCTCAGCCTCGCCGATCCGGCCTTCATCCCACCGCGCCTCGAGCACCTTCTTCACGTGCTCGTGGCACCAGTTGCAGAGCGCCTGCCAGTTATCGCGCTTCCAGAACAACGCCATATCTCCACGGTGCGGCACGATATGGTCGACCACGTCAGTCGCGCTCGTCCGTCCGTTGGCTGCGCAGCACACACACAGCGGATGCTTGGCCACAAACCCAGCCCGCGTCTGCTGCCAACGCCAGCCATAACCACGATCCGCTGCACTCTTACGTCCATCCCGCTGCAGCTCACGACCGTTACCGTCGCGCGGCCGCATCATCGGCGCAGGGCTGTGCGGACGCCGATAGCTGGGGGCCGCCTTAGTCATCGTGATGCTGTCTTTTCGCCTCGGCGTACGCCATCTGCAGGATCGTCGCCAACCGCCGATGACCGCCGCGCTCCGCCATGCGACGCAACTGCTCGATCAGGTCGGCGATGTATGCAATCGGTGCGCTGCTAATCAGCCTTTGCCTTTGCTGGCGTAACGGCCCTCCCAGCCTCGGTGATGGGGAACATGCCACCAGCGGGCGTATAGATCACTTCACGCTGCACGCCCTTGGCGTCGTTATTTTCGAGCATCATGATGTAACGCCAGCGCAGATAGTTCTCTGCCCCGCCGAGCCCATCAATCAGTTCTTTGTTGGCTTTTGCAGCACCCTTAGCGCGCTCAACTTCTGCATCTGCGTTCAGCTTTGCAGCTTCCAGCCCAGCCTTCGCCTCCTCGACCTTGATGCGCCGGTTCTGCTCGGCACGAGCAAACTCAGCCCGGCCGCTGAGTTCCTGCTGCCACACATTGTAGTGCGGGCAGCCGGCCATCAGAGCCGCTGTGCTCAAAAGAACGATGCCAACGCCCCACTTAAAAACGCGAGCGATCATCTGCGCTTCTTCGTCCATCCTGGCTTCCTCTCAAGCATCTGCTCAGCACGCCGCCACCGGCCGCCCCACATAACGGGACGCGGCGACCGGTTCGGATCTGCGCTCTCAGGTTTATGATGTGGTGAAGCGCGACGGGGCGCGCCTCACCATCTGCCGTGACCGCCCACGGCTGGCCGCCTGATCCGCTCGGTTAGATGCCTGCCGCCGTGTTCTCTCACAGCGGCGCCGGTGGGGCGCTTGGGATAACAAAAAACCCGGAGCGGCTTGCGCCGTCCGGGTCTGTCCAATCGTCTCGCGACTGTATTTGCTTTCTACGTTTCCGGAGTCGGATTCGCTAGCGCTTTTCGGCCACAGTCGCGAGCGTTTCTTGGGAGGGTAGAAAATCGGCCGGCGCGGAGCCTTCTCGATCTTGTCCATGATCCGCTCCTGCCAGGTAGGCACTTCGCAACCCAGCGCACGTGCAAAATCGGCGAGCCTGGTCATTGGCTGTCAAACTCCACAAGCTGCATCTTCACCGACGTCATTGCTGCTCCAATCTATTCTTGGCCACGATCACTTCCCTACCTCGATATCTGAGGCGAGCATGTAGCGGACACCGGCGCCTGGCACGTGCACCGATGCAATACCTTCCGCAAACGCCACCTGATAAATGCCCAGCTTGGTGCCCCGCCGCAGGTGCATGCAGTCGGTCTGCGAGGAGGCGTCGGAGGCCGGGTTACGCACACCTTGGCTGCGGCCGAGCGCGTCGAGGAACTGCACCGCCTGGATGCTCTTGAGGGAGCCACAGGCCAGCGTATTGGTCTTGGCCTGCCAGATGGCGGATGGCGTCGTTCGTGCGGGCTTGGCGGCCATTGGTTGCCCGAGTGAACCAGTCCGAACCGAGGGCCGGTGCGGCGCCTGAGAGGCGACGACCACCAGCCCGACGAAGCCCAACGCTGCGACGGAGAACACCCCGAGCCCCACCCAAGGACGTTTGCGTATCAGCCTGTCGAGCAGACCGAGCGCGATCAGTCCGCCGATGATCCACCAGATCATGAGTTCTCCTCAGGACGTCAGCGGCCATCTTCCCACATCATCGCGCCTCCAGCGCGCACGCCATGGATCGCTTGGTCGATCGGCGTTCCCGCGCCGCTCGGAGCTGCGCTGGCCGGCCGTTGTGCCGCTCTCCACTCCCGGTGCCACACGCGCAGGCGCCCGAGTATCGCGGCCCAGGCCCAGAACGACACCCCGAACGAGAAGCACAGACAGGCACCTATTTCATGAAAAGCGCTTTTTGCGATCGACAGCCACCCAGCGCCAAGCAGTACCCAAAGGGCTCCGGCGCACCATAGAAAAATCTCCATCTGCAATCCCCCCCATCGACGGGCGCTAGACGCGCGGGCCGTCGGCTGTCGTTTCAATCCACCCTGCATGGTCGTACCATTGCCGGACGAACCGGCCGGCGAAAAACGGATAGATAAGCCATGCCAAGCCGCCGGTGAGCGGCGTGAAGATCAGCCAGAACAGCGCGTGCTGCCAGACGCCTTTGTAGGCGAAATAGAACGGTCCGAAGAGCAGACACCACAGCCAGGAGAACGGTGTCGAACCAATCTCGACCCTGCCGGTCGCTGGGTTCTGAAAACACCTCATCGCCGCCCCCTGCGCGCAATCGCATCCATCAGCAATTCTCGAATGACCGCTGTGCGATCCGCCTGCCCATGCCGCTCATCAATAATTTCGTCGAGGGCCTGCAGTATCTCTTCGGGCAAGCGAATTGCGATCTGCCGCATCGGCTGATCGGCCAGCCGGGGGCGCCCAATCTTGCCTCGCTTGCCTTTCTCTCTCATGCCCCACCGTTATGTATCCCAATCAACCCCGTAAAATCACGAAAAGTTGATTGGATAATGTATTCTCTTAGCTTAGTTTCGTATCCCATTGGTATATATTGAGACTGCATGCAATACCACACGCAAAAGCCCGGAAGGCGCTGGAACGCCCCCGGGCTCTGAACCGCAACGAACCCTTTGGAAGGAACATTGCTATGTCCATCGATAACATAGGCGGCCGCCTGGCCGCAATCGTGTGCGCAGCGGCACTAGGCGCCGGCGGCACGTCTCTCCTGTTCGGCGACGTCATCTTCGGCGATGCCGCGTTTACGCAGAAGCACTTCCAGACCGTCACCATCGTCATCGCCACCACTGTGGCGTGGATGGTCTGCACGTCCGCCGCCAAGAAGTTGCACATCATTGCCGGGTTCGGCTTTCTCATCCTCGCCCTCGCCGGTTCTGGCGTCATCGTCTGGAACTCGCTCGGGCGGCAGACCGAAGGTCAGATGCTCTCCGCCGACGACCACGACAAGGCCGTCGAAAAGCGCGGTGAACTGTCGAAGAAAAAGGCTGACGCCGAAGCGACACTCGCCCAGCGCCAGAAAGAGGCCGACGCCGAGTGCAAGTCCGGAGAAGGCCCCAAGTGCCGAGGGGCTCGCGTCGTAGTGAAGTTCTGGAGCGACAGCATCGACGGGCTGCAGGCGCAGCTCGACGTGCTCAAGGTGAAGCCGGCCGATCCCTCTGCGGAGGCGCTCGGCAACCTCGCCAACGCCCTCGGTCGCAATGGTCAGAAGGCGAAGGCCCTCAGCATGCTGGTGATGCCCTACTTCATCACCATCCTGTTCGAGTTCGGCTTCACGATGAGCCTGCACTATGCCTTCCGGCCGATGCAGCGGACGCCCATCGAAACCAAGGCACTGCCGGACCGTCCTGTGATCCTCCCGCCGCCAACGACCCTGGCGGAGGTTTCTGATGCCGACCTATCCGCCCTGCGCCAGCGGTTCACGATGGCGGACGGTGCGGCACCTGAGACCCACCCCAGCGCCGCCAAGAAAACGGACGCTCCGCGCGGCGGCGGCACCCGGACGGTCCGCCGGAAGCCGGACGGTCCGCCTAAGTCGGGCGGACTGTCCAAGCAGGAGGTATTAGAGCACGTGCTGACGCAGCTCGCTCTCGGCCGGACGGTCCCATCCCAGCAGGCGCTCGCCGATCTGTCCGGCCGGCGCAAGCAGCGGGTGTCGGACTGGATTCGCGGCTGGGAAGCGGACGGTCTCATCCCGGCGCGAACGGTGCGCGGGCGCTGCAAGGCGCTCGAGACCGCTTAGGCCGATCCGCTCGGAATCCCGAATCGCTGACCCGGTGCTGGTGCTCCCAGCGCCGGGTTTGTCGTCTCCATCTACGGGTTTCCAGCGCTCAGACTGCCTTACAATGGCGCCAGTGCGCGTATCTTCGAAAGGCGAAATACTATGATCACGTTCATGATGCGCATCGGCCGTCACATTGGCGTCGGGTGCGTAATCAGGTGGAACTGAGTAGGCTAGGCCCCAGCGCGTCCACCGCGCCGGGGCACTTCTTGAAAGGCCACCCCATGCCCTCGGGCTACGAAAAATCTCCCGACTACGGAGACCCGCCGCGCTGGCCCTATGACTGGCTCGGCTGGGTCGTCGTCGTCCTCGTGGCGGTCTTTCTTTTTGTCGCTTACGGCCGCTGAGACGTTCCTGGCGGCCGGCGCTTAGTCTTCTTCAGCGCTCAGCTTAAGTAGTCTGGACCGCCGGTGCTCAGTGCGGTGCGCGTGGACACTCCTCGGTCTTGCGACAGCGGTTCCTCAACGTAGGTGACCGCCGAGCCCGCCATGGTCCCATACGCCGCTCTCGCCCAATTTTGTTCACTGTAGATTCATGTTAACGAGATGGCATGATATAAGAGAAAACCGTCGTTTTTGCGTCCCTGAGTCGCTATCGTCGGCGCACCGGCCGTCTTCTGGAGCAATGATATGACGACAAAATTGGCTCGCCGGGGCAAGGATCGTGCAGCCGAGAGCGTCGAGCCTTCCTCATCATCAATCCACCTTGGTCGATCTAGCTGGATTACGGCCGACAGCAAGATCGCAGGTGTCATGCTGGGCGACAGTGCAACGATGCTGAAGCAGCTGCCCGACGAGATTTTCAATGTCGCCGTCACCTCGCCGCCTTACTACTGGGTGCGCGACTATGGCTACGATGGGCAGGTCGGCCACGAGGAAAGCGTCGACGCCTATATCCAAGCGCTCATGAAGGTGTTTGACGAGGTGAAGCGCACACTCCACCCCGAGGGCGTGTTCTTCCTCAACATCGGCGACACCTACTATTCCGGCAACGGCCAGCCTCACGGCAGCGACCCCAGGTCTTCGTCGCGGAATTTCGCTCGGAAGAAGCTGCGGCCGGTCGATCAGTCCGGTTGGGACATCCCAAAAAAATCAATGATCGGCGTGCCTTGGAAGGTCGCGTTCGCGATGCAGCAGCGCGGATGGACGCTACGCTCCGACATCATTTGGAACCGCGTCAACGCCTTCGTCGAGCCCACCGCTCGCGATCGGCCGCACCGCCAGTACGAACACGTCTTCATGTTCTCCAAGACCCGTTTCTATTCCTTCGACCGCTCCAAGCTGGTTGAGGAGGACGTCTGGAACATCCCGATCGAGCGCTCGCTCCGTACCCGCGAGGCTGGCCACAATGCCGCATATCCGTCGGAACTAGTGCGCCGATGCATCGAGGTGGGCAGCCCCGTCGGCGGTCACGTCTTAGACCCATTCGTAGGGTCCGGCACTACAATCTTTACTGCGCTGGCGCACGACCGCAATGTCGTGGGCGTCGACATGAGTGCCGACTACGTCGACTACATCGAAACCAAACTTCAATCCGATGGTCATAAACCGACTACATGGAATGAAGTGCAGAAGCGCCTTCTAAACCCGTCTGCTCTGTGGGACACTTGGGCCGGCAACAAGAACAACTTCCGTAAGCCGGGCCGAAGGCGGGCCGATTGATCTGTGAAATACTTTGACATCCCGACCATAAAGGCCGCTATCGAGCGCTTACAGGACAAGCGGGGCAACTGGTTGATCACGGCTTTCGTGTTCGCGGCCAACGATGTCAACGTCCATACTGTTACGGATCTGTCCAAGAACTTGGGCACCGATCGCCTCGTCGACGAGTACTTTAATGGGTCGCTCATAGGGTTGCCGCCGATGAAACGCGGCAACCTTTTGCGCCCGCGCTTTGACGACGTAACCTGGAAGAACGGTAATTACGCCAACGACTGGGTCATACAGCAGGACACAAAGTACTGGGGCAATATCTCTTCGAGCCGCGGCTATCGCGAGATGACCCAGCGTGGCATCATTGATGGTGACAAGTCCATCTTCCAGCTCAACAATGGCTTCCAACCCGAGTTCGAGCGGGAAATCCCAGACACGTTCCGGTTCGAAGACTTTATGGTCTGGTTGTTCGCCTTCAAGGGTTTCCCCGATGAGGTCGGTAGCTGGCAGAAGCTCTACGACTACCTGGTGAAAGACGTGTTGAAGCTGGCACAATTCCAGCCCGAGTATCTCGGCCGCTTCAAGGCCTCCGATCCGCCGCCGCCATGGCCGGCAACCATCGCTGCTCGCCCAACCGACCAAGAGTTTCTTGCCCAGCTGGCCCCCAAGCTCCATGCCACTGTCGTCACCGGATCGCCGTCCGGACCGCAGGACGACGAGGAGAATGACCTACCAGCATTGCCGGACGACGACGCCGACTATCTAGCCATCACCACCGCGATCCGTCTGAACGAGAGCTACTCCTTCCTGCTCGCTGGACCGCCGGGCACCGGCAAGTCCCGGAAAGCGCGCCAGCTAGCGACCAAGATCGCCAAGAGCCCATCCCGCGTGCTATTCTTGCAGTTTCACCCGGCGATGGGCTACGACGACTTCGTTCAGGGTTTCCGTCCCGTCGCAGTCAAAAATGAGGACGGCGATGAGGTGGGTGTCACCTACCGACTCGCCTCCCGGCTGTTTATGAACCACGCCGAGAAGGCACAGGGCGACAAAGACAACGACTACGTGGTCGTTATCGACGAGCTCAACCGCGGCGACGTGGCCCGCATCTTCGGCGAAGTGCTCACCTATCTAGAGCCCTCTTATCGGAAGAAGGCGTTTCGGCTGTCCTACGCCGAGGACGACATCACCCTGCCGCAGAATTTGATCGTCATCGCCACCGCGAATCCCTACGATCGCTCCGTCACCGATCTTGACGATGCGTTGCTGCGCCGCTTCTGGGTGATCGAGATGGATCCCGACGCCGCCACCCTCCGAGCCCACCTTCAGGAGCAGGGTGTCAGCGTCGGTCTAGTAAACCGTACCGTCCAGATGTTCACGATCATCAACGACGTGATGCCAAATGGGTTCGGACACACCAACTTCCTGCGCGTTCGCACACTCGACGACCTCAAGGCCGTCTGGTCAGGCCGGGTACGGATGGGTTTGAACCGCACCTTCATGCACGACCGCGACACCTTCAAGTCGACAGTGGCCCAGATCGACACGCTGCTAGCGGCGGCGCAGAACGAGGATGAGGCCGGGCCGGTCGAAGAAGCGCCAGGACCGGCGCCGGGAGCCTGAATTGGCGGGTCCGCGCATCGTCGAGATCCAGGAGCGCGAAAACCGCGTATTCCCTCGCGAGGACCTCTTCGACAGCAAAGGAAATTCTCTCGTCCTTCCGGAGACCAGGGCGCTTTCCGCAGTCGAGTTGAAGGACGTCCTTGGCGGCGTCAACCTTCGGACCCTCGGTCTCATCGGTTACCTGCCTCTGACCAGTGGGATCGTGCTGAACCTCCGACCAAGGTTCCCACTCGCCAATCTTTGGCGCATGCTGGCCGTCGCTGACGAGAGCTACGATCGCGTCCTGCCAGTGCTGCGATCCTATGAGCGGGCGAACGCGTCGGCACCGCACCAACTGCTGGCCAGGGGCTTTTGCCACTATCTCCGCGCCATCATGGACCTCGGTGTGGCACGCGGCTACTATCGCCAGCCTTACACTGGGTTCTACAAACCCAGGGTGGAGTTCGGGCGCACCGTGTCGCGGCATCTCTCCCGGGGCGACGATCTCACCATCTCCGGCGACGTCTTCGCCTTTTCGTCAAACCTGCGGGTGAACTCGATCCTCAAGTCTGCGTGCCTCGCGTTCCTTCGCCTGGTGCCTCGCGACCCTAGCTGGATTTCCGAGCGCAAGCTCCTCCTGGAAGCGCTGAACGCCCTGCACCGTGTACCCGCAGGTCCGATGCGGTTCGGCGACGAGGGCCTGGCCGACACTACGCCGCGATGGGTACGCGAGCACTACCGTGGCGCCCTGTCCGTCTATGCCATGCTGCTCGGTTACACCCAGATCGGCTTTGGGTACGACGCTCAGGGCAGCGAGATGCCCTCGTTTCTGTTCGCCCTCGAGGACGTGTTTGAAAGCTACGTCCGCAACGTGTTCCGAGAAGCGTTGCGCGAGGACAAGATTGCCGTCCTGGACGGCAACAATTCCCGTCACTACGGCAAGCTCTTCCTCGACAACACGCGCTTCATCACCAAACCCGACCTCATCTTCCGCAGAAAGAAGATCGTCATTGGTCTGGCCGAGGTGAAGTATAAGCCGGAGATTGAGGAGAAGGACCGCTACCAGGTCCTCAGCCACGTGCTAGCGGCAGGCTGCAAGATCGGGGTCTGGATTTCGCCCGCACGAGAAGGAAGCGCCGGTGGTCTTGAGTACATCGGCTCGGTGTCGACTGGAGCCAAGTTCTATCACTACCAACTGGACATCGGCGGCGACCTAGACACCTCTAGTGCCGGGATGGTTGAGAAAGTTGCCGGGCTTCTTCCTACTTGAAGGGCTCCCCAGACCGTTGCCTGACTGGCTCAAGAATATCGTTCTTGGTTCGGATCGCACACCGCATAACAAACACTGATGGCGGGGGTGGTTGCGGCTCGCCGAGCACCGCCACCCAATTCACCTGCGACGGCCGCCCCGTCCGCTCAGCTGATTCCTACGGCGTCAGCCTCGCGCTGCGCTACAAGGTCGGGCAGCGCGGCAATGGCATTTGCTATTGCCAACCCTTCTTCAGGCTCGACGTAGCCCACGGTGCCATGGAGCCCGCGGAGACCGTTGCGTTTAAAGTCATCCCAAACGTAGACCCGAGCCATCACCGCATCGTTGGAGGACACAATGCGGTATCCCCACGATTCATGTTCGACCTTCCATGGCGGAGGGAAGCGCTCCCGAATGCTCTTACTCACGGCCAGCCGCCCGCATCATGTAAGTTACGCCCACACGAAAAAACCGACGCTCTCCACCACCTCGGCGACGTCCTCACGCAAGCTCTGTGGATCGACGACGGATGTGGGCTCCCACAGCAGTCCGCCCGGCAAGTTGCTGCCGTCCTGCAGCAGCGTGACCGCCACTTCCCGCTCGCGCTTGAACTCGTAGAATCGCATCGCACCCCCAGGCCGTTGCCTGACTGGCCGCATGATATCGTTCTTGCTTTGTTCGCGTCAACCGCCCACCCCGCAGGGCGCCTTGAGCGCACTTAAGCCGCCAGCAAATCCTCGCGGTTAGCCCCCGACTGAACAATATGCATCTGCTCAGCGGCGTAGCTGCGCGCCAGCCTGAAGGCTTCCTGCGGCGGCGCCGAGAGCCAGGTGTCGAAGTCGGCCGGATCGGTGATGAGCACCGGCATGCGCTCGTGGTTGATGGAGGCCGTGAGCGCGTTCGGCTCCGTCGTCATGAAGGCGAAGACTTCCTGCTCCACCGGCTCGCCGTCTTTCTTCAGCGGCCCGCGGTAGCGCGTCCACACGCCCGGGAACGCGAACAGCGGACGCTGCTCCTCTCCCTTGAGCGCAAACCAGTGCCACGTTGCGGGCTTCACGCCCTTCGGCTCGCAGTAGGATGACGCCGGCACGAGGCAGCGGCGCTGCTCGAACGACGGCCGCCAGAACGGGCTCGACAGGATCTTGTCGTCGCGCACGTTGGTGACGCGGCGCGGTGCGAGCTCCTTTTGCAGGAGCATGAAGCCCCAGTTGAGCATGACGAGCTCGCGCTCGCCGTCGTCAGCTTGGCGCACGATGGGGGCGCGATAGCCGGGGAAGATCGCCGGCAGCGGATCGAAGGCGGCGGCGCGGTTATGGGAGACGCGAAACAGCCGCCGGATGGCTTCGACGTTCCGCGTCTGGGAGTAGAGGTTGCACATGGCGGAGAATGTAGGCTCACCCGCGCGGCCGGACTAGTACCGCATCAATTCTCCGGCTCGATCTGCTCGCCTTCCTCGTCTTGAAGGATGCGCGCCGCCACGATCACGACGCTGCCGCCAAGTTCAGTGGCGATCTTGTCGGCTTCCGATTTCGTTACGCACAGCACCGGCCACAGCGACCCGGCGAAGGGCTCCACGACGCCGTACCAATAGTCTGGGTCACCCTCGGTCGCGTACTCGAGGATTTTCGCTAGCCGCTGCTTCGAGATTGTGTCGGTCATATTCGTTCCACCCAGCGGCGGAGATATGCCGCCGCTTCCTCGTGCGCGCCGTACATCCATAGTTCGATCGCCTCAGCAAACTCGTGGTTTGTCAGCCGGTTTTCGCGCAGCAACCGTTCCGCGCGAACTTCAGCCCGCTTCGCGATCCACAAGCACACCCCGCTAGCGATAAAGCTGCCGACGCCAACCACGGCCAGAACGGATTCCTGTGTCACCGTGCTCACCTCTCCCCGCACCACCCCTGCCGCCGCCCGCCCCGGTAGCGGCGCGCCAGCCCCTCCTCGATCATGGTGTCGGCAACGTCCGCGCCGTCGAGCAGCAGCACGCCCAGGCGCCGCCGGTAGCGGTCCCGCCCCGATCGGGCGACGATCTCGATGTGCCCGGCGCCGTCGATCAGCGCCCGCAGCCGAAGCGTGGCGGCGTGCCCCAGGATGCGCTCGCGCGCGCAGCGGGCGAACAGCGTCTCGGGTGTATCGTACCCGGACAGCCGCCAGTTCTCCCCGTGGGCGGCGATGGTATCGCCGTCGACGACGCGGACGTCCGCGGCCGTAACGGTCAGCAGCACTGCCAGCCAGGCGAGAGGCACCATCACCGTCTCTCCGCGGCCGCTTTCAGCGCCTCATCACGGGCCCAGTTGAGCTCAGCCATGTCCGCCGTAGAGCCGCCCGTGTCGGGGTGGGCCGCACGCGCCTTTTGCTTCCACGCCGCCTGAACCGCTTCTGCGCTTGCGCCCGGCTTGAGCCCCAGGATGTCCCAGCAAGAGCGCGGCGGCGGCAGCGCCGTGAAGCCGGTCATTGCTGCGCGCACGAGCGCCAACGTGCCGTGGCGCAATTCGGTACGGCGCGCTTCGATCACGTGGTGGATCGCCTGCAGGTTCGCCTCCACGTCCGCGTAACGGTCCACCGGGATGCAGACCGGCAGACCATCCCAAACGAACCAGATGGCAACGCCCGGGTCGGCTGGCTTCTCGGCTCCAAGCGTGACGTTCGATGAAATGACCAGCTGCTCTATCCTCTTGCCGCTGTCGCGGGAAAACGCCGTGAGCGACTGCTGCACGTTTTTCAACGCGCCGGCTAGAGAGGTGCGGAATTGTCCTTTTTCACGGGCCGTTGCGCGCGGGAACGTCTCGGGCCATTGCAATGGATATGCTGCCGTCATGCCTGCCCCGCTCTAATGCCCTCGTCATCCCAGTACAAAGCCGTGGCCTCGTCCCGCTGCGCCTCGAACCACTCGTCGAGTTCGGCCCGCGCACGGGCCTGGGCCTCCTTCAATGCGCGGCCGCGGCTGTCACGGCAGATCTCGGCCGCGAACTGGTAGAGTGCCGGCCACCGCCTCTGTGCCTCGTCCATCTCGGCCAGTGACAGTTCTGAGAACGCGAGCGTCGACAACGCCGCCGCCAGCGCGTCCAGCCGCCTGTTCTCGCGGCGCGTCTGCCACCAGTGCACGCCGAGCACGAAAACGGCGAAGCACATCACCACGAACCCGAAGCTGGCGAACGCGGTCGTCCACCAACTAAATTGATGCAGCGCGCTCTGATGCTCGATCAGGATGTCCGCCATCCGGTCGACGTAGGCGTAGGACGAGTCCCACCCCTGCCCCAGCGGTCCCGATTGCCACGCGTCCGTGCGGGCGGCCGCCGGCGCTGGATCGACTGCCATCACACCCCGCCTCTCCATCCGCGCGGTTGCGGATCTAGCCCATAGGGACCCGGCATGCAGAACCGCGCCTTGTCCTGCGCCGCGAGCACCTTTCCCGTCGCACGCGCGCCGATCGTCATCCCTCCGATGAGAAAGCCGACGATGAGCATCAGGGCAAACGACAGCCGGTCCCGCCGGCGGACCCTCTCGATCTCGCGCTGCATGCGTTCGAGTGTATCGTCCATGTCATCACAGGCGCGCTCGCACGAGCCGATGGCACGCCACATGCTTTGCTCCTGCGCGTAGTCCATCTCCGCCATTTCACATCCCCTCGAAAGCGGCCTCGCCTGTCTCGGCGATCTCGGCGATGCGCAGCGCAATGCGGTGTACGGCCCAGCGCGAAACGACGATTTGCCCCTCCGGCGTGATCTCGGAGGCGCGCGTCAGCATCTCGATCATGCGGTATGCCTCGACGGAAGCATCCGCGCGCACACCTGGCAGCGCGTCATCGCCGGGCCGGTATTGCCGTGCGTGCTGCGATACCAGCCACTGCGGCTCGTCGCGTTGTTCTTGGTTGGCGCGGCGAAAATCATCGATGACCTGTCTCGGCGGTTTTGGCATCAGTTCACCCCCATCGTTTTTGCCGCTGCTTCAATCTCTTCCTGCGTCCAGCCCCATTCGCGGCGTGCGGCGGCGTCTGCATCGGCGTACTCGGCGGCCAGCCAGATCTTCTGCCGCTCGCCACATTGCGTGCAGGCGAGGCGCGCACGCACCGCGCTGAGCGCCGCGGTGTCGGACACGCGGTCGAACGGCCGCCGGTCGAGGCGGTATTCGCGCTCCCCGCCGCAGCCGCGGCAGAGAATGTGCAGGCGCTGACCGGAGGTGCGCAGGTCACCGATGGTTTGTTCCGAGACGACCGGCGCCGTGCTCATGCCTCAATACCTCTTGCCGCCGGCCGCGCGCGCTTCCAGCTTGTGATCGGCGCGCACTCTGTTGAAGCGGTTCTTCTCGATGATGGCGCCGGCCAGATCGAGCCCGAGCGCAGCGGCCGTGTCGCAAATGCGGATGATGCAGTCTGCGAGCTCGACCTCGATTCCGTGCCGGTGCGGGAGCTTGTCGTCCATGAGGTTCTTGCGGTGCGCCTCCAGTGCCTCTGAGAGTTCAGAGTGCATCAGCGCGACGACCTCGCCGAAGTTGCGATCGATCGGTTGGCCGGTATGTGGGTCGCGATACCATCCGGCATCGTTCGCCGTTTTGTGGGAAAGGTTCATCACGGCGCGGATGCCGAGAACTGCCGTCATTTCTTGCGGCGTAAGATTGACCATTGTCATGCGAACAGATCCCCCTGCGGTTTGGCGTTGATGATGCGGACGGTCATTGCTCGGCGTCCCCCGGCGGCGGCGTCCACTCCGATGGCGTGACGCCCAAGGTGCGGAACTTCTCCTCGATCTCGCTCAGCTCCCGCTGTGCCGCGGTGTCGATGTCGGCGAACACCTTCTCCGCATCGGAGCGATAGATGCGGTGCGAGAACCCCCACACGAGCACGTCGATGTAGAGCGCCCTGTCGAGGTTGTGCCGGACGGTCATCAGCTCGAGCCGCCGCTCGTCCAGCGTCAGCAGCTCGTCGATGTTGGCGTCGCGTTTGGTCATGCTGTGCTCCGCTGTGCGAGGAAGGCGTCGACGTTCATTAGGTGCGGGCGATAGGTGACGGCGACCACCCACGGGTTTGCGTCCCATGCGCCGGCGCCGTTCACTTTGTCCCAGAGATTTAGGAATGCGTGGCGGGGCGCAGACCACCCGGCTGGGCGTACCGTGATGGACGTCCGGCAGCCAAACCCCACATGCCCCGGCGTGTCATACGAATAGAGCGTGCATCCTAGTTCTTCACTGTGGTGACCGTATATCCCTTCAGCGAGACAATCCTCTTCTGAGATGTCCTGCAGGCGCTCGACCTTGACGCCGATCACTTCGAGCGTGAGGCGGGAGAACTCGCGGGGCATATGGATGGACGGCCACCAAGGTCCGCTGGCATCGGCACCTGTAGCGTCAGCAGCGTAGATTGTGCGTTGGTGAGGTGCCATTCGCATTCTTGCGTCGGCAATCGTCCATACACCGTCGCCGCATACCATCCACGTCTCCCGCACCCACAGCACGTCGCCAACGGCGAAGGTGCGAAGGCGCGCGCGCTCGTTCCAGCATCCGCCGCGCCCACGCGAAGTCAGCGTCCACACGCCATCCGGCGTGTCGTTCGTACGTAGACGCGTTGCACTCAGCCCGCTGAAGCCGAGATTGATTCCGGGCTCGACGTGCTGCCACTTCGCCAGGTGCCGCGTCTGCGTCTTGCCGGTGCCGGGATGCTGCACTTCGCGGATGTTCGCACGCACCATCGGTGCGGAGAACAGAATGGGCTTGGGCTTGTTCATCGTCTCGCTCCCATATGCTTGATCTGGCGCACCGAGACGGCGAAAACGGCGATGTAAGTTGCAGCGGCGAATGCTGCCGCCGCCTTCGAATATTCGCCGTTCCACATCGCAAGGCCGCCGACGACGAGTGCGATGAATTCGCTTGCCCCTCCGATGAGGGAGAGGGCGCACCCGATGAAGAAGGCTGCCCTGATCATCGCCCAGCCCTCCGCCGCGCATGCATGGTGCCGATCAGACCAGCAAGCGCCGCGCAGCCCGCCAGCGCCATCGCCATCAGCTGGCGGTCGAGCCCCGGGTGCACGAAGAGCTCAATGGCCGACATCAGAAGCCCGCATGCCAAGCCATAGGCGAAGATCGCGATCTTCCTGTCGCTCATGCCGGCACCTTGGCGCGCTTGTTCTTCGGTGCAATCCGCTCCGCCGCGTAGGACGATGCCAACGCGTTCACCAACTCCAGATCGCGGTCGATCTGCTCATTCCCTTCGGCGCGGAGACGGCGAACTTTCTTCAAGCCATACAGAACGGTTGTGTGGTCGCGCTGAAACGCTCGGCCCATATGCGGATAGGAGTACCCGTGCAGCCGCCCCACGCCGGCTGCTAGCCGCCTCACGTAGACAATCGCCGGGTAATGGCACTCACGGATGAAATCGCATCTGGTGATGCCGCCAACCATGCACGCTGCGGTTACGATGTCGTCGAGACTCGGACGTGGCCCCTGCCGCACGCCGGGCCACGCTGCGCCGTCGTCGCGCTTATAGCTGCTCATCAGAACCCCCTCATGAGATCACGCCGCACGCCCTCGTCGATCAGCCGCTGCGCCTCCGCGACTCCAAAAACGGAGACTCCGGCGCGCGAGCCCGCAGCGCGGATCTCCGTCTCCAGCGCCTGCGGTTCCATGCGGACGCAGTTGCCTCGCACCACCACGCCCAGCGCCGCCAGCTCCTGTTTCAATTCGGCCCGCACGCGATCGCGATGCCGGTCACCGCACGTCCACAGCTCCACGCGCCGGCCACGCTCACGGTGCGAATACTGCCGCGCTGCATCGAGCACCTTCGGCGCCGACAGCCAGGTGGCGGAGGCGATAACGAGCTCGTCCTGGAACGGCCCCTCGAGGTCGCCGATGGCGATGATGCCGGCGAGCCCCAAGCGCTCGATGACGCGCAGCTCAGGCCCGCTCGCGCGCGCTCTGATGCGACCGCCGGCTCGCACGCCAGAATTCGGCAACGGCACTGCGGTAGATGCTGCGAGTTCTGCTTTCACTGCGTCCGATCCTTTCCCCGATGGGCCGGAATTTGTGTCCCCTGGCGTAGAGCCGAATGACCAGCATCGCCTCCGGCGAGACCTGCGCGCCCTTGAGCGAATTCATCACCGCGAACCATTCGTCGATCTGGGCGCGCGTCGGGCGGAAGCGCGTTGAGATGCCGGTGGGGTAGTCTCCCGGCGCGCTGCTGGTGGCAGGCCATAGGATGCGCACCCGCAGCATGCCGCGCTCGCGGTCTGGAAGCGCGTCGTCTACGCGGCAGGCCTGCAGCAGCTGCGCTTCGAACGCTGAGAGTTCGGCACCGATGTCGAGCGCCGCCTCGAGCTTTGGCTTTGGCTCCGGCGCACGCGGACGGCTCACCTCCACGTGGGGCCGGAACAGGCTCGGCGCATCGCGCGATGGAATGCGCACCGTATTGCGCGGATTGCTCGCGTCGTAGTAGGCGCGAACCATTCGTCCGGCGCGTGTCTTCTCCCAGCGCCAGAACCCAGGCGCTTCCCAGCCGCGGCCGATGAGAACCGCCGACTGTCCTTCCGCCAGCGCGAGAATGTCCCGCTCCTTGGCCTGCCTCACCTGAACCCCCGCCCGTCATGTCTCAACCTCAGTTCAGGTCTGCCCGCCGGCGTGTGGTGCGCTTTCCTTCGCCGTCTTCCTCCGCTGCCGGCAGCTCCTCGGCGTCCCGTCGGACGATCTCCTGCGCAGCGTCGAGGGTCACCGGAAGGCCTACGGCCTTGCGATAGGTGTCGAGCACCAGCTCCAGCTCGAGCTGCTTTTCCTGGTATTCGGCGCCGCGGCGCAGTTCCTTCACGACTTGGTTGAGTGCCTTGAGGTCGTAGCCGTCGGATTTTGCGTCCGCGCGAATCTCCTTGGCCTCCTCCTGCAGCTCGGCGATCTGATCGAGGATGTCTTTCAATGCGTTGGCGCGCCGCTTCAGATCGGCGTCGGCTTGGTTGTGCCCCTCCATCACGCCACCTTCTCTTCTTCGTCGTCCTCGTCTTCGTCATCCTCTTCGGCGTCGGGCAGGTCCTGCGGCGGATCCGGCCAATTCACGGCGGCGGCGAGCGCGCGGCGTCCGTGCGCGTCCTCGACGAGTTCGTCGCCATCGAGCAGAATCAGTCCGGTGATGCAGCAGCGAATGGGGTTAAAATCCTCGCTGTCGTCCAACTCGAGCACGTCGTCGTAGATGTCCGGCGTCTCGTCGTGCGCGTCGAGCCGCGCCTGGATGGCCGCCGTCGCCTCCATCCGCTCGCGCTGGATGGCCTCGATGCGGGCGTTGAACGAGGCGCGCGCCGCCTTCAATTCGGCGGCGATCTTCGTCCGCTCGCCCTCGTGCGCATCGATGCGCTGGCGAACATCCATGCGATCGATTTTCGAGGTATCAACTGACACACGCGGCAACGTCTCAATCATCGTTCTGCCCTCCGTTGAACTTCCCAACTTCATTCCCCCAGGCTTCCCAGCCCGGGCGAGTTTCACGGCTGAAGAGATCGGCGCGGCGCACACTGCCCGGCACCAGTGCCTCGGCGGCGCGGTACGCGGCTTCCGGCTTGCGCGAATGCTCGCGCCGCACGCCTTCGACGACGGAGCGCACACAGCGCGAGGTTTGCGGCTCACCGATCGCGCCGATGAGGAAGGGCTCGTGCGCGGAGCGCAGCACGTAGCCAGTGCCGAAATCGGTCTTGCCGGTGACGGTCTTCTTCACCCACACGCCCGAGGTGACGAAACGGAAGCCCCAGCGCTTCAGGATAAGTATTTGCTTATCGAGCATCGGCGCCGTCGCCCACAGCCACAGCAGGCAATTGCCGCGCGCCAGATCCGCCACCGGCAGGTGCGCGATGTCGTCGAGCGTCATGGTGGCGTAGTGCGCTTGGGCGCTCTTGCCCTCGCCGCGCTCGGAGTAAAGCTCGAAGCGCCACGGCGGGTCCGCCATGATGAGGTCGTAGGCCTGCGGCTCGAGCGACGCGAACGGCCAATTCACATGCCGCACATCATCGAACATGCCCGGCTGAACGAACGAGGTGGCGGGAAGCGCGAGCGTCATGCTCCACCTCCGGCATCTTCGAGCAGAAACGTCACCGGCTCCGCCTTCGGCACGTCGCGGTGCCGCCGCGCGGCGATGGCGCTGCCCGCGGCGCGTAGCGCAGCAAGGTCCGACAAAACGAGCATGCGGGCCCTGTCGTGCAACTCGCGCGCCGCCGCCGTCTTCGGCATCCCCATCTTCAGCGCTGCCAGCACGGTTGCGAGCCGCAGCTCCGCCTCTGTTGTGTCCACACGTCCCATGCCGGCCGCAGGTGCTACGGGCGCTCCGCACGGCGCTGCAGCTACGGCCAGCGCGGGAATTTGGGTTGCGAGGCTGCGGTTCAGCTCGGGAGCCATGCTCTCGATGCGCGCGAGCAGCGGTGCCAGCACATCGTTGCGCTGCGCGCTCTCGATGAGGTCGAGGATCTGTTGCGCCATGGTGTCGAGCAGTGCGTTGCGCGGATCATCGCGCTCAGCGGGCTCGTGGTAGGGTGCGGCGGCGCGTGGAGCGGATTCGGCGCGCTGTTGCCGGGCGAGGCTCATGGCTTCTGCTCCGGCTGGCGCACGGTGATTTCAAACGCGTCCACGCCGAAGACCGCACCCACGCTTTGGCGCAGCGCAGTGTCGAAATTTCCGCTGATGTACGAGCGGATGAACCGGTCTCCGACCGAAACGAGCACGCGGTCGCTGCCGACATCCTCGACCTGAAGGCCTGCAAACCATGCCTCGAAAAGGTTCTGTCCCAGCGCAAGCCGGATCGACTCCCGCAGGCGTTCGGTTGCGGGCGACGGCGGCGCTGCAGGTGTTTCACGCTGCGCCATCGAGGACGCAGCGGCCGCGGATTTGAGCGCCGCCGAGACGTCGGAAACCTTGAAGCTGAAGCCGCGTTCGGTTTTCACACGCTCCACCGCGTCGGCCAGCACATCTGCGCTGTACTTGCTCGCATCCTTGGCGAGCTCGCCGAGTGCGAACACCGGATCGGGGCAGCCGAAGAGTTTGCGCTGGCGCAACAGCGGATCGATCAGGGCGTCGATGGCGGGCATGCGGTCGGGATGCGCTGTGCGCAGCGCCTGCAAAACCTGTTCGAAACTTCTCTCGCTCTCGCCTTCTGGGGGGGTAAGGGGGGGAGAGTTATTATTACTAACCTCTCCTACGGTAAGGGGGGTGTGGGGGGCGGCAGCACCCTTAGCAGCACCCAAAGCGGCACCCTTAACGGCACCCTTAGCAGCACCCTTTTCGTCGCCATTAGGGTGCTGTGACGGCACGCTATCTTTGGGTGCTGTGACAGCACCCTTTTGCCCGCGCCACACCGCCGCCTCGGCGGCGTAATCCCACTCTCCGGTGAAAAGCGCCTCGAGACGCCTCACGTTGATGCGGTAGATGCCTTTCGCGCCACGCCCGCGGCCGGCCGTGTCGCGGCCTTGCTCATCGGTGACGACATCAATCAGGCCAAGGCCGATCAGTTCGCGCCGCAACCGCATGGCGTTCTTGCTGCTGAGCAGCTCGGCCGCTTCCGCGATCTCGTCGGCGCCCATGACAATGGCGTCACCAGCGTCGTTTGCGGCATTGCAAAGCGCGATCATGGCGAGTTTGCGCGAGGCATTGCGCTCGCCGAATTTGGCGCGCCGCGCGAAGCTCACGAGATAGTCGCTCACACCGTCGTCCCCCGTCTTTCATCCACGGGGCTTGACCGAGAACGGCGCGAATGAGATTCTGCGCGTCGTTCTGGGCACCCCCATGCCCATCTACGGAGCGCCCCCGCGCTCCGACATTGGAGCCTCCGCGGTTACCGCCTCGGAGGCTCAATTCGTGTCAGCGCCATGCAATGGCGCGATCTCGCGGCAACCGTGAAACAGGCGTCAGCGCTTCGGCGGCTCTTTGCCGAATCCGGGGCTCGAACCGTTGTCGAGTGCAATCACACCGGCGGCATCGTCGATCTCGATGCACTGCTCGTCGAACCACTGCGGTTCCTTGTAAGAACCGTCCGCGCCAACGTGGGGCGACAGCAGCACGCGGTTGCATCCGGTGAGGTATTCGCACCGCCCGGTAATGACCCCGGCAAATCCTGTGATCCGGTCCCTGCCCTTGCTTCCCAGCTTGATCATCGCTTTCCCCTTCACTGCAGCCGCGCAGCGGCTAACCGGCCAAGGGCCGGCGGCGCATTGCGCCGGCCATCCACTCGCTCACGCTCACCGCACACAAAGCTTCCCGCCGCTCGTGTCAGTCGTCCAAAAGATCAGCCTCGTACCCGGGCCGCGTCGGCGGCGGCGGCAGCCGTCCGTCCGGCAACGCCGCAACCCTTGTCGAGGCAGCCTGCACGCCTTCGGCAGCGGCGCGGGCACTATCGCTGATGGGCAGTGCGCCGCGCAGCGAATCGGCGATGCACCCGATAAAACCGCTGTCTTGCTTGCTCATTCCAGCAGTCCCCATTCCCGTAGCTGGTCGAGCGCGTAGTCGAGCCCGTGCGTAACGGCGTACGTTGCGCCCGCCCCTTCCCACTGCTGCTCGACGTTTCGCTGCACGGGCGATTGCCGCCCGCCGGCCGCTTTGATCTCCAGGCCGTACGCATGCCCATCCCTGATGAGCACGAGGTCAGGCACGCCCGCCTTGGTGCCCATGGCCTTCAGCTTTCCGGCGGCGCCGCGATGGCGGATCTCGCCGTTCGGAACGTGGAAGAAAAACAGGCCGTCTGCGCCGCGGCGCTCCAGCCACGCGATGACGGAGCGATGGATTTCCTCCTCCGTCGGCCCATGGCCGCTGCGGCGCGCGGGCGTGCCTTGCGCGCGCTCCGTTAGCAACGTGCGCGGAAGCCGCTCGACCTTGTCGACAAAGCCGCTCATGCCGCGATCCTTTCGCGACCGATGGTGAAATCGTCGGCTGAATGCCGCGCATTGACCTGTTTGCGAGGCTGAGCGCGCACAGGCGCCCGGCTAGCCCCCTGGGACTCAGCCCGGGACTCCCGGGTCTGGGGCCGGGACTCAGCCCGGGTCACAGCGGGCGCCACGCCGGTCGGCAGGCGCACCTCGTCGGCGTGGAGGATGGTGTAGTAGCGGGTGCGCTGTGGTGCTCCGCTTGCCAGCCGCAACACTTTGCCCGTCGTGGGGCACTTGATGGAGTCGCGCTTCTTGCGCACCTGCCCGTACAGATTGCTCAGCGCTGCGAGAAATTCGCCCTCGCCGAGCGGCGCCACGTGCATGTCGGCGCAGAACCAGCGGTAGAAATCGGCCATCTCGGCGGCAGAGCGCCGGCAGCCGGAAAAGCCCATCGCGCGCATCCAGCCCACGAACTCGACGGCGGTGGCGTGTGTGCCGAGATGTACAATGGAAACCGGTGTTTCGGCCCGGCTGGTGTCCCGTGGGCCGGACCTCGCCGTGCCCGGGACTCCCCCTGGGTTCGACCCGGGACGGGGGGCGGGACTCGGCCGGGTACGCGCGTGCTGCCGCCTGTCGACGAGCCGCAGCCCGACCGCACTCACGATGCACGCAAGTCCGGCGATCACAGCGATGGCGTCGACGTTGTCGAGCACGTGGCATCGTCCCTGTTGCCCGGCCGGCGATTGCGGCGCCGGCCGGGTGAGAGAGAAAAACAGCGAGACGCGAACGCAACGGACGCAACAAGCCCTGACACACCGGCGGGTGGCAGGGCGGAACGCACATGGTGCGCTCGACGCTGGCACCCTTTCGGACCGGGTTGTTCCGGCCAAAAAGTCGGGGGTACTCGTGACGTGTCCCCCTTGAAGGTCACCGACCCGGGCGGCTGCTATGGGGCCCAGCCGGATCGGTCGCGTCGTCTAGGGACGGCACGGTGCGGCGGACACGCTCCCTCTGAGCATCGCGGGGGCCAACCCGGCGCCCAGCGCATCCGCCTCACGCTACCGTCACGTGAACAACCGACATGGCGAATCCCGTTAGGTTGAAGTCGCCAAACACCGAACCCAGGAGGGACTGCCATGTCGGAAATCAGTGATCGCATCACCAAAGAGGTGAAGGTGCCGGCCGAAATCAAAGAGCTGGCCGCATCCATGAGCGAAGGGCCTGCGCTCGCGATTCTGGCCGTCATCAACGTCCTAGAAAACAGCGGGGCGCTGAGACGCGCGGACGTACTGTCCCAATTAGACAGCATCATCGCTAAAGGCGCTGATGCACCGGCCAAAACCGCTGTCGCAGAGGCGCTTGCGAACATGCTCAGCACCCCTCCCGCTTGAGCCTATCGGCCTCCGCGCGCATCGAGCGCCTGAGATCTTCAACGGCCTTAACCGGATCGTATTGCGCAAGGCCGTTGTGGATCTGCTGGATCGCCAGGGCGGCGCCTTCCTCTGGGGCGGCGTCGACGGCAGCTTGAAGCGCGGCGATACGCAAGTCGGTGCCCGCTAGATCGAGTTCGATACGCTCCAGTCGCGCGGCGGAATTGTCCTGCACGACGCCGATCACCTTCCCGTCTGCGTCGATCTGAACCCCAACGCTCGCGCCAAATTCCTCGCGAGAGAACATTGCCGCTCCACCGCGGGCGACGATGTGCCGGCATATGCGGGTCCAGATGCGCCCGATCATGCGGCCCCCACATCATCCGTGAAGCCTTCAATCGTGATGGTTGCGTTCGCCAGATCGATGCGGAACTTGCCATCGTCGCGGCACATCACGCGCGTGCTGATCTCGCCGACGTTTGCATCGACGGTCCTCGGTCCGCTGGCATCGATCCGCGTCGCTGACGGCAGCACCGTGCACGCAACAGCGGCAACCGGTGCCAGACCGAGAAAGCGGAGTATGGATCGGCGATTGATCGCTCCGTCCTTCAGCATCGTTCCTCTCCCGCTACCGTCACTTCACGCACTTCATTCGCCGGCGTCTTCGCGTCGGCACGGCAGGCCTCGTATCCGCGCATGAACGCCTCGACACGTCCGACCTTTGCCGATCGGAATTCCATCCCGGCGCGCATGTCGTCGATGAAGCGGGGGTCGTTGCACGACAGGCGGCCGAGCTTCGACTTGGCCATTCCGGTGCTCTGTAGGAACGCCTCGACCCGGGTCCTGAATTGCTCGACCGTCTCCATGCCCACATCAATGTTGGATTCATCCAACGCCGTCAAGAGGGCATCACGATTTGGAGGCAATTATGTTGGATGCTGCACGCGGGAGTGCAGGATAAGTTGACGCCCATGCGAGAAGACCAACAGGACGAACTGCGCCGCTTCATCCGGGAACGGCTGCGCGAAATGCGTTTCAGCGAGTCGAGTGTTTCAACACAGCTCGGGCGACATCGCGGGTATTTGCATGAGTTCCTGGCCGGGAAGCAAAAGCATCTGCCCCTTGAGGAACGCTTCAAACTCGCGGACATTCTTAAGGCGGACCCGACGCACCTCGGCGCGGGTCGTGAACACGCGCCAAAGGGGTTCGCCGAAAGCGACATGACACTGTACGAGGCGCAGGCGGATGACCCATTTGCGGCGCTAACTGGCCAAAATCGCTATTTATGGACCGTCGAAACGGACGTTTGCGACAACATCGGCATCCGACGCGGCCACGTGCTGGTAGTCGATGACTCGCAAGTTGCGGTGGATGCACTGCGCCCGCTGCAACCCGTGCAAGTTGCCTATCATCCACCCGGCGAACCAGACCGCGCAGTGCGATTGCTAAGGCAGTTCGTGCCGCCGCGCTTATTGATCACCAACTCATCGAAGATGAACTTGCCCTCCCTGGATATCGAGAGAGACGACGCGCAGATCGTGGGAGTTATTGAGTCTATGCACGCCGCATTGGGGTCACCGCGCGCTTGATCGCCCATTAATCCACTGCGCAAATTGACAGCGCCGTTGGATGCTGCGCCGTAGCATCCAACAAATATATTGCCCGAACGTTGGATATGTCCTACATGGTGTTGTGGGACATTTTCGTTTGGGGTGTATTGGCGATGTCGCAAGTGAAGCTAGCATTTATCTTCGAGGTCGAGCCACGCACCGGTGAGAGACCGCCGGTCTATCCATCGTCAGAGTTAATCTGCGCGAACACTGCTTATCGAATACTGTTAGCGGCCAAAGAGTTCGAGCAGATGCATCACGTGTCGGTGCATGCTGCGGATCTTTCCGAACCTAGTGCCAGACAGATGTTGTGCGAAATCGCACACGCGGCAGACCTCCACGTTGTCCTCAGAGCGCTCGGCGCTGTCGGCGGCCCTTCCTCCGTCGAAGAATGCGCCCAGCGCATACAGGCCGCTAAAGACGCAAGCGCAAGCGGCCGAGCGCAATGACGGGCGTATCAAGAGACACGTCCGGCGACGAGATGGCGCGCGCGATGGCAGCGTATTCCGCCACGCCGGAGGGACGTGAAACCGACGCCCAGTACGATCTCTGGAAACTGCGCGATGATCTGCGCGGCGCACTCGAGGATCTGCTGCGCATCGCCAAGCTTCACGGCCAAGGCGCGCGCCTGCCATGGCGCGAGCGTGAGCAGACGAACGCCGCGCAGCAGCGCGGCATCATCGCATTGACCAAACTCGAAGACATCGAGCGCAAACGCGCTGGAGATACAGCGGCGCGTGCCGCTGGGCGGTCCCGCAGCGGGGGCTGAGGGGCGTTGCGGGGTGTGGGGGCGGCGCATTCCTCCGCGTCGCCGCCCGCACCCCGCGGATAAGGGGGCACCATGACGACCACAACTATACGGCACCGTCCAAGGCGCGTTGCAGCGGGCGGCACATCCGAGCACCAGCTCACCATGCACGCTGCGCGCATTGAGCTGGCATCTATCCTCCGGTGTGATCCACTCGCGCTGCCGGAGGTGTTCTACGGCACCCGCCCGCGCGCTCTGAAAGTGGGCATCTATTTCGACATTCTCGCGCGCTACCCGGCGGCCGACGCGCAGCGGCTGCGTGATTGGCTCGGCCGCTACACGTCCACGCGGGTCTATCTGCGGCGCATCGTTCTCGGCTGCCACCGCCATGACCTCGACGGCAACAACGCCGGCGCGATCGACGAGCCGTCGCGCAAGCGCGCGCGGTGCCGCTTCCAGCTGCTCGACGCCCAGCGCGCCCAGCGCCAGCCTGCAACCGCGGAGGCGCGTCATGCAGCCATCTGACGACACGCGCGCGGCCACCGCCTCTCTCGCTCCCAGCACCGAAGGTGCTCAGTCCTCAACCGGTCCCGGCAGCGCTCTAATCGTCCCCGGCTCAGATAGCGGCGCAGCCGCTCAGGCGCCAAAGGCGCCCGGCGCAAGCGCCGGATCTCAACTCGAGCAACCTTTGCCGGGATGCTCCACGCATCAGCTCGTGTCACCCAGCGCGCGCAAGTGGGCCGTCTTCGACGCCAGCGGCATCTGGGGCGCCGGCGATACGCCGCGCCAAGCCTTCTATGAGGCGAAAGGCTTCTTCGAGGACAAGCTGCCGCCGCGCGACCCGGTGCTCACGCAAACCATCTGCGGTTTTCAGGTGGCGCGCATCGCACCGGAGCTCCTCGACATCGTGATCGCAGACGGGCCCGGCTACGTGCTGTTCGCGCATGTCGACGGAGAGCTCGTGCCTGCCGCCGAACCGTTCGGCAGCGGCGCGCCGAAAGTGGTGAGGATCCGCGCATGAGCTTGCCTGCATTCGACATCACCGCCGAGCGCACCGGCATCGCGTGCGAGATCCTCAGCATCAACGGCCACGCGCTCGTCATCCGCACGAAGTGCGCAGCGGCGCGGCGCGTCGTGCTGCCGGCAGGGCAGGTGAGCATCGACGGCGCCGGCGAGATCAGCATGCCGGAATGGCTGGCGCGCGACCGGGGGTTGATCCGATGACGAAAGCAGACACCACATCCTCGATCGACCAGCCGCCGCCGGTGCCGAACAGTTCGGCGCCCATCTGGGAACTCGTCATCGCCGACATGCGCGAGCGCGACCAGGTAGGCCGCGCCCGATACGGCACGCCGCTGCAGGCACACAACGGCCGCGACGCGCTGGCCGACGCCTACGCCGAGGCGCTCGATCTCGCCGTGTATCTCAAGCAAGCGATGGTGGAGCGGGATGCCGCAACCGCGGTCATCAAGACAGGGCACCCCGCGCTGATGGAAGCATTCGAGTCTGCGATGAAGCGCGCGCCGCGTGTGCTGGTGGCGCCAGGATACGTGGATGAACCAAACCGCGCCGATGTTCTGAGCGCGCGCCACCAGGTAGCGACGGCACACGGCGCGATAGTCGACATAGCCGGGCACATCGCACGCGCCCTCGCATGGCAAGTCGGCGATGAGCCCGCCGTTGTCGCTGATCTCGAGGCGGCGCTGCTGCGCATCTCGCCGGCCCAGCGCCTGCTGCATGAGGCGATCGCGGCCCTGCGCAGAGCCGCTTCCACCAGTTCCTCACGTTCAAACAAGGAGGACGGCGCCGATGTCTGAGACAGAGTCACGGTTCAAAACACACGACGAAGCGATGAGCCTGATCAGCCGAGCAAACTCGGTCACGACGCTACGCTACGAGGAAGCCATCGCGGTCTATCTCCGCGCGCGTGGCATCCTTCGTGACGGCCAGGACTTCCTAGGTGCGTCGATCCCAAGCGACTGGCAACCGGTTTTGGGGAGAACACCCCATGAAGCCGACCCCCAATTGAGCAAGGCCGTTCTCGCAATCAGGAAGGTGCTCAACGCCATCCAGGCGGATGGGCGCAAAGCGTATCTGCTTGGCTATGGCACCGCATCCTTCGAAGCGCTCACCGAAGCCTATGCCGAGGCCAGCGGGCTCGATGTCGAACAATACCGAGAGGAGTTCTGGGCTTGCTGCCGCCCGGAGCGCGTCGTTATTGCTGAGGATCAGCCATGACACGGGGACAGACCGCGCAGCCGCGCAGCTGGATCGACACCTATCACGTGACGATCGAGATCAACGGACTGGAACTCACGGCGCTCAAGAAGCTCTCGCTCGTGAGCCATGCCCTGGCGAGCAAGATCGGCGGCCGCGCAGGCGACGAACAGAAGACACTCGCGACAGTGCTCCACGACGTGATCCGCCGCATCGAACTCGCCCCTCCCACCTCTAACGGAGGCGATCAGGCATGAGCACTCAGGGGCAGGGCGCGGAGCACGACTGGGTGTCCTTCGATACGGCGCCGCGGGACGGCAAGCCCTTCGTCGCGTGGGCCGTCACTTTCATGGACTGTTACGACGAGGATGAGCGGATTATCGAGCGCAACAAGCGGCACGAAGAGCCGGTCATTGTCTACTGGTTCCACATCCCAGGCCTTGAAGGTGGATCGTGGATGGAAGTTCCTCACCGGTTCACGCCCTGCAATCGCCAGTACACGCATTGGCTGCCGTTGCCCGTCCCTCCCACCTCTAACGGAGGCGATCATGGCTGAGCACTCCACCATCGAATGGACCGACGCGACGTGGAACCCGGTCACCGGCTGTACGATCGTCTCGCCCGGCTGCACCAACTGCTACGCGATGAGGCTTGCCGGCACGCGGCTGAAGAACCACCCCAGCCGCATCGGCCTCACCAAGCCGTCGAAGGCCGGGCCGGTGTGGACGGGCGAAGTCCGCTTCAATGAGAAGGCCCTCCTCGAGCCGCTGAAGTGGAAGCGCCCGCGCATGATCTTCGTGTGCGCGCACGGCGACCTGTTTCACGAATCCGTGCCGGATGAATGGATCGACCGCGTCTTCGCCGTGATGGCGCTCTGCCCTCAGCACACATTCCAGGTGCTGACGAAGCGCTCGGCGCGGATGCTGGCCTATATGACCGACCCAACAACGCGCGACCGGCTCACCGATGCCGTCCGCGCCATTGGCCGTGCCTACGACAGCAAGCCCCACTCGGCGAAGCGCAGGATCATGACGGCAGACGACATTGTCGGCTGGAACGCCTGGGCGACCGCTGGGAACCTGGAAAGCGGCACACACGCGTGGCCCCTCCCCAACGTCTGGCTCGGCGTCTCGGCCGAGCGGCAGCAAGAGGCCGATGCGCGCATTCCAGATCTACTGGCGACGCCGGCGGCGGTGCGGTTTGTCAGCGCCGAGCCGCTGCTTGGGCCGATCGATCTTCAAACAGATCTCCGGCGTTATCTCGATCACGGGCTGAGCTGCCGTCCTGGCGCCATCGACTGGATCATCACCGGCGGCGAGTCTGGTCGCGGCGCCCGCCCCATGCATCCCGACTGGGCGCGATCGATCCGCGACCAGTGCGCCGCCGCCGGCGTTGCATTCCTTTTTAAGCAGTGGGGTGCCTGGGGTGACTTCTCTGACGGTTTCGCAGGTAACGCGGCGAACATCGTGCTTGCACCTGACGGATCGAAGCTCGGTGCCAGCACAAACAATATCGACGACATGCCCGACATCGATTGGCGCAAGCATGGTGGAGCCTGGATGGTCCGCGTCGGCAAGAAGCGCGCAGGTCGCCTCCTGGATGGCGTCGAGCACAACGGCATGCCCGATGCCAGTGTCCGCCCCATAGCGGCCACCCAGCGCTCGCGGGAGGCGGTCGAAGCATGACAACCGTCAAGCTAGCTCCCACGACAATGATGCGCGGCCGTTGCAAACGCTGCGCCTGGGAATTCGACCTCGTCGCCCTGCCCATGCCGCTCGCCGAGGTGGCCGCCTCGTGCAAGCAGGCGCACTGCCCGATGTGCGGCGCGGGCAGCGGCGACGTCACGGTCGCCGCCAGCCGGCCGCTCACCGCTGAAGAAGGCGCCCACAAGCAACAGGTGATGGCATGACGCGCGAGGACGAAGCCGACTGCATGGCGCTGCTTGCCCAGCGCGCGAGCATCAAGGAGACGGCGGCAATGGTCGGCGTCTCCGAATGGGAGGTCTCCAGCCTGCTCCGGCCATGCCGGCGTCCCCCAGCGGCGGCACGCCGGCCACACCGGCTGGAGGCGTGATGCGCGTCGCCCGGCGCACAACTGAACTCCAGAGCGATGTCAACGAGATAGTCCTCGTCATCGCGCGGGCGCTTGCGCGCCAGGCGGCCGACGAGGATGATGCCGCCGAGCAGCAGTTACTACCCAATGGTCGGTACTCCAAATGCGTTGCGCCATCTACGCCCGTTACAGCTCGGACCTCCAAGACGAGCGGTCGATAGCCGACCAGATCGACTTGTGCAGAGAACGCGCCCAGCGCGAGGGCTGGCGCATCGTTGCCGAGTTTCATGACGCGGCGATCTCCGGGGCATCGATCATCAACCGCCCTCAAATGCTGAACCTGCTCGCCGCAGCGAAGGACGGCCAGTTCGATATCGTTTTGACGGAATCCATGGACCGCATATCGCGCGACCAGGAGGACAGCGCCGGCATCTACAAACGGCTCGGGCACTGGAACGTGAGCCTCGTCACGCTCACCGATGGCAAAGTCGGGAAGCTGCACGTCGGCATGCGCAGCCTGTTTGCCAGCATGTTCCTGGACGACTTGGCCCAGAAGACGCGTCGAGGGCTCGTCGGTCGCCACAAGGCCGGCCGGTCGACCGGTGGGCGGACGTATGGATATCGACCAGACCCGCATGAGCCTGGCGCCCTGATCATCGAGCCGGCCGAAGCATTGATCGTGAATCGGATATTCCGCGAATACGTTGATGGGCGCTCGCCCCGCGCCATCGTCACCGATTTGAACCGAGAAGGAATTCCCAGCCCACGCGGCGGGCAATGGAACGCCTCGACCTTGAACGGCTCCCGCGCGCGCGCCAATGGCATCCTCTGCAATCGCCTCTATATCGGCGAATGCCTCTATGGCCGTCAGCGCAACGTGAAGGATCCGGAGACGGGCCGCCAGCAGAAGAGGCTCGTGCCGAAGGCCGAATGGCTCGTGCGAGAAACGCCGGAGTTGGCGATCATCGATCGGGCGACGTTCGATGTTGCACAGGCACACCGCGCGACGTCATCGCAGAAGCGGCTGACGCACCGTCGCCGTCCGCGCCACGTTCTGTCCGGGCTCGTCTTCTGCGGCCATTGCCACGGCACCATGGCCATTGCTCGGTACGATGCGCTGGCCTGCTCCACGCGAACGAACAAGGGCACCTGCGACAACAGGCGCACCATCAAGGTTGGCGAGGTTGAACAGCGCGTTTTGGTAGCGCTGCAGAAGCGCCTGCTTTCGCCGGAGGCGGTCGCCGTCGCGGTCGAGGCCTATCGAGTCCGCCGGAGCGAGACTGCCGCTCAGCGGCGAAATGCAGCCCGCCAGCACGCCATAGACCTAAGGGACGTCGAGCGGAAGATCAGCAAGATTGTCGCCGCGATCGAGGACGACGAGGGCGAAGTCACGCCACTGGTCCGAAGGCTGAAAGAGCTGGAAGCCGATCGGGAAGCCATCGTTGCAGCCGCTCCGGTGGCCATGCCCGATGACGTGCTGGAACTGCACCCTAGGGCCAGCGCAGCCTACCGGGCCAAGGTGGAAGGCATCCAAGCCGCGTTGGCAAAGGGGGACGCCGCCGGTAGCGCAGCCGTTGAAGCGGTGCGGCGACTTATCCAGCGCATCGTGTTCAACCCCCAGGCCAGCGGCCCGGCCGAGCTGGTGATCGAGGGCGATTTGGCGGTGATGCTCGAATCAGAACGCGCCACGAACAAGGGCGCTGTATCGATGGTACCGCCTTCCCGGATCGAACGGGAGACCTCTAGATCCACAATCTAGCGCTCTAACCATCTGAGCTAAGGCGGCACTTGGGCAACATCAGCGACTTAGGCCCGCTGTCGGCGGGAAGTCAATCGCACCGGTGCCCTGCCCGCTGGCAAGCCGGAAGCGTTCCGGGAGCCGGGTGCTTCCGCACGGCCAACGCGCGCAGGAGCGGTCCAATACATCGACCGATCCCCTTAGGCAAGATCGGCGGAGCTGCCAAACCATCGCGACGCGTCACGGCGTCGGCCAGCAGCCGCCCCAGAAGACCACGCAAGCTATAGATAGAGCGCCGCGGTAGCGGATAAAGTCCCCTTTACCCGCCGATCCCCATGGCGGGCCGACTAGCGCCCTTGGGCCTTCTGCGCCGCCTCGCTCACGAGCCGCCCCAGCACGTGGGCCTGATGGGCGAACGTCTGCATCTGCTTTTGCGCATACCGCTGCTGTATTTCCATGTATTCCTTCAAATCCCGGGCCCGCGAAAGCTCGGTAGCGAAGGAAAAGCTCGCCTGAATGTTCTGTTCGGCGAATTTGGCGATCTGCGACTGCATTTCAGCCGCACTCGATGTGACTGCGCCCTGCGACGCTGAGAGCGTCTCCTGGACCTTGCGCGCCATATCGAGGAATTGATTGTAGGCGCTACGAGCCTGCTCGACGTTGCGCTCGGCGAGTTCGCGGACCGCTTCCGGAAACTCGAACTGCGGTTTGTCGGTCATCGGGGGTCTCCTCTGGGGGCCAGGATGGTTGTCATGCCCGCTCCTGGTTTTCGGGCAGAGTGCAAATATACCGCGTTCTGCCGCCAGCGGTCGCGAAATGAGTGTGGATACCGGACGACGCGACCCCAAGCTCATGGACGTAAGCGGCTCACCACGCTAACAGGTTTTAAGCTTTGGTATTTTGCCCATGCCAGTAGACGGTCCGCGCGCATCGCTGCCTTCGGCTGCAGCCGGTCCTGAGAAGGTCCTGGCGGGCTGCCCCGATCCCGCTTGGATCATCGATCCCGCCAAGGGCAGGGTGCTCGCCGCCAACGCCGCGGGCGCTGCGCGCCTCGGTCTGCGCCCCGATGCCGCCTCGGGAACCCTCGATGCCGCCATGCCGGGCCTCGTGCGATTGCGCGCGATGATGCGCGAGCCGCTCGATGGCGGACGGCGCGAGCCGCTCGTGTTCTGGACCGCCTATGGCGCCGAAAATCTCATCTGCGACGTCGCCGCCGTTCCCGAGGATGGCGAGGCCGCGGCATCCCCCGAGCTCGTGTTGGTCAGCATCGCCTCGGGAGTGGCGAGACGGCGCCCCGAGGCTGCAACGGACGCGCCCTTGCCGTCGGCACCGGAGCAGGCGCTGCCGCCGCCGGTCGCGCCGTCCGCCGACGACGCGGCAACCATGTTGAAGATCGCGAGCGCGATCCGCAGCGGATTTGCCGGTGGCCGCGTCGAGCCCGCCGCAGACGCCGACGCCGAAACCGACGCCGCAGAGAGCGCTCCGGCTGGATCGGCGGCAACCCGCAGCCCCCATATCTCCAAGCTCGCCCACGAGTTGCGCACGCCGTTGAGCGCGATCGCCGCCGCCGCCGAGATCATGCGTGATGAGCGCTTCGGCGCCATCGGCAACGAGCGCTACCACGGTTACACCTCCGACATTCACGATAACGCCAAGCACGCGCTGGCGCTGATCAACCGCCTGCTGAGCGGCGATGACGCGGAGAAAACGCCGGGTCCGCTGGAGCCGGTCGAGATCGATCTCAACGCAGTTGCCGAAAGCTCCGTTTCAGCGCTGCGGCCCCTGGCGGAGGAGGCGGGCCTCGAGCTGGAATGCGAATTCCACGGCCAGCTTCCGAAGGTGCGCGCCGATGTAACGACCATCAAGCAGGTGCTCTTCAACCTTCTCAGCAACGCGATCAAGTTCACGCCACGCGGCGGCGACGTCCGCGTCGTCACGGGCCTCGGCTTCAACCGATCGGTTTTCATCGCCGTGCAGGATACCGGCGCCGGAATGACGGAGCAGCAGATCGAGGCCGCCCTGAAAGCACCGGTGCCCGAGCAGCCGCAGCGGAGCAAGGACGGCGGACACGGCATCGGACTGCCCCTCGCGCGCAGCCTCGCCGAGCAGAATGGCGCGCGCCTCGAGATCGACAGCGCACTCGGCGAAGGCACTGCGGTCGCCCTCGTTTTTCCACGCGACAGGGTGATCGCGCACGCTGCTGTTTCGAACTAACGACCGCCCGCGCGCCCATGTTAGGCAGCTGCTGTTTCGAATTAGAGGATTTCTAATCTATTGGGATTTCAAGGGCTTTTGTTGACTGTGTCCGTGCGCGCACGTTAGGGATGATGGCCGGGCAGTGTGTGCCACTCGCCGCCCTGCTCGATCCACCGATACCGGGGCCTTGAACCCCGCCTATTGGAGCAAATGATGCGGTCATCCAGCGCACTTCTGCGCGCGGCGTATTCAGCACTGCTCGCCGTTGCAAGTTCCTCCTTCGCCCCCGCAGCGGGTGCGGCGGAAGAGGTCAACATCTATTCCTTCCGCGAGCCGGGCCTCACGAAGCCTCTGCTCGACCAGTTCACCAAAGAGACGGGCATCAAGACGAACGTCGTCTTCGCGCCCAACGGCCTCATCGAGCGCCTCGTGGCCGAGGGCAAGAACAGCCCCGCCGACCTGTTGCTCACCAACGACTCCGGCCTTCTCGTGCGCGCCGTCGAGGCGGGTGTAACCCAGCCGGTGCACTCCGAGACGCTGAAGAAGGAAATTCCGGCAACCTGGCGCGACGAGACCGACCACTGGTTTGGCCTTACCCGCCGCGCCCGCGTCGTCTACGCCTCGAAGGACCGCGTGAAGCAGGATGCCTTCACCTATGAGGAGCTTGCCGACCCGAAGTGGAAGGGCAAGATCTGCATCCGCTCCGGTCAGCACACCTACAACGTCGCCCTCGTTGCCTCCATGATCGCCCACCACGGCGAGGAGAAAACTGAAAAATGGCTGCAGGGCCTCAAATCGAACCTCGCGCGCAGGCCTGCCGGCGGTGACCGCGAGGCCGTGCGCGACGTACAGGCAGGCCTGTGCGATATCGCGGTCGGCAACACCTATTATATGCGCGCGATGCTCAAGAACCCCGACCAGAAGGCCTGGGCGGACGCGGTGCGCATCGTCTTCCCGAACGCCGCCGACCGTGGCGCGCACGTCAATGTTTCGGGCGTAGCCATGACGGCGAACGCCCCGAACCGCGAGAATGCCCTGAAGCTCATGGAGTTTCTCGCGGCACCCGAAGCGCAGCAGATCTATGCCGAGGCGAATGGCGAATACCCCGTTGGCGATGAAGTTCCCGCCTCGGAGCTGGTGCAGAGCTGGGGCCCGCTGAAGGCCGACACGCTGTCACTCACTAAGATCGCCTCGCTGCGCAAGCAAGCATCCGAAATCATCGACCGTGTCCAATTCGATCAAGGGGCAACCAACTGATGTCTGAGATCGACACATTCCACCGCAGCCGCACCGCGCGGGATTCCGCGATACCGGCCGCCGCCATGTTTCCCGCCGCCGAGCGCCTCGTTGGCGTCGGCTTCCGGTGCTGGCTCCAGGGCTTCCAGACCAGCGACATCGGTTGCTGGGAAGTTGCCTGGGACGAGTTCTCGCGCGCCGTCGGGCCGCAAGCGGCAAAGCCGCTGATGACCGAGCTCGCCTGTTGGGTGCGCGCGGTGCAGGATTCCGCCGAGCGCCGCATCGAGGTGTTCCCGGCACAGTGCCGCCGCTTCTGCCGCGACGAGTGTCTCGCGATCTCCATGGTCGCCGCGTGCCAGCACAGCACCTGTCCCGCCTTCCGCGCCTGCGCCGTCGCGCTCCTCGGATGCGACGAGGTCGAAGAGGCCATCGAAGGCGCCGACAACTTCGCCCGCTGCCTGCGCGAGGCCGGTCAGGTTCTCTCGCCTGGAACGGCCTTCATGGGCGCAGGACTGGTGATGCCCGCCCCGCGAAACCTCTGCTGAACGGTGCGGCGCCCCAACGCCTGTGATGCCGGCCGTAAAGGGAGCGGCCGATGACGGTCGAGGGGCCGCAACCGGCAATACCCGACGCACGTGTACCGCGCCCGGGCGAAGCCATCTCCGGCCTCGCTTCGCTGTTCCGCTTCGGCCGCGGTGCCGTATCGCCAGCCTGGACGGTAGCCGCGGCGGCGATCCTCGCCATCGTCGCGCTCCCAATCGTCACCGTCGTCCTGCTGGCGCTCAATCCCACCGACAATATCTGGCCGCACCTCGCTTCGACCGTGCTGCCGAGCTCGCTCGCGAGCACCGTGCTCCTCTCGGGGGGCGTCGCCGGACTGAGCCTCATCGTCGGCACGGCAACGGCGTGGCTCATCACCATGTACCGCTTCCCCGGCCGCAATCTGCTCGACCGCCTGCTGGTGCTTCCGCTCGCGGTGCCGACCTACATCATCGCCTACTGCTACGTGGAGCTGCTCGATTATGCCGGCCCGGTGCAAACGCACTTGCGCGCGGCGTTCGGATTCACCACCGCGGGCGAGTACTGGTTCCCGCATATACGCTCGCTCGGCGGCGGCATCATCGTGCTGACGTCCGTGCTCTATCCCTACGTCTACCTCACCGCGCGGGCGAGCTTCGCGCAGCAATCGGTCTGCGTGCTCGAAGTCGCGCGCACGCTGGGGCGAACGCCGCTCGCCACCTTCTTTGATGTCGCCCTGCCGATCGCCCGCCCGGCCATCGCCGCCGGCGTTGCCCTCGTCATTATGGAATGTCTCAACGACCTCGGCGCCGTGCAGTACCTCGGCATCGATACGCTATCCGCCACCATCTACGCGACATGGATGCAGCGCTCGAACATCGGCGGCGCGGCGCAGCTCGCCACCGTCATGCTGGTGCTGCTTGCGATGCTCTTTGCGCTCGAGCGCGCGAGCCGGCGCGGCGCACGCACTCACAATACGACGGGGCGTTATCGCGCAATTCCCTTCCACGAGCTGCCGGGCTGGAAGGGATGGCTGGCGGCGGTACTCGCTTCGCTGCCGTTCGTCCTGGGGTTCCTCGTGCCGGTCCTGGTGATCATCCCGGACGCGGCGAACCATGCCGGCGACGCTCTTTCGAGCGGCTTCCTGCCCGCTGCGGGCAACACGCTGCTGCTCGCGACCATCGCCGCCGCCGTTTCCGTCCTCGTAGCCCTGACGCTCGCCTACGCGCGCCGCATTGCCGGCAATGGCTTTGTACGTTCCGCGGGCCACATCTCGGCACTTGGATACGCTGTCCCTGGAACGGTGCTCGCGATCGGTCTGCTCATTCCCCTCGCCGGCATCGACAATCACGTCGACGCCTTCACCCGCGCGACCTTCGGCGTCTCGACGGGCCTGCTGCTGTCGGGCTCGCTCTTTGCCATCACCCTCGCCTACGTGATCCGCTTCCTCGCTGTGGCGCTCGCACCCATCGAGGCTGGCCTCGGCCGCGTCTCGACCAATCTCGATGCCGCCGCCCGCACGCTGGGTGAGAACGCGCTCTCGGTGCTCTGGCGCGTGCACCTGCCGCTGCTCATCCCGCCACTGGGCGCTGCCGCGTTGCTCGTCTTCGTCGATTGCATGAAAGAGTTGCCGGCAACGCTGCTCCTGCGACCCTTCAACTTCGAGACGCTGGCAACGCACGTCTACAGCCTCGCCTCCATCGAGCAGCTCGAGCAGGCCTCCATTGGTGCGCTCACGATCGTGCTCGTCGGACTGATCCCGGTGCTGCTGTTGCACGAGGCCGTCGCCGGCGGGCGGCCCGGAAGCCGCTAAACCTGCATCCGAGCGTCAATCGACGACATCGTCATCCTCTAGCCAGACGCGCTCGGCCTCGCGTTCCGGCGACGTACGATCCGACAGATCTTCCGACCATCCGATGTTCATGAGCGCATCGCCCATGTTGACGATGGGTAGCGTCGTGCGTCCGATGATGATCCCGCGATGGGACGAACGCACCTCCACGGCCGCGTCCTCGAACGGGTTGGCGACATGGCCGACAATCTCCCCGAGATTGACGCCATCGCCGATGCGTTTGGTGGTGCGGAACACCCCGCCCTCGGGGGCGCGCAGCCAGCTCGACGTGTTGATCAGCACCGGCGCCTGCCGCACGGGCACCGGGTCGACATCCTCGGCGAGATCGAGCATCTCCATCTTATACATGACGCCGGTGATGCCATCGACGCCCGCGCGGATCGCGAATTCATCGAAGCGCAATCCCTCGCCGCCCTCGTAGCTCAGCACGTCGACACCCGCAGCGCGCGCGGCCTCCCGCAGCGAGCCCGGGCGTTCGGCATTCTCCAGCATCACCTCCGCACCGAACGCACGCGCAAGCTCCAGAACGCGCGGTCGCTTGCGGAACACGCAGCGGATCTGCGGCAGGTTGATCCGATGGATTGCCGCGGTGTGCAGATCGATGCCGACCTGCGAGCGCTTCACGATCTCGGTCAGGAAAAGATGCGCAAGGCGCGCCGCGAGAGAGCCCGACGCCGAACCCGGAAACGAGCGGTTGAGGTCACGTCGGTCCGGCAGATACCGCGAGCGGCTGATGAAGCCGAACACGTTGACGACGGGCACACACAGAAGCGTGCCGTTTATGCTCTGCGGATCTAGGGTACGCAGCAGACGGCGGATGATCTCGACGCCGTTGAGCTCATCGCCGTGGATGGCCGCCGACACGAACATCGTCGGCCCGGACTGCGCGCCGTGTAGCACATGCACGGGCAGTGTGACAGGCGCATGATTGGAAAGCTTCGAAACCGGCAGGTCGATCAGCCGCCGCTCACCCGGTGCGACGGCCATTCCTCCGACGACGAAAGGCTGCCTCACCACGAAGCTCCGTTATCCGGCACTGCACAATTCCCGGGCGAAAGTGCACGAGCGGCAAGGTGCTCGCAACCCGCGCGGCCCTCGCAGCGGATGCAAGTGCAAATTTTTTGTCCACACCATGCTGAATATGCGAAGCCGAAAAGCGTGAACAGCACCGCATCGCCATCTCGCAATCGCACGCCGCACGGTATAGAAAGACCCTGCGGACATTAAGAAAAACAGGCGCTAGACGCCCACCAAGGTCAGCTCGCTGCTTGCGCGGCGTATGGGCCGCCTTTAAGACTATCGGCGTCCGCTGGTCCCCAGGTCGCTTCCTTGCGCCGGGTCCTTTTTCGGTGATCTTGAACACTGTGGGTGGCGCGTGCTGAAGCGGCAGGGATTCATGAAGCGCCCGAAGCAAAACGTGCGAGGCTATACGTGGACACTCGCGATTTTCTGCTTCCTTCTGATCCTGCTTGCCGCGCCGCTGCTCGTCAGCGACCGCTATAATCGCATTGCGCTGCAAACCGGCGCCGTGCTCGCCGCCTCGAACAATACCTACAGCCTCAGCACGCCCGTGCGCCTGATGACAGGGCCGACGATCGAGCTGGAGCGCGGCACGCTTTCGGTGCCGCCGAGCCGCACCGGTCTTGCCCGCGGCGGTCAGATGATCGCCATGCTCATCACCGGCAACGGCCCGCAGTTGACGCTCGAGCACGCGGCGTTCACCGCTGACTTCTCCTCCCGCGAGCCGACCTTCTCCCGCGAAGCGCCCGACGAAGAAGTGGCGCCGCTCGTCAAAGCGCTGCAGGGATTGCAGTTCGACGGACTCGTCGTGCGCGAGAGCACCGTGCGCATCAAGATGTCGGACGGCTCGCTGCTTCAGCTCGACAACGTATCCGCGACCATCTCGAGCAAACCGAACGGCGCGATCCACGCGTCAGGCTCGTTCGATTTCCGCAACGAGACGGTGACCTTCGATACCGCGCTCGATGCCAGCCGCGATGCACAGGGCATGTCCCGCCCGGTGAGCGCATCCTTCACCAGCCAGCCGATCTCCGCCAGCCTCGACGGCAACCTTCTGCTCGGCGAGAGCCCGCAGCTTCTCGCGCCGAAGGCCACACTGCAAACCCGCAACCTGCGCGCCCTCGCCAATTGGCTCGGCATCGAATGGCCCGGCGGCAATGGCTTCGGTGCCTTCCGTGCGAAGGGCCAGATGGAGTGGACGGGGCGCAATATCAGCCTTCAGAACGCCGACCTCGAGCTCGACGACAACAGCGCGACGGGTACGCTCTCGCTCAACTATGCTCCCGAGCGTCCGATGATCGAGGGAACGCTCGGCTTCAAGACGCTCGACGTCGCGCAGTATCTGAAGGGCGACGACCCGACCGCGAAGCACGACAACATGCTCGCGGCGATCCGCGATGCGAGCGGTCTCGAATTTCCTCTCATCCAGGCGATCGACGCCGACTTCCGCATTTCCGCCGGCAGCCTCTCGTTGCCGACGCTCTCCGTCGGGCGCAGCGCCGCCACCGTCTCCTTGCGCGGAGGCAAGATGCTCGCCGACATCGCCGAGCTCGAGTTCGATGACGGCACCCGCGGCAGCGGACAGATTCGCATCGACATGTCCGGCGCGAACCCGCATTACGGACTACAGGCGAAGTTCGAGGCAGCCGATGTCGGCCACACCCTATACGCTGTATTCGGACACCCGACGGTGCAGGGCCGCGGCGCGCTCACCGCCGACCTCACCGCAAGCGGCAATACGGGCGGTATGCTGCTGCGCTCGCTGGCCGGAAAGCTCTCCGTCTCGCTGACCGAGCCGGGCCGTGTCGGCCTCGACATCAACAAGCTCACCGCGCCGGGCAGCGAGCCGCTGGACAGCGCAGCCTGGCAGAATGCCAGCTCGCGCGCGATCACCGTCGACAAGCTCGACGCGCGCTTCGCCGTCGCCAAGGGCATCCTCCGCGCGCAATCCGCAGTGGCCGTCTCGGGCGAGCGCGCCCTCAAAGCCGAAGGCGCTATCGACCTCATCGCCCGCAACCTCGATCTGGAATTTGCGGTCAGCGATGCCCCGAAGGCGACGACCGGGACCAACCCGATCGAAACCGGCTCCGTCATCGCCCCGGGGGCGCCGCGCGATACCGTCGGTGTGCATGGCCCCTGGGCGGGACCCACCGTGCGCTCCGGCATCGCCGCCGGCGAAGCGCCGGTCTACGGCCCACCGAACCCCGGCTAGAGTGCTTCCGGAAAGTGGGCACCGGTTTTCCGATAAGAAGCACGAGTAGATAGAGAGTGTTTCCGGAAAAGTGGACACCGGTTTTCGATGAGGAGCACGACCAAACAATGGTCTAGAGCCGTTCTGCGTTTCCACCTAAACCGGAACGGCTCTAGAGCTTCCGACGAAGTGGGTGCCGGTCCGTCGTAAGAAAATGCGACCAATCAAAAATCTAGAGCGTCCGAATCCGATTCCATCGGATCGCAAGACGCTCCAGTCGGAGCTGAGCGCGCTCCGCGCCAGCACCGCGCTCACAGCCACCGCGCGATAGCCTCGGCCGCAGCCGCGCGCTGATCCGCGCTCATATGCAGCCCGCACTTGGTGCGCCGCCACAGTACGTCGTCGGGCGCGCGCGCCCACTCGTTCTCGCGCAGGTAGACGACTTCGCGCTCCGTCAGCCCGCCACCCAAGTCCGCCCCCAGATCCGCCATCCCACGCGCGTCGCCCAGAACATCATCGGTGAGGCTGCCATAGCGACGCGCCAGCCGGCCGAGATATGCCGCATCGAATCCCCGATGCCTTCGACACAGCCCCTTGAT
>Ga0180223_1000490_pt1 | contig 49196 bp, 40 predicted proteins | sample eDN5th30CKraftOP_FD_151337 | JGI IMG/M metagenome (GOLD analysis project Ga0180223, IMG submission 151337) | Enriched Organic Plus compost microbial communities from Emeryville, California, USA - eDNA 5th pass 30_C Kraft OP (version 2) (version 2) ... | reverse complement strand
GCTGTCGCGATGAACCTGACGCCGGCGATCCGCGAGCGCTTCGCCGCGAGCCATCTCTATTTCCGGGCGCCGGCCCGCTTCGTCACCACGCGCGGCAATGTCCGGGCCGAGCTGGACGGCGAGAGCCTGCAAGGGCGGCGCGTCGCGGTCGTCGCCGGCACGGCGCACCAGGCCTTCCTCGACAAGCTGATGCCCTTCGTGCAGCGCCGCGAGGCCGCGAGCCTCAACGCCGCCGTCGCGGCCTTGCGCAGCGGCGATGCCGAATATGTCTTCGGCGACGGCGCGGCGCTCGCCCTGCTCATTGCCGCCAGCGGCGGCGAATTCGCCTTTTCGGGCGGCCCCTATTTCGAAAGCCGCTATTTCGGCGAGGGGGTCGCCTTCCTGCTGCGCAAGGACGACCCCGCCCTGAAGCGCGCCCTCGATTACGCGCTGCAGAGCCTCTGGGACGACGGCAGCTACAGCCGCCTCTATCTGCGCTTCTTCCCGGTCAGCCCGTTCTGAGGTCATCTCGCCGTCATTCCGGGGCGGGCCGCAAGGCCCGAGCCCGGAATCCAGAAGCGATGCCGCTGAGCGCGAAGGTCCGGGCCGTTCGGTTCACCTTCCGACAGGCCGCATCGCTTCTGGATTCCGGGTTCATTGCTTCGCAATGCCCCGGAATGACGGCGAGCTACGCTTCACGGTTCATGCGGCGCAACCGCTCACGGCGCGTTGCTCGCCAGCGCCTGCTTCGCCACGGCCGCAAGCCAGCCCGACGCGGCGGGCAGAATCGCGTCGTTGAAGTCGTAGCGGTCGTTGTGCAGATCGCCGCCATCCACCGCCGGGCCGTTGCCGATCCAGATGTAGCAGCCGGGGCGGCGCTCCAGGAAATAGGCGAAATCCTCGCCGGTGGTGCTGGCCTTGAGGTCGCGCCGCACGGTCAGCCCCGCGGCCGCTCCGGCGGCGGCGGCCATGTCCTCTTCGGGAGCCGTATTGATCGTGGCGCTGCCATAGGTGAACTCGACCGCGGCCGTCATCTCGAAGGTCGCGGCGATGTTCTGCGCGATGCCCTTGAGCCGTGCCAGCAGGCGGTCGCGCACCGCCGGCACGAAGGTGCGGAAGGTGCCCTCGATGAAGACATTGGTCGGGATCTGGTTGGAGGCGAGCCCGCCATGCACCTGCCCGATCGAGACCACCGCCGACTCCATTGGATCGACATTGCGCGAGACGATCGTCTGCAGCGCCACGATCAGATGGCCCATCGCCACGATCGGGTCATGGGTCTGCTCGGGCAATGCGGCATGGCCGGCCTTGCCGGTGAGCGTGATCTTGAAGCGCCCGGGCTCGGACATCACCGGCCCGCGATGCACCGCGACGGTGCCGGCCTCGAGCCCCGGCCAGTTATGCAGGGCGAAGACCCGTTCCATCGGGAAGCGCTCGAGCACGCCGTCGGCCAGCATCGCCTGGGCGCCGCCGCCGCCCTCCTCCGCCGGCTGGAAGACGAACTGCACCGTGCCGCTCCAGCCCTCGTCGGCCTTGAGCAGCGCCGCGGCGCCGAGCAGCGAGGTGGTGTGCCCGTCATGGCCGCAGGCATGCATCACATTGGGCGTGCCGGATTTGTAGGGCAGGTCGTTGACCTCCTGGATCGGCAGCGCGTCCATATCGGCGCGCAGACCCACCGTGCGCTCGGACGAGCCCCGCTGCAGCGTCGCCACCACGCCATGGCCGCCGATGCCGGCGGTGAAGGGAATGCCCAGCTCGGTCAGCTTCTCCTGCACGAAGGCGCTCGTCATCTTCTCCTGGCGGCCGAGTTCCGGATGGGCATGGAGATGGCGTCGCCAGGCGGTCAGCTTGTCGAGCAGTTCGCGATCCAAGGCGGCATCCTTTCAAAGGGGTGGGCAGATGAGAAAGCTGCCAGACTAGCCCGCGGCGGCGGCGCGGCAACCGCCGAAAAGAGAAGGCCGTCATACCCGGCAAGCCGCGTCGGCGCCGCCATGCCCCTGGTGGATTCCGGGTTTCCGTTTCGCCCAGCCCGGCACGGCGGCAGAGTTTCATTGACTGTGCCCTTCGCAATCTGCGAAAGGCCCGTCTTCGCGCGAGCGAGACCCCCTTGTTCCGTGCAGGAGAGGATACCCGCCCCCATGCCCGCCTTCGACGCAGCCCTTGTTGACGCCGCCCAGCGTTCGGCCGCCTGGCCGTTCGAGGAGGCGCGCAAACTGGTGGCCCGCATCGAGAAATCGGGCAAGAAAACGGTGATCTTCGAGACTGGCTACGGCCCTTCCGGCCTGCCGCATATCGGCACCTTCGGCGAGGTCGCCCGCACCTCGATGGTACGCCACGCCTTCCGCGTGCTGACCGGCAACACGATCCCCACGCGGCTGATCGCGTTCTCCGACGACATGGACGGCCTGCGCAAGGTCCCGGACAACGTGCCGAACAGGGAAGTGCTCGCCGCCAATCTCGGCAAGCCGCTGACCGAGGTGCCGGACCCGTTCGGCACGCACGACTCGTTCGGCCGGCACAACAACGCCCGCCTGCGCGCCTTCCTCGACGGCTTCGGCTTCGACTACGAGTTCAAGTCCTCGACCGACGCCTATCGCGCCGGCGAGTTCGACGCGACCCTGCTCAGGATGCTCGCCCGCTACGACGCGGTGATGAAGATCATGCTGCCGACCTTGCGCGAGGAGCGGGCCGCGACCTATTCGCCCTTCCTGCCGATCCATCCGAAGACGCGCGTCGTCATGCAGGTGCCGATCGACGAGGTCGATGTCGAGGCCGGCACCATCGCCTGGACCGACCCCGAGACGAAGGAGTGCTTCGTCACGCCCGTCACCGGCGGCAACGTCAAGCTGCAATGGAAGCCGGACTGGGCGATGCGCTGGGTCGCGCTCGGCGTCGACTACGAAATGGCCGGCAAGGACCTGATCGACTCGGTCAAGGTCTCCTCGCAGATCGCCCGCGCCCTCGACGGCACCCCGCCGGAAGGCTTCAACTACGAGCTCTTCCTCGACGAGCAGGGCCAGAAGATCTCGAAGTCGAAGGGCAACGGCCTGACCATCGAGGAATGGCTGACCTACGGGCCGCCGGAGAGCCTGGCGCTCTACATGTTCCAGCGCCCGCGCGAGGCCAAGAAGCTCCACTTCGACGTGATCCCGCGGGCGATCGACGAATACCTCCAGTTCCTCGCCGGCTACGAGCGGCAGGACTGGAAGAACCGCCTCGGCAATCCGGTCTGGCACATCCATGCCGGCAACCCGCCGGCGCCTGAGGTCATCGCGTCGGGCGAAGGCGACAACGCGGTCAGAACGCAAGTCACCTTCGGCCTGCTGATGAACCTCGTCGCCGTCGCCAATTCCGAGGACAAGGCCGTGCTCTGGGGCTTCCTCCAGCGCTACGCGCCGGGCATGACGCCCGAGACCCATCCCCGCCTCGATGCGCTGGTCGGCTACGCGATCGCCTATTTCCGCGACTTCGTGAAGCCGGCGAAGAGCTATCGCCCGGCCGACGAGGTCGAGCGCGACGCCTTTACCAGGCTCGACGCGGCGCTGGAGGCCCTACCGCCGGACGCCACGGCCGAGATGGTGCAGGATGCGGCGCTGGACGTCGCGCGCGAAATTCAGCGCTACCAGCACGAGAATACCAAGGGTGCGCCTTTGCAGCGCATCGGCGTTTCCGGCGAATGGTGGAAAGCGATCTATCAGGTGCTGTTCGGTGAAGATCGAGGGCCGCGCTTCGGCTCCTTCGCGGCGATCTACGGCGTGCCCAACACCCGCGCCCTGATCGCCAAGGCGCTGGCCGGCGACCTCGTGCGCGAGCACGCCGCCTTCCTCGCCGCGCGCAAGGGCTGACAGGCACCGGCAAGCCGGAACGCGGCCCGGCGGCACTGCACAGCCGGGCCCGCCATGCGTTCCTCGCCTTACCCGGCTGCACGGGGCTCATCGCCCTTTCAGGCCGGGCGAAACGCCGGAACCGGCGCCGGCGGAGGTCAATTCGCCGTTTTGCGCGCGGGTTTCGGCAATTTCAACCAAAATAGCGATGAATTTGTTCAATAAGGCGTGGAACGCCGCCGAATTGACAGGCTAAAACGAAGCTCAATAGTCTCCCGGCAAAGCGGCGCGACTGAATTCACACGCGCCGCTGCCCAGGGGGAAACATGTCCAATCATCCGAAGATGCCGAGTCGCCGGCAGTTCCAGCTCGGCCTCGGTGCCGCAGCGGCCGCCGTCTCGCTCGCCCCCGGCCTCGCCCGGGCGCAGAGCGCCCGCAGCGCCAACCTCGCCATGATCGGCGAGCCCCAGTCGCTCGACCCGATGGCCTCGACCGCCGACCTCGTCAGCATCATCGTCCAGCACATCTACGAGTCGCTCTACACCTTCGACGCCGGCTGGAACGTCAAGCCGATGCTGGCGGCGGACATGCCCGCCATCAGCGCGGACGGCAAGCTCTACACCATCCCGCTGCGCAAGGGCGTGAAGCTGCATAACGGCCGCGAGATGGATTCGGAGGACGTCGTCGCCTCGCTGAAGCGCTGGATCGCCATGACCGCGCGCGGCAAGGCCCTCTCGGCCGACATCGTCTCGCTCACCGCCAAGGATGCGAGCACCGTCGAGATCGCGCTGAAGAGCGTCCAGCCCGCCCTGCTCGCCCATCTCGGCCTGCCCTCCGGCTTCGCCGGCATCATGGCCAAGGAGAGCATCGCCGACAACCTGACCCAGTTCATCGGCACCGGCCCCTACAAATTCGTCGAGCGCAAGCCGGACCAGTACGTCGTCCTGACCCGGTTCGACGACTACGCCGCCCGCAGCGAGGCGCCGAGCGGCTATGCCGGCAAGCGCGAGGCCAAGATCGCGGAGCTGCGCTTCATCCCGGTGCCGAACGCCAATACCCGGGTCGAGGGCGTGATCGCCGGGCAGTACCATTTCGCCGACCAGCTCCCGGTCGAGTCGAGCAAGAAGGTCACCGGCGCCGCGAATGCGCGGGCGGTTCTGACCATGCCCTACGGCTTCCCCTATTTCCCGACCAACACCAAGCAGGGCCCCTTCGCCGATCAAAAGGTGCGCCAGGCCTTCCAGATGTGCCTCAACGACGAGGAGATCATGCTGGCCGGCTTCGGCGACCCGAAATTCTTCGCGCTCGCCGCCGAGCATTTCCCCAAGGGCTCGCCCTTCTATTCGGAGGCCGGCAAGGACCGCTACAACAAGGCCGATGCGGCCGGCGCGAAGAAGCTGCTCGCCCAGACCAAATACGACGGCACGCCGATCCGCATCCTCAACTCGAAGCAGTACGACTTCCACAACCGCATGGCCCTGGTGATGGCCGAACAGATGAAGGAAGCCGGCTTCAAGGTGCAGCTCGACGTGGTCGACTGGGCGACGCTGATCCAGCGCCGCGGCGACCCGGCGCTCTGGGACATCTACGTCACCCATTCCGCCTTCCTGCCGGAGCCGATGCTGACCCCGCCGCAGATGGGCGACGGCGCGCCGGGCTGGTGGAAGACCCCGGCCAAGGACGCCGCGCTCGCCGCCTTCAACGGCGAGACCGACCCGGCCAAGCGCGGCGCGCTCTGGGGCGCGGTGCAACAGGTGATCTATGACGAGGTGCCCTATGTGCGCCCCGGCAATTTCGCCGCGCTGCTCGGGACCTCGGCCCGGATGAAGGACTTCACGCCGATGCCCTGGCCGAGCTTCTGGAACGTCGACCTGACCGCGTAAGGCGGCGATCGCGCCGCCCCTGCCTGTAGGGAAGGGGCGGCGCCTAAGTTTTGCAGGGGCGGCGGCGCTGGCCGCATGCGCGCCCCGGATCCGGTGAAGAGACGATGTGGTTCAGCCTCGCACGGCGCCTCGGCAGCCTGCTGGTCGTGATGTTCCTGGTCGCGACCATGGTGTTCTTCCTGACCCGGCTGGCGCCGGGCGACCCCGCCGCCATCATGCTCGGCGACCAGGCGACGCCGGCCGATGTCGAGCGGCTGCGCGCCGTCTACGGGCTCGATAAGCCGGTCCTCGTCCAGTACGTGCTCTGGCTGAAGGAGGTCGTGCAGGGCAATCTCGGCCAGTCGATCTTCCTGCAGCGCCCGGTGACGACGGCTTTGGCCGAGCGCGTCGAGCCGACCTTCTTCCTGACCCTGTTCTCGATCGTCATCGCCACGCTGATCGGCGTGCCGGCCGGCATCGCCTCGGCGGTCTGGCGCGGACGCGCGGTCGACCAGGTGGTGAGTGCCCTCGCCATGCTGGCGGCGAACATCCCGAGCTTCTGGCTCGGCCTGATCTTCATCCAGTTCTTCGCCGTGCGTCTCGGCCTGTTCCCGGTCGCCGGCTATGGCGACCCCGGCGCCTCGCTGGCCGAGCGGCTGACCCATCTCGTCCTGCCCGCCGCCGTGCTCGGCATCGTCAACTCGGCGCTGATCACCCGCTTCACCCGCGCCAGCATGCTCGACGTGCTCGGCGACGACTATGTCCGCACCGCCCGCTCGAAGGGGGTGCCGGAGACGGGTATCGTCCTGCGCCACGCCTTCCGCAACGCGCTGGTGCCGATCGTCACCGTGATCGGCCTGACCATCGCCCTGCTGGTCGGCGGCGCCATCGTCACCGAGACGGTGTTCGGCCTGCCCGGCATCGGCAATCTCGTGGTCTCGGCCGTGCTGCGCCGCGACTATCCGGTGATCCAGGGCGCGCTCATCGCGGTCGCGGCGCTCTATGTGCTGATCAACCTCGCGGTCGACCTGATCTACACCCTCGTCGACCCCCGCGTGAGGACGTGACGATGGCTTCCCCGACCGTCGCCTTCCTGAAGCGGCTGTTCCGGCGCAAGCTCGTCCTCGCCGCCGCCTGCGTGCTGCTCGTCTTCGTCCTCGCAGCGCTGTTCGCACCCTGGGTCGCGCCCTACGATCCCGGCGCGCTGCGCGTCATCCGCCGGCTGAAGCCGCCGAGCGAGCTGAACTGGCTCGGCACCGACGAGTTCGGCCGCGACGTGCTCTCGCGCATCGTCTACGGCGCCCGCGCCTCGCTCGGCATCGGCGCGGCGGTGGTCGCGATCTCGATCGCCGCCGGCTCCGCCATCGGCCTCACGGCCGGCTATTTCCGACGCCTCGACCCGCCGATCATGCGCATGGTCGACGCCGTCATGGCCCTGCCCGACATCCTGCTCGCGATCTTCCTGGTCGCGATCCTGGGGTCGTCGATCTTCAACGTCGTCTTCGCGCTCGCCATCGTCTACACGCCGCGCGTCGTGCGGGTGGTGCGCGCCTCGGCGCTGGTGGTGCGCGAGCAGCAATTCGTCGAGGCGGCCCGCGCCATCGGCGCCTCGACGCCGCGCATCCTGTTCCGGCACATCCTGATGAACGTCACCTCGCCGGTGCTGGTGCAGGCGACCTTCATCTTCGCCTATGCGGTGCTGGCCGAGGCGGGCCTGTCCTTCCTCGGCGCCGGCGTGCCGCCGGAGGTGCCGACCTGGGGCGAGATGATCGCCTCTGCCCAGCAATATGCCGATCAGGCCTTCTGGGTCGTGCTGTTCCCGGGCCTGGCGATCGTGCTCGCGGCGCTGTCGCTGCAGGTGGTCGGCGACGGCCTGCGCGACCAGCTCGACCCCAAGCTGCGCAAGGCGCTGTAGCCTCCGGTTCCGGGCGAGGCGGCGCCGGTCGGCTCAGACCATCACCAGCCCGCCATCGACATGCAGCACCTGCCCGGTGACGAAGCCGCTCCATTCGCCGGCGAGGAAGAGCACCGGGCCGGCGACGTCGGCCGGCGTCGCGATGCGGCGCAGCGGCGTCTGCGCGATCAGCATCTCGCGCACCTCCTCGGGCGTCGCGGCGCTCGCATCGGTGGGATAGACCAGACCCGGCGCGACGCAGTTCACCCGGATGCCGAGCGGGCCGAGCTCGGCCGCGAGGTTGCGGCTGAAACCGATCAGGGCCGCCTTGGCGGTGGCATAGTCGTGATAGGCGATGCTCGGCCGCGCGACGAGGTCGCTGGCGAGATTGACGATGCTGGCGCCGCTGCGGCGCCGGAGCAGCGGCAGCATCGCCTGGCAGACCGTGTAGGTGGCCTTCACCGCGCCGTCGAACTGCCGGCCATAGGCCTCCCAGGACGTCTCCCAGAAGCGGGCGCGCCTGTCCGGATCGAAACGGTAAGGCGCGAAGGCGTTGTTGACGACGGCGTCGAGCCGCCCGGCCTCCTCCGCGATGCGCTGCGCCATCGCCGCGACCGCCTCGGCCGAGGTGACGTCGGCCGCCACCGTCAGCGCCTCGCCGCCGAGCCTCCGGCATTCGTCGGCGACGGCTTCGGCGGCCGCCTCGTTCGTCCGGTAGTTGACGACGACGATCCCGCCCTCGGCGGCGAAGGCCCTGGCGATCGCCGCGCCGATGCCGCGGCTGGCGCCGGTGACGAGGATGACGCGGCCCTGGAATCTCATGGCGCGCCGTCCCTGGCCGGGACGAGGTCGCTCCTGACCACCGCCTTCATCGCGAGCGGGCGCGCGATCAGGCCGAGGCTGCGGAAGGTGTCGGCGCCCTTCTGCATCGCCTCGATGTCGAAATGGCCGAGGCCCTCGCGCTCCGTGACCGGCGAGACGCTGGACAGGTTGCGCAGCTTGATGATCTCGAGATTGACGGCCTCGTCGCGCCCGTTGATGGCACGGGAAACGGCGATCCGGGCCGCCTCCTCCGGCTTGGCGATCATCCAGGCGGCGGAATCGCGATAGCCGGCGAGGAAGCGTTGCAGCAGCGGCCTGTTCCGCTCGTAATAGCTTTCCTTCACCACGAAGATGTCGCTCGACAGGTTGAGCTGGTCGCGGACCTCGATGACGTTGGCCTCGCCCAACCCCTTGGCGCGGGCGACGAGCAGGCCGGTATCGGTCGCGGCGGTGGCGTCGACCTGCCCCTGCATCAGCGGCGCGAAGTTGAGCAGCCCCGTCGGCTGGATGGTGACGTCCTTCTCGCTCAGGCCGACCTGGTGCAGCAGCACGAGCAGGTTCTGATAGGTGCCGCTCGACAGGCTGTAGACGCCGATGCGCTTGCCCCTGAGATCGGCGGCGGTACGGATGCCGCTGCCTTTGAGCGCGACGACGTTGAAGACATTCTGCGGATAGATGTCGTAGATTGCGACCAGCTTCTCGCCCTTGTCGAGCGCGAGATAGAACGAGGCCGGGTCGGTGAAGGCGACATCGGCCTGGCCGGCGAGCAGGGTCTGGATCGCCGCGCCGCCGCCGGTGCCGGGCACGTAGTCGAGCGCGATGCCCCTCGCCTTGAAGAAGCCCTTGTCCGGCTCCGCCAGCAGATTGGTGATCTCGCTGATCGGCTGGCTCCAGCCCGCGACCGTGACCTTGTCGAGCGGCTGGGCCCGGACCGAAATCCAGCCGGAAAGCAGCAGGGCGACGCATGCCATCAGGCTCGCCGTCGCCCCGGACGCAGCGAAGCGCAGACCCGGAATGAGGAGCCTCGGAAGCCGAGCGAGGAAACGGGACATGGGGTCAGCCTTTCGAGAAGCGGCGCAGGACGCGGCGCTCGACGAGGCGAACGGTCTCGTAGAGCAGCATGCCGAGCGCGGTGATGACGATGAACAGCGCGAAGATCAGGCTCGAATCCATCACGCTCTGGGCGGCGATGATCGAGGCGCCGAGACCGCTGCGCCCGCCGATGAACTCGCCGACCACCGCGCCGACCAGCGCGAGCACGACCGCGACGCGCAGGCCCGCCATGATGACGGGCAGCGCCGTCGGCAGCTTCAGGCGCAGGAGGGTCTGGAGCCGGCTCGCGCCGAGCATGCGGAAGAGGTCGCGCCGGGCCGCGTCGACCTCGCCGAGCCCCGTCAGCGTGGTCTCCATCAGCGGGAAGAAGCAGATCAGGGCGGTGATGACGATCGTCGGTGTCATGCCGAAGCCGAACCAGATGATGAAGAGCGGGCCCAGCGCGAGCTTGGGCACGAGCTGGCTCGCCAGCACATAGGGCCGCAGCAGCCGGCTGAGCGCCGGCACCTCCGCCAGCAGGATGCCGGTGCCAAGCCCGACCAGCGCGCCGATGCCGAGGCCGAGCGCCATCTCCGCCGCGGTGACCGCGAGATGCGGCCAGAGCCTTCCGCTGGCGATCTCGCCGCCCAGCGTGACGAGCACGGCGGAAGGCGGCGGCAGGACCAGCGGCGACAGGCCGCCGAAGCGGCACCAGCCCTCCCAACCGGCGAGCAGGATCAGGAGCAGCAGCAGCGAGGGCAGGCGCGCCGTCATGCCGCCGGCCTCCGGCTGGCGGGGCCGGTCTCGCCGTCCATCGCCTCGCGCAGAGCGCGGCAGGCGGCCGCGAAGGCCGGCGTATAGCGGAGCGCGGGCAGGCGCGGGCGCGGCAGGGCGATCCGGCGGGCCTGGGTCAGCCGGCCTCCGGCCATCACCGCGACGCAGTCGCCGAGATAGACCGCCTCGCCGATATCGTGGGTGACGAAGAGCGCGGTGGTGCCGTGCAAAGCGCAGAGCCGCAGCAGATCGTCCTGCAGCTCCTCGCGCGTCAGAGCGTCGAGCGCGGCAAAGGGTTCGTCGAGCAGGAGCAGGTCCGGCGCGCCGATCAGCGCCCGCGCCACGGCGACACGGCTGCGCTGGCCGCCGGACAGCTCGCGAGGCCGGCGCTCCGCAAGATCCGCGAGGCCGACGCGGGCGAGAAGGTCGCGCGCCGCCGCCCGGTCGGCCGCGGTCGGGCGCCGCTTCAGCGAGACCGGCAGCAGCACGTTGTCGAGCGCGCTCAGCCAGTCGAGCAGCGTCGGTGCCTGGAAGACGAAGCCGGCGCGGGGGCTGGGGCCGCGCAGCGCCTCGCCGCCGATGCGGATCGCGCCCCCGCTCGGCAGCAGCAGCCCGGCGGCGAGCTTGAGCAGCGTGGTCTTGCCGCAGCCGCTGCGGCCGAGCAGGCAATGGATCTCGCCGCGCGGGATCGCCCAGTCGACGCCGTCGACGACGGCCGGGCCGCCCGCCTGGTAGCGGTAGCTCGCCCGCTCGACCGCGACGAAGCCGGGCGCGGACGGGTCGGTCGGCAACGGATCAGTCGGCATAGGGAGCGAACCCTTCCGCAGCGGCTTCCGCGCCCGGCTCGATCTCGGTCAGGGTGACGAGGTCGAGCAGGCTGAAGCGCCCGTCATGGTGCCAGCCGGGCTCCGGCGCGGTCATGCGGCCGAGCGGGGCGATGCGGCTGACGCCGACCGCGGCGAGCCGCTCCGCCAGCCGCAGCAGCCTCTCCGGGGCGGCGGCCACGCCGGCCGTCTGGAGGAAGGCGCGATAGGGGCCGACCAGGGCCGGCACCGCCGCGAGATCGTCGACCGCGACCAGCTTGAGCGTGCGGTTCAGGCCGGTTGGGCTCAGGGCCTCGGCGGCCTCGACATGGACGACGCTCCAGGGATCGGCCGGCTCGCCGAACAGCTCGGCGGCGCCTTCCAGCCCGCGCAGCTCCTGCGCACCGCGCCAGCCCGCGACGGCCGCCGCCTCGCCCGGCGAGAGCGCGCGGCGCGGATGGCGATGGGCGAGCGCCGCGAGCTCCCGCGCCAGATAGCCGGCGAACTCCGCCGGCGCGACCCGCCCGCCGCGCTCGACGAAGAGCATCTGCGGCGAATAGCAGCCCTGCTGCTCGTAGCGCGCCACGTCATGGGCGGCGAGCCGGGCCAGCGCCGGCGCCTTGCGGCTGTCGAGCGCCTCGCGCGCCACGACGCCGAAGCCGATCCTGTGGCCATGCGGCAGGAAGCGCGTCGTCACCGGCAGCTTCGCGCGCAGCGCCGCGAGCGTCTCGTTGCCGCCATAGGCCATCACCGTGTCGGCCGCCTGCAGGAAGGGCGCCTCGGCCGCGGCATCGCCGCCCTTCCACCAGACGACGGCGAGGCATTCGCCGATCTCGGGGTCGATTTCGGCCAGGAGCCCGGCGAACCAACCGGCCGTCAGCGGCTCGGCCGAGGCGAGCTTGCCGATGCTGCCCGCCTTGACCAGAAGCCCGCAGATCAGGCTCCAGAGCGAGAGCGCCGGCACGTTGCCGGCCCAGATGTGCAGCAGCAATTCCGGCCCCTGCGCGCGCAGCAGGCCGCCCTTGGCCGCCGGCTGGAAGCCGTCGAGCATGGCGGGATTGGCGAAATCCTCGGCGAGGAAGCGCAGGAGCTGCGGCCGGCGGAAGGTCCTGAGATAGCCGGTCAGGCCAAGCCGGACGGTCTCACGGTCATAGCCGGTGACGATCGGCAGGAGATGCTCGGCCTTGCGGCGCAGCGGGTGTTCCCGGTCGAGCAGCCGCGCGACCGCCGCGTCGACCGCATCGACGATCCGGGTGACCGGCATTTGCTTCAGTCGCTCGCGGGCATTTTCGCGGACCCGCTCGCACAGCGCCGCGGCCTGCGCCGCGTCGAGCTCCGGCAGCGCCAGCACGACGCGCTCGCCCCAGGCGCCATGCGCGACCTCGCGCCAGCGCAGCGCCTCGCGGCTCAGGCCCGGCAGATGACCCGCATTAGCAATCACGGCCTCAGCCCCGCGCCGCCGCCAGGAACTCCGCCACCGCGACGGAGCAACCCTTCGAGGCCTCGCCGTCGACGCGGCCGAGCAGCAGGAAGCCGCCGGGCACGATCTCGCCGGCATCCTCGGTCAGGATCGCCGAGACGCAGTTGAAATGGGCGAGATCGTGATGGACGAGCACGCCGCCCTCGCCGTCGGGCAGATCGGCGCCGGTCAGCGGATCGACGACACGGCTGCGCACCCAGTGCGGGCCGGACTTGACCGAAGGGCAGACCGCGTTGCCGTCGTCGTAGAACTGGCTGCTCAGCTCGGTCATGCCGTACATGTTGATGCAGGAGTCGCGCGGCACGCCGAAGGCTGCCGAGAGGGCGTCGTAGAAGGCGTCCGGCGCCAGCTCGCGCGACTGGCCCTTGAAGCCGCCGGTGTCGAGGATCAGGCTGCCCTCGGGCAGGGCAAAGCGGCGGCCCTGCGCCGCCAGCGCGTCGAGCACCGGCACGAAGGAATAGCTGGCGCCGAGCAGGGCATAGGGCTCGCCGCCGGCCTCGGCCCGGGCGAGCGCCGCCAGCAGGCCGTCGAGATCGAGGCCGCCGGCGTCGATGAAGCCCTGCGAGTCCGGCGTGCCGCATGCGCGCCGGGCGAGCGACAGGTAATGCGCGAGCGAAGAATTCGGCAGCTCCCCGTCGTCGGGGAAGAGGATGCCCATGCGGATGCGCGCGCGGCCGCGCATGAAGCGCGCCCGGAAATTGTCGAGCATCGAGCGCTGCCAGACGGCGAGCGTCGGATGGTAGCTGCGGCCGCGCACGCCCTGGGTGGTGCCGCTCGTCATGAAGACGTGGCTCGCCGCCTCCGGCGGGCAGCAGCTCAGCGTCAGGTCCTTGAAGGCCGTGATCGGCACGGCCGGGATGTCGCACCAGCGCTTCACCGCGAGCGGCGTGCGGCCGCGCTGTAGGCAGAAGCGCTTATAGGGCGCGTTGTTGCGGAACTGATAGGCGAAGACCTTGAGCGCCATCGCCTCGAACTCGGCTTCCGATGCGTCGGGACGTGCGATGAACGCCAGCAGCGCCTCGATGATCTCGGCTTGCGTCACTATGGCCCACTCCGTTCAGACGCTCCTTCGGCCAGCCGAAGGGCATCGGTCGCGACTTGGACCATATGCGCAGATGGAATCGGGGCTTGAACGCCGCCTGTCCCGCATCCCTACGCCGGTATGATCCGGATCAGGTTCGGAGGGTCACCGCGTTGCCCGAAAAAGCCGGCCGGCGGAATCTCAGCCTCCTAGCGAGGCCCCCCTGGGAACGCGGCTAGATGACGAGCGGCAGGGTGGGCTGTCAAGCGGCAACCCGGCGAAGGCGGGTCCGCGGCCGCGCCTGCGGCGAAGGGCCGCCGCGCTCGCCGCGGGCATGCAGGCGCGGGGCGCGGCGACGAAAAGCGCATCCCGCCTCGCTTGACCCCGGTCGAAGCCCCGTGCCATCCGGGCCGGACAGCTTTCCGAAAGGCGGACCGAGATGAGCGAAAGCGTAGTGAGCGAGACCGTCGCCGCGGGCGTCGTCCAGATCACCATGAACCGGCCGGACCGCAGGAACGCGCTCGACCGCGCGAGCTATGCCGGGCTGATCGGAGCCATCACCGCGGCGGAAGCGGACGACGCCGTCCGCGCCGTCCTGCTGACCGGCGCCGGCGGCTGCTTCACCAGCGGCAACGACATCAAGGACTTCGCCGCGGCCGCCGCCGCGGGCGAAGGGCCGCGCGTCGCGATCGACTTCCTCGGCGCGATCTCGACGGCGAAGAAGCCGGTCGTCGCCGCCGTCGAGGGCTTCGCCGTCGGCATCGGCACGACGATGCTGCTGCATTGCGACCTCGCCTTCGCGGGCGCCACGGCGAGCTTCCGCCTGCCCTTCGTCGCGCTCGGCCTCTCGCCGGAGGGCGGCTCCAGCCATCTGCTGCCCCTCGTCGCCGGCAGCAAGAAGGCGGCCGAGCTGCTGATGCTGGGCGAGGCCTTCGACGCCGCGACGGCGGCGGAGGCCGGGCTGGTCAACGCCGTGGTGCCCGAGGGCACCGCGCTGGAGCAAGGGATGGCCAAGGCGAAGGCGCTGGCCGCCCTGCCGCCGCAATCCGTCGCTCTGACCAAGATGCTGCTGAAGCGCGGCAGCGCCGCGGCGGTGGCCGAGACCATCGCCGTGGAGGCCGATCATTTCGGCCGCCGCCTGCGCTCGCCCGAGGCCATGGCCGCCTTCGCGGCCTTCCTCAGGAAATAGGCTGCCGCGCCGCCTTCAGGGCGGCGCGGTTTCTCCTGCCGGAACCGGCTGGCCGTGCCGGCCGAAGGGCAGCATGCGCCACAGCATCAGGCCCCAGACGACCAGCGTGCAGACCCCGAGCACGCCCGCGATCGGCCGCTCGAAGAAGACCAGGAACGAGCCGTCCGATTTGATCATCGAGGTCATGAAGTTCTGCTCCAGCATCTCGCCGAGCACGAGGCCGAGGATCAGCGGCGCGATCGGGATGCCGTGCTCCTCGAGCACCCAGCCGAACACGCCCATCACCACCATCAGCACGACGCCGTAGATCGAGTTGGTCATGGCGAAGGAGCCGACCATGCAGAAGATCAGGATGACCGGCAGCAGGATGTTGCGCGGCACCCGCAGGATCTGCTTGGCGGATTTGATCGCCGCCCAGCCGAGCGGGAACATCACGATATTGGCGAGGATGAAGATGATGAAGACGGCGTAGATCAGCTCCGGTGTCTGCAGGAACACGCTCGGCCCCGGATTCATGCCCTTCATGTAGAGCACGCCGATGACGATCGCCGTGATCGAATCGCCGGGGATGCCGAAGACCAGCGCCGGAATCCAGGCGCCGCCGAGCGCCGAATTATTGGCCGATGTCGAGTCGACGATGCCTTCGAGATGGCCGGTCCCGAACTTCTCCGGCTCCTTGGAGAGCTTCTTCGAGACGGCATAGGAGACCCAGGCCGCGATATCGGCGCCGGCTCCGGGCAGAGCCCCGATGATCGTGCCGAGGATCGAGCCGCGGAAGAAGTTCTTCCAGTACTTCCGCCAGACCGCGCCGATGCCGGTCATCAGCTTGCCGACCTGCTGCTGCACCATGGTCGAGCCCTGGTCGAGCGAGACCGAGCCGCGCAGCAGTTCGGAGACCGCGAACATGCCGATCAGCGTCGGGATGAAGTTGATCCCCGAGAGCAGGTCGACATTGCCGAAGGTGAAGCGCGGCTGCCCCGCCGCCGGGTCGATGCCGACGCAGCCGATGGCGAGGCCGATGAACAGCGAGAGCAGCCCCTTGACCGGGTTGCCCGTGCCGATGAACACGGCGCAGGTCAGGCCGAGGCAGGCCAGCCAGAAATACTCGAAGGACGAGAAGTTGATCGCCACCTCGGCCAGCATCGGCGCAGCCAGGATGAGGACGGCGACGCCGAAGATGCCGCCCATCACCGAGAACACCAGATTGACGCCCATGCACAGGTCGAGCTGGCCCTTCTTGGTCATCTCGTAGCTTTCGTCGGCATAGGCGGCCGAGGCGGGCGTTCCCGGCATGCGCAGCATCGCCGCCGGAATGTCGCCGGCGAAGATCGCCATGGCCGTGGCGGTGACGATGGCGCCGAGCGCCGGCACGGGCGGCATGAAGAAGGTGACGGGCACGAGCAGCGCCGTCGCCATGGTCGCCGTCAGCCCCGGCATCGCGCCGACGAACATGCCGAACACGGCGGAGGCCAGGATGACTCCGATGACCTGGAAGTCGAAGACGAGCCCGAAGGCGGTTGCGATGGCTTGCATGGCCGCCTCCTCAGAGCACGCTGTCGAGAATGCCGCGCGGCAGGGGCACGAGCATCATGCTGCCGAAGAACCAGTGGACGAGCAGCGTCATGCCCACCGCGACGACGAGGGCCGTGACCGGCCTCACCCCGAACCAGAGCAGCAGCACGATCTGGACCAGGAAGGCGCTGGGGATGAAGCCGAGCCAGTCGGAGGCCAGCACGTAGAACAGCATCGCCGCGAGCGTCAGGATGAAGGACCAGACCTTGCGCGGCTCGCGCACCCAATCCGCCAGCACGAGCCAGGGCGCGGCGACAGCGGCCCGCCGCTCGCGCAGGATCAGCACCAGCGAGCAGAAGATCATTCCGGCGCCCAGGATGCGGGGAAACAGGCTCGGCCCATAGGCCTGCCCCGGGAACGACGGAAAGGAGAATGTCATGGCGATCATGGTCGCGGCCAGCGCAATGAACGCGACCCCGACGATGGTATCGTTGAAACGCATCGATTCGACCTTGTCAGGAGAGACAGGCCGCGCCATCGCGCGGCCCTCGCCGAAGGGCGGCGCGGACGAACCCGCCGCGCGCCGCCGGTCCCTGCCGCGTCAGCTCGCCTTCTTGGCGAGCCCCGCCGCCGTCATGGCCGTACCCATGGCCTTGTCGCCATCGGCCATGAAGGCCGCGTAGCCGGCCTGATCGGCGAAGGTCATGCCGAAGCCGCGGGCGTTCATGAAGTCCTTGTACTCCTGCGAGTCGTAGGCCTTCTTCAATTCCGCCGCGAGGATCTTCTGGACGTTCTCCGGCAAGCCCTTCGGGCCGCCGATGCCGCGCCAGGCCCCGACCGAGTAGTTGATGCCGAGGGTCTCGTTGAGGGTCGGCACGTCCTTGAACTGCGGGTTGCGTTCCTTGGCCATGATCGCCAGCGAGCGCGCCTTGCCGGCGTCGAGCATGGCGCGGGCCTCGGGCACCGAGCAGGTGACGATGTCGATGCCGCCGGCGGCGAGGTCCTGCATCGCCGGCGCCGCGCCGTTCGACGGCGCCCAGGCGACGTGATCGGGCTTCAGCCCCATCGCCAGCAGCCAGCCGACCAGAGCGAGATGCCAGATGCCGCCCTGCCCCGTGCCGGACGCCTTGAGCTTGCCGTGCGGCGCGGCCTTGATCGCCTCCGCCAGCGCCTTGATGTCCTTGTAGGGGCTCGAGGCGCTGACCTGCACGCCCGGCGGGTCCTCGTTCATCAGGGCGAGCGCGGTATAGTCGGACGGGGTGAGCTGGGTAAGGCCCATATGGTGCATCATGCTGATCTCGACCGTCAGCATGCCGATCGTGTAGCCGTCCGGCGCGGCCGTCGCGATGGCCGAGTGGCCGACGACCCCCGAGCCGCCGGTGCGGTTCACGACGTTGACCGGCTGGCCGAGGCTCTTCTCCAGCAGGGCGGCGACGATGCGCGCGGTGGCGTCCGTGCCGCCGCCGGCGCCCCAGGGGCAGATCATGGTGATCGGGCGGGCCGGCCATTTCGGCTGAGCGATCGCCGGCGCGGCGATGATCCCGGCAGCCCCCGCCGCGACCGCGCCCTTGAGGACGCCACGCCTGTCAATCGTCTTGCTCATTTTCTCGCTTCCTCCGCTAAATCGTTTTAGTCAACGAGCGCTCCTCGCCCGTAGCGGGGCGCTCTTCGGTAACCCGGTCATCACAACCGATCGCGCGAGCCGTGACAACTGCTGATTTCGACGGGCCCTAAATTGCACAGACGAGCGGCTGCACCGCTTCCGAGACCGCCTCGACCACCGCGCCCGTGCTCAGCGCCGTGCCGGCCGCGGCGCCCGCCGGCAGCGACAGCCCCGCCGGGCCGAGAACCCCCTGGATCGCCGCCGCATCCGCCAAAGCATAGGCGCGCTGCGGCGCGATGCCGGCGACGAGTTGCCTGTCGGAGGGGTTGGCGGTGACGATGCCGACGAGCCGACCCTGCCGGTCGAAGGCCGGGCTCCCGGCCTGGCCGGGCTGGAGCGGCGCCGTGACCGTGGCGCCGGAAGCGGTACGCGCGAGCTGCCCCGGCAGCGCGACGGCGGCCCGCTTGCCGGCATCGTCGCCGAAGGCGACCAGCACCACGGCTTCACCGGCCTCAGGCGCTTGTCCCGCGAGCGCGGGCGGCCTGGCCGCGCCGGTTCCGTCGAGATCGAGCAGGACCAGCCCGCTGCTGGCGTCCTTCGCCCGCGGCCTGGCGGTGCGATTGCCGACGCGCAGGCTGCGGCAGCCCTCGACGGCGCCGGCCGCGCCGAGCGCGATCGTGTCGGAGAGCAGCACCGCCACACCGTAGCGCTCGTTGCCGCGCGCCGCCGGCTGCGTCAGCGGCGGCGCGGCAACGGTCCCGGCGGCGCTCGCCACGGGCGTTCCGGCCGCCGGGACCGGCCCGCCCGGGAAGGGCTCGAAGCTCGCCGCGATGGCGATGACCAGCTTGTCGACCGTCGCGGCCAGCGCCTTGTCGTAGCCGATCGAGAAGCCGCGCAGGCCCTGCGGCCCGGCCGACAGCCGGCGGTAGAAGCGGCCCCCCGGCGTCTCGCCGGTGACGACGAAGAAGTCCGGGCGGAGCAGCTTGTAGGTGATCTTGCGCGGGCTGTTCGGGCTGACGGCGATCGCCTTCTCGAACAGCGCCGCGAGGTCGTCGCCCGGCGGCGAGGCGGAGGTGTCGAGCGTGATCTTCTCGTCGGCACTCTGCCAGCGGCCGCCGCCGGAGGGCGTCGCGGTGCGCTTCGGCAGCAGCTTCGCCGGAATGCCGATGCGCACCCCGGTCTTGTCGTCGTCGACCAGCCGGAAGCCCGCCGCGTCCCGCGCCGCCTGAGCGGCCTTCGCCAGCGCGGCCCGATCGGCCGGCGTCAGGATGCCGTCCGCCGGCCCGCGCCCGCCCTTCAGCGCGTTGATCGCCCGGAAGGTCAGCGGGCCGAAGGAGCCGCTGACCGCGCCGTTGAACTGCCCCGCCCAGATCAGGTCGGTCTGGATCGCCTTGCGCTCCGCCTCGGGCAGCGCCTCGAAGCGCGCCTGCGCCGCCGCCAGCAGCGGATTGGGAGCCTGCGCCCGCGCGCCCGAGAGCGACGCCGCCAGCAGCATCAGCCCGAGCGCGGCGGCGCCGGCCAGCTTGATTCGCGGTCGTCTGTCTCGGGCAGGCAGCATGATCTCGTCCTCTCAGGCAGGCGGAGCGGCTGCATTGAGCGTCAGAACGCGCGGCGCTGCAACCGTGAGACGGCAATTGAAAGCGGCAAAGGAAAGCGGATCGAAATCCATAGGCCGGCCCCACGCGCCGGCGCATCCTTCACGCGCATGACTTGCACGCGATTCCCGCGGTGGTAGCCTGCGCGCCGTTCAGCACCGTCATCGGTCCGAAGCCTGCGCCGGCGATGCTGGAGCCTCCGGCCGACGAAGAGGATCGACGATGAGCCTGCTTTCCCGCCTCCTGCTCGCGCTCTGCCTGACCTTCGCGGCGGCGCCGGCCTTCGCCCAGAAGGCCTATGTCCGCAACGATCTCGCCGCCGACGGGCTGAGGCTGGAGGAGCGGCTGAAGCGCGAGGTCACGGCCGGCAACCGTTCGGTCGTCGACCTCGTCCGCGCCGGCGACATCGTGCTCGGGCGCGGCGACGCGCGCGGCGCCCTGCCGCTGGCCAATGCCGCCGTCGTCGCCGATTCGAGCAATGCCGCCGCCTGGCGCCTGATGGCGCGCGCCGCCATCGGCATCGAGCCGCGCGACTATCGCGAGCGCTGGGAACTGCGCGAGCGCGCGATCACCGCCGCCTATCTCGCCTATAGCCGCGCCGCCAACCGCACCGAGGAAGCCTCCTCCCTCGGCGTGCTCGCCCAGACCTTCGAGAAATACGAGCTCTGGCGCCCGGCGCTGACGACCTATCGGCTCAGCCTCGACCTCGCCGCCAACGCCTCGCTGCAGGGCGCCTATGAGAGCCTGCGCGAGAAACGCGGCTTCCGCCTGCTGGCCAACCAGGTCGATTCCGACGCGGCGAGCCCGCGCGCCTGCTTCGAATTCTCCGAGCCGCTCGCCCGCGGCAATGTCGATTTCGCCCCTTACGTCGCGATCTCCGGCGGCAAGAATACGCAAGGGACCGGCGATTTCGCCGTCAGCGGCGAGGAGCGCCAGATCTGCGTCGACGGCCTGCGTCATGGCGAGCGCTACGCCATCGTCATCCGCCAGGGCGTGCCCTCCGCCATCCCGGACGAGACGCTGCTGAAATCCGCCGATTACGAGATCTATGTCCGCGACCGCACCCCCTCGGTGCGCTTCACCGGCAAGAACTACGTGCTGCCGCGCACCGGCCAGCAGGGTATTCCGGTCGTCTCGGTCAACACCGGCAAGCTCGACCTCGAGGTGATGCGGATCGGCGACCGCAACCTGATCAACTCCGTCCAGTCCGAGGACTTCCTGAGCCAGCTCGGCTCCTGGTCGGCCCGGCAGATCGCCTCCGACAAGGGTCAGAGCGTCTGGACCGGCACGATGGAGGTGAAACCCGAGCTCAACAAGGACGTGGTCACCGCCTTCCCTGTGGTCGAGGCGGTCGGCAGCCTGAAGCCCGGCGTCTATGTGATGTTCGCCAAGCCCTCGGGCGGACCGGCCGCGCAAAGCTCCGACGACGACGATTCCTATGACGGCACCACCCGCGCGACGCAGTGGTTCGTCGTCTCCGATCTCGGCCTGACCTCCTTCTCCGGGCCGGACGGCGTGCATGTGCTCGCCCGCTCGCTCGCCGACGCCAAGCCGGTCCCGAATGCCGAATTGCGCCTGATCGCCCGTAACAACGAGGTGCTCGGCACCGCCAAAACCGACGCCAACGGCTATGCCCGCTTCGATGCAGGGCTCGCCAAGGGTGAGGGCGGCAACGCGCCGGGCCTCGTCACCGCCGGGCTCGGGGAGGATTACGGCTTCCTCGACCTGAAGCAGACGGCCTTCGATCTCTCCGACCGCGGCGTGAAGGGCCGTGTCGCGCCGGCCGGGCTCGACGCCTATCTCTATACCGAGCGCGGCGTCTATCGCTCCGGCGAGACCGTCTATCTGACGAGCCTGCTGCGCGACGCCAAGGGCGCCGCCGTCACCGGCCTGCCGCTGACCATCGTGGTCAAGCGCCCGGACGGCGTCGAGTACCGCCGCCGACAGGTCGAGGACCAGGGCGCCGGCGGGCGCGCCCATTCGATCCCGCTGATATCCGGCGCCGCCACCGGCACCTGGCGCGTCCTCGCCTATTCCGATCCGAAGGGGCAGGCGATCGGCGAGACCTCCTTCCTCGTCGAGGACTACGTCCCCGAACGTCTCGAACTCACCCTGACGCCCAAGGCGCCGGTTCTCCAGGCCGGCGAGCCGGCCGAGCTCGACGTCAATGCGCGCTATCTCTACGGCGCGCCGGGCTCCGCGCTCGACGTCACCGGCTCGATGACGCTGCGCGCGGCCGGCGCCAGCGCCATCCCCGGTTTCCAGGACTATCAGGTCGGTCTCACCGACGAAGCCTTCGAGCCGGTCCAGAGCGAATTCGAGGAGAGCGCCACCACCGACGCCGCCGGCAAGGCGACGATCGCGAACCCCGTCCAGCAGGCCGAGACCAACCGTCCGCTCGAAGTCGAGATGACCGTGCGCGTCGGCGAGCCCGGCGGGCGCGCCATCGCCCGCTCCGTCACCGTGCCGATCGTGCCCAAGGGCGCCGCCATCGGCGTCAGGCAGACCTTCAAGGACGGCGAGCTCGGCAACGATCAGACCGCGACCTTCGACGTCATCATGGCGACCGGCGATGGCAAGCGCATCGCCCGTCCCAACGTGAAATGGGTGCTCTCGAAGGTGCGCCGCAACTACCAGTGGTTCTTCAAGGACGGCCGCTGGAACTACGAAGGCGTCACCACCACCCGGCGCGTCTCGGACGGGCAGGTCGCGGTCTCCGCGACGGAGCCGGCCAGGATCGCGGCGCCGGTCCAATGGGGCAATTACCGCCTCGACGTGACCTCCGACGGCGCCGAGGAAGCGGCGACCGCCGTCTCCTTCAGCGTCGGCTACGAGAGCGACAAGACCGCCGATACGCCCGACGTGCTCGACGTCGCGCTCGACAAGGCCTCCTACGCCAATGGCGAGAACCTGCAGGTCCGCCTTTCGCCGCGCTTCTCCGGCAAGGCGACGCTCGCGGTCATCAGCGACAAGCTGGCCGATATCCGCACCATCGACATCGCCGAGGGCGGCACCACCGCCAATATCCCGGTGAAGTCGGAATGGGGCGCGAGCGCCTATCTCGTCGTCCTCGCGCACCGCCCGATGGACACCGCCGCCAAGCGCCTGCCCGGCCGCGCCATCGGTCTGGCGTGGTTCCAGATCGGCAAGGACGAGCGCACGCTCGCCGTCGATCTCGGCGCGCCAAAACTGGTGCGGCCTCAATCGACGCTCTCGCTACCCGTCAAGCTCGCCGGGTTGAAGGCCGGCGACGAGGCCTTCGTCACGGTCGCGGCCGTCGATGTCGGCATTCTCAACCTGACCCGCTACGAGAGCCCGGACCCGAGCCAATTCTTCTTCGGCCAGCGCCAGATCGGCCACGATCTGCGCGACCTCTACGGCTACCTGATCGACGGCATGCAGGGCACCCGCGGCACCATCCGCACCGGCGGCGATGCCGCGCCGCAGATGGACGGCGAGAAGCCGACGCAGGAGCCCCTCGCCCGCTATTCCGGCGTGGTCAAGGTCGGGGCCGACGGCACGGCCAAGATCGATTTCGACCTGCCGGCCTTCAACGGCACGGTGCGCGTCATGGGCGTCGCCTGGTCGGCCGGACGCACGGGGCAAGCCAGCGCCGACGTGATCGTGCGCGACCAGATCGTGGCGCAGGCGACACTGCCGCGCTTCCTCGCCATCGGCGACCAGTCGCGCTTCCATCTCCAGGTCGACAATGTCGAGGGGCCGGCCGGCGCCTATACCGTCGATCTCGACGTGAAGGGCCCGGTCCTCGTCGCCGCCGATGCGACGCATCGCACGGTGCAGCTCGCCGCCGGCGCCAAGACGCAGATGACCATCCCCGTCACCGCCGCCGGCCTCGGCCGCACCGAGTTCGACGTGCGCGTCTCCGGGCCCAACGGCATCGGCACGGTGCAGAACCTCGCGGTCAAGGTGCAGCCCTCGGCCGCGACGCTGGCGCGCCGCATCGTCCGGGCGATCCCCGGCAATGGCGGTTCGATCACGGTCTCCTCCGACCTGATGGCCGATCTCGTGCCGGGTTCGGGGCAGGTCTCCGTCTCGGTCTCGCCCTTCGCCTCGCTCGACGTCCCGGCCCTGCTCAAGGCGCTCGACCGCTACCCCTATGGCTGCACCGAGCAGACCGTGTCGCGCGCCCTGCCGCTCCTGGCGGTCAACCAGCTCGCCTCGATGGAGAACCTCGCGCTCGACGACAATGCCGACGAGCGCGTGCAGAAGGCGATCGAGCGCGTGCTCGCCCGCCAGGGCGGCAACGGCTCCTTCGGCCTGTGGAGCGTCGGCGGCGACGACCTCTGGCTCGACGCCTTCGTCGCCGACTTCCTGACGCGGGCCCGCGAGCGTCAGTTCGACGTGCCGCAGGTGGCCTTCAACATGGCGCTCGACCGGCTGCGCAATCAGGTGGTCAACACCGGCGACATCAACAGGGAGGAGGCCGCCGGCATCGCCTATGCGCTCTATGTGCTGGCCCGCAACGGCCGGCCGGTGATGGGCGATCTGCGCTACCTCGCCGACAACAAGCTCGGCGATTTCGCCACCCCGCTCGCCCGCGCCCAGATCGGCGCGGCGCTCTCGGCGCTGGGCGACCGCACCCGCGGCCGCACCGCCTTCGGCAGCGCGCTTGGCCTGCTCCAGCAGGCGAGCGATGACGGGCTTTCGCGCCCCGACTACGGCTCGCGCCTGCGCGACGGCGCCGGGGTGCTCGCCCTGATCGCCGAGTCGAACGGGGAGCGCGCCGATATCGGCCGCGCGGTCTCGATCCTCGACGCGACCCGCAACAGCGCCCGCTACAGCTACACCTCGACGCAGGAGCAGATGTGGATGGTGCTGGCGGCGCAGGCCATGTCCAAGGAGGCCGAAGGCATGTCGCTGACGGTCGACGGCGCGGCCCGCAAGGGCGCCTTCTACCGCACGGTCTCGGCCGAGGCGCTGGAGGGCAAGCCGCTGACCATCGCCAATCCCGGCGCGGCCAATGCGCAGGCGGTGATCACCGTCGCCGGCATCCCGACCACGCCGGAGCCGGCGCTGAACCAGGGTTTTGGCCTGGAACGGGTGATCTACACGATGAAGGGTGAGCGGGCCGATCCGGCGCGCCTGCGCCAGAACGAGCGCTATGTCGTGACGCTCACCGTGACGGAAGGCGCGCCCAGCTTCGGCCGGCTGCTGCTGGTCGATCCGGTGCCGGCCGGGCTGGAGATCGAGAACGCCAACCTGACCGAGGGCGCCTCGACCGCCGGCCTCGACTGGCTGAAGCAAGAGGTCTCGCCAGTTCATACCGAGGCGCGCGACGACCGCTTCGTCGCCGCCTTCGAACGCTCGGGCTCGCGTAACGACAAGCTCGCCTACACCGTCGCCTATATCGCCCGGGCCGTCTCACCCGGCCGCTATGTCGCGCCGGCCGCCGTGATCGAGGACATGTACCGGCCGGATCGCTTCGGCCGGACGGGATTCGCCGCGGTGGAGATCACCGCGGCGCGGTAAGGTTGTGAGCGCGCAGGACGAAAAGACGGGCGCGACAGAGCCCCCTCTCCCACCCATCCCGGGCTCGCCCGAGATGGGCACTTCAGAGTGTCAAAGTCGGCAACAGCCGACTTTGACTTGGGAGAGGGATGGAGTGAGGGCCGGCGCGACGTGCGTTCGTTTCCCCGCTCGCTTGACAGCCCTCATCCGTCAGCGCTTCGCGCTGCCACCTTCTCCCCGGAAGGGAGAAAGGGAGCCGCGGCCACGTTTTCGCAAACTGAAGATCGCCGCCGGTATCTGCGTGCTAACGCTCGCCGCAGCCACCGCCGCCTTTGCCCTCTACATCCGAGCCCTCCCCCCGCTCGATCTCTCGGCCGCGGCCGACCGCTCGACCGTGGTGCTCGATCGCGAAGGCAAGCTGCTGCGTCCCTTCCTCACCGCCGATGGCCGCTGGAAGCTCCCCGTCACCAGCGACGATGTCGATCCGCGCTACCTCGCCATGCTGAAAGCCTATGAGGACAAGCGCTTCGACGCGCATTCCGGCATCGACCCGCTCGGCATCCTGCGCGCCGCCGACCAGATGCTGCGGCATGGCCGCATCGTCTCGGGCGGCTCGACGCTGACCATGCAGGTCGCCCGCCTGCTCGAGCCGCAGGACAATCGCACGCTCGCCGCCAAGCTCCGGCAGGCCGTGCGCGCCGTCGAGCTGGAACGGCATTTCGACAAGCGCCAGATCCTCGACCTCTACCTCAACCTCGCCCCCTTCGGCGGCAATCTCGAAGGCGTGCGCGCCGCGAGCTTCGCCTATTTCGGCAAGGAGCCGAAACGGCTCTCCACCGCCGAGGCCGCGCTGCTCGTCGCCCTGCCGCAATCGCCCGAGACGCGCCGGCCCGACCGTTTCGCGGAAGCCGCCCGAAAAGCCCGCGCCCGCGTGCTCGCCCGCGTCGAGCGCGCCGGAATCGCCACGCCCGGCGAAGTCGCGGCCGCAGGCGAGGAGGAGATCCCGACCGCGCGCCGCCCCTTCCCGAACCTCAGCCCCCATGTCGCGGAGCAGGTCGTGGCGGAGGCGCCTGCGCAGCGCGTTCATCGTCTCAGCCTCGATGCCCGCCTGCAGAAGGGCCTGGAAGGCCTCGCCCGCGAGCGCAGCCTAGGCCTCGCACCGCAGGTCTCGATCGCGATCCTCGCCGTCGACAACGAGACCGGCGCCGTCCGCGCCTCGGTCGGCGGGGTCGACTACTTCGCCGCCGAGCGCGCCGGCTCGCTCGACCTGACGCGCGCCCTGCGCTCGCCCGGCTCGGCGCTGAAGCCCTTCATCTATGCGCTCGCCTTCGACAACGGCATCGCCCATCCCGAGACGATGCTGGAGGACCGGCCGGCGCGCTACGGCGGCTATGTACCGGAAAATTTCGACAGGGCCTTCCAGGGCATGGTCAGCGCCCGCAAGGCGTTGCAGCTCTCGCTCAACGTGCCGGCGGTGGAGCTGCTTTCGGCGCTCGGGCCGCAGCGCTTCCTGTCGCGCTTGCGCGATGCCGGTGTCAATCTCGCCATGCCGAAGGAGGGCGGCGCGCCCGGCCTCGCGGTCGGCCTCGGCGGGCTCGGCATCACCTTGCAGGACCTGACCCGCGCCTATGTCGGGCTGGCGCGGGGCGGCGAGATGCTGCCGCTGCGCTTCCGCGAGGAGCCGCCGGCCGGCGGTACACCGCCGATTCATCTCGTGGAGCCGGTCGCCGCCTGGTACGTCGCCGATACGCTGCTCGGCGCCCCGCCGCCGCTCAATGCCGTGCCGGGCCGCATCGCCTACAAGACCGGTACTTCCTATGGCTATCGCGATGCCTGGGCTGTCGGCTTCGACCGCACGCACACCATCGGCGTCTGGGTCGGCCGGGCCGATAACGGCGCGGTGCCCGGCCTCGTCGGGCGAGCCGTCGCAGCGCCGATCCTGTTCGACGCCTTCGCCCGGCTCGGCATCGACCCGCGCCCCTTCGTCCAGCCGCCGGACGCGATCGTCGCGAGCACGAACCATCTGCCGCCGCCACTCAGGCATCTGCGGCAGGACGTGCCCAAGACGGTCGCCGCCATCGCGACGCCTGCCCTCAAGCTCGCCTTCCCGCCGGACGGCGCCCGCATCGATCTTGCGGCCGACAGCCTCGACGGGCAGGGCCAGCTCAACCTGAAAGCGGCGGGCGGCTCGCCGCCCTTCACCTGGCTGGTCGACGGCGCGCCGGTGACCGGCCCGCTGCGCCGGCGCGAGGCCGCCTGGCAGCCGCCCGGCAAGGGCTTCATGCGCATCTCCGTGGTCGACGGCACCGGCGCCAGCGAGAGCGTTTCGGTCAGGCTGCAATAGGCCTTTGCGGCAGGCGCACGCCAAAAGCCCCGTTCAGGCGCGGCCTGTAACCCTCATCCGCCTGCCAGCACCTTCTCCCCCCAGGGGAGAAGGAAAGCACGGGATCGGCGCGGAGCCCTACTCCGCCGGCTGCGGCTGGGCGCCGTGCGACGCCTCATGCCCATCCTCATGCCCGCCATGGCGCGAGGCGTGGACCTTGCGTGCCAGATAGCTGTAGGCGACCGGGACCACATAGAGCGTCAGCAGCGTGCCGAAGGTCATGCCGCCGACGATGACCCAGCCGATCTGCGAGCGGCTTTCGGCGCCCGCGCCATGGGCGATGGCGAGCGGCACGGCGCCGAGCACCATCGCGCCCGTGGTCATCAGGATCGGCCGCAGGCGCAGCTCCGCCGCTTCCACCAGGGCGTCGATCGTCTCCTTGCCCTCCTCGCGGAGCTGGTTGGTGAACTCCAGGATCAGGATGCCGTGCTTGGTGATGAGCCCGACCAGCGTGATCAGGCCGATCTGGCTGTAGACGTTCATCGTGCCGCCGGAGAAGTACAGCGCCGCCAGCGCGCCGGTCAGCGAGAGCGGCACCGAGACCATGATCACGACCGGATCGACGAAGCTCTCGAACTGCGCCGCCAGCACCAGATAGATGAAGCCGAGCGCCAGCAGGAAGACGATGAAGATGCTCGCGCCCGACTGCTTGAACTCGCGGCTCTGGCCGGAATAGTCGACCTGCACCGAGGAGGGCAGCACCCGCGCCGCGCCGTCCTCCAGCACCTTGAGCGCGTCGCCGAGCGAATAGCCCGGCGCCGGAATCGCGGTGATCGTCGCCGAGCGGAGCTGGTTGAAGCGCACCAGCTCCTTCGGCGCGACGTTCTCCTCGATCTTGACCAGGCTGGAGAGCTGCACCACCGCCCCGCCCCGGCCCATCAGATAGATCGACTGCAGCGCCTGCGGGGTGTTGCGCTCCGTGCCCTCGACCTGCAGCACGACGTCGTACTGCTTGCTGTTCATGTTGAAGCGCGTCACCTGCCGGCCGCCGAGCAGCGTCTCCATGGTACGCCCGACGATGTCGACGCCGACGCCGAGATCGGCGGCGCGCTGCCGGTCGATCGAGACCTTGATCTGCGGCTTGTCGAGGATGAGGTTGGTCTCGACATTGGTCAGGGCCGGCGAGCCGGCGACCTCGGCCATCAGCCGGTCGACATAGCCCCTGATCTGCGTATAGGGCTCCGACGAGCGCAGCACGAACTCGACCGGCTTGCTGTTGGCGTTGCCCTGGCCGAGCGAGGGCGGATTGGTCGCGAACATGCGGATGCCGGGAATCTGCGACAGCCCCTTGTTGATCTCGGCGACGATGTCCTGCTGCTTGCGCTCGCGCTGCTCCCAGGGCTTGAGCCGAGCGAAGCCGATGGCCCGCGTCACGTCGGGGAAGCCGACGATGACGAGATAGGTTTCGACCTCCTGGATGTTCTTGAAGTAATTCTCGACCTGCCGGGCGTAGTCGGCGGTGAAGGACAAGGTCGCGCCTTCCGGCGCCACGCCGACGGCGGTGATGGTGCCGCGATCCTCGACCGGCGCTAGTTCCGAGCGCAGATGGGTGAAGAAGAAATAACCGGCCCCGGCGACGCCGACCGCCAGCAGGATGACGAGCGGGCGGACACTGAGCGCACCGCGCAGCGACGCCTTGTAGCCGCGCGACAGCGCCTCGAAGCCCCGCTCCAACAGGTTGAACAGCCAGCTATGCTTGTCGTGATGGCGCAGCAGCTTGGCGCACATCATCGGCGTCAGCGTCAGCGCGACGAAGCCGGAGACCAGCACCGCCCCGGCCAGCGTCAGCGCGAACTCGATGAAGAGCTTGCCGGTGCGCCCGGTCGAGAAGGCCATCGGCGCATAGACCGCGACCAGCGTCAGCGTCATCGCCACCACGGCGAAGGCGATCTCGTTGATGCCGCGGATCGCCGCCGCGGTCGGCTTCATGCCGTCCTCGATATGGCGGTGGACGTTCTCCAGCACCACGATGGCGTCGTCGACGACGAGGCCGATGGCGAGCACCATCGAGAGCAGCGTCAGCGTATTCACGGTGAAGCCGAGCGCGTACATCAGCGCGAAGGAGCCGATCAGCGAGACGGGAATCGTCACCAGCGGGATCAGCGTCGCCCGGAACGAGCGCAGGAAGACGAAGATGATCAGCACCACCAGCACGATCGCCTCGAGGATCGTCTGGAAGACCGCCTTGATCGAGCGGTCGATGAAGACCGAGGTGTCGTAGGATTTGGCGATCGACATGCCCTGAGGCAGGTCCTCGATGATGCCGGGCAGCGCCTCCTCGATGCCGGCCGAGACGTCGAGCGGGTTGGCGGTCGCCTGCTTGACGATGCCGATCGTCACCGAGGGCGTGCCGCCGAACCAGGCGGCGTTGCGCTCCTCGCGGGCCCCGAGCTCGACTTTGGCGATGTCCTTCACCTTGACCGGAAAGCCGCTGGCGTCCTTGACGACGATCTCGCGGAACTCCTCCGGCGCAGTCATGCCGGTCTGCGAGAGCACGGTGAATTCGCGGTCGTTGCTCTCGATGCGGCCCGACGGGATCTCGATGTTCTGGGCCCTGACCGCGGCCTCCACATCCTGCACGCTGATGTTGTAGGCCGACATCCGAGCGCGATCGAGCCAGATCCGCATGGCGTATTGGCGCTGGCCCAGAATCCGGACCTCGGCGACGCCGGTGACGTTCTGCACGCGGTCGGAGATGAAACGGTCGGCGAAATCGGTGAGCTCCAGCGGGCCGTGCCGCGAGCTGGTCAGCGAGAGATAGAGAATCGGCTGCGCGTCGGCCTCGACCTTGGCGATGACCGGCTCGTCGATCTCGTCGGGCATGCGGCTGCGCACGCGGCTGACGCGGTCGCGCACGTCGGAGGCCGCGACGTCGGGATCGACGTCCGGGCGGAAGCGGACCTGGATGAAGCTGCGCTCCTGGCGGCTGGTCGAGGAGATGATCTCGATGCCCTCGATGCCGGCGATCGAGTTCTCCAGGATCTGCGTCACCTGCGTCTCGATGATCTCGGCCGAGGCGCCGCGATAGTCGGTGCGCACCGAGACGATCGGCTCGTCGATGTTCGGGTATTCCCGGACCGTCAGGCGGCCATAGGAGACGATGCCGATCAGGATGACGAGCAGGCTCATGACCGTCGAGAGGACGGGCCTGCGGACGAAGAGCTCGAACAGGCTCATCAGAGCTGACTCGTCTGGACGTTCTTGTCCTTGACCGCGATGGCGCTGCCGTCGCGCAACCGCATCTGGCCGGCGGTGATGATCTGCATGTCAGGCTTCAGACCGCTGACGATCTCGACCTTGCCCGGCAGGCGCTTGCCGAGTTCTACGCTGACGCGCCGCGCCTTGCCGTTGTCGACGACATAGACCATCTTGCCAACCGCGTCGGGCACCACCGCCATCTCCGGCACGACGATCGCCTTCGGGCGCTGGTCGACGGTGATGGCGAGGCGGGCGAAGAGGCCCGGCTTCAGCGCGAGATCGGCGTTCGGGATGTTGGCGCGCAGGCGGATGGCGCGGCCATTGACGTCGACCACCGGATCAATGGCGAAGATCTGGCCCGTGAACTTGCGGTCCGGCACGGCATCGACCCGCATCTGCACGGGCTGGCCGACCTTGAGGCGGCTCAGATAGATCTCGGGCACGCGGAAGTCGATCTTGATCGGGTCGATGCTGGTCAGCGTGATCAGTTGCTTGCCGACCGGGACATAGTCGCCGACGCCGACCGAGCGCAAACCGACCACGCCGCTGAACGGCGCCAGGATGGTCGACTGCGCCAGCTTGGCCTTGGCGAGCTGCACCCGCGCCTCGCTGGAGGCGAGCTTGGCGACGGCCTCGTCGAGCGCGACCTGGGTGCCGGAGCCGCGCTGCACCAGCGAGCGCAGCCGTTCGGCCGTATCGCGCGCCAGGCCGAGATCGGCCTGGGCCTGCTTGAGCTCGGCATCGAGGATGGCGGTGTCGAGCCTGACCAGCGCCTGCCCGGCCTTGACCGGCTCGCCCTCGCGGAAGCCGAGCGCGACGACGCGGCCGGCGATCTCGGGAGCGATCACCACGGCCTCGTCGGCCGCGAGCGTGCCGAGGGCCTCGACCTCCTCGCTCACCGCCATGATCTCGACGGCGGCGACTTCGACCGGCACCGCGACCTGAGCGGCGGGCGCCGCGCTGGCCTGCGCCTGCTCGCCGCTGGCATGGAAATGGCGATAGCCGTAATAGCCGCCGGCGGCGAGGCCCGCGATCAGGAGGAGGAGGACTAACCGCTTCATAGGACTGGACGCTCCGATACCGCCCGACTATCTTAGACTGGACGGTCCAGTTTGATAAGAGGTCTGGTGGGCGCAGCCATGGCTGAAACCCCCACATTCCGGCACCACCCCGCAGCGCGGAACGGCTCGCCCGAGCTCCAAGCAAAAGGCTTGCCGAAACCCTCGCCACGAAACGGAACCGGCTCGCATCCGGCCGAACGCTCCCGCCCCGACAAGCACGACGCCATCACCCGCGCCGCCTCCGAAATGTTCCTCGCCGAAGGTTTCGAGCGCGCCAGCCTCGACCAGATCGCGCACCGGGCCGGCGTCTCCAAGCAGACGATCTACAGTCATTTTGCCGATAAGGAAGCGCTCTTCAAGGCGATCTGTACCGAATTGACTGAGAAATTGACGATTCCTCTGCGGCAGCCATCCGCCGATATCGACCTGCGGGGCGCCTTGACCCGGCTCGGCGAGGATACGCTCGCGATGATGCTGCGCCCGGCCTCGCTCGACCTGCACCGTCTGGTGACCAGCGCCGCCCACCGTTTTCCCGAGCTCGGCCGCGTCGCCTACGAGGCCGGGGGGAAGCGGATGATCGGCGACGTGGCGGCGCTGCTGCTCGCGCGTTCACGAATCGGTGATGGCCTGCCCCGCCCGCTGACGGCGCCGCAGGCCGAGACCCTCGCCGAGCAGTTCGTCGGCATGCTGCGCGGCTTCCACCAGCTGCGCGGGCTGCTGGCCGTGCGGCCGCTCCCCTCGGCCCGGCGCAAAGCCTATGTCGCCGCGTGCGTCGATCTCCTCCTGCGCGGCGCCTGAGCCCTCCGCCCGGGCGGCACATTGGCGTCACGCCCCTGTCATCTGCGGCCGATAGCGCTCCTTCTCGTGCATGACCCATGGCTCCGGCGGCTTCGGCCATCGGCGCCTGCTCATGCGACCCGTCATGTGCGAGAACCTTTCATGTTGCGCATCGAAGGCCTGACCAAGCGTTTCGGCGACAAGAACGCCGTCGATACCGTCTCGCTGTCGATCCCCCATGGCGAGATGGTCGGCATCATCGGCCGGTCCGGAGCCGGCAAATCGACGCTGCTGCGCATGCTCAACCGCCTGGCCGAGCCGACGAGCGGGCGCATCCTCTGCGAGGAGCGCGACATCACCGCGCTGAAGGGCACGGCGCTGCGGCGCTGGCGCCGCGACACGGCAATGATCTTCCAGCAGTTCAACCTCGTCGGCCGCCTCGACGTGCTCACCAACGTGCTGCTCGGCCGGCTCAACCACCGCTCGGCCGCGCTGACGCTGGTGAAGAGCTTCTCCGAGGAGGACAAGATCCGCGCCATCGCGGCGCTGGAGCGGCTCGACATGGGCCATCTCCTCGCCCAGCGCACCGAGACGCTCTCGGGCGGCCAGCAGCAGCGCGTCGCCATCGCCCGCGCGCTGGTGCAGGAGCCGCGCATCATCCTCGCCGACGAGCCGATCGCCTCGCTCGACCCGCGCAACACCCAGGTCGTGATGGACGCGCTGTTCCGCATCAACCGCGAGCACGGCATCACCGTGATCTGCAACCTGCATGATCTCGATATCGCGGCGAAGTACTGCGACCGGCTGATCGGCATGGCCGCCGGCAAGGTCGTCTTCGACGACATGCCGCAGGCGCTGACCCGCGAGGTCGCGGCCGATCTCTACGGCATCGAGGCCAAGGACGCCGGTGCCGAGGCCCTGGACGCGCTCGACGCCATCGCCGCGTCGGAAGCCCGGCGCGCCAAGCAGAAAATCGCCTGAGCGGCCCCGCCGCGCCGGACGAGCCCGACCCTGAGACGATCCACCGAAGGAGCAACCAGAATGCTGACCCGTCGTCATACCCTGAAGCTGGCGGCCGCCGGCCTCGCCGCCGCCGCTGCCCCGGCCTTCGCGCAGGACTGGAAGGCGAAGTATCCCGAGCTGGTCTTCGCCATCATTCCGGCCGAGAACGCCTCGGGCGTCGTCGAGCGCTACACCCCCTTCGTGCAGTATCTGCAGAAGGAGCTCGGCACCAAGGTCACGCTGCGCGTCGCCAACGACTACGCCGCGATCATCGAGGGCCAGCGCGCCGGCAACATCCACATCGCCTCCTACGGTCCGGCCTCCTTCGCCCGCGCCCGCATGACCGGCGTCAAGACCGACGCTTTCGCGATCGAGACCAATCTCGACGGCACCAAGGGCTATTACTCCGTCTTCTACGTGAAGAAGGATTCGCCCTACCAGAAGATCGAGGACCTGAAGGGCAAGAATCTCGGCCTCGTCGACCCGAACTCGACCTCGGGCAACAACGTGCCGCGCTTCGCGCTGAACGGCATGAAGATCGACCCCGAGAGCTTCTTCTCCAAGGTCGTCTACACCGGCAGCCACGAGAACGCGATCATCGCCCTGCAGCAGGGCACGGTCGACATCGCCGCCAACTGGTGGAACGACGAGCAGGAATCCAACCTGCTGCGCATGGCCCGCAAGAACATGGTCAAGGCCGACGACTTCCGCATCATCTACAAGTCGGCCCAGATCGTGAACTCGCCGCTGGCCTATCTCACCGACCTGCCGGAGGATCTGAAGGCCAAGGTCCGCGACGCGGTGCTCAACCTCGCAACCAAGGACAAGGCCGCCTTCGACAAGATCTACGAAGGCAAGGCCGGCCCGCTCGTCGCCGTCGACAACGCCGCCTACGACCCGATCATCGAGCTGAACAAGTTCGTCGACGATCTGCGCAAGAAGAAGTCGTCTTAAGCCAGCACGCCGTCATGCCCGGGCCTGTCCCGGGCATCTCCAGCCGGAGATTCCCGGGCCTGCGCTTCGCCTCGCCCGGGAACGGCGTCCTTGCCCGGGGCCGGTGCGAGCCGGTCCCGAGACCTCTCGGAAGCGCGTCTCCATGACCCTCGCGATCGACCGCAACGACACGGCCATCCGGGCCCATGCCGAAAGCTACCGGCAGGCCGCGGCGGGCAAGCGCCGGCAGACGCTGATCGGCATCGCCGTCTTCGCCGCCTGCATCTGGCTCTCCGCCCTCGGCGCCGAGGTCGACCTCGGCAAGCTGTTCGAGAATATCGGCCGCTTCCCCAACTATATCTGGCAGACCCTGCCGACCCTGCGCCTCGCCACCCTCGGCGCCGACCTCGCCGAATGGTACTGGGGCCTGTTCCGCTGGCTGAGGCTGCTCTGGCAGACCGTGCTGATCGCCTATGTCGGCACCGTGCTGGGCGCGACCGGCGCCTTCCTGCTCTGCTTCGCCGCCGCCGCCAATCTCGGCCGCGCTCCCTGGCTGCGCTTCGGCGTCCGCCGCTTCCTCGAATTCTGCCGCACGGTCCCCGAGATCGTCTTCGCGCTGATCTTCGTCATCGCCTTCGGGCTGGGACCGCTTCCGGGCGTGCTCGCCATCGCGATCCACACCATGGGAGCGCTCGGCAAGCTCTTCTCCGAGGTGGTCGAGAACATCGACCTCAAGCCGGTCGACGGCGTCACCGCCACCGGCGGCAACGGGTGGCAGGTGGTGCGCTTCGCCGTCGTGCCGCAGGTGCTCTCCAATTTCGCGAGCTATGCGCTGCTGCGCTTCGAGATCAATGTGCGCGGCGCCTCGATCATGGGCTTCGTCGGGGCCGGCGGCATCGGCCAGGATCTGATCGAGGCGATCCGCAAATTCTACTACACCGACGTCAGCGCCATCATGCTCCTGATCATCCTGGCGGTGATGCTGATCGATCTCGGCACGGAGCGGCTGCGCCATGCCCTCCTCAGCCTGGAGAGCCGCGCGTGAGCTTCGCCATTCCCACCGCCGAGCGCGACGACATCCTGCAGCGCCACGCCGCCGCCATCCGCGGCTCGCTCGGGACCAGGCTCGCGACGATCGGCACCGTCGCCGCCATCCTCGGCCTGTTCGTCTACGGGCTGACCACGCTGGAGACGACGCTCTGGCGCGTGCTCGCCGGCTTCGGCAATCTCGGCGGCTTCGTCGTGCTGATGCTGCCGCCCGATCCGGGCTCCTGGGCCCGCGCCGGCATCTTCGTCCATGCGCTGTTCGAGACGATCGCCATTGCCTTCCTCGGCACCGTGCTGGCGGCGTTCCTCGCCCTGCCTTTCGGATTCCTCGCGGCGCGCAACGTCGTCGCCAACCGCGTCGTCCATTTTCTCGCCCGGCGCTCGCTCGACACGGTGCGCGGCGTCGACGCGCTGATCTGGGCGCTGATCTGGATCAACGTCGTGGGGCTCGGCCCCTTCGCCGGCATGCTCGCCATCATGACCAGCGATTTCGGCGCCTTCGGCAAGCTCTATTCCGAGGCGATCGAGGCCGCCGACCGCAAGGCGGTCGAGGGCGTCGCCTCGGTCGGCGGCGGCAAGGCCCACCAGATCCGCTTCGGCCTGCTGCCGCAGGTGCTGCCGGTGATCGCGAGCCAGGTGCTCTACTTCATCGAATCCAACACCCGCTCCTCGACGATCATCGGCATCGTCGGCGCCGGCGGCATCGGCCTCTACCTCGCCGAGACGATCCGGACGCTGGAATGGCAGCAGACCTCCTTCCTGATCCTGCTGATCCTGGTCGCCGTCTCCGCCATCGACTTCCTGTCGGGCAAGCTGCGCTTCGCGATCATCGGCAGGCGCGCGGTCTGAGGACGGGGCCGCATCGTCATTCCGGCTCGCCCCACGCGCGCCGGAATGACGGAATGGTTCCTCGTCTCCGGCCTCAATCCCCGAACGGCTCGATCACCATCTCCATGCGCTCGCCGGCGAAGACGCTCGAGACGAGGTGGATCGGCGTCAGGTCCGGCAGCGCGTCGATGGCCGTCGAGATCATCACCGCGGCTTCCGGCGCGATCTGGAGCAATTCGGCTTCGGCCTCGTCGGCCAGCCTCGCGGTGAGGCGTGTCGACAGGCGCACATAATCGGCGATGCCGTAGCTCCTGAACGCCGCCGTGATCGAGCCGGCCGCCTCACGATAGGCCCTGTCGAATTCCGGGAAGCGCTCGACCGAGAGCCAATGCGTGCCGGTGCCCATCGGCACGCCATCGGCCAGGCTCACGCCACGCACGCGCCAGAGCGGCGTCCCGGCCTTCAGGCGAAGCGCCGTGCAGGCGGGCGCCTCGCCGACGACGATCGCGGCCGAGAGCATGCGGCTCGTGCCGGTGATGCCGAGCTTGCCCATATTGGTGCGCATGCTGACGCGCCGGCCGATCGGATAAGGCAGGCGCGGCGTCGTCACCTGCGTGCCGCGCCCGCGCGACACCGTCACCAGCCCAAGATCGGCGAGATGGCGGAAAGCCTGCCGCACCGTATGGCGATGCACCCCATAGCGCTCCGCCAGCGCCACCGAGGCCGGCAGCGTGTCGCCCGGCCGGTACTCCTCGCGCTCGATCGCGGCCGCCAGCTCGTCGGCGATGCGCCGCCAGACCGTGCCGCCCTCGCCCTCCGGCGCCGCGCCTGGCGCGATGCCTCGTGCCGCCTCTTGCGTCATCAAAAATTCATCCAAAAAGTATAGACATTCATCGTCATCAGAGACATCATAGTCTAGACCTTTGAAGCTGACCAGCGAGCCGGCGGATGAATCCGAAAACACCCCGACAACAATGGATGGCGACCCTGGCGCGCGCCTCCCGCGACGAGATCGCGAGCCTTCTCGGCACCCTCCCCGAACATGAGGTGCTGAAGGCGCCCGAGACCGGCACCGTGATGGTGGAAGGGCGGGCCGGCGGCGCCGGGCGGCGCTTCAATCTCGGCGAGGCGACCGTGACGCGCTGCGTCGTGCGCCTGCCGAACGGCCGCATGGGCTTCTCCTATGCGCTCGGCCGCGACCATCGCAAGGCGCGGCTCGCCGCCCTTCTCGACGCCCGCCTTCAGGACGAGGCCGGGGGCCAGCTCGCCCAGGGCGTCGCGACGCTCGCCGCGCGGCAGGCCACGGCCCGCGATCTCGCCTCGCGCAAGGCGGCGGCGACCAAGGTCGATTTCTTCACGATGGTCAGGGGCGAGTGATGGCCACCCAGAACATGATCTCCCCCGGTTTCGCCGATCCGGTCTTCCAGTCGCAGGCCGCCTTCCGCGCCTTGCTCGCCGCTCTCTCCGAACCCGGTATGTTGCAGGGCGTCGCCGCCGACATCGCGCCTCCGGAAGGTCTCGCCGCCGCGACGGCGACCGCGTTGCTGGCATTGGCCGACTACGAGACGCCGGTCTGGCTGCCGGAATCCCTGCGCGACGGCGCGGCTGCCGCCTGGCTGCGCTTTCATTGCGGCGTGGCCCTGGTCGACGAGCCCGCCAGGGCCGCCTTCGCCGTGCTCGACGGCGCGGCCGGCGAGCCGAAGCTCTCTGATTTCAATCCCGGCACCGACCAGTTCCCCGACCGCTCCACCACCGTGATCGCGCAGGTCGCGGACCTGGAAGGCGGCGCGGCCCTTAACCTCACCGGCCCCGGCATTCCCGGCGCCCGCAGCATCGCCCCCCGGGGCCTGCGCCCGGGCTTCACCGACGAGCTGCGCGAGAACGGCGCGCTCTATCCGCTCGGCGTCGATGTCGTTCTGACCCATGGCGATCGCCTGATCGGCCTGCCGCGCTCGACGCGGATCGGGGAGGCTCGCTGATGCCCCACCGGGAGTCCTGCTGATGTATGTCGCCGTGAAAGGCGGCGAGGCCGCCATCCTCGCCACCCATGACCTCGTCGCCGAGGCCCGCCGGGGCGACCCCGCCGTGCCGGAGATCAGCGTCGCCCAGATCCGCGAGCAGCAGGCGCTGGCTTGCGCCCGCGTGATGAACGAGGGCTCGCTCTACGACCAGGATCTCGCCGCGCTGGCGCTGAAGCAGTCGCAGGGCGACGTGATCGAGGCCGCCTTTCTGATGCGCGCCTATCGCACGACGCTGCCGCGCTTCGGCTCCTCGCAGCCCCTCGACACCGCCGCCATGGCGATCCGCCGCCGCGTCTCGGCGACCTACAAGGATCTGCCCGGCGGACAGGTGCTCGGCCCGACCTATGACTACACCCACCGGCTGTTCGATTTCACCCTGATGGAAGAGCGGCAGTCGGCGGTGGGCAGTGGCCAGTCGCTCCCAACCGCAAATCCCGACCGCCGATTGCCGATTGCCGACCGCCTCGATTCCCACATGCCGCGTGTGCCCGACATCCTCGGCGCCGAGGGACTGATGGAAGCGGAGGAGCCGCCGGAGGGCGATCCGCGTCCCTTCGACCTGACGCGCGACCCCGTCTCCTTCCCGGCCGATCGCGACGTGCGCCTGCAATCCATGGCGCGTGGCGACGAGGGCTTCCTGCTCGGCCTCGGCTATTCCGTGCAGCGCGGTTTCGGCGGCACGCATCCCTTCGTCGGCGAGGTCCGCGTCGGCGAGGTCGCGGTCGAATTTGTCCCGGAAGAACTCGGCTTCGCCGTCGATCTCGGCGACGTCACCCTGACCGAATGCCAGATGGTCAACCAGTTCCAGGGCTCGAAGGAAGTGCCGCCGCAATTCACCCGCGGCTACGGCCTCGTCTTCGGCCATAGCGAGCGCAAGGCGATGTCGATGTCGCTGGTCGACCGGGCGCTGAAATCCCGCGATTTCGGCGAAGCCACCAACTACCCGGCGCAGCAGGACGAATTCGTCCTCTACCACGCCGACAACGTCGAGGCGGCCGGCTTCGTCGAGCATCTCAAGCTGCCGCACTATGTCGATTTCCAAGGCGAGCTCGAACTGATCCGCCGCATTCGCAAGGAGCGCGAGGAGCGGCTTGCGCAAGAACGCGACGCCATGCCGGAGGCTGCGGAATGACCATCCATCAGATCCCGGCAGAAGATGCGAAGCCGGCTTACAACTACGCCTATCTCGACGAGCAGACCAAGCGGATGATCCGCCGCGCCTTGCTCAAGGCCGTCGCGGTGCCGGGCTATCAGGTGCCATTCGGCTCCCGCGAAATGCCCTTGGCCCGCGGCTGGGGCACGGGCGGCATCCAGATCACCGCCGCGATCATCGGCCCGGCCGATACGCTCAAGGTGATCGACCAGGGCGCCGACGATACCACCAACGCGGTCTCGATCCGCAAGTTCTTCGAACGCACGGCGGACGCCCGCACCTGCGAGGCGACGGATGAGGCGACGATCATCCAGACCCGCCACCGCATCCCGGAAGCGCCGCTGAAGCCCGGCCAGGTCATGGTCTATCAGGTGCCGATGCCCGAACCGCTGCGCCGGCTGGAGCCGCGCGAGGCCGAGACCCGCAAGATGCACGCCTGGGCCGAATACGGGCTGATGCAGGTGAAGCTCTACGAGGACATCGCCCGCTATGGCGAGATCACCAAGACCTATGACTATCCCGTGATGGTCAACGACCGCTATGTGATGGCGCCTTCGCCCATCCCGAAATTCGACAACCCCAAGATGCACATGTCGCCCGCGCTCCAGCTCTTCGGCGCCGGCCGCGAGAAGCGCATCTACGCATTGCCGCCCTATACCAGCGTGCGCAGCCTCGATTTCGAGGATCACCCCTTCCGCATCCAGAGCTGGACCCAGCCCTGCGGGCTCTGCGGCGCGGCCGACAGTTATCTCGACGAGGTCGTGATCGACGACCGCGGCGGGCGCATGTTCGTCTGCTCCGACAGCCATTATTGCGAGACCCGCCGGGCGCAAGGCCATCGCGGCACCATGCTGGGCGACGCGGCCGCGAGCGGCCTGGTCGAGGAGACCACCCCATGACCCTGCATGTCGCAGCGGCCGAACTCGCGCTCGAACCCGCCCCCCTGCTATCCGTCGCCAGCGTCAGCCGCTTCTATGGCGAGCGCATCGGCTGCGCCGATGTCTCCTTCGATCTCTGGCCGGGCGAGGTGCTCGGCATCGTCGGCGAATCCGGCTCCGGCAAGTCGACGCTGCTGCGTTGCCTCGCCGGCATCGACAAGCCCGACGCGGGCGAGGTGCTGTTCCGGGGCGGGGCCGAGCCGCTCGACATCTACTCGGTCTCCGAGCAGGAGCGCCGCCGCCTGATGCGCACGGCCTGGGGCATCGTCCACCAGAACCCGCGCGACGGCCTGCGCATGGACGTCACCGCCGGCGGCAATGTCGGCGAGCGCCTGATGGATCGCGGCGACCGGCATTACGGCCAGATCCGCGAGCGCGCGCTCGACTGGCTCCGGCGCGTCGAGATCGCCGGCGCCCGGATCGACGACCGGCCCCGCCAGTTCTCCGGCGGCATGCAGCAGCGCCTGCAGATCGCCCGTGTGCTGGTTTCCGAGCCACGCCTCGTCTTCATGGACGAGCCGACCGGCGGCCTCGACGTCTCGGTGCAAGCCCGCCTGCTCGACCTGCTGCGCGTGCTGGTGCGCGATCTCGGCCTCGCCGCGATCATCGTCACCCACGACCTCGCCGTGGCCCGGCTCCTGACCGACCGCCTGATGGTGATGAAGGACGGCCATGTCGTCGAGCAGGGCCTGACCGACCAGGTGCTGGACGATCCGCACCACGCCTATACGCAACTCCTGACCTCGGCGGTGCTGAGTGTGTGACGTGTATCCAGATCGCGCGGGGAACCCTCTCCCGGAGGGAGAGGGCAGGGTGAGGGGTCGGCCGCTGACCGCTTTTGCCGTGAGGTGGTCGCTGCCTAGCGGTGAGGCCGCCGCCCCCCCGCTGGTCCAGGGGCCTACACCTCACCCCTGCCCCTCTCCTTACAGGAGAGGGGTTCCCTGCGCCCTTCGATATCCCGTCACACCCTCGTCACCGCGCATCGGCAAGGCACTGACCCCATGACCACGATGATTCAGGTCGAGAACGTCGCCAAGACCTTCACCCTGCACAATCAGGGCGGAGCGCGTCTGCCCGTCTTCGACGACGTCAATTTCAACGTTGCGGCCGGCGAGGCGCTGGTGCTGGCGGGTGCCTCCGGCGCCGGCAAGTCGAGCCTGCTGCGCATCCTCTACGGCAACTACAAGCCGACCGCGGGCGCGATCCGCATCACCCATGCCGGCCGCCCCGTCGACATCGTCGCGGCCGTGCCGCGCACCGTGCTTGACATCCGCCGCCGCACGCTCGGCTTCGTCTCGCAGTTCCTGCGCGTCATCCCGCGCGTCTCGACGCTCGATATCGTGCGCGATCCGTTGCTGGCGCGCGGTGCCACGCCGGAGACCGCGACCGAGCGCGCCAAGGCCATGCTCGCCCGCCTCAACCTGCCGGAACGGCTCTGGAACCTCGCGCCCGCCACCTTCTCCGGCGGCGAGCAGCAGCGCGTCAACATCGCCCGCTCCTTCGTCGACCCTTCCGCGATCATGCTGATCGACGAGCCGACCGCCTCGCTCGACGCCAACAACCGCGACGTCGTCGTCGACCTCATCGCCGAGGCGCGCGCCGCCGGCGCGGCAATCGTCGGCATCTTCCACGACGAAGCGGTTCGCGAACGCGTCGCGACGCGCTATCTCGACATCACCGCTTTCCGGAAGGCCGCCTGATGCAGACCGTTCTCACCAATGCCCGGCTGATCCTCGAAAACGAGGTCGTCACCGGCACCGTCGCCTTCGACGCGAACGGCATCACCGCAGTCGATCAGGGCCTGTCCTCCCTGCCCGGCGCCATCGACGCCGGCGGCGACTATGTCGCGCCCGGCCTCGTCGAGATGCACACCGACAACATGGAAAAGCATTTCATGCCGCGCCCCAAGGTCTTCTGGCCGAACGGGCTGGCGGCGGCGCTGGTCCACGACGCGCAGATGGCGGCGGCCGGCGTCACCACGGTCTACGACGCCGTCTGCGCCGGCACGCCCTTCTCGGCCAAGGACTACCGCAAGGACATCTTCGCCGACGTGATGAAGGCCCTGGCCGAAGGCAAGCGCGAGAACGTCTTCCGCATCGACCACCGCATCCATATGCGCTGCGAGCTGACGAGCCCCGACCTGCTCGCCGACATCGAGCCCTATCAGGACGACGCGCTCGTCCAGCTCGTCTCGCTGATGGATCACACCCCCGGCCAGCGCCAGTGGCGCAACCTCGAACACCTCAAGACCTATGCGGTCGGCAACGGCAAGACGGTCGCGGAGTTCGAGGAGGACGTCGTGCTGCGCCAGCGCGAAGGCGCCACCAATGTCGCGAAGAACTGGCAGTCCGTGGTCGACATCTTCCGCGCGCGCGGCATCCCGCTCGCGACCCATGACGACACCCTTCCCGAGCATGTCGAGGAAGGCATCGCCTCCGGGGCGGTGATCTCGGAATTCCCGACGACCATCGAGGCGGCCGAGGCCGCCAAGAGGCACGGCCTCGCCACCGTCGCCGGCGCGCCGAACGTGGTGCGCGGCGGCTCGCATTCCGGCGGCGTCTCGGTCTCGGAGCTGGCGGAGAAGGGGCTGCTCGACGGGCTCTCCTCGGACTATGTTCCCGCGAGCCTGCTGCAGGCGGTGGTCCGGCTCAACGCCAGCCACGGCATCGCGCTCCCCGAGGCGATGGGCATGGTCACCTGGAAGGTCGCCGACATTCTCGGCCTCAAGGACCGCGGCCATCTCAGGACGGGCCTGCGCGCCGACCTCGTCCGCTTCAGGGTGCTTGGCGACACGCCGGTCCTCGGCACGGTCTGGTCGAAGGGCGAGCGCGCATTTTGAGCAAGCCGCGCTACGCCGTCTATTACGCCCCCGCCGCCGAAAGCGCCCTCTGGCGCTTCGGCTCGGCGGTGCTGGGCTATGACGCGCTGACGGGCGAGGCAGCCCCCCTCCTGGTTCCGCCCGGCTGCGATCCGGCGACATGGCCGACGTTCACGGAGGAGCCGCGCCGCTACGGCTTCCACGCCACGCTGAAGGCGCCCTTCGAGCTGGCCGGCGGCCGCAGCGAGGAGCAGTTGCGCGCCTTTGCCCGCAACTACGCCGCCGCGCTGGAGAGCGTGACGCTGAAGGGGCTGGCCGTGGCGGCGCTGGGTTCCTTCGTCGCGCTGATCCCGTCCGAACCGAGCGACGCCCTGCAGCGCCTCGCCTTCTCCCTCGTGCAGGCCTTCGAGCCGTTCCGGGCGCCGCTCAGCGAGGCCGACCGGGCGCGCCGACTCAAAAGCCCCCTCACCCCGGCCCAGCACGCCTATCTCGAAGCCTATGGCTACCCCTATGTCGGCGATGCCTTCCGCTTCCACATGACGCTGACCGGTTCCTTGCCAAGCGAGCAGGCCGGAACGGTGAAGCAGGCTCTCGAAGCCGCCTATGCGGCGGCGCTGCCGGCCGGCCCGGCCAGGATCGATCGCTTCGCGCTGTTCCGGCAGGACGGCCGCGCCAACCGCTTCCGCCTGCTCGATTCCTATCCGCTCGGCTGAGGCCGCCGGCCGACCATGTTGCGCCGCCATGCCGCCCCACCGTCATTGCGAGCCCTCGGGCCTTGCCTTCGGCAAGCCCAAGGACAGGCTCCGCGGAGCAATCCAGGAGGACCGGGCGAGACGCTCGACCGAGTCCCCTTGAATTGCTTCGTCGCTGCCGCCCCTCGCAACGGCAGCTTCAAACAGTCGCTAAGCCGCCGCCCGTCCAAGTCCGCGCAGCACGGCCAGCAGCTCCTGCGCCGCCTCGGCGATGCTGCGATCGTTCATGATCGTGACGATCGCGGCCCGCTCCGCCGTCAAGGCAGCCTCGCGGCCGAGACGGGCCGCGATATCGGCCTCGCTTTCGCGCCCGCGCGCCGCCAGCCGCTGCGCCAGCACCGCGACCGGCGCGGTGATGTTGAGCACAATCACGCGCTCCGCCAGGCGCTCTGCGACGGCGATCGCGCCGCGCGAGACATTGACGATCACCACCGCGCCCGCAGCGATGCCGCCGAGTTCCGCCGCCGGAATGCCGTAGCTCAGCCCGTGCGCGCGCCAGCTCAGGGCGAGCTCGCCCCGCGCCTCGGCCTGCCAGAAGGCGGTCTCGTCGCAGCTATCGTGATCCTCGGCGCCGGCCATGGCCGGGCGCGTGATCAGGCGGCGCGCGAAGCGGAAGCGCGGATCCCCCGCGAGCCCGGCCCGGGCCGCATCCATCAGCGTATCCTTCCCCGCCCCGGAAGGCCCGACCACGAGAACGAGCACGCCCGCTGCTGAAGCCGGAACCGCAAGACCAGGAGAGAGCGAAGACATGGCTGGAAAGAAACTCGGACTGGAACCGGTGATCGACCCGACGGCGAAGGTCAGCAAGGCCGTCCTCGGGCGCTACACCGAGATCGGCGCCCGCACCATCTTCGTCGAGTCGACGCTGGGCGACTACTCCTATGTCGTGAACGACGCGAATGTCATTTACACGACGATCGGGAAATTCTGCTCGATCGCGGCGATGACGCGGATCAACCCCGGCAACCACCCGATGCAGCGGGCGAGCCAGTCGCATTTCAGCTACCGTTCCTCCGCCTATTTCGACGACGCCGAGGACGATGCCGCCTTCTTCGACTGGCGCCGCGCCCATGCCGTGACCATCGGTCACGATGTCTGGATCGGCCATGGCGCGATCGTGCTCGCCGGCCGCAGCATCGGCACGGGGGCGGTCGTGGCCGGCGGCGCCGTCGTCACCAAGGACGTGCCGGCCTACACCATCGTCGCCGGCAATCCGGCCCGCCCGATTCGCCAGCGGTTCCCCAACAATATCTCGGATAGGTTGCAGAGCCTCGCCTGGTGGAATTGGGAACATGCGAGGTTGCGGGCAGCGCTAGACGATTTCCGCACGCTTCCAGTAGAAGATTTCATCGCGCGATACGAAGGGAACTAAGAAGAAATCGACCGTATCGCAATAGATTTCGTTCCTCGAAAGGACTTCTCCAGCATAGGCGGGCAGATCGCATCGCATGACGGTCTGCACCAGCCGCGACAGAAACCGACCGGCGCCAAGGCGCACTCTCATAGGTTGTTAACCTCATTATGGGATGGTTTTGCATGGGGCAGCCGGACGCTGCCCGCTGGGGACTATCCACATGTCGGCATCGGATCAACTTTCTAAACGGCTTGCCTTCATGCAGCTCGGCCCGGAAGCGCAGGCGCGCATCCGCGATGTCGGCAATGCCCTGAACGCCTCCGTGCCGGGCGCGCTCGACACCTTCTACGCGCAGCTGCGCGCTTTTCCCGAAACGAAGGCGTTCTTCAGCAGCGAGCAGCACATCGACAGCGCCAAGCAGCGTCAGAACAAGCACTGGAGCGGCATTGCGACCGGCCAGTTCGACGAGACCTATATCGGCGCCGTCACCCAGGTCGGCAAGATCCACGCCCGCATCGGCCTCGAGCCGCGCTGGTATATCGGCGGCTATGCGCTGATCCTGGAGAAGCTGATCGCCGGGGTGCTGGAAGCGCGCTGGCCGAAGAACGCGCTGGGCAAGCGCATGTCCGGCGCCGCCGAGCGCTCCGCCGAGATCGGCGCCGTCGTCAAGGCCGCGATGCTCGACATGGACTATGCGATCACGGTCTATCTCGAGACCTCGGAAGAGGCGCGGCTCAAGGCCGAGGCCGAGGCCCGCGCCGTCGAGCAGGCCCAGGCGGCGGATCGCGACAAGGCGATCACCTGCGTCAGCGAGAGCATGGCCGCGCTGGCCGATGGCGACCTCACCCACCGCATGAGCGCCGACATCCCCGTCGAATACGCCCAGATCCGCGACCATTTCAACGCGGCGATGGAGCGCCTCCAGGAGATGGTCTCGACGATCAAGGGCTCCTCCGCCGCGATCGCCGCCTCCTCCCAGGAGATCAACAGCGGTGCGCAGGATCTGTCGATGCGCACCGAGCAGCAGGCTTCGGCGCTGGAGGAAAGCGCGGCGACCACCGAGCAGCTCGCGGCCTCGGTCAAGACCTCCTCGCAGGCCTCGCGCGATTCCGTGGCGCTCGCCGACGAGGCCGCCAATGTCGCGCGCACCGGCGGCGACATCGTCAAGGACGCGGTCGAGGCGATGGCACGCATCGAGGGCGCCTCGAAGAAGATCTCCGAGATCACCGACGTCATCGACGGCATCGCCTTCCAGACCAACCTGCTCGCCCTCAACGCCGCCGTCGAGGCGGCCCGGGCCGGCGAGGCCGGGCGCGGCTTCGCCGTCGTCGCCGCCGAAGTCCGGGCGCTGGCCCAGCGTTCCGCCGATGCCGCCAAGGACATCACCGGCCTGATCGCCTCCTCGGATACGGAGGTGGCGGAAGGCGTGAAGCTCGTCCGGCAGGCCGGCGAGACGCTGGACCGGATCGTCGCCGCCTCCGCCAAGGTCTCGAGCACGGTCGAGGAGATCGCCTCGGCCTCCGGCGAGCAGGCCAACGGCATCGACGAGATGAGCCAGACCGTCAGCCATATGGACGAGATCACCCAGCAGAACGCCGCGCTCGCCGAGCAGAGCGCGAGCTCGGCCCGGACGCTGCTCGACCAGACCGAGCAGCTCAACGAGCTGGTCGCCGCCTTCCGGACCGAGGCCGCGGCCGGCGCCGTCGGCCAGACCCGGCGGCGCGCAGCGTGAACCTGCCGCCGCGGCTCGGATGAAGAGAATCGGAACCGCGCGGTCATCCCGGGCTTGACCCGGGATCCGTGCCGGAGCCTCTGTGGCAAAGGCTCAGGCATGGATCCCGGATCTCCGCTTCGCTGCGTCCGGGACGACCCGCGCTTCTTCAGAAGCGCGGACAAGCCCTACCCGGCGAGCCGCCAGACCGAGCTGCGCTTGATCTCGGCATCCTCCAGCGCGCGCGTCACCGGCACCTCGTAGGTGGCGACGGCCTCGAGCCGGTCCTTGGGCAGATAGCTGCGGCCGGGATCGCCGATCAGCACCGTCGCCCCGCGCCGGCTCAAGCCGCCGAGCCAGCCGATCACGGCCTCGGCCATGGCGCGCTCGTAGCAGACGTCGCCCGCGCAGATCACCTCCCAGCCCTCGTCGCGGCCGAGGAGGTCTTCCAGCCGCGCCGTCACCGCGACGCCGTTGGCTTCGGCGTTGAGCCCGATCGCTGTCGCCGCGAAGGCGTCGATGTCGCAAGCCTCGACGCGGGCCGCGCCCGCCTTCACCGCCGCGATCGCGACGAGCCCGGAGCCCGAGGCGAAATCGAGCACGCGCCGGCCGGCGACGACCTCCGCATGGTCGAGCAGATAGCGCGCCAGCGCCTGCCCGCCGGCCCAGGCGAAGGCCCAGAACGGCGGCGGCAGGCCGATCACCGCGAGCTCCTCCTCGGTCTTCTGCCAGAGCTCCGTCGCCTCCTCGGCGACATGCAGGCGGATCTCCGGCGCATGCGGCACCTGCAGCAGACGGGTATGCGCGCGGATGAACGCCGCGCGCGCCGGCTCGCCCTCCGGCCCGCTCATGCCGTCACTTCCGCCGCGGGCCGCTCCAGCAAGCTGCGATAGAGCGCCTTGACCGCATTCATCACGTCGCGCTCGGTATGACCGTCGAGCAGCCGCGCGCGCGCATTGGCCCCCATCCGCTCGGCCAGCCCCGGCGCCCGCGCGAAGACCATGAGCGCCCTGGCCAGAGCCGCGGCATCGTCCGCCGGCACGACCATGCCATCCTGTCCCTCGCGCACGAAGCTGCGGCAGCCCGGCACGTCGGTGGTCAGGATCGGCCGGCCGCAGGAAGCGGCTTCCAGGATCGTGCGCGGCAGGCCTTCGCCGCCCCGCGAGGGCAGGATGCAGAGATGATGCGCCTTCCAGACCGCCTCGATGTCGCGCGTCGGCCCGGCCCAGACGATGCCCGGCCGCGCCGCCCAGTCCTTCAGCGTGGCCTCGGGAATGGCCTTCGGATTGGAAGGATCGGGCGCGCCGTGGATGGTCAGCTCGACCTTCGCCCCTTCGGCGCGCGCCAGCCTCACCGCCTCGACGGCGAGGTCGACGCCCTTCGACCACAGCATCCGCGCCACCAGCGCCACCTTCAGCGGCGGAGCCGGCGGCATCGGCGCCGGCATCAGGATCAGCGGATCGACGCCCGCCCCGCCGACGATGGCGACCTTGCCGGCATCCTGCGGATCGAGCCCGAGCGTAACCGGATCGTCCGGGTTCTCGAACAGGAAGCGCACTTGCGGTCCGTCGATCGCGCCGCGCAACCAGGTCACTGCGGCGAAGCGGGCCAGCGCCGCCAATGTCCCCTGCTTCGCCCCGAGGAAGCCGAGCCCGGTCAGCGCATAGACGCGCCGCTCGACGCCGGCGAGCTTGCCGGCGAGGCCGGCGAGCGCGATCGGCTTCAGCGCGATGCAATGCAGGATGTCGGGCCGTTCCGCCGCGACGATGCGCTTCAGCGCCCGGACCTGCCGGAACAGGGCGCGCGGATCGAGGCTGCGCCGCTCGGCCTCGAGCGCGATCAGTCGCGCGCCGGTCGCCTCGATGACGCGGCGGTGGTGACGCTCGCGCGCGACCACGGCGACGTCGAGGCCGAGTTCCCGCGCCGCCCGCGCCATCGGCAGGAAATGCGAGGCGAAGAACCAGTCCTCGGTGGCGACAAACAGCAGTTTCGGGCGCGGCATCGCGCCATCAGGCCGATGCGGCGGCGAAGGTCAAGAGCCGGCGCCGCTCAGGGCTGCGCCGTCGCGACCGGCAGCATGCGCGCCACGGCCGCCTCGGCGTCGACGCGCCCGGCTCCGAACAGGGGGTCGCGCCCCCTGGAGCCGAGGTCGACGGCGCTCTCCGCCAGGATCCTGCGGGCGCCGGCGAGGTCGAGATCGGCCTGCTTTTCGACGAGCAGCGCGACGATGCCGGCGACATGCGCCGCCGCGATCGAGGTGCCGGAGGTGAAGGCGTAGCGCCCGCCGGGCTCGGCCGTCAGCACGTCGACGCCGGGCGCCGCCACGGCGACATAGCCGCCGCGGCTCGCTTCCGCGAAGAG
>Ga0180223_1000489_pt1 | contig 49217 bp, 44 predicted proteins | sample eDN5th30CKraftOP_FD_151337 | JGI IMG/M metagenome (GOLD analysis project Ga0180223, IMG submission 151337) | Enriched Organic Plus compost microbial communities from Emeryville, California, USA - eDNA 5th pass 30_C Kraft OP (version 2) (version 2) ... | reverse complement strand
AGTCGCTCACCGAGATCGTGGAATCGATCAAGAAGGTGGCGTCGGTGGTGTCCGAGATCGCCAATGCCTCGGCCGAGCAGGCCACCGGCATCGACGAGATCAACCGCGCGCTGAACCAGATGGACGAGGTGACGCAGCAGAACTCGGCGCTGGTCGAGGAGAATGCCGCGACCGCCAAGACGCTGGAGCACCAGGCCAAGTCGATGGACGAGCAGGTCGCATTCTTCCAGATCGCGGCCGGACACGACACCCAGGCCTACAAGGCGACGACGACCATGCGCGCCGAGCCGGCGAAATCGGCGGCCAAACCCGCTGCCGCCAAACCCGCTGCACCGGCCAAGGCCGTGCCGGCTCGCAAGGCCGTCAACGCGGGCCCGGCGCGCAACATGCAGACCGCGCTCGCCAAGGCCGTCAACGCCGACGACTGGAAGGAATTCTGATCGGTCGCGAACGGATGAACACGAACTTCCGGGCCGCAATTTAGCGGCCCGGACTCTAACGAAAGCAGGAATCGAGAATTCTCAATGAGGCGATGGTTCACAGACTGCGGTGACTTTGCGGATGTCCTGCTTGCACCCGGGTCTGTCGTGATCGCCAGCCAAAGGACCGTGCCATCGGCGTCCGCTGAGCCGTGGAAAGAGCACTGACAATGAAGGCCCTGCAATCAACCACATCGAATTCGGCCGGCAAAGCCCGGGTCGCGGCGCCAGCGACCTTCGCGTTGCCCGATGCCGGCGACGCTACGCGCGAGTTTCAGTTCTCGGACGCCGACTTCCGCGGCCTGGTCGATCTTGCCTATCAGTTTGCCGGGATTGCCTTGTCTGACAGCAAGCGCAATCTGGTCTACAGCCGCCTGTCGCGCCGGCTCCGCGTCCTCGGCATGAAGTCGTTCAGCGACTATCGTGAGTACCTCGAGGCGACCGAGAGCGAGCGCGAAAATTTCATCAATGCGATCTCGACGAACCTGACCAAGTTCTTCCGTGAGTCGCATCACTTCGATCACTTCCGCGATGAGGTCGCCATTCCGTTCAGCCGCAATCGCTCGACGAGCCGTCTGCGCGTCTGGTCGGCCGGTTGTTCGAGTGGTGAGGAGCCGCACACCATTGCCATGGTGCTCAAGCGCGAGATCCGCGACGTCGAGCGCCAGGACGTCCGTATTCTTGCCACCGATATCGATACCGAGATGGTCGCGCGCGGCACACGAGGCGAGTATCCGGAAAATTCGCTCGACGAAGTACCACGCGCCTATCAGGAGTATTTCGAGCGGGCACCCGGCAAGGCCAACACGCTGGTGGTGAACCGCAGCGTGCGCAGCCTGATCGCGTTCAAGCGGCTCAACCTCATGGAGACATGGCCGTTCAAGGGCCCATTCGATGCCATCTTCTGCCGCAACGTCATGATCTACTTCGACGCCCCGACCAAGGCACAGCTGATCGAACGCTTCACCGAAAAGATCAGACCTGGCGGCTTTCTGTACATCGGGCACTCGGAATCGCTCAACGGCGCGCATCCAGGCATCAGCCTGGTCGGCCGCACCATTTACCGGAGGGTTTGATGAGTATCGCCACGATCGCGCGGCAGACTGATCCGGGATCGGACACCAGCGCGGCCTTCGCTTCGCGCAAGTTCTTCGACGCCGTGAGCCAGACCTGGATGGTCAAGGTGTTCCCGGGCGAATACTACGTCACCTCGAAGCCGGACGAAGTGCTCGTCACCATTCTCGGTTCCTGCGTGGCTGCCTGCATCCGCGATCCGAAGCTTGGCATCGGCGGCATGAACCACTTCATGTTGCCGCATTCGAAGGCCGGCAACTGGGCCGGCGACATGCAGTCGACGCGTTTCGGCAATTTCGCGATGGAAAAGCTCATCAACGAGCTGCTGAAGGCTGGCTGTTCCCGCAACTCGCTTGAGATCAAGGTATTCGGCGGCGGTAACGTTACCGATACGCAAAACGCCATCGGCACCGACAACTCGGACTTCATTCTGCGCTATCTCGAGGCCGAAGGGCTTCGCTGCGTCGCACAGGATCTGCGCGGCAACCTGCCGCGCCGCATCCACTACACGCCCTCGACCGGCAAGGTGATCCGTCGGCTGCTCGGCTCCGGCGAATCGCCGGCGGTCGCGCGCGAGGAAAAGGAATACGTCAGCCGCATCTCGAAACGCCAGACCGGCGGCGAAATCACGCTGTTCGACTGATTTCAGGAAACGCCAATGGACAAGAAAATCAAGGTTCTCATCGTCGACGATTCCGCGGTCATCCGGCAGCTTTTGTCCATGCTGCTGTCGGAGGATCCGGAGATCGAGGTCGTCGGCACTGCCGGCGATCCCTTGATCGCGCGCGATCGCATCAAGGCGCTCAATCCGGACGTCGTGACGCTCGATGTCGAGATGCCGAACATGGATGGTGTCACCTTCCTGCGCAAAATCATGACGCTGCGACCGATGCCGGTCGTGATGGTCTCGACCCTGACGCAGGCCGGCGCCGAAACCACACTCGAGGCGCTGGAAATAGGCGCCGTCGATTTTATCGCCAAACCGGTCCAGGACGCGGCGCATGGATTGACCGAAATTGCCGGTGAATTGCGTGCCAAGGTCAAGCACGCCGCGCGCGCGCGAGTTGGGCGCGGCGCGGCGTCGTCGGCCCCGCGAAAGACAACGCGAATCTACAGCGCCGGCGGGGAAAAGCTGGTCGCTATCGGTGCGTCGACGGGCGGCGTTGAAGCCCTAAAGACGGTATTAATGGACCTTCCGGCACAATGCCCGCCGATTGTCGTCACCCAACACATGCCGCCGCGGTTCACCGCGGCCTTTGCCGAGCGGCTCAACCGCGAATGTCCAATGAGGGTCTCCGAGGCCAAGCACAACGATCTGATTGAGCCGGGACACGTCTATATCGCGCCCGGGTCGCATCATCTCGAGGTCGTGCGCGTCTCGAATCAATACCGTTGCACGCTGAGCGAATCGGCGCCGGTGTCCGGTCACAGGCCTTCGGTCGATGTGCTGTTTCGCTCGGTCGCCGACACCGTTGGTCGCGGCGCGGTAGGCGCAATCCTCACCGGCATGGGCAAGGACGGCGCCGAAGGCCTGCTCGCCATGCGCAAGGCCGGCGCCTACACGCTTGGCCAGGACGAAGGTTCGGCGCTGATCTACGGAATGCCGCGCGTCGCCTTCGAGCGCGGCGCTGTGATGAAGCAGGTTTCGCTCTCGCATATGGCCGACGCGATCATGGAAGCCTGCGAGTCCTCGGTCAAATCCGCGGTCCGGGCATAGGTGAGCCGACCATGATCAACGCCGAACAGAATACGTTGAAACTCCCGGGTGCCCTCGATCATGCCGCCGCCGAGACGTTTCTCGAGCAGATGCGGCAGCGGACCAGGGGTGACGCGCCGCTCGCGCTCGACGCATCCGATGTCGAAGTGCTGACCTTGCCCTGTACGCAAATCATCCTGTCGGCGGTGCGCGGAAGCGACAGTATCAGGATCAAGGATCCATCGGCGGCCTTCGTGGCCGCCTTCGAAGATTTCGGTTTGGATTGGAAGACCTATCTCGACCACAGCCAACCTGCCGAGGCAGAGGAATACTCCGGCGAGGCCTTGGATGCCGCGCCGGCCCAAATCACGGCCATTGCCGAAGACGAACTTCCTCCAATCAGCGAGAAGGTCATGAGTAAGCGAATTCTCACCATCGACGACTCGAAGACGATCCGTGACATGCTGATGCTCACGCTTGTCGAGGCCGGCTTCGACGTCATCCAGGCCGTCGACGGCCAGGACGGCCTCGACGTACTCGCCAAGGAGACGTCGGAAGTCGATGTCATCATTACCGATATCAACATGCCGCGCATGGATGGCTATGAGGTGATCCGGAACCTGCGAAAGGATCCGGCGTACAAGTCGAAACCGATCCTCGTGCTCACCACCGAAAGCGACAGCGACAAGAAGAATCTGGCCCGCGATGCCGGTGCCACCGGCTGGATGGTCAAACCGTTCGACCCGGACCGCCTTGTCGCCACCGTGCGCAAAGTGGCGCCCTGAACCGCTCGATGAACCAAGGCTGACTGACAAGGCTCAACGACATGGCAACTTTGGACGATCTGAAGAAGACATTCTTCGACGAATGCGACGAAGCGATGCAGCAGATCGAGATTGGTCTCACCGACATCCGGTCGGGCGAGGGCAATGACGAGACGATCAATGCCGTGTTTCGCGGGGTCCACTCGGTCAAGGGCGGCGCCGGTATCTTCGGCTTCGAGCAGTTGGTCGAGTTCGCCCACGTCTTCGAGACGGTGCTCGACGGTTTGCGCAATGGCAGCCTGACGGCGACCTCGGAGAATCTCGATGTCCTGCTGTCGGCGAGCGACGTGCTCTCCGACCTGGTGCAGATGTCACGCGCCGGCGAGACCATTGCCGAGGGCTTCGGCGCCGAAGTGCGCAGCGGGCTCGAACAGATCATCGAGCAGGGCGGCGGCGGTGGCGGCGCCGACGGCGATATCGCACCGGCCGAATTCGAGGGCCTCGATTTCATGCCGGTTGCCGTCAATCTCGATGATCTGGACGCGGATGTGCCGCTTGCCGGCAGCGATGGCCGCAGCGTCTACAAAATCGTGTTTCGGCCGAAGCCGGAAATGCTGAAGAAGGCCAATGAGCCGCTCTACGTCCTTCGCGAACTGCGCAAGCTCGGCGAGGCGGAGATCGAAGCCAACGTCGATAACCTGCCGGCGCTGTCGGAGATCGAAGTCGACGTGCCCTATCTGTCGTGGACGATTACCCTACGCACGGAAGAAAAGCGCGCCAAGGTCGACGAAGTCTTCGAATTTGTGATGGGCGACTGCGAGCTGTCCATCGAGGAAGAGACACCGCCGCCCGCCGTTATTGCGCCGGCGGCCATTGCAGCCGATACGGCGATGCCAGAGGCGATTGCGGCTCTGCCGGTGATCGAGGCGCCGTCCGTCGCGCCTGCTATGCCGGCCCCGAAGGCGGAGAACAAGCCGATGGCGACCAAGCCCGAAGGTGAAACGGGTGGCGGCGCTGGCCGCGGCAAGCCCGCCGCGACCACGACCCGCATCGAACTCGACCGTATCGACCGCGTCGTCAACATGGTCGGCGAACTCGTGATCTCGCAGGCCATGCTCGGCCAGATCGTGCAGGATCTGCCGGAATCGACCAGCATGCGGCTGATCCAGATTCTCGATGAGGTCGCGCATCATACCCGCGAACTCAAGGACAGCGTCATGTCCATGCGCGCCCAGCCGGTTGGCTCGGTGTTCCAGCGCATGCCACGTTTGGTGCGCGAAGTCGCAGCCAAGACGCACAAGAAGGTGCGGCTCGAAACTCACGGTGAAACCACCGAAGTTGACCGCTCAATTATCGAGCGCCTTGGCGATCCGCTCACGCACATCATCCGCAATTCGGTCGATCATGGCGTCGAAGCGCCGTCCGCCCGCATCGCCGCCGGCAAGCCGGAGGAAGGCGTGATCCGTCTGTCCGCCGAGCACCGCGGCGGCCGTATCGTCATTGAAATCAAGGACGATGGAGCCGGCATTAATTCCGAGCGTGTGCTCAAGATCGCGCGCGAAAAGGGGTTGGTCGGACCCGACGCGCAGCTCACCGAAGACGAAATCAATAACCTGATCATGATGCCGGGCTTCTCGACCGCCGAGGTGATTTCCGACATCTCCGGTCGCGGCGTCGGCATGGATGTCGTGCGCAGCAACATTCAGGATCTTGGCGGGCGCATCACTCTCAAATCCGTGCGCGGTCAAGGCATGACCATTCAGCTCGCCCTGCCGCTGACGCTCGCGGTGATGGACGGCATGGTGATCAAGGTCGGAACGCAGACCTACGTCATGCCGTTGTCAGCGATCGTCGAGTGTTTGCGGCCGTCGCGCGGCGAGATCAGTGCCCTGATCGGCACCCACGGCATGCTGCAATTGCGCGGCGAGTTCGTGCCGATCATCCTGCTGTCGGATCTGCTCGGCGTCGACTCGGCGCCTGGCAGCAACAGCGAGCGCGTCGTGATCGTGACCGACAATGGCGACGGCTCGCGCATCGGCCTGGTGGTCGACGAGCTGCTCGGCCACCAGCAGGTCGTGATCAAGAGCATTGAGGAAAGCTACGGCGCCGTTCCAGGCATTGCCGCGGCGACGATTCTCGGTAACGGCCGGGTCGCCTTCATTCTCGACGTCGAGAAGCTGGCCGAGCTCGCCGCCCAGACGCCTATTACCAACCACGCAACCAGCAGAGCGGCTCAACCCGCCTTGAACTAGAACAAGCAAACGCGGCCCGCTTTAAGGAGTGTAATAAGATGCCAGTACCCGGAGCTATCAAGGTTCTCGTCGTCGACGACCAGAACAGCGTGCGGCAAATGACCCGCATGGCGCTCGAAGAGATCGGTTTCCGCCACATCCACGAGGCGGAGAACGGCGTGCAAGCGATGGAGACGGCTGCGGTGCAACCGCTCGACCTGATCATTTCCGACTACAACATGCCGGAAATGGACGGGCTCGGCCTGCTGCGCGCGGTGCGCGGTCACCCGGTCGCCCGCAAGGTGCCCTTTATAATGCTCACCGGTCGCGGCGACCGCGAGCTGGTGGTCAAAGCGGCGCAGGCGGGCGTAAACAACTATCTGGTCAAGCCTTTCACGTCGGCGATTCTGCGCGACAAGATCGAAGCGGTTATCGGTAAGCTGTCGTAACCAAACCGGACGTCGAATCGTTTAGAGGTAGATTCGTGGCAGCCGAAGATGCAGACAACGATGTGAGCGCGTTCCTGGCGGTTCTGGCCGCCATGATGCTCGACAATGTCTGGCGCCTTGACGAGACCGTCGGGCGGGTGACCGACTTTGTCATGAGCCACAAGCCCGACCGCGACACCGTTGTCGTTTTGCAGAGCTTCGACCGATTGAAGCAGGAGTTCGAGGCGCTCGCCGAGACGCTGGCCCGTTATGCTCAGGCGCATCCTTCGACCCCGGAAAGCGGAGAAGAGCGCGCGCGGCTCGGCCACGCCGTCATTGGCGACATCACGGTCGCCGACCTCAAGGAACGGTTGCTCAGCCGCCTGCAGCCTGATCTGGACGATGTCATGCTGCCCGAGATTTCACCCGATCAGGTGGCGGAGATCGGTCTTGATGTCGTTTACTGACGTCCTGGCCCCGGCATAGGAGACGCAAATGTCGAACAATGCCTTCCTCACCGAGTTGGAAGAGGTGCTAAACAATGGGCCGGCCGACAAGCGCGCGAAGACGCTGCGTCGCGTGACCGACCTGTTCGTGTTCGGCTCCAGCCATTTCTCGGAAGATCACGTTAAGATGTTTGATCAGGTGTTCCGGCACCTGATGTCAGACATTGAGACGTCGGCGCGCGCGGCGCTTGCCGAGCGCCTCAAATCGGTGCCGAACGCGCCGCCCGGCGTCATCCGCGACCTGGCGATGGACGACGATATTTCAGTGGCTGGGCCAGTGCTTGCGGAATCCAGTCGAATCGACAATGCCTCGCTGGTCGAGACTGCCCGAACCAAGAGCCAGCCGCATCTGATGGCGATCTCGAACCGCAAGGAAATCGCCGAAACCGTTACCGACGTCCTGGTGGAGCGTGGCAATCGCGACGTCGCTCTCAACGTCGCCCGCAACAAGGGCGCCCGGCTCTCCGAGACCGGTTATCTGCGGCTGGTGCGGCGCTCCCAGGGCGACGACGAACTGGCTCGCACCGTCGGCTCGCGGCCCGAGATTCCGCGCCAGCACTTCCTGCGTTTGCTGTCGACGGCATCGAACGCGGTGCGCGAGACGCTGCAATCCGCACATCCGGAGATCGCCAGCCATGTCGAGAGCGTAGTCGACAAGGTGGCTTCCGACATCCAGAAGCAAGCCGTGCTGTCGCACGACTACACCGCGGCGCGCGATCTCATCGAGAACATGAAGCGTGCCGATAACCTCACCGAGCGCGATATCGACGCCTTCGCGCGCGCCGGCAAGTTCGAAGAAACGGCAGTGGCGTTGTCGGTGATGGGCGATATGCCGCTGACGCTGGTCGAGCGCGCAATGATCTTCGATCGCGAAGAGACGATCCTGCTGGTCGCCAAGGCGATCGGACTATCCTGGGCGACGACGCGTGCGATCCTCATGCTGTGCGCCGGCCGCAGCGGGCTGGCCGCCGATACGGTCGACAATTGCCGCACGATCTACAACAAGCTCAAGCCAGAGACCGCGGCGCAGGTCATTGCATTCCAGCGCAGTCGGCGGCCGGCCTGACCGGTCGCTAAATCCAGCGCGATTGCTTATTCCTTGCCGTCGCCGGGCGGCACGATGCTTGAGACCTCGACGACACGGAGCAGGCCCTTGGCCAGTTCCGGCACCTCCTGCGGATGCATGTGGCGGTATTCGTCCGTGCGGGCCAGCAGGAACGCATCCATGTGGCAGTCGGTGACGTTCTTGTCGAACGGAGCGCCGGCAATATAGGCGTCGAGGATGTCGCACAAGGTCGAGGCGACGAAAGTCACCAGCGTATAGCCCATGGTGCTGCCGACATCGCGCAGATAGGCGCTTTTTTGATGCGCACGCTCGAGCGCGGCCTTGTCGGTTGGGTTATGGGCCAGATCGTCCAGCGTGGTGCTGAGCTCGCCGAGCTGCTCGTCGATCCAGGCGATGAAATCGGTTTTGAGCTCCTGGACCGCGGTCTGTGCGCGTTCGATCGCCTCCTCGCGGCTGACCCCGCCGGGACGCCGGGCCATCCGCTCGAACCGCGTGTCGGCGTAGAAAATATTAGCTTCCGTGTCGCCTTGCTTGGCCATCAGTCCTGTCCTGCGCGGGCATTCGAGAAGAGGCTATCGATGTCGTTTTGATTGAGGCTCGGACCTTCTTCGGCCGCGACCTCGATCGCCTTGTCGCCCTTGCGACGGCCGACGCCGCCCGGATAGCCCTCGATCTTGAAGCGGCGATCTGGGCCGAAATAGGTCGCGCAGTCGACGAAAGGGCGCGGATTGAACACGATCCAGCCCAACCGGTCGTAGAGGCCGCTCGGCGACATTGGTTTGGCGACCACGATGTTGGCGCCGGCATCGCGCGCATTCTTCACGGTCGATTCGCTGGTGTCGCTCGACATCAGGAGAATCGGCATGGTGCGGTTTTCGTTGTCGGCGTTGCGGCGTATGGTGCGCGTGAGCTTCAGGCCGCCGTGCGGCGGCAGCCGCATGTCGCACAGCAGGATGTCGACCTTCTGGCTCGTCAGCGCCTGGAACAGGCCGGTGGCGCTGTCGACTTCCATAACCTTGTTGGCGCCGAAACCGCGCAGCATGCCGTTGATAACACGGCGCAGATACGAATTCGGGTCGGCGACGAGAATAAGCAGGTCGCGCAAATTGATGGTCGAGTTTTTCATTCCGGGCCTTGAGACCGAACGATCAATCGCGCGATTTTGGATTTGGAAAACAGACTGGTGTCGCTATTGTCGTGCGTTGTGAATCTCGGCGGGTTCCAGCCAATTTTGCCGATTCCGGATAATGAGCCGTTAAGAGACTCGTGGTCCGGGCATGACAATCTAAAATAATAAACAAAGTATTGATCGCCCGCGGCCATCGAATGCCGTCCGGGTCATGGGTACCGCACTATTGCACATATTTTACTTGTATAATAATTTGCAGCCGACTTCCGTCCGACCGCTGCAACGCCAAGTCTTTCTACGTCCTCGAATGTATTGCGGTGCGGAGTTAGGGAGTCGCAATCTAGTTTAATGTCTTTTTACTGTACTCCAAATGTAGAAGACGTATGTTAACTGGGAACTTGCGGTCGGCGATTCGAGGAAATCTTGGTGTTCCCGCCGCGATGCTCAGGATGCGGAACGTAGAAATTGCGATAACTAAGCAAATCTACCCGCGGTTGTAGCGCGTTCGCGTGAACGATTTCCGTTATCGACAACCGGACCTGCATCCCGTGACAAACTTCGCGACTCGAAATTCCCCCAAATCAACAATTGAGTCTTCTTCGTTCGGTGGCGCCGGCACCTTCGGCAGCCAGATGGCCGAAGCGATGGTCGGCTCGGCATCGCCACAGCCCACCGACGATCCGAAGATGGCGGCCACGATGTGCGCCGTGTCCTGCGACAGGGCGTGCTCTCTCTGCCCGGTGCACAATCTTCTCTGCAGCGGCCTCGGCAAGGAGGCCAACGCCGACTTGCGGACGATGCCGGTCGCAAGTTCGCTCCACACGATCCCGGCGCGCCGGCTGATCCTGCATCCGAAAGAGTGGTCGGAGTATGTGCCGATCGTCTGCAGCGGCTGGGCCATGTCGTCGATCGCACTGCCCGACGGACGGCGGCAGATCATCTCCTTTCTGTTGCCAGGTGACATTGTTTCGATCGGCAGCCTGATTGCTCCGCTGTCCGGTCACGCGGTGGAAGCGATAACCGAGGTGACGTACCGGAAGTTCAAACGCGACGAACTCAAGGAGTATCTGTTCGGACGCGCGGACCTGCTCGAGCGGTTATTCAAGCTCTGGAACGAGGCGAAGACGCGCGCCGACCAACTCGCGCTCGATCTCGGACGCCGCCGTGCCGACGAACGCATCGCCCGTCTTATTCTCAGGCTGTCGGAAAAGGTTGCCAAACGCTCAACGGTAAGAACGCAGACCTTCGATTTCCCGCTGCGACAGCGCCATATCGCCGACGCGACCGGTTTGACTCCGGTTCATGTCAGCAAGATTCTCGGCGAGTTGCAGCGCGCCGGCATGGTTGAGATCGGCGGTCGCACGCTCACCATTCTCAACGCTGCGGAACTCCAGCGCGTCGCCGACTGGCGCTAGAACCTTTGCGGCTCTGACACGGTCAAAAGCCGGCGCGCGTGGCGCATTTTCTGTCTATCTTTGCATACGCAGCGCATTCTGCTTGGCAAACTGTTCTCAACGCCGTGGATGAATATCGGCATTGTGCGCTGCATTCCGCATAGCCTCCCGGAAACGCGCACTTCTCTGAACTGAAAATTAGAAATTATGACAGCGCTCTCCAAACGTAACGTTTGGCGAGCTGTGGGAAGCCGCGATTAGTTCTCAATGCGAATGCGACATGTAACCGAGAACTTTTTGATTGGATTTTTAAATCAGAATGAGTGCGTCGCAGCGACGTTTGCTGCACATGCACGGTAAGAATCGGTATTTTTCCGCTTGCGGAGCGTCCGCGATTATATTGGTATAATGTATAATACGCGCCAAAAGAAATAATCGGCGTTCGAGCGCAGGGGCCGGCGGCAAATGCCGGCTCCAATGAACGATCCTAACAGGGAGGATGCGATGTCCGTTGCCAAGACGATTCTGACGATCGGTACCGCTGCTTTCGCGAGCGGCGTATTCGCGCTGTCGACCTTGCCGGCAAAGGCATGGGAGCCTAGCCATCCTATCGAAATCATCGTGCCGGCCGGCACCGGCGGTGGCGCGGACCAAATGGCGCGCACGATGCAGGGCATCATCAGCAAGCATAATCTGACATCGCAGCCAGTAGTGGTCATCAACAAGTCCGGCGGCGCGGGCGGCGAAGGCTTTTTGGACGTCAAGAACTCCAAGGGCAACGATCACAAGCTGATCATCACTCTGTCCAACCTGTTTACGACGCCGATGGCGACAGGCATCCCGTTCTCCTGGAAGGATCTCACCCCCGTCGCCATGATGGCGCTCGACGAGTTCATTCTCTGGGTCAACGCCGAGAAGCCCTACAAGACGGCGAAGGACTATGTTGACGCGATCAAGGCCGCGCCGGACAACACCTTCAAAATGGGCGGCACCGGCTCCAAGCAGGAAGATCAGATCATCACCGTCGCGCTGCAGAAAGCGACCGGCAAGAAGATGATCTACATCCCGCAGAAGGGCGGTGGGGCGGTGGCGGTCCAGCTCGTCGGCAACCACATCGATTCATCGGTCAACAACCCGATCGAGGCGGTGGCGCACTGGCGGGCAGGCAAGCTCAAGCCGCTGTGTGTCTTCGACAGCAAGAAGCTCGACTACCACGATAAGATTGCCGGCGATCTGGCCTGGGACTCGATCCCGACCTGCAAGTCGGCCGGTCTCGATGTCGAATACGTGATGCTGCGCGGCTACTTCATGCCCCCGGGCGTCAGCAAGGAAGCCGTAGACTATTACGTCGACCTTATGAAGAAGGTGCGCGAGACTCCCGAGTGGAAGAAGCTCATGAGCGACGGCGCCTTCAACCAGAGCTTCATGACCGGCGATCAGTACGTGAAGTGGGTTGCCGAAGCCGAAAAGCAGCATGAAGCCTTGATGAAGGAAGCCGGCTTCCTCGCCAAGACCAACTGAGTGTCGGCAGTTTCGCACTGCCAGAACTGCACGCGGGGAAAGCAATGAGTGAAGCGGCAAATGAATCCGGTGGGGCGGGTCCGTCCCACCGGAGTGTCGAGGCGGGTGTTGCCGTAGCTGCCGGCGTTCTTGGCCTCATCACGGTCCTCGGCAGCCTGAGGGTCGGTGTCGGTTGGGGCGACGAAGGGCCGATGGCCGGATTCTTCCCGTTCTATATCGGCCTCATCATCGTCATCGCCTCGGTCGTCAATTTCGCCAATCTGTTCGTCGGCGAGAAGGAATACGGCGTCTTCGCGTCATGGGATCAGCTCGGCAAGGTCGTTTCGGTTGTGATCCCGACGGCGGTTTATGTCGGCATCCTCCCGTATATCGGCATTTACGTGGCGTCGGCCCTGCTGATCGCCGGGTTCATGCGCTGGTTCGGCCGGTACGGCTGGATGACTGCGGCCGCGGTTGGGGTGCTCGTGCCGATCATGGCGTTCGTCATGTTTGAACGCTGGTTCCTGGTGCCGCTCCCGAAGGGCCCAATCGAACGACTGCTGGGATTCTAGGCGAGTCCGGCGCCATAGCGTCGGCGCGGATGTTTGCATTCTGATCGATAGAGCGAGGAAAAGCCGTGCTTGGGATGAACGGCCCTGGTTCAGGGCGCTCTCGTGATCGGCTGCGCGTTCAGGGAATAAGGAAATGATCGAAGACATCGGCAATCTGATGCACGGCTTTTCGGTCGTGCTGCAGCCGCACAACATACTCTTGATGGTGCTCGGCATCGTCCTGGGCGTCATCGTCGGCGTGCTGCCGGGCCTTGGCGGCGCCAACGGCGTGGCGATCCTCTTGCCGCTGACATTCTCGATGTCGCCGACATCGGCGATCATCATGCTGTCCTGTATCTACTGGGGCGCGCTGTTCGGCGGTGCCATCACCTCGATCCTGTTCAATATACCTGGCGAACCATGGTCGGTCGCCACGACATTTGACGGCTATCCGATGGCGCAGCAGGGCCGGGCAGGTGAGGCGCTCACCGCGGCCTTTACGTCGTCCTTCGTCGGCGCGCTGTTTGCCGTCATCATGATTACGCTGGTCGCGCCGCTCGTGGCCAGCTTCGCCTTGCGTTTCGGTCCTGCCGAGATTTTCTCGGTTTACTTCCTGGCATTCTGCAGCTTCGTCGGCCTCAGCAAGGAACCGCCGTTCAAGACGATCGCGGCGATGATGATGGGCTTCGCGCTCGGCGCGGTGGGTCTCGATCAGATGACCGGCCAGCTTCGCCTGACCTTCGGCTTCGAATCGCTGCTCAGCGGCTTCGACTTCCTGATCGCGGTTATCGGTCTCTTCGGCATCGGTGAAATCCTCCTGACGATGGAGGAGGGGCTGAGCTTCCGCGGCAAGTCCGCCAAGATCAACCTGCGTGTGGTGTTCGAGACCTGGAAGGAGCTGCCGAAATACTGGATGCTATCGCTGCGCTCGTGCCTGATCGGCTGCTGGATGGGCATCTCGCCGGCGGGTGCGACGCCGGCGTCGTTCATGAGCTACGGCATCGCCAAGCGTATCTCCAAGCGGGGCAATAAGTTCGGCACCGGCCAGATCGAAGGCGTGGTGGCGCCGGAAACTGCAGCGCATGCGGCCGGTACGGCCGCGCTGCTGCCGATGCTCGCGCTCGGCGTGCCCGGCTCGCCGACGGCGGCGGTGTTGCTCGGCGGCCTGCTGATCTGGGGCCTGCAGCCCGGGCCGCTGTTGTTCACCGAGCAGCCGGACTTCGTCTGGGGCCTCATCGCCTCGATGTATATGGGCAACATCGTCGGCCTGCTAGTGGTGCTGACCTGCGTGCCGCTGTTCGCCGCGATCCTGCGCATTCCGTTCAGCGTGATCGCGCCGATCATTCTCGTGCTGTGCGCCATTGGCGCCTACACGGTCCATAACAACACGTTCGACGTCGTGATGATGCTGGTATTCGGCGTGGTCGGCTACCTGATGAAGAAGACAGGCTATCCGCTGGCGCCGATGGTGCTGGCGATCGTGCTGGGCGACAAGGCCGAAGAGTCCTTCCGGCAATCCCTGCTCGGCTCGCAAGGCAACCTGAGCGTGTTCTTCTCCAATGCCCTGGTCGGCTCGATCATGACGCTCGGCCTGATCGCGCTGTTCTGGCCGATCATCCAGCACACCTGGTCGCGGTTGCGTGGGACGGCGCCCGAGGCTCGGGCAGCGGAATAAGCGGAGGGGGAGGGAACGCAGTTGCGACCCTCCCGCGCCTCTGGCATATTGTATACCAGATTGGCCACCGGTCGGACATGAGCACCAAAGGCATCAGTACCCGGAATGTTTCCCCGCGCGGACGCGCTGGCAATGCCGCGCGCACGCCGGCGGGCATCGAGCGTCCGGTGCTGGCGCCGATCGAGGAGTCGCCGAGCTTCAAGCACAAGGCCTATACCGCGCTGAAGAACGCCATCGTCGCCATGGACATCTACCACAGCCGAGACGAAATCCGCCTCGACGAGCGTCGGCTGGCGCAGGATTTCGGAATATCGCGCACGCCGGTGCGCGAGGCGATGGCGCAGCTTGAAAGCGAAGGCTTCGTGCGGTCGGTACCGCGCCGGGGCATCTATGTCGTGCGCAAGACCAAGCAGGAAGTGATCGAGATGATCACGGCCTGGGCAGCGCTCGAGAGCATGGCGGCGCGGCTTATCACCCAGGCGGCGACCGACGACGAGATCGCCGGCCTGCGCGAAATGTTCGCTGCCTTCATCGACGGCAAGCTGCGCGCCCACCTCGACGAGTATTCCGACGCCAACATCGAATTCCACCAGACCATCATCCGGCTCAGCAAGAACCAGGTGCTGATCGATCTGGCGGCCAACCTGTTCACGCATATGCGGATGATCCGCCGCACCACCATCGGCGAAAAGGATCGCGCCGACCGGTCGATCAAGGATCACATGGCGATCATCGAGGCACTGGAAGCGCGCAACACCAAGCGCGCCGAAGAGCTGGTGCGCGATCACGCGCTCGGTCTTGCCGAGCATGTGGCGAAGTTCGCCGATTATCTGGACTGATAACGAATTTGAGCGGCCCGCGAGGCGCCCGGCGCGAGCGGCGGCCGCAGCATGAAAGAAGAGGGGAGCGAGTAAAATGGCAGAAGCAGCGGTGAAGCAGGACGCCGGCCAAGAACGTGAGCTGACCGACGGTTTCAATCTCATCATCGACGCGCTCAAGCTCAACGGCGTCAAGACGCTCTACGCCGTGCCCGGCATTCCGATCACGGACTTCCTGCGCATGTCGCAGGCGGAAGGCCTGCGCGTCCTCTCCTTCCGCCACGAGCAGGCCGCCGGCTATGCCGCCTCGATCGCCGGCTTCCTGACCAAGCAGCCGGGCATCTGCGTCACGGTGTCGGCACCGGGCTTTCTCAACGGCCTGACCGCGCTGGCGCACGCCACCACCAACTGCTTCCCGATGATCCTGATTTCCGGCTCGTCCGAGCGCGAGATCGTCGATCTGCAGCAGGGCGACTACGAGGAAATGGACCAGCTCGCCATCGCCAAGCCGCTCTGCAAGGCGGCGTTCCGGGTGCTGCATGCCCAGGACATCGGCATCGGTTTGGCGCGCGCGATCCGTGCCGCGGTGTCGGGCCGTCCGGGCGGCGTCTATCTCGACCTGCCGGCCAAGCTGTTCGGCCAGGTGATGGACGCCGAGGCCGGCCGGAAGTCGCTGGTCAAGGTGATCGATCCGGCGCCGGCACAACTCCCGGCCCCCGACTCCATCAAGCGCGCGCTCGATGTGCTCAAGAGCGCCAAGAAACCGTTGATCATCCTCGGCAAGGGCGCGGCTTACGCGCAGGCTGATGACGCCGTGAAGGCGCTGGTCGAAAAGTCCGGCGTGCCGTTTCTGCCGATGTCGATGGCTAAGGGCCTCCTGCCCGACACCCATCCGCAATGCGCCGGCGCCGCACGATCGACGGTGCTGAAGGACTCCGACGTCGTCATGCTGATCGGCGCCCGTCTCAACTGGCTGCTGTCGCACGGCAAGGGCAAGGCCTGGGGCGATGCGCCGAAGAAGTTCATCCAGATCGACATCGAGCCCAAGGAAATGGACTCGAACGTCGAAATCGTGGCCCCGGTTGTGGGCGATATCGGTTCCTGCGTTGATGCGCTGCTCAAGGGCATGGGCGATAAGTGGCCGGCGCCCGCCGCCGACTGGATCAAGGCGGTGACATCGAAGCGCGACGACAACATCGCCAAGATGGCGCCGCGCCTGATGAACAATAACGTGCCGATGGATTACCACGGTGCGCTCGGCGTGCTGCGCACCATCGTCAAGGAGCGTCCGGACGCCATCCTGGTCAACGAAGGCGCCAACACGCTCGACCTCGCGCGCGGTATCATTGACATCTACAAGCCGCGCAAGCGTATCGATGTCGGCACCTGGGGCATCATGGGCATCGGCATGGGCTATGCCGTCGCGGCCGCGGTCGAGACCGGCCAGCGCGTGCTCTGCGTTGAGGGCGACTCGGCGTTCGGTTTCTCCGGCATGGAGATCGAGACCATCTGCCGTTACAACCTGCCGGTCTGCATCGTCATCTTCAACAATGACGGCATCTATCGCGGCACCGATGTCAACAAGGCGAGCTCCGATCCGGCGACCACCGTGTTCGTCAAGGGCGCGCGCTACGACAAGATGATGGAGGCCTTCGGCGGCGTCGGCATCAACGCCACCTCGCCGGACGAATTGAAGCGCGCGGTCAACGAGGCGATGGATTCCGGCAAGCCGACCTTGATCAACGCGGTGCTCGATCCCGCCGCGGGCAGCGAGTCGGGCCGGATCGGTAATCTCAACCCGCAGAGCCAATTGAAGAAGAAATAGTCGTCGTCCCCGCGAACGCGGGGACCCAGCCCCCAGACAGACGCTGGATGCCGCGTTCGGCGGACATGACAGCTGAGTGAGACAGGAGAACGTCAATGGCGAAAAAAGCCAAGAAGGCGAAAGCCAAGAAGCCCGCCAAGAAGGCCGCGAAGAAGGCCACGCGCAAGGTGGTGAAGCTCGCTGCCAGGAAGCCGGCTGCCAAAAAAGCGGCGCCGAGGAAGGCAAACGGCAACGGCGCCTATCCGAAGCCCTCGACCAAGCCCTTCGGCCAGGACGGCAAGGCGCTACAGGGCGTCCGCATTCTCGACTTCACGCATGTGCAGTCCGGTCCGACCTGCACGCAGTTGCTTGCCTGGTTCGGTGCCGACGTCATCAAGGTCGAGCGCCCCGGCGTCGGCGATATCACCCGCGGCCAATTGGTCGACGTGAAGGGGGCGGATTCGCTCTACTTCACCATGCTGAACCACAACAAGCGCTCGATCACCATCGACTCCAAGCACCCGCAGGGCATGCGCGTGCTCAACGCACTCATCAAGACCTGCGATGTGCTGGTCGAGAACTTCGCGCCCGGCGCGCTCGATCGCATGGGCCTGACCTGGGACTACATCCACAAGCTCAACCCGCGCATGATCGTCGCCTCGGTCAAGGGCTTCGGCCCCGGTCCGTATGAAGACTGCAAGGTCTACGAGAACGTCGCGCAGTGCGCCGGCGGCTCGGCCTCGACCACCGGCTTCCGCGACGGTCCGCCGCTGGTTACCGGCGCGCAGATTGGCGACTCCGGTACCGGCCTGCATCTCGCGCTCGGTATCGTCACGGCGCTGTATCAGCGCAACCGCACCGGCCGCGGCCAGAAGGTGCTGTGCGCCATGCAGGACGGCGTGCTGAACCTGGCCCGCGTCAAGCTGCGCGATCAGCAGCGTCTCGCGCACGGCCCGCTCACCGAATACTCGCAGTACGGCGAAGGCATTCCGTTCGGCGATGCAGTGCCGCGCGCCGGCAACGACTCCGGTGGCGGTCAGCCCGGCCGCATTCTCAAGTGCAAGGGCTGGGAGACCGATCCGAACGCCTACATCTACTTCATCACCCAGGCGCCGGTGTGGGGCGAGATCTGCGACATCATCGGCGAGCCGACCTGGAAGACCGATCCGGAATACGCCACGCCGAAGGCGCGGCTGCCGAAGCTCAACCAGATCTTCGCGCGTATCGAGGAATGGACCACGACCATGACCAAGTTCGAAGTCATGAACGCGTGTAACGCGGTCGATATCCCGGTCGGCCCCATCCTGTCGATGAAGGAGATCGCCGAGGAGAAGTCGCTGCGCGACACCGGCACTGTCGTCGAAGTCGATCACCCAGTGCGCGGCAAATATCTGAGCGTCGGCAATCCGATCAAGATGTCGGATTCAATCTCGGAGGTGAAACGCTCACCGCTGCTCGGCGAACACACCGACGAAATTCTGTCCGACGTGCTCGGTTTCAAGGCGGCCGAAATCGCGGAGATCAAGAACTCCGGCGCTCTCAGCGCGCCGGAGAAGAAGGAAAAGGCGGCGTAGTGAGTTGTCATGGCCGGGCTTGACCCGGCCATCCCGCTTAGGGACGCAATGACTTTGCCCTCCTAAGCGAGATCACCGGGGCAAGCCCGGTGATGACAGGGTTAGTGGTTCGGGGAGGAACTTGAGAATGCGTATCGTGGTCCACGGCCAACAGGCCTTCGGCAAGGCGGTGCTGGAAGCGCTGCTCAAGCGCGGCGACGAAGTCATCGCCGTCTATGTCGCACCGGAGAAAGAGGGCGCCAAGGCCGATCCGCTCAAGGAAGCCGCGCTTGCCGCCGGGCTGCCGGTCCATCAGCCATCGTCCTACAAGGACCCGAAGGTGTGGGAAGAGTTCAGGGCGATGAAGCCTGACCTCCAGGTCATGGCCTTCGTTACGCTCTTTGTGCCGGAGGAATTCCTCAACATCCCGACCCACGGCTCGATTCAGTATCATCCCTCGCTGCTGCCGGCCTACCGCGGCGCTTCCGCCATCAACTGGCCAATCATCAAGGGCGAGAAGGAAACCGGTCTGTCGATTTTCTGGCCGGACAACGGTCTCGATACCGGCGACATCCTTATCCAGAAGAAGACGCCGATCTCCGACACCGACACGCTCGGCACCGTCTATTTCGATCGCCTGTTCCCGATGGGCGTCGACGCCATGCTCGAAGGCGTCGATCTGGTGAAGGCCGGCAAGGCGCCGAAGATCAAGCAGGACGAATCCAAGGCGACCTATGAAGGCCTGTGCCGTGCCGAGAACGCCAAGATCGACTGGGGCAAGCCGTGGGAGCAGATCGACCGCCTGATCCGCGGCTGCAATCCCGCGCCGGGTGCCTGGACCACGCTCAATGGCGCGACCATCAAGGTGTTCGACGCCAAGCCGCTGCCGGCGCGCGATCCGAAGGGCATCGGCGGCAAACTCGGCGAGATTGTCGCCATGGATGACAACAGCATCACCGTCGTCTGCGCCGACGGCCGCTTCAACATCACCCGCGTTCAGGCCGAGGGCGGCAAGAAAGTGAGTGCGGGAGAGTGGGCGAAGTCGGTCAATCTCGCGCTGAAAACAAGATTCAGTTGAAGACGTCGTCCCCGCGAAAGCGGGGACCCAGCACTTCAAAGGGCTGGATGCCCGCCTTCGCGGGCATGACACGGAAAGAATAGCCGGTTCACAAAGTCACCAACGGAAACGCACCATGCCTGCCTCGCAGCATCAGAACCCGAAATCGGATATCGAAATCTCCCAGGCCGCCACCAAGCGGCCGATCCTCGACGTCGCCAAGGAAAAGCTCGGCATCGCCGCGGAAAACCTCGAGCCCTATGGCCACTACAAGGCCAAGGTGTCGATGGATTACGTCAAGTCGCTGGCGAGCAAGCCGAACGGCAAGCTCATTCTGGTGACGGCGATCTCGCCGACGCCCGCGGGCGAGGGCAAGACGACCACGACGGTCGGTCTGACCGACGCGCTCAACTACATCGGCAAGAAGGCGATGCTCTGCCTGCGTGAGCCCTCGCTCGGGCCGTCATTCGGCGTCAAGGGCGGCGCCGCCGGCGGCGGTTACGCCCAGGTGATCCCGATGGAGGACATCAACCTCCACTTCACCGGCGATTTCCATGCCATCACCTCGGCGCACAACCTGCTCTCGGCGCTGATCGACAACCACATCTACTGGGGCAACGCCCTCGGTATCGACAGCCGCCGCGTCACCTGGCGCCGCGTCATGGACATGAACGACCGCGCCTTGCGCGAGATCGTCTGCTCGCTCGGTGGGGTCGCCAACGGCTATCCGCGCGAGGCCGGCTTCGACATCACGGTTGCCTCCGAAGTGATGGCGATCTTCTGTCTGGCCCGCGATCTCGAGGATCTGAAGGAGCGTCTCGGCAACATCATCGTGGGCTACACTCGCGATCGCAAGGCGATCCGCGCCCGCGAGCTCAACGCCCACGGCGCCATGGCGGCGCTGCTCAAGGACGCCATCGCGCCGAACCTGGTGCAGACGCTGGAAGGCACGCCGGCCTTCATCCACGGCGGCCCGTTTGCCAACATCGCGCATGGCTGCAACTCGGTGTCGGCGACGGCGACCGCGCTGAAGCTCGCCGATTATGTGGTGACCGAAGCAGGCTTCGGCGCCGACCTCGGTGCAGAGAAGTTCATCGACATCAAGTGCCGCAAGGCCGGCCTCAAGCCGGACTGCGTGGTCATCGTCGCCACCATCCGCGCGCTCAAGATGCACGGCGGCGTCAAGAAGGAAGACCTCAAGAAAGAGGACCTCAAGGCGCTCGAGGCCGGCATGTCCAACCTGCAGCGCCACATCGAGAACCTCAAGAAATTCGGCCTGCCGGCGGTGGTCTCGATCAACCGCTTCTCGGCCGATACCGAAGCCGAAATCAAGCTGGTCAAGGACAAGTGCAAGGCGCTCGGTGTCGACGCGCTGATGGCCGATCACTGGGCCATGGGCGGCGAGGGCGCGGCCGATGTCGCCAAGGCGGTGGTCAAGACCATCGACGCGGGCAAGGCCAACCTCAAGTTCCTCTATCCGGACGAGATGCCGCTGTTCGAGAAGATCCGCACCATCGCCAAGGAGATCTATCGCGCCGACGATGCGACCGCCGACAAGTCGGTCAAAGATCAGCTCAAGCAGTGGGAAGAGATGGGATTCGGCAAGCTGCCGGTCTGCATCGCCAAGACGCAGTACTCGTTCTCGACCAACCCGGATGCCAAGGGCGCCCCGACCGGCTTCTCGATCCCGGTTCGCGAGGTGCGCCTCTCGGCCGGCGCCGAGTTCGTGGTCGCGGTCTGCGGCGAGATCATGACCATGCCGGGCCTGCCGAAGACGCCGTCGGCCGACGTCATCGACGTCAAGGACGGCAAGATCGTCGGCTTGTTCTAGGACTGCCGCGCTATTTCATGACAACGGCCCCGGCATTGCCGGGGCCGTTTGCTTTGGCGCGAGCCTCGAAGGGCGACGGCCCCCATGCTACAAGCGGTTGCCCGCCCCATCCTTCGAGGCTCGTGCTCCGCACGAGCACCTCAGGATGACGGAGCCATGTCAGGAGGAAAATCCCCAATGCTCAAGTTCTACTATTCCGGCGCGCCGAACCCGATGAAGGTGGCGCTATTCCTCGAGGAGGCCGGGCTGCCCTACGAGGCGATCCCGGTCGACACCCGCAAGGGCGACCAGCACAAGCCGGAATATCTGGCGATCAATCCGAATGCCAAGGTGCCGGCGATCGTTGATGGCGACGTCACCGTGTTCGACTCCAATGCCATCCTGCTGTACCTCGGCGAAAAGACCGGCAAGTTCATGCCGCCGGCTGGCGACAAGCTGCGCGGCGAACTGTTGTCGTGGCTGATGTTCATTGCTTCGGGCGTCGGGCCCTATTCCGGCCAGTCGGTGCACTTCCGCAATTACGCGCCCGAGAAAATTGAATACGCCATCAACCGCTACATGTACGAGGCGCAGCGCCACTACGGCATCATCGACGCGCGGCTGGGCAAGCAGAAATACATGGTCGGCGACACCTATACGATCGTCGACATGGCGCTGTGGGGCTGGGCGCGGCTCATTCCGGTGGCGCTCGGCGAGAGCTACTGGGCCAAGTTCCCGAACCTCAAGCGCCTCGTGGACGAGATCAACGCCCGCCCGGCCTCGGCCCGCGCCATCGCTATCAAGGACAAGCACGCCTTCAAGACCGAATTCGACGACGAGGCCAAGAAGGCGATGTTCCGCCACATGCACGAGAAGGTGACGTAAGGCACCAGTGCCGCCGTTCCGGGACCGGCTGCGCGGCCGGATCCCGGAATGACCTGGTAAGGTTCGCGTGCTAAGTCTTGGGCGTCATCAGCAGGCTGACTCCCATGGACCTCACAAAGATACCGTCCGGACTGAACCCGCCGCACGACGTCTACGCCGTGATCGAGGTGCCGCTCGGCGGCGTGCCGGTGAAATACGAGTTCGACAAGGCCTCCAGCGCGCTGTTCGTCGACCGTTTCCTGCACACGGCGATGTTCTATCCCGGCAATTACGGCTTCATTCCCCATACGTTGTCGAACGACGGCGATCCCTGCGACGTCTTGGTGATCACCCAGGTGCCCGTGGTGCCGGGCGCGGTGATCCGCGTGCGGCCGGTCGGCGCGCTGCTGATGGAGGATGAGGCCGGCGGCGACGAGAAGATCCTCGCCGTGCCGGTCGACAAACTGCATCCGTTTTATCGCGGCATCACCAGCTATCGCGACCTGCCCGACGTGATGATCGAGCAGATCGCGCACTTCTTCCAGCACTACAAGGATCTGGAAAAGGGCAAGTGGGTGTCGATCGTGCGCTGGCTCGACGCCCGCGAGGCCGAGGGCCTGATCATGGACGGCATCAAGCGCGCCAAGGGCAGGAAAGCCGGCGCGAAAGCGAAGCCCGCGGCCGTCAAGACGTCAGCTGCGAAGACGCCCGCCGCCAAGCGCCCGAAGAAGAACTGATTGTCATGGCCGGGCTTGACCCGGCCGCCGCCGCGGCCGCTCCGTTCCTCAAAAAGTCAGGCGCCGCACCCGCACGGGGCAGCGGCGCCTGGCCTTCGGTGAAAATCCTCCCCCCGAAGGCAAAGACTATTGGAACAGCTTCATCGCGTTGATGAGGGTCTGGATCACGCCCCAGGCCAGCGGGATTCCGACAAATCCCCAGGCGAGCGCGACCTTGAGCTTCATCGAGCCGTCGTCGGTATTGGTCGTCATGATCTGTCCTCCCTTACGCGCCGGCCGGGCGGGCGGTAGCGCCGACGCGGGCCGCCGAACGTTCAGTTTCATCCTCACGCATGTGGTAGCGCGAGTGCACGGCCTTGATCATGAAGTTGCAGATGAAGCCGACAACCAGCAGTCCCGCCATGATGTACATGGTGGTGTTGTAGGCCTGTGCTTTCGGCACGCCCTGTTCGATCTGATATTGGCGGATGTAGTTCACCAGCACGGGGCCGAAGATGCCGGCCGCCGCCCAGGCCGTCAGCAGCCAGCCGTGGATGGCGCCGACATAACGGGTGCCGAACATGTCCTTCAGATAGGCCGGCACCGTGGCGAAGCCACCGCCATACATCGAAATGATCACGAGGAAGCAGCACACGAACAGCGTCACGCTGCCGATCGAGCCGGTGTAGGGGACCAGCGCATACAGGAAGAAGCCGATCACGAAGAAGCAGAAATAGGTGTTCTTGCGACCGATATAGTCCGACGTGGAGGCCCAGAAGAAACGGCCGCCCATGTTGAACAGGCTGAGCAGACCGACGAAGCCAGCGGCTGCGACCGGCGTGACGCGACCGGGGAACATCTCCTGGCTCATGGCGGAGGCTTGGCCGAGAACGCCGATGCCGGCGGTCACGTTCAGACACAGCACCCACCAGATCAGCCAGAATTGCGGTGTTTTCAGCGCGTCGTAGACGTAGACGTCGTTCTTGGTGACCAGCTTCTGCGCCGTGACCGGCGGTGTGTAGCCCTCGGGCCTCCAGTCCGGTGCCGGGACGCGAACGATCGCTGCGCCGACCATCATGAAGCAGAAGTAGATGATGCCCATGACGACGAAGGTCTCGGCAACGCCGATATGGGTCGGCGTCGAGAACAGGCCCATCAGCCACACCGACAGCGGCGAGGCGATGAAGGCGCCGCCGCCGAAGCCCATGATGGCCATGCCGGTCGCCATGCCGGGGCGGTCGGGAAACCACTTGATCAGCGTTGACACCGGCGAAATGTAGCCGATGCCGAGACCGCAACCGCCGAGCACGCCGTAGCCGAAATAGATCAGCCACAGGTTATGGATCGAAGCGCCGAAGGCCGCGATCATGAAACCGCCGCCCCACAGGCACGCGGCGGTGAACATGGCGCGGCGCGGCCCGCCTTCTTCCACCCAGCGCCCGAACAAGGCCGCCGAGGTACCGAGGAAGAACATCGCGAGCGTGAAGATCCATCCGAGGTCGGTGAGGCGCCAGTCTTCCGGGGCGGATTGCGTGATGCCGATCAACTTGGTCATTGGCAGATTGAACACGCTCAGCGCATAGGCCTGGCCGATGCACAAGTGAATGCAGAGCGCGGCCGGCGGCACCATCCAGCGGCTGAAGCCCGGCTTGGCGATCGTGTGCTCACGATCGAGAAGCGAGAGAAAACTCATCGCGGCGATCCTCCCCAGTTTGTTTTTCTTCGGGTAGCCGCGGAAAGAATTGTCGTCACCCCGCGCCCGTCCGTTGTCACAGTGCGAATGGCGGTATGCGGAATCAACAAATGTGTGCCTATAGCGCGATAGGCTTTGCTTATCCCCCGTGGCGTGTTCCACGCATTGTTCACCTGCATTCAGGGATGTCGGGGAGACTTAAAGTGCGCGCGCCCGGTCCATGCGACTTTCGGCGCATGCGTGGCTTTAATTATCTGTTTTCGTATGATTATCGGCGGACGTGTGGTTCGCCGGCTACGACGTTTGCGCCATCAACGATGAGGCGGCGCGGCGGGCTTCAGTTGCCAGCGCCGCCGACAAGGGCGTCGTCGGCTCCCGCAGCGGCATGACAAGCCCTATCGTGTGTACAACGTCGGGGTCAGTGATCGGAATGGCGACGAACTCGCGGGCTAGTTCGCTCGAACGCGCCAGCTGTTCGGGGACGATCGTCATCCAATCGCCGGTGCGGACGTGCGCGAGCAGGATGGTCATCGAGTCCGACTCGAGGGTGATCCTCGGCACGCCGCCTGCGCCGCGCAACAACGATTCGACGATCTGCCGGTTCTGCGTGTCAGGCGTCAGTAGGCACAGCGACAGTTCCGCCACTTCCGCCCAGCCTATCTGCCGGCGCTCGGCGTAAGGCGAATCCTTTGTCGTGAGGAGCTGATATCTCTCGCGATAAAGCGGGATCGTACTCACTCGGCTCATCGGCTCGACGTCGATGTAAGCGAGTGCCGCGTCGATCTCGAGATTGTCGAGCAGGGCGAGAATCTCGCTCGATGGCCGCGAGGTGATGGTGAACTGAACCGCGGGATAGCGCAAAAACAGCGGCCGTGTCACGGCCGCGACCATCGGCAGCGCGGCCGGAATGACGGCGATACGCAGCCGGCCGTCGAGCCCGTGTTTCAACGCCTTGATGTCCTGCCGCAGGGCGCGGGCGTCGCTGACGATGCGGCGCGCCCATTCCAGCGTGCGCTCGCCTTCGGGCGTCAGCCCGATAAAGCGGGAACCGCGCTGCACCAGCATGACGCCGAGCGCTTCCTCGAGCTGTTTGAGACCAAGAGAAAGCGATGGCTGCGATACGGAGCAGGCGTCAGCGGCGCGACCGAAATGTTTCTCTTGTGCCAATGCGAGCAGGTATTCGAGCTTGTCAATCATCCCGTACTTTCGACGTAAAAGGAACTCGCAAGGCGCGCACCATCCGCATTTCGGCCGATAGGATTTGACAATCGTTATAGTGAAAGATCAAGCCGACAACGGCTGTCGTGCTTTGTGGTCGCTCAAGTCACAACGACTCCAATATGTGCGCGGCCTGTCGCCCAATGCCGGCTTGCTCACGCCAGCGACGGCGCGATGCGCTTGGCCTCGGTGACGAGCGCTGCTGTTGTCGGCGTCATCGGCTCGCGCCGCGGAACCACAAGGCCGATGGTCTGCACGGCGTCGGGTTCCAGGATCGGGATGGCGCGGATCGTCGGGGTAAGCCCGAGCGTCTGCGCGATCTTCTCCGGCATCACGCTGGCCCACCGTCCCGTGCGCACATGGCTATACAGCAGGATCATCGAATTTGATTCCAGCGTCGGCCGCGATTCCGCGCCGGCGCTCTTGAGCAGGCGATCGATGATGCGGCGGTTCTGCATGTCGGGCGTCAGCAGGCATAGCGGCACCTGCGCCAGCTCCGCCCAGGTGACGCTGTCGCGATCGCCGAGCGGCGCGTCCGCGGAGGTCAGCAGCCGATAGTGCTCCTGATAGAGCGGCACGATGTTGACCCGGCCGATCGGCTCGTTCTCGATGTAGGTGATGCCGGCATCGATCTCGAGATTTTCCAGCAGGTCGAGGATTTCAATCGAGGTTCGGGACAGCACCGTGAACTGCACATTGGGGTGGCGCTCGCGATAGGGCGTTGTGAGCGCGGCCACCATGGGCAGCGCCGTCGGAATCGCCGCGATGCGCAGCCGCCCGGTCAGGCCGTGACGCAGCGCCTTGATATCCTCGCGCATGGCGCGGCTGTCGCCGACGATGCGGCGGGCCCAGTCCAGCACGCGCTCGCCCTCCGGCGTGAAGCCCTGGAATCGCGAGCCGCGTTTGACCAGCAGGACGCCCATTTGCTCCTCGAGTTGCTTCACACCGGCCGACAGGGTCGGCTGGGTCACGCCGCAGGCCTCTGCGGCCCGGCCGAAGTGCTTTTCCCGCGCCAGGGCCAGCAGGAACTCGAGTTTGTCGATCAAATAAATAATCCTTCTGAATCAGAAGCTTAACTTAGCACAGGTGGTCGGCGCATGCATCAATCTTGCGTGGCAACCGCCGCTCCGGCGATAGCTTTTGGCTATTAACCCATGCCGAGGACAGGCTTGTCCACTCTCTGGAACGGCTTCAAAAAAGGCGTTCTGGGAGAAGACGATGAACATCCATAATCCGCCGAAAACCGGCGGCAATAGCCCGGGTCAGGGTTCGGGTAATGGCGGCCGGCGCAAGGCGCGGCGCACCCCCAAGGGCCGCCAGATCGACCCGCAGGCCTTGAACGAAGTCCAGGCGCTGCTCATCGACCGGCCCCGCCGACGCGATCTGCTCATCGAGCATCTGCACCTCATCCAGGATCACTACGGCCACATCTCCGCGCCGCATCTCGCCGCGCTCGCGCAGGAAATGCGCATGGCGCAGGCCGAGGTCTACGAGGTCGCGACCTTCTATTCGCATTTCGACGTCGTGAAGGAAGGCGAAGCGCCGCCGGCGCCGGTCACCGTGCGCGTCTGCGATTCATTGTCGTGCTGCATGGCCGGCGCGAATGCGCTGCTCTCCGAACTGCCGGGCAAGCTTGGCAAGGATGTGCGCGTCGTGCGCGCGCCCTGCATGGGCGCCTGCGATCATGCGCCCGCCGTCGCCGTTGGTCACATGCAGACTTTCAACGCCACCGCCGACACGGTCGCGGCGGCGGTGAAGGCGCATCCGCATCCTCATGCCTGGAAACCGCAGACGGATTTCGCCGGCTACCAGAAGGCCGGTGGCTACTCGCTGCTGAAGGACCTGCTCGCCGGCAAGCGCACGCGTGACGACTTGATCAAGCTCGTCAGCGATGCCGGGCTGCGCGGCCTTGGCGGCGCCGGCTTCCCGACCGGCCGCAAGTGGTCGCTGGTGCGCGCCGAACCCGCGCCGCGCCTGTTCGCGGTGAACTGCGATGAAGGCGAACCGGGCACCTTCAAGGATCGCTATTATCTCGAGCGCGACCCGCACCGTTTCATCGAAGGCATGCTGATCGCCGCTTTTGTCGTCGAAGCCGCCGACACGTATCTCTATGTGCGCGACGAATATCCCGAGATCCGGCTGATGCTGATCGAGGAGCTCGACAAGGTCGCCGCCGCTGGACTGTCGCCACATACGAAAGTCCATGTGCGCCGCGGCGCCGGCGCATACATCTGCGGCGAAGAGTCGGCGATGATCGAGTCGATCGAGGGCAAGCGCGGCCTGCCGCGCCATCGGCCGCCTTATGTCGCGCAGAAGGGCTTGTTCGGTCGTCCGACGCTCGAGCAGAACGTCGAGACCATGTACTGGATCCGCGACATCATCGAGAAAGGCCCGCAGTGGTTCGCCTCGCAGGGCAAGCCGGAGCGCACTGGCTTCCGCAGCTTTTCGGTGTCGGGACGCGTGAAGAATCCCGGCGTGAAGGTGGCGCCGGCCGGCACAACGATTCGCGAGTTGATCGAGAACTATTGCGGCGGCATGCAGGACGGCCACACGCTCAAGGGCTTCCTGCCCGGCGGCGCTTCGGGCGGCATCTTCCCGGCGTCCTTCGCCGAGCATCCGCTCGATTTCGGCACTTTCGAGAAACACGGCGGCTTTGTCGGCTCGCATGCGGTGGTCATCCTGTCCGACCAGGACGACATGAAAGCGGTCGCGCTCAACCTCATGAAATTCTTCGAGGATGAAAGCTGCGGCCAGTGCACGCCGTGCCGCGTCGGCACCGAGAAGGCCGTCAAGCTCATGGAACACGGCCCCTGGAACGTCGGTCTGCTCACCGAATTGTCGACATTGATGCGGGATGCCTCGATCTGTGGTCTCGGCCAGGCCGCGCCCAATCCGCTGCTGTCGGTGCTCACCTATTTCCCAGAAGACCTCGAAAAGCCGCTTCAGGACCTTGCGCCATGACTGAGAAGCCGAAGCCCCTCGGTTACGGACACGACAACAAAGGCGCTGCCGTCGGCGATGCCATGCACAAGGGCAAGCCGACGGTGAATCATGGCGGTCCGATGGACAAGCCGGATGGTGCCGGTGGCGCGCCAACGGCGAAGACCTTCTTCATCGACGGCCACGAGATCGACATCCGCGAGGGTGAGTCGATCTTCAACGCCGCGCGTCGTCTTGACATCATTCTTCCGAACCTCTGCTACCTGCCGCAGCCGGGCTATCGCGCCGACGGCAATTGCCGCGTCTGCATGGTCGAGATCGAGGGTGAGCGCGTGCTCGCCGCGTCCTGCATCCGCACGCCGTCGCCCGGCATGAAGGTGAAGACCGATACCCATCGCGCCGAGACCGCGCGCAAGATGGTCGCCGAGCTTCTGGTTACCGACCAGCCGGCGATGGAGGTCGCGCACGATCGCGACAGCGATTTCTGGAAAATTGCAAAGCAGCAGCAGGCACAGGCCGGTCGCTTCCCCAAGCGTGAGGCGATCATCGTGCCAGCGCCCGACCGCTCGCATCCGGCGATGGCGGTCAATCTCGACGCCTGCATCCAGTGCAATCTCTGCGTCCGCGCCTGCCGCGAAGTGCAGGTGAATGACGTCATCGGCATGGCCGGTCGCGGCCACGCCGAAAAGATCGTGTTCGATTTCAACGATCCGATGGGCGCCTCGACCTGCGTCGCCTGCGGCGAATGCGTGCAGGCCTGCCCGACCGGCGCGCTGATGCCGTCGACCATGGTGGATGAGAACAATATCTATCTTGGCGCCCCCGACCGCACGGTGGACTCGGTCTGTCCGTATTGCGGCGTCGGTTGCCAGCTCACCTACGAGATCAAGAACGACAAGATCGTATCGGTAACCGGGCGCAATGGTCCGGCCAACGAGAACCGGCTCTGCGTCAAGGGTCGCTTCGGCTTCGACTACGTCAACAACCCGCAGCGCCTGACCAAGCCGCTGATCCGCAAGGAAGGCGTACCCAAGGTCCCGCACGAATTCATCGACCCGTCCAATCCGTGGACCCATTTCCGCGAGGCGACCTGGGAAGAGGCGCTTGATCGCGCCGCGGGCGGCCTCAAGACCATCCGCGACCGCGACGGCTCGAATGCGCTGGCCGGTTTTGGGTCGGCCAAGGGCTCAAACGAAGAGGCCTATCTGTTCCAGAAGCTGGTGCGGCAAGGGTTCGGCACGAACAATGTCGATCACTGCACGCGGCTCTGCCACGCCTCGTCGGTGTCTGCGCTGCTCGAAGGCGTCGGCTCGGCCGCGGTGTCCGCGACCTTCAACGAAGTGAAGAACTCGGAAGTCATCATTGTCATCGGCGCCAACCCGACCGAGAACCATCCGGTGGCGGCGACCTATTTCAAGCAGGCGGCCAAGCGCGGCTCCAAGCTGGTCATCATGGACCCGCGCGGCACGGCGATGAAGCGCCATGCCTGGAAAATGATGCAGTTCAAGAATGGGACCGACGTGGCGATGCTCAACGCCATGCTCAATGTCATCGTCACCGAGAAGCTCTATGACGAGCAGTACATCCAGACCTACGTCGAAGGTTTCGACGCCTGGAAGGAGAACGTCAAGGACTTCACGCCCGAGGAAATGGCGCCGATCTGCGGTATCGACGCCGACACCTTGCGCGAGGTCGCGCGCGCCTATGCCCGCGCCGAAAGCGCGATCATCTTCTGGGGCATGGGCGTTTCCCAGCACACCCACGGCACCGACAACGCCCGCTGCCTGATCGCGCTGGCGCTCATCACCGGCCAGATCGGCCGTCCGGGCACGGGCCTGCATCCGCTGCGCGGCCAGAACAACGTGCAGGGCGCCTCCGACGCCGGCCTCATTCCGATGTTCTTCCCGGACTACAAGTCGGTCGAAAACCCGGAAATCCGCGGCCAGTACGAGCGCGTCTGGGGCGTCAAGCTGCCGCCCAAGCGCGGCAAGACCGTCGTCGAGATCATGGACGCGATCCACGCGAACGAAATCAAGGCCATGTATATCGAGGGTGAAAACCCGGCGATGTCCGACCCCGATCTCAATCACGCCCGGCAGGCGCTGGCGCATCTCGAGCATCTGGTGGTGCAGGACCTGTTCCTCACCGAGACGGCCGTCTACGCCGACGTCGTGCTGCCGGCGTCCGGCTGGCCGGAGAAGGATGGCACCGTCACCAACACCAACCGTCAGGTGCAGATGGGCCGCGCCGCCGTGCCGCTGCCGGGCGATGCGCGCCAGGATCTTTGGATCATCCAGGACATCGCCAACCGCCTCGGCTGCGGCTGGAACTACAAGCATGTCGGCGAGGTGTTCACCGAGATGGCGTCGCTGATGCCGGCGCTCGCCAACATTACCTGGGAGCGCGTCGAGCGCGAACACGCCGTGACCTATCCGGTCGACGGGCCGGACGTGCCGGGCCGCGATGTCGTGTTCGACAACGGCTTCCCGCGTCCGGGCGGTTTTGCCAAGCTGGTGGCGACCAAGCTGCAGCCGCCGGACGAGGTGCCGGATCACGAGTATCCGTTCATCCTCTCCACCGGCCGCCAGCTCGAGCATTGGCACACCGGCTCAATGACCCGCCGCACCAAAGTGCTCGATGCGCTTGAGCCGACCGCGATCGCACAACTGTCGCGCGGCACCATCGAGAAGCTCGGCATCGAGCCCGGCGACATGGTGCGCGTGTCGACTCGGCGCGGCGAGGTCGAATTGCAGGCGCGGCAGGACGATGCGGTGCCGGACGGCGTCGTGTTCATTCCGTTCGCCTACGTCGAGGCGGCGGCGAACCTGCTCACCAACCCGAAGCTCGATCCGTTCGGCAAGATTCCGGAATTCAAGTTCTGCGCTGCCAAGGTCGAGGCTGTGCGGCCGAGGATGGAAGCGGCGGAGTAGGGCGCCTCATTGCCGGCAATCCGAAAAATAAAAATGCCCCGCTTGGCGGGGCATTTTTTATGTCCGGCGCTGGCTTGCGTAAACGCTGCGGTTCAGCCCATGCGGCGCGAGCGCGACAGAATGCTTTGATAGCTCGGGGCGGGCGCGGCCGGCTTCTGCTCCGCCTCGTCATCGCCCTTGGGCGCGAAGAAGGCGGCGACCTGCTCGTCGAACTTCCGGTTCTGCTCTTTCTTCGCCGCGCTGAACTCTTCGAGCGCCGCGTCGATGTTGCCTTTTTTGATCTTGATCCGGATCACATGCGGTCTCCCACTTCTCGTCCACACGCGGATACTGCAACGCGGGCGTTAATATTGTCGGGAGGCGGTAGCGACGATTTTACCGATCGGCGTTAACCGTACGGGGTCGGGCTCAGTGCACCGTGACGCCGGGGGTCTCGACCAGCCGCAGCCGCATCGTGTCGATCAGCGCGCGGCGCCGGTCCTCGGCCTCCTGCAGCGCCGCCTCGGTTTGCTCACGCGTCGTCTTGTTGGAGCCGGCCAGCACGAAGCCGCCGAGCAGGGCGGCCAGCCCACCGGTAAATCCGGTCGCCGAGAAGGTCAGGATGCCGAGGAGCGCCAGCACGAACCACAGTGAGCCACCGGCAATGGCAATCCGGGCGGCCCAGGCCAGCTTGTCGCAGCGCTCGAGGGCCTGACGAAGCTCCTCGATCCGCTCCTCCAGCCGGGCGATTTCGGAATGGGCGAGCTCGTCGTTCATCGGCGCGCTCTTCATGACCGAAGGGCAGGTTTCAGGCCTTATCGCGGAAGTAGGGCTCGACCGTCCCGGTGAGCTTGATGGTCAGAGGCTGGCCGTAGCGGTCGAGCGCCTTGCCGGCGGCGACGCGGATCCAGCCTTCGCTGACGCAATACTCCTCGACATTGGTCTTCTCGACGCCCTTGAAACGGATGCCGATGTCGCGCGACAGAATGTCGGCGTTGAAATAGGGGCTGCGCGGATCGGTCGACAGGCGGTCAGGCAGCGCGTCCGCCGCGGGCTTGGAGGTGTTGTTATCGGTCTCTGACATGCGCGCCTTCTCTCACAGGATGAAGGGCCCATGCAAGCGCTGGCGGCCCGCACGGGGCGCCGCGATGCTGCCGTTTTTGACCTTTGACATGCTATGGTTCGGCCCGGCGTGAAGGGCTGAAACCGCCCGAGAACGGAACGATGGCAATGCGCGCATTCATGGCGTTCGCGGCGGCTCTGGTGCTGGCGGTGGCCGCGGCTCCGGCAGTCGCCAAGCCGGCTTATGTGCCCTCGACCGTCAATCTGCGGTCAGGGCCCGGCACCGACAAGGACATCCTCGGCAAGATTCCGAGCGGCAGCCTCATCGATGTCGGCGAATGCACCGGCGGCTGGTGCGCCGTGACCTGGCAGGAGAAGAGCGGCTACGCCATTCAGACCGCGATCGACTTTTCCGGCCGCGTGCCGCCGCGGCGTGTCTCGCGGCCGCGCTATTATGTCGAAGAGCCGCCGATCTATTACGAGGTGCCGCCGCCGCCCGTGTATTACGGGCCGTATTATCGGCGACACTATTTCGGCCCCTATTGGGGACCGCGATATCGCTGGTAAGCGCCGCGGCAACAACCTGAGGCGCTGGAAGTTGGCCCTACTTCTTCTTGCCCGGCGACGTCTCGGTGCCGCGCATGTTCGACCACGGATCGACCTGCACCGGCTGGGCGTCCGACTTTCGGGTTCGCTCCAGCGCATTGCGGTATTGTGCATCGACGGACTCGGCCGTCTTCACGTCGTATTTTTCGTCATTGGACATGGCGTGGAAAGGCTTGCGGCCCTGCGCCTCGGCCGGCTGAGTCCAGAAACCGGCCGTCAAACCGGCCACCATCAAACCTGCGATTACTAATCTCACCACGGCGTTTCTCCCCGAAAGCCTCGTCTCCAAGCGGAGTGGAGCGTCGTCTGAACGGAATTTGAGGCAAAATTACCACGCCGGGCGAGCCACCTCAATGTGATCGGCCATCACGTCAGGCTGCGCATCAGCGCCAGCCCGGCGAATACCGCAACCAGCGAAACCGCCACCGAGGCGAGAACATAAGTCGCCGCCAGCCCGATTTCTCCGCGTTCGTAGAGCACGGCTACGTCGAGCGAAAACGCCGAAAACGTCGTGAAACCGCCGAGAACGCCGGTCGTCATGAACAACCGCCAGTGCTGGCTGACGTCGCCCTTGAAGGCGAAATAGCCGGTCAGCAGCCCCATCACCAGGCAGCCGACGATATTGACCGTCAGGGTTCCGTACGGGAACGACGTCCCGAACAGCCGGGCCGCCCCGACATTGACGCCGTGGCGCAACGCCGCACCGATGCCGCCGCCGATGAAGACCATCAGATAGGCCATGTTTTGCTTTTACCTTCCGCATCCACTGCCTTGTGGCCAGAAAAGGCCCTCTCGCCGGCGCGGTCAATCGGCTTGGCCACGGTATTCCGTTGACAATTTCGAGCATTATAAATACTGGAGTGAACGTTCATTCTCATTATGTTGCGATGCACAATAGTGCCTCGACACAAAGGCCTTGGGATCATGCATGCGCCATCCGAACCGGCAGCGGCAGTCCGACCGCCGCGCCGAAATTCTCGATGCGGCCGAGCGATGCTTCGCCCGATCGGGATTCCATCGGGCGTCGATGCAGGACATCTGCGCAGAAGCCTCGATGAGTCCCGGCAACCTCTACCGCTACTTTCCATCGAAAGAGGCGCTGATCGCCGGCATCTGCGAACGCAACCGGGCTGACGCCGTCGATAGCTTCAACCAGGTGAACGACGCGCCCGACTTCTTCGAGGCGCTGGCCGGGCTGGCGCAATATCACCTCGTTGACCGCACCGACGACGAAGTGTCGATCTGCGCCGAGATCATGGCCGAGAGCCGGCGTCATCCCGATATCGCCAAGCTCTATCAGACCATCGAGAATGAAGTTCGCGATCGTCTCGCGGCGATGCTGACGCGCGCCGCCGAGCGCGGCGAAATCCGCAAGGACGTCGATATCGACGCGGTGGCCGGTCTCTTGCTCGCGATTGGCGATGGCATGTCGTGGCGGCGCTCGGTCGATGCGAAATTCAGCGCCGAGGCCTCTCTGCCTCTTGTTCTCAGGATGGTGCACGGGCTGCTGGCGCCGGCCAAGGCCGCGGGCGGCAACGAAACCAAGGATGGAATGAAGCCATGATGAAAGCCAGTCGCATCACCGCCGTCGGCATCGTCGCCGCCGCGGTGCTCTGGATCGCATCGGGCCATCTGATGCCGCGCGAAGGCGCACAAGGCGAAGCGGCCGTGCGCCCCGAAGCCAAAGAGCAGTCGCTGTTCCGTGTCTCGGTTGCACCGGTCAGGACCGAGCAGCACGCGCCGAAGCTGACTTTGTCGGGCCGCACCGAGGCCGATCGCAAGGTCGCCATCACCGCGCGCACCGGCGGCACATTGGTGGAACTGCGCGTCAAGCGCGGCCAGCACGTCGAGAAGGACGAGATCGTCGCCGTGCTGTCGGATGACGCGCGCAAGGCTCAGGTGGCGCAGGCCGAAGCTCTGGTCGAGCAGCGCAAGGCCGAGCTCGATGCCAAGCGGACGCTGATCCAGAGCGGCGCGCTGCCGAAGCTCGACATGGTCAATCTGGAATCGCAGTACAAGGCGGCGGAAGCCTCGCTCAGCGCCGCGCGCGCCGAGCTCGAGCGCAGTATCGTGCGCGCGCCGTGGGCCGGCGTTATCACCGATGTGCCGGCGGAAGTCGGAGGTGCGGCCTTCTCCATGGCCGGCAAGGAGGTCGCGACCTTGGTCGCGCTCGATCCGATGCTGGCGGTGGTCGAAGTCTCCGAGCGCAAGCTCGCCGGCGTCAAGGTCGGCGAACCGGCTCAAGTCAAGTTGATCACCGGCCAGACCGTTGCCGGCCGGGTGCGCTATGTCGCCAAGACCGCCAGCGCCACCACGCGCACCTATCGCGTCGAGGTGGAGATGGAGAATGCGAAGGGCGCCATCCCCGACGGCATCACCGCGGAAGTGGCTGTGTCGCTTCAGCCGGAACCGGCGGCGCAGGTACCGCGCTCGGCGCTGACCATCGCCTCGTCCGGCGATATCGGCGTGCGCGTGGTCGATGCCGAGCAGAAGGTGCAGTTCGTGCCGGTGAAGATCGTCGAGGATCTGCAGGACACGATGTGGCTATCGGGTGTCCCCGATGGCGCGCGCGTGATCGTGCGCGGCCAGGATTTCGTGCGCGAAGGCCAGAAGGTCGACACGATCGTGGCGTCGGCGGAAACGGCGGCGAAGTAGATGCACCTTCGAGATTAGTGCGGAGGGCGCTCCAATCTCCGTTCGTTCCCGCGCAAGCGGGAACCCAGAATGACGGACGAGGGCGCCGGTTATGTTCTCTGGGCTCCTGCTTTCGCGGGGGCGAACGGTGGTTAGCAAGGCGACTGAATGTCTACCTTTATCAACTACGCCATCTCGCATGCGCGCCTGACGCTGGCGACGCTCGCCTTTCTTTTGGTGGCGGGTCTCATTGCCTATCAGACCATCCCGAAAGAGGCCGAGCCCGACGTCAAGGTGCCGATCATCTATGTGCAGCTGACGCAGCGCGGCATCAGCCCGGAAGACGCCGAGCGTCTGCTGATCCGCCCGGTCGAGACGCAGCTCAAGTCGGTGACAAACGTCAAGGAAATGCGCGCCACCGGCTATGAGGGTGGCGGCTATGTACTGCTCGAATTCGAAGCCGGCTTCAATTCCGACGCCGCGCTCGCCGACGTGCGCGCGAAGGTCGATCAGGCCAAGCGCGATCTGCCGCGCGACGCCGACGAGCCGTCGGTGCAGGAAGTCAACCTGTCGCTCTATCCGGTGCTGGTAGTGACCCTGGCCGGCAGCGTCCCGGAGCGCACCCTGCTGCGCATCGCGCGCGAGGCCAAGAACCAGATCGAGCAGCAGCCCGGCGTGCTCAAGGCCGAACTGCGCGGTGCGCGTGACGAGGCTGTCGAGGTCGTCGCCGAACCGATGCTGATGAAGAGCTATGGCATCTCGATCGACCAGCTCATCCAGGTGACGCAACAGTCCAATAGCTTGATCGCCGCCGGCGCCCTGGAAAGTGCGACCGGCCGCTTCGCCGTCAAGGTGCCGGGCCTGATCGAGCGTCCGCAGGACATGCTCAACATTCCGATCGCCTCGACCGCCGGCGCATCGGTGTCGCTCGGCGACATCGCCACCGTGCGTCCGACCTTCAAGGACGCGACGTCGGTAACGCGCGTCAACGGCCGGCCGGCCATGGCCATCGAGGTCTCCAAGCGTACCGGTGCCAACCTGATCGAGACCGTCGACGCGGTGAAGAAGCAAGTCGCGATGATGCAGAAGGTCTGGCCCGAAGGCGTCGAGGTCGGCTTCACGCAGGACAAGTCCAAGATCATCCGCCAGATGCTGGCCGACCTGCAGAACTCGGTCGCCACCGGCGTGCTGCTTGTCGCCGTGATCATCCTGTTCGCGCTCGGCTTTCGCGCCTCGCTGTTCATCGGGATTGCGATTCCGGCCTCGTTCCTGGCTGGCGTGCTCGGCCTTCAGCTCGCCGGGCTGACGGTCAATATCGTCGTTCTCTTCTCGCTCATCCTCGCCGTCGGCATGCTGGTCGACGACGCCATCATCGTCTCCGAATACGCCGAGCGGCGCATGTCGGAAGGCATGCCGCCGAAGAAGGCTTATGGCCAGGCGGCGGTGCGCATGTCCGGCCCGGTGATCGCGGCGACCGCGACGCGTGTCGCGGCCTTCTCGCCGCTGCTGTTCTGGCCCGGCATCGTCGGCGAATTCATGAAGTACATGCCGATCACCCTGATCGCGACCTTGTCGGCGTCGCTCGCCGTGGCGCTGTTCTTCACGCCAACGCTCGGCGCGTTGCTCGGCCGCGCCGCGCCGGTTCCTCATGACGACCGCGCCTCTGACAAGGGCCTCTATATGCGCACGGTGCGCTTCGCGCTGCACCGGCCTGTCCTCATTCTCGGTCTCGCCGTCGGCTTGCTGGTTGTGGTGATCGGCGCCTATGGCAAGCTCGGCAATGGCGTCGAATTCTTCCCGAGCGTCGAGCCCGATTACGGCCAGGTCATCGTGCATGCGCGCGGCAACCTGTCTCTCGAGGAAAAAGACAAGACGCTGGCGCAGGTCGAGAAGACCGTGCTCGCGACCGACGGCCTCGAGACCGTTTATACGCGTGTCGGCGAACAACCGCGCGGTTCCAGCGAAATCACCGAGGATACGATCGGCGTCATCCAGTTCGAGTTCGCCGACTGGCAGAAGCGCCTGCCGGCGCACGCCATCATGGATCAGATCCGCGAGCGTACGCAGTCCATCCCCGGCGTGCTGATCGAGGTGACGGCGCCGCGCGCCGGTCCTGCGACCGGCAAGCCGATCCAGGTGCAACTTGCCGCGCTCGACCCGGCCAAGCTGCCGGCCGCCGCTAAGACGGTCGCCGAGGCGCTGTCGAAGATGCCGGAAGTCCGCGATCTGGACGACGGCCTGCCGCTGCCGGGCATCGACTGGAAGATCAATGTCAACAAGACGGAGGCGGCCAAATACGGCGCCGGACTGGCTGCCGTCGGTAATGCCGTGCAGCTCGTTACCAACGGCGTCAAGGTCACCGAATATCGCCCGTCCGACAACGACAAGGCGGTCGACATCATCGTCCGTTTCCCGGAAGACCGCCGCAGCCTCGACGAGATCGACGAGCTGCGCGTGCAGACTCAGGCCGGCTACGTGCCGATCGGCAATTTCGTCGAGCGTGTGCCGGCGCAGCGGGTCGGCTACATCAACCGCGTCAACGGCAATCGCGTCATGACCGTGTCGTCGAACATCGCCGACGGCGTGCAGAACGCGGTGGTGCAGAAGAAGATCATCGACACCCTCGGCGGCATGAATTTGGGCGACGGCGTCACCTTCAAGCTGAAGGGCGAGGACGAGGAGCGCGACAAGGCCGGCGCCTTCCTCGGTAAGGCCTTCGGCACCGCGCTGTTCCTGATCTTCGCGATCCTGCTGGCGCAGTTCAACCGCTTCATCTCGGTCGGGCTGGTGCTGTCGGCGGTGGTCCTGTCGACCATCGGGGTGCTGCTCGGCCTTATGATCATGGGTCAGCCATTCGGCGTGGTTATGACCGGCATCGGCGTGATCGCCAACGCCGGTGTGATCGTCAACAACAACATCGTTCTGATCGATACCTATGATCGACTTCGCCGCGAAGGGCAGAGCGCCTACGAGGCCATTCTCGAGACCTGCCGCGAGCGCGCGCGGCCCGTTGTGTTGACGGCGGTAACGGCGATACTGGGCGTGTTGCCGATCGCGTTCGGCGTCAATCTCGAATTCGTGCATCGCGAAATCACGATCGGTGCGCCGGCAACGCAGTGGTGGATCAGCCTGTCGACCGCGATCGTGTTCGGTCTCGGCTTCGCGACCGTGTTGACGTTGATCGTGACGCCGGCGGCGCTGATGGCCATCGCCAATCTCGCCGAGAAGCGCGACCGCTGGCGCGAGCGCCGCGCGGCGCGGCGGCTGGCCAAGCAGGGCATGCCGGCGGAGTAATAATGAGCGGCGGCGCGGCTTTACGCGCCGTCGCCTAATTTTTGGCTGGCGTTATACGATCCGGCCTCGCGCTGCCTATCTGATCGGCAGCCACAATCCGCCTGTTAAGCCGATGGAATTTTTATCGAATTGGCCAGCCTGACCAATTGCCGGGCAGTTATTTTCGATTGTGTACGATCTGGCACGCCGCTTGCTGAGATGAGACCAAGGCGTCGTTTTCCCGAAGGAGGGAAAGCCATTGGTCACCCGCATTGCCGCCGAGCCCGCACCGATCGACATCGATCTTGAGCGCAGCGCGCTCATCATCATCGACATGCAGCGCGACTTTCTGGAGCCGGGCGGCTTCGGCGAGACGCTCGGCAATGACGTGTCCCTGCTCAACGCGGCCGTGGCGCCGTGCAAGGCAGTGCTGGAGGCCGCGCGCAGCGCCGGCATGCTGGTCATTCACACGCGCGAAGGCCACGCGCCGGACATGCACGACGCGCCGCCGGCCAAAATCGAGCGCGGCTCGCCGTCCAAACGTATTGGCGATCCGGGCCCGATGGGCCGCATTCTCATTCAGGGCGAAGCCGGCCACGACATCATCGACGCGCTTTATCCCATTGCGGGCGAGCCCGTGGTCGACAAGCCGGGCAAGGGCGCGTTCTACGCCACCAATCTCGGCCTGATCCTTGCCAATCGCGGCATCGAAAACCTGCTGGTCGCCGGCGTCACCACGGAAGTCTGCGTCAACACCACGGTGCGCGAGGCCAATGACCGCGGCTACCGCTGCATCGTGCTGTCGGACTGCTGCGCTTCCTACTTTCCTGAATTTCACGAGGCCGGCCTCGCCATGATCAAGGCGCAGGGCGGCATTTTCGGCTGGGTCACGGATTCGCGGCGATTGCTGCAGGCGATGGCGGCTTAAGGGGACAACGGGGAGTAACGGACATGGCCACGACCAAGACGACGGCGGCGCCGGCATTATGGACGCCTGGCGACTGGAATGCCTTCTTCGGCTTCGGCACCAATATTCTGGTCAACATGCTGGTACTCACCGGCCTGTTGCGCTTCGTTCTGAAAATGCCCGACGCCATCGTGTTCGGCCGCATCCTGCCGGCGATGGGCCTGATGATGTGCCTGTCGACTTTCTATTATGCGTATCTCGCCTACAGCCTGGCGAAGAAGACCGGCCGCTCCGACGTCTGCGCACTGCCCTCGGGCATCAGCGTGCCGCATATGTTCATTGTCACCTTCGTGATCATGCTGCCAATCACCATCTCCACCGGCGATCCCATCAAGGGCTGGGAGGCGGGTCTCGTCTGGGTGTTCTTCCAGAGCTTCATCCTGATGATCGGCGGCTTCATCGCCCCGATCATCCGCAAGATCACGCCGCGCGCGGCGCTGCTCGGCACGCTCGCCGGCGTCTCCATCGCCTTCATCTCGATGCGGCCTGCGCTGGAGATGTTCATGACGCCGGTGATCGGGCTGACCTGCTTCGCCATCATCTTGGTGAGTTGGTTCGGCGGCTATAAGTATCCCAAGGGCATTCCGGCCGGCCTCATTGCCATCGGCGTCGGCATGGTGATCGCCTGGGGCTCGACCTTGTTCGGACTCAATATTGGCGGTGTCAGCGTCGCCGGCGTCGGCGCGGCCTTCGCGAATTTCGGCTTCTCGGTGCCGCTGCCGGCCTTTGGCCACGTCTTCTCCGGCTTCGACTATCTTGCCATCATCCTCGTCACCGCCATCCCTTACGGCATCTACGATCTGGTCGAGGCGATGGACAATGTCGAAAGCGCGGAAGCGGCGGGCGACACCTATCCGACCACGCGCGTTCTGACCGCCGACGGCGTCGTCAGCCTGATCGGCTGCCTGATGGGCAACCCGTTCATCAACGCCGTCTACATTGGGCATCCCGGCTGGAAAGCGATGGGCGGCCGCATCGGCTATTCGGCGGCGACGGGCCTGATGGTGATTGTGCTGTCGTGGTTCGGCGTCATCTCACTCATGCTCGCCATTGTGCCCGTGGTAGCGATTTCGCCGATCCTCTTGTACATCGGCATGCTGATCTGCGCACAGGTGTTCCAGACCACGCCGCGCGAGCATGCGCCAGCGATCGCACTCGCCATCACGCCGCATCTGGCTGCCTGGGCGACGGTGCTGCTCTCCGGCGCGCTCGGCGCTACCGGAATGAACTTCGCCGCGCAGCACGCGCCGGACTTCGTTGGCAAGATGGCGCAGAACGGCGTGCTGGCTCACGGCCTCGAACTGATGGGTGGCGGCTCGATCCTGGTCGGCCTCGTGCTGGGCGCCATCGGCGTCTTCGTCATCGAGAAGAAGTTCGTCAATGCCGCCGGCTTCTCGCTCGCCGGCGCGGTGCTGACCTATTTCGGCTTCATGCATGGCGAGGCCATCGGTATCGGCAATGGCTTCGGCGTGCAGCCGCAGATCACGCTCGCTTACCTGATCGTCGCCGGCTTCCTGTTCGCGTTGTCGCGCCAGCCGGCTGAGGCGCGCATGCCGAAGGCCGCGGTGCCGGCGGAGTAGCTCGGGCGCTACAGCTTGATCTTGCCGAACACGGCGACGTCGAGATCGGCATCGGGGCTTTTCAGCCCCATGCCGGCGGTGACGCTGTCGCCCGGCTTTAGCGTGCCGTCGGCGATGGCCTTGCGCAGGCGCTTTTCGATCTCCCGCCGCGTGGCGTGATCGATTGATTTCATGAACTGGCTGACAGCGGCCTCGATGGCCTTGTCCCGCGCCGTCTGGGTCGGTTTGGCCTTGATCACCACAGGGCTCCGCATATCGACATTAAGCGTTTCGCCGGCGCTTTAATCAAGTTCGGCGGCGGCGATCGACGGTCGTTAAGTTAACGCGGCGCGCATTAGTGATGAATCGGCTTTGCGCTGGCCGGGCCCGGCGGCCGCGGTATTTTTGTCGCGGGATAGGGATCGCAACCAACAAGGTGCCGCCGTGAGCTTCATGTCCAAGGATTATTCGGCCGTCGAGGCCCGCCCGGGTTCCGCCAGCAAGGCGCAACCCGATATCGTCACCACTTTTGGTCCCGGCATGCTGGTGACCGGCAATGTCGTCTGCGCCGGCGCCGTGCAGGTTTTCGGCCGCGTGCTTGGCGACATCCGCGCGGCGCATCTCATCATCGGCGAAGGCGCCTATGTCGAAGGCAACGTCACGGCGCTCGATGCCATCGTACAGGGCTCCTTCAAGGGCACCATTCACGGCAACACCGTGAAGCTCCAGGGCAACGCCCGTATTGAGGGAGAGGTCTACAACAAGTCGCTCAGCATCGAGCCGAACGTCGTGTTCGAAGGCTCCTCGCGCCGTCTCGAGCGTCCGGTCGACGCACCGAGCGCCAACGAGGTTGCTGGCAACCGCGACTTTGCGCCGCTGGCCCCGTCCGCCGAGCCGCTCGATCTCATGCCGCAGCAATATGCCGGCGCGCCGGCCGGTATCGACAACGACGTGCTGGTCTGACCGCCGGTCTTACGGACAGGTCGTCAGCGTCACCGGATCGGCCTTCGGGTCGGGCAGATACGCGCCCATTGGCTTGCAGGTCCCGGCAATACAGACCTGCCAGTCGCCGACCGTCATGCCCGAGCGCCGCAGCACCACCTGCGGCAGCGGGCCGACCTGCGGCTTATAGCGCCACCACTGGCCGTCGAATTTCGCGCCGGCGGGCGGCTCCATGCCGGCGCCGGTGCCTTGCACGCGGTCTTCCGTGAGCACGATACCGGCCGGCGTTGCGTGGTAATCTTCTTCCCAGCGGATTTTCTCGATCGAGTGCGTCCAGCCCAGCGTCAGCGCCACCGTCCCCAGGCGGACCGTGGCGCCGGCGGCGAGGAGGCAGAGCGTCGGCAATTACTCCGCCGCCTTGACGGCATTCTGGGCGGCGTGACGCTTCCACACCTGGTAGGCGAAGAATGCGCCGCAGAAAGCAAATCCGATCGGATCGGTCCAGGGCAGTTCCAGCACCAGCAGTACCGCTGCGCCAAAGGCTAGGATGCGTTCGGGCCAACTGACCGGCGCCAGGAAATAGCCGATCGCGGTCACGCCCCAGAGCGTCACGGCGATGAAGGCCTTGACGATCATGAAGGCCGCCGCGGCGACGAAGCCCCAGGCGGCGACGCGCGGGCCGACCGGCTGCAGCATCAGCGCCGGTGAATAGACCGCCATGAACGGCACGATCCAGCCCGGCAATGCTATTCGAACGGCTGTGAGACCTATCTTGAAGCCGTTCTCCTTGGCGATCGAAGCCGCGGCAAAGGCGGCCAGCGCCACCGGCGGCGTCAGGTCCGCCATGATGCCGAAGTAGAAAACGAACATGTGCGACACGATCAGCGGCACGCCGAGATGCAGCAGCGCCGGCGCCGCGATCGACGAAGTGATGATGTAGTTCGGGATGGTCGGAATGCCCATGCCGAGGATCAGCGACACCAGCGCCGTAAGGCACAGCGACAGGAAGATCGAGCTCTCGCCGACCGAGACGATGACGCGGACGAAATTGGTCGCCGCGCCGGTCAGCGTCAGCGTGCCGATAATGGTGCCGACCAGCGCGCAGGCGACGCCGACAGGCAACGCGTGGCGGGCGCCGTCGGCGAGCGAGTTGAGCGCAATCGACAGAGTCTCGCGGCCGCCTTTGACGAAGACGGTGATTGCCATCAGCAGGGCCACCATCGAGATCAGCATCCAGACGCCGAACTCGAAGAATAGCGACGCCGACAAGCCGAGCACGATCCAGAAGGCGATGCGCAGCGCCGGCGCCGGGATGGCGGCGACGATCGGGTGGCTGAAAATCACCATCGCGGTGAGGCCGAGGCCGACGGTGCCGGCGAACAGCGGCGTGTAGCCGCTGAACAGCAGCAGGACCAGCGCGATCAGCGGCATCAGCAGATACCAGCTCTTCTTCAACGCCTCGAGTGGCTTCGGAATCTGGTCTTTCGCCAGGCCCACGAGGCCGCGCTTGCCGGCCTCGAGATGCACGGCCCAGAACGCCGAGTAGTAGTACAGGACGGCTGGCACGATCGCGGCGATACACACCTCGATGTAGGGAACGCCGATGGTCTCGGCCATGATGAAAGCGACCGCGCCCATCACCGGCGGCATGATCTGGCCGCCCATTGATGAGGTCGCTTCGACCGCGCCGGCGAAGTGCGCCGGATAGCCGAAGCGCTTCATCAGCGGAATGGTGAACTGGCCGGTCGTCACGACATTGGCGATGCCGGAGCCGTTGATCGTGCCCATCAGGCCCGACGAGATGACGGCCACCTTGGCGGGACCGCCGCGCTTGTGACCGACCAGCCCCATCGAAACATCGTTGAACAGCCCGATCATGCCGGCGCGCTCAAGGAAGGCGCCGAACAGGATGAACAGGAAGATGTAAGTCGACGACACGTAGATCGGCGTGCCGTAGATGCCCTCGGTGCCGCCGAACATCTGGTCGACGACCTGGCCGAAGTCGTAGCCCCGCGTCTGGAGCGGGCCCGGGAAATATTGGCCGAACAAGCCGTAGGACAGGAAGATCGCGCAGATGATTGGCAGGACCGGGCCCATCATGCGGCGGCCGGCCTCGAACACCAGGACGACGACGGCGACGCCGACGATGATATCAAGCGTGTTCGGGTCGCCGGCGCGCAGGATCATGTCGGCGTAGAATACCCAGTGATAGAGGCCGAGCACGAAGCTGGCGATGCCGGTGGTCCAGAACAGCGCCTTGAGGGAGCGGCTGTCGGTGAGGGTGGCAGAAACGCCGAACACCATCAGCAGCAGGAAGCCGACATGCACCGAACGCACGATCTGGCTGGGCAGCGGCGAGAACATCGCCGTGATGATCTGGAACGCGGAGAAGATGACGGCAATCCAGAATAGCGAGCGGCCTTCGAAGCTGGCGCCCCAGCCCTTGTCGAGTTGGGCTTCGGTTTTGGTCTGCCCGGGAATCGGAGTTCCGGGCTGCGCGGCGGCAACGTCAACGTTGGTCATGGATAGGTCCTGAGGGAAGCTTCGGATTTCGTCAGTCCGCGGCGCGCGGCCATTGGCCCACGCCCTGGAATGACGAACAAGAAAAGCGGCGCGGAGTTTGATCTCCGCGCCGCCCGCAGCCGCGACTTACATCGCGCCCTTTTCCTTGTAGAACTTCTCGGCGCCCGGATGCAGCGGCACCGGCGAGCCCTTGCCGGCCGTATTGATATTGATGGCCTTGGCGGCGGCATGCGCGGCCTGCAGCGTCGACAGGTTGTCGAAGATGTCCTTGGTCATCTGATAGGCCAGGTCATCCGACACGCCAGCGCCGGTCACCAGATAGTTCTGCACGGCGGCCGCGGTCACATCCTTGTCGTTGCCGGGATAGGTGCCACCCGGAATCGTCGCCGACTGGTAGGGTGCGCCGATCTTGTCGGTCACCGTCTTGGGAATTTCGACGATGACGCATTCGACCGAGGCGCAGAGATCGCGGATCGCCGAGACGCCAAGTCCGGCCGAGATCAGCGTGGCATCGAGCTGACGGTTCTTCATCAGGTCGACCGACTCGTTGAACGGCAGATACTCGACCTTGCCAAGATCCTTATAGCTCATACCGGCCCCGGTGAGGATGGCGCGGGCGTTGAGTTCCGTGCCCGACTTCGGCGCGCCGACCGACAGGCGCTTGCCCTTGAGGTCGGCGAGCGTCTTGATGCCGGAGTCCTTCAGCGCGGCGATCTGGATGTAGTTCGGATAGATCGCGGCGATGGTGCGCAGCTTGTCGAGCTTGGCCTTGAAGCCGACTTCGGCGTTGCCGTTCCAGGCGTCGGCGAGCGAGTCGCCGAGCGTGAAGGCGAGTTCGCCCTTGCCCTGCTGGATGAGGTTCAGGTTCTCGACTGAAGCCTTGGTCGACTGCACGGACGGCTTGGAGTCCTTGATCTTCTCGGCATAGATTTTCGAGATGGCGACGCCAAGCGGGTAGTAAACGCCGCCGGTACCGCCAGTCAGGATGTTGATGAACTGATCGGCCTTCGCACCAACCGGCGCGAGCGTCACGGCCGCGGCCAGAAGGCCATAACGGACAAATTTTGCGACTGGTCTCATAACAGCGTGTCCTTCCAGATTTCGAGTTTGTTTGAGAGGTCGGCCCGATCGTGAGGCCGCCTGGGAGGCCCTTGTCGCCGGCCTCGGAAGCTTGGCGATGCCGCTATTTCGCCGGTTTTGCAAGCCCGGCAAACGTGTTATGCGGTTTTGGGCGGGCCGGGTTCTCGAGCCTTGCAAAAAAAGCGGGATCAGGGCGCCAAGCCTTGGCCAAAAGTATTGGTGGGGGGCGCATGGCTGAGCAACTCGGCAGCGATAGTGGAACCGGCGAAGGTGTGTCCGCCGAAGCGCTGCGCAAGGCGGAAGAATATGTCCAGCAGGAAGAAGGCGCGGGGAACCGGCTGACCGGCTGGGTCGCCATTGCGGTGACGGCCATCGCAGTGGCGATGACCGTATTTCACCTCTATGCCGCCTATGAGATCGTTCCGACGCAACCGCTGCGCTACACCCATCTCGCTTTCGTTCTAGTACTCACGTTTCTGTTGTTCCCGTTGAGCGAGCGGTTCCGCAACCGCATCGAATGGTTCGACGTTCTCGCCGGCCTGCTCGCCGTCGGCATCATGACTTATGCCCTTATGGGCGGCGATGACTTCACCGATCGCGCCGCCGTGCCGAACCAGTGGGATGTCGTTCTCGGCGTTGCGCTGATCGTGCTTGTCCTGGAGGCGTCGCGCCGCACAGCCGGTCCGATCATGCCGATCGTCGGCATCCTGTTTCTGGCCTACGCGCTGTTTGGCGAATACCTGCCGCCGCCGTGGACCCATCGCAGCTACGATGTGGCGCGCCTGGTCGGCCATATGTTCATCACGCTCGAAGGTATCTTCGGTGTCGCGCTCGACGTATCGGCGACGCTGATCGTGATGTTCACGATTTACGGCGCCATCCTTTTACATTCCGGCGCCGGCAAGTTCTTCATCGACTTCTCGCTCGCTGTCATGGGCAACAAGCCGTCGAGCGCCGGCCGCTCGGTTGTGGCTTCCTCGTTCCTGCTCGGCGGCCCATCGGGTTCCGGCGTCGCCACAACGGTGATGATCGGCACCGTCGCCTGGCCGATGCTGAAGAAAGCCGGCTTCAAGGCGAACGCCGCGGGCGGCCTGCTCGCTGCCGGCGGTCTCGGGGCCATCATCTCGCCGCCGGTACTCGGCGCCGCCGCCTTCCTGATCGCCGAGTTTCTCAAGATCAGCTACCTCGACGTCATCTGGATGGCTGTGATCCCGACTTGCCTCTATTACCTGTCGCTCCTGTTCATGGTCGAGCTCGACGCGTTCCGCTTCGGCGCGCGCGAAGTCACGTTCAAGTCGGCAATGCCGCTCGGCGAGATGGTGCGGCGCTACGGCTTCCATTTCGTCTCGCTGATTGCCGTCATCGTTTTCATGGTGGTCGGCTACTCGCCGATGCTGTCGGTGTTCCTGTCGACCTTGCTGGCCTTCGTGATGAGCGCGCTGGCGCCGGAAACGGCACTCGGACCGCGCCGTGTGCTGGTCCCGCTGCTGGCGATCGGCATCGTGGCGATCGCGGGCGCGCTGATCCCCGGCCTGTCGGACATCGGCGTCGTCAAGGTTCTCGAGTCGTATTTCCCGCTGCTCGTTCTGATCGCGATGGTCGTCATTGCGGTTATCGGCCTGTTCCCGGCGGGGCAGCGCGTCGTGCCGGAGTCGAAGAAGCTGACGGCGGCTTTCTCCGAGGGCGCCATCGGCGTGCTCGGCGCGGCGACCACCTGCGCCTCCGCCGGCATCATCGTCGGCGTCGTGACGCTCACGGGGCTTGGGCTGAAATTTTCGTCGATTGTCATCGACATGGCCGGTGGCAGCCTGCTGCTCACCGCGATCTATACAGGCCTTGTCGTCTGGATCATCGGTCTCGCGGTGCCGGTCACCGCTTCCTACATCATCTGTGCGGTCATTGCTGCGCCGGCCCTGACCAAACTTGGCGTGCCGGATTTCGCCGCGCACATGTTCATCTTCTATTACGCCGTGCTGTCGGAAGTCTCGCCGCCGACCGCGCTGTCACCCTTCGCGGCCGCCGCGATTACTGGCGGCGATCCCTACAAGACAACGCTGCAGGCGTGGAAGTACACGCTGCCGGCCTTCCTTGTGCCCTTCGTCTTCGTGCTCGATCCGCAGGGTCTCGGTCTGCTCATGAAGATTCCCAAGGGCGGCTCGATCTACGACATCTTCTGGATCACGTTTGTCACGGCCGCCGGTCTGGCGGCGCTCGCCGCCGCGGCGCAAGGCTGGGCCATTCGTCGCACCACCCGCCTCGAGCAGTTCCTGTTCATTCTGGCCGGTCTGTTGCTGGTTTTCCCGAGCCTGCTCGAGGCGCTCGTGGAACTGGCGATCGGCAGGGATATTCCCTATCCCGCCCCGTTCGGGCTAATCTTGGGAATGACTTTGCTGCTATGGCAGTGGAAACGACCGTTGCCCGCGCAAGCGCAAGCAACCGGCTGATAACAAACAGGGGAGGAAAATACGATGAAGCGTGCAATAAGCGTCGCACTCGGCGCAGCCGCCATGGTGGCGGTGGTGTTCGGTGTCGCCCAGGCCCAGCAAAAGACCATTTCGATCGGCACCGGCGGCACCGGCGGCGTCTATTACCCGCTCGGTGGCGGCCTCGCCAATGTGCTCACCAAGTCGATCCCCGGCCTGCAGGCGACTGCCGAAGTCACCGGCGGCTCGGTCGACAATCTCAAGCTGATCGGT
>Ga0180223_1000484_pt1 | contig 49526 bp, 46 predicted proteins | sample eDN5th30CKraftOP_FD_151337 | JGI IMG/M metagenome (GOLD analysis project Ga0180223, IMG submission 151337) | Enriched Organic Plus compost microbial communities from Emeryville, California, USA - eDNA 5th pass 30_C Kraft OP (version 2) (version 2) ... | reverse complement strand
GCGAGCTTGATGCCATCATTGCCCAAAGAGGCAGGCCGTCGACGGTGGTCAGTGACAATGGCACCGAGTTCACCAGCATGGCGATCCTGCGCTGGTCCCAGGACCGGCAGATCGACTGGCACTACATTGCCCCGGGAAAGCCCATGCAGAATGGCTTCATCGAGAGTTTCAATGGCAACTTCCGCGATGAATGCCTCAACGAGACGCTGTTCTCTTCATTAGCCGAAGTCAGGATACGGATCGGCACATGGAAGGATGACTACAACGACCATCGACCGCATTCCTCGCTGGGCGATCTCACGCCCAGCGAATTCGCCAGCAATCTGGCACTGGAAAAACAGGCCGCTTAGGGCCAAACATCAACCCAGGGACTCTCCGTAAAACCGGAGGGGACTTGGGGCTCAGGTCAGGGCTCAGGTCACTCAGGTCACCTGCTGTGGGCTTCCAACGTACAATAGGCCTAACCGACCTTTCCGCAGGTAAACCGATTATGTGGACAACGTAACCCTCGACACCCCGTGTATGCTCTGCTTTCATCCACATCACAGAGGTGAAATTACAGGTGCATTCTACGGCTCACCACGGCAGCGTGCACATAGGCGACTGCTGAGCTATGGCCGCCACCCCGTGCCAAAATAGTCGGTAAACTTTCAATTACTTCGGGACCCATCAATGACGATCACGGACTCCAGCGGGAATTTCTACGAAATTGTAAAGCGGTATTATAATAAGGATATACAATTATCTCCTGCCAAAATTGAACTAATCGCGGGTGCAATTTTCAATCGCTCCCCAGGCTGCAACCTTCTTGTATTTGGCTTGGGGAATGACAGCCCGCTCTGGCATAACCTAAATGAATCCGGAACTACGTTGTTCGTCGAAAACTCATCTGAATGGATCGAAAGCACTTTACAAAGATATCCATACCTGAAGGTCATCAAAAATACTTACGAAGGATGTACAGTTCGCCGCAGCTTGCGTTCCCCTGCAACCGCAATACGCCGAGCAGGCAAAGCTCCGGATGAATTAAGCGCCACACCATGGGACGTGATTATAATCGATGCACCGGGGGGAAATCGTCCTCACCATCCAGGGAGGGCATGGCCCATAGCCTGGACTACACATATCTCCTCGACGGCAACTCACATATTCGTTGACGACTATAATCGCGAGCTTGAGCAATCATTCTCCAATTTCCTCCTTCTTTCTGGACGGCCCAACTTTGCAGTCCTCGCACCTGCAGGGAGTAAAAGCCATCTTCTTTATTCCATCGGTCGCTCAGACGCATTCGATTAAAAATAAAAGGAACTATCCTTAGACGTATTTTTTCAAGCTGCTCCGAGGCGTCTTATGCTCTGGATAGACGTGGAAGGCGCCCTCGAGCCTGTGCTCTCAGGAGCCAAAACGCTGATCCAGGAAACGGCGGCTGTATTCGTAGAGGTGGAGAGCGCACCCTTTTGGGAGAGGCAGTGCTTGCCCCCGACGTCGCGCGGTATATGAGCGAATGCGGGCTCGTTCCTATCGCTCGTGACTTTGAGTCCCGTTCGCGCATCCAGTACAACGTGATCTACCTTCACTCCTCGCTGCTTTCAGACCCGGGAGTAAGAGCTTCTATGACCGACTATCTTTCCGCGATATCCCATCCGCAACGTTTTCCGGTCCAGTTCCGTCCTCCCGCATGATCGATCCGGTCGCGCAGGGAGCGTAAAAGCCGGACCTGCGGATGCATAACATAGCGATTAGGCTGACAGTTTCGGGCCAATTGTCTGCGCTAGTTTTATACAAGAATTCCCGTCTGAATATGGGGCCACGTCTTGAGCGATATCCCTACAGACCAGCCTCCCCTCTGCACTTAGAAGGAAGTGCCATAGCGCCTCAGAATTACGGAACGTGGCGCGCGCCGCTTTTTCGGCAATTGCGGGATACGTTCCGACCAGCGCATTATAAATTGTCTCATCATACAGGAATCGACCAGCAGGCCGATCCTGCATTATAAAATCCCAGAATACACCCGAGTAATCTGTAATCAGGTAACGTGCTGATCGGAGAATTTTGTTAACGTCAATCTCATGGCTAGATATAACATCGACATTATTTCTTTCGGCGTATTTCTGAACTTCAGGCCTAAGGCCACGAATGTTTTTGTGCACGAGATAGATCAACCGACAGCTTCGCCCTAGCTGCTCTTTAATCGGGCAACCTGATAGCAATTGCTCCAATCCGGAAAGGTGAAGTTCTACGGCACGGTCAGAAGGTTTATGTTGCAGCCAGTCACGCCACGTGGGCGCATACAGAATTATCTGCGTCTCCTGGGAAGAATCTGCTTCTCTCTCCTGAATAAACGAGTCATGCTTTGGCAACCCCACCGGAAATATGCGATCTGGAGAAACGCCAAGCACCTGCGATTTAATTCGGCGCTCTTCTTCTGATACCGCGATTGTGTAGTCGAACAGCTTCTCAGTTTCAGAATTCGCCCGCCGCTCTATCCGTTTAAATCCCCAACAGCCATGACCCAGATAGAGCACTTTTCTCCAAGAATATTTTCTTGGCGGCATTCGCGTAACATCATTGAAGCCGTGAGAGTAAACCAACATATGGGCTGCCATCACGACCAATTCGCAACGCAATGATCCACGTTTGAGCGTTGTTATCTTTTTATTTTTAATAGATTCTGGTGCAGACTTCAGTTCATAAACCCAGAAGACCTTATATTCTGAGTTCTCTACATAGAATCCAGCAACAGCTCGGCTATTATCATCATAAGCCTCGCCACCGTGACCACCCACAACGATAATTTTCTGTTTCCCGGCTATGGCTCGCCGCACCATCTGCAACGCAACTGGCCAGAGCCCGAATACAAAAGCGAGGCGACAAAGTGCGCCACGCGCAAGCTGACGAACAATCCTCGGCGAACTCATACGGCAGCGCCAAAGCCTGCTACTAGCCGCTTAAAGCTATTCATGTATGCATCCATCGAGTTCCTATCTCGAACCGCTACCGCAGCCTTCCAAGCCCGCTCAGCAGCGACCTCATAATTATCGATTATGTCCCCTAACTCCACTGCGATCGCTTCCGGGTCGATAGCGCGAGGAAGCATCAGATGCCCTTTCGTGGGTGAATAGACAAATTCGGGCATGCGGTTCAGCGAGGAACCAAGCTTTGCGTATTCACCAAGAGACAGCGTCGGCTCAATCATCGACGCGGCCTCCGGAAAAGGCAGAATGTCCCCATGCCCATCAACGGCAGAGACAACTGTAGGGATGCTGAGGGCAAGCGCCTCTAAAGGAGACAAGCCGAATGGTTCGCGGATCGAGGCTGCAACGAATACATGGACGCCGTTCAGGAACTCCCCCATATCGGAGACAAGACCGCGAAATTCAACATGCTCCGAAAGTTCAAGTTTGTCCGTAGTAGTCTGAAGATTTTCTAATTCGGGGCCCTCTCCGGCGATCTGCAATTTAACATCGTACCCTTTATCCCTGACGTGTTTGATGGCGTGTACTACGGAGGCAATACCCTTAAAGGCCATCAGTCGGGAGGCCACCCCGACGATGATCGGCCCATCAGCTAGCGCCTTCGGGTAATCTCTCATGGGCGTATCTGCGATCGCCGACCGCAGAGGATTCATTAGCCGATGAATTTCCCCGTCCCACCCCCAATGCTCCCTGAGCAAAGCTTCATTCGCCCTCGACACGCAGATTATCTGTGATGAGAGACGCATACGCATCCGGTTTCGACGCGTAGGACGCTGAATGGATGACAGCCCGTGATCATAGACGGTCAACCAACCGTTTTTGGGAACAAGCGCCTTCCAAGGCAATCCATTCCAGGAGACCAGCCCCTTGAGGCGCTCTCGTCGAGCAATCTGTTCCAAGCTCCTTCGGAATTCGAGACTTTCGATTCGACCCGGCAATTTACCTAGGCTTATGTTGCCAACAGCTTTCGCCAAGCCGGCTGCATATTTGAGTTGGGGAGAGAAAGATTCAACACCATTCCGGCCCAACTCCGTCTGAAAAATATCGAGAGGGGGTTGCTTTGCTCGATTTATTATTAGAGGTGGCTGACCTTCTTCGCTGGCATACGCAGCGAAGCTCAAAAAGAGCGTCTGCAATCCTCCAAAATCGTCGAGGGCAATTAGGTGACCGACCGTCATGGGCGGATGCCTCCGACCTTGGAAGAACACCGGTGGCGCAATATGTCACGAATCCTTCACAAAGCGATCTGCCACGTAGCGTCCGTTTTCTCCGAATCGTGCCGAGCGATACAACATTCCGTTTGTTGCGCGCTTACGTACACTCTGACATAAATATGTCACATAAAGCTAGATGAGGCTGTGTAGGTGACAGATTTTGAGCGGAGGCTCGCTTTGGTGGAACGCGCTCTCTCCGGGAGCCTTGATGTCGGCAGAAAAATCCAAAACGAGACCGCAGCCCTGAGAATCGTTCTTCAGACTTTGCTGTCCAATTTGACTGGCGGTGAAGAAACCTTGGAATGGCTGGACGACCTGGAGCAGATTGCAGCTGACAATGCATATGCAATGGTGGACTCCGGAGTTTTTGGCCTGGCTGAAAACCATCGTTTGGACTCTCTCACGATGGAGATCGCTGAAGAAGATCTTGAAGTTATTCAGTCCCAAATTCGCGAGCTGTTTGCTCCCATAAGGAATGCCCATTTGGCCCGACTAGAGACTGCCGAGTAGCAGTCATCTGGCTCGCATTCCGCGGATAAAGCGCCGGTGCGATTATTATCAGCGCCGCGACCGAACAGTATATCCACTATATAGTGTCGTTATTTGCGACCCTGGCCCTGGAGTTCCCCAGAGCGCCGCCTCGCGGCACCGTGACAGTGGCGGAATTGACAAATTTTGGGCGAGGCCGCCAAATTTACATCTAACGCAGCTGGGGGGCTCGCATGCTTAACATCGTACTTCGGCTATTTCGACATCGGGAGTGGCGACCCGCGCGCGCGCCAATTCAGGATGCGCCGCTGGCACGAGGGCCGATGGGAATACCCCCCCATGACAGAGGAAGAGGCAGAGGAAGCTCATTGGTGGTGGGCTATCCGTTAGTCGTCTAGCGGGCCCACGAAATGCGCCCGCAACATCTCGAATACGTCCACCAGCACGGCGCGCGGAGCGGTTGCAATGTACGTGCCGGAAAACCAACCGCAGATTGTCATCGGCCAGAAGGAGCTGGCGCGGCCGATGAGAACGGAGTTGGGGGGCAATCCTACCGGAGAAAGCGCCTGCTGCCCCAGATTGAGCGCCCCATGGAAAAGCACTTGAGTGGGAGCGCCTGAAAAGACCCCCCTCCCCATGTGCCAGAGCCCGGCAAGCGGCTGATCGTGAGAGGCGAATGTGTTCGTGTCGACGTTGACGCGCCACGCTGCGGTTGGCCCGGCATTGCGTGGATAGAGTTGAACCCGCACTGCTCCCTGCGATTGCCCGAGAAGGGCGATCGTCGGCGATCCGCGGGGGGAAATCGCCTCCAATCCCTGCGAGGGCATCAAGGGCCTCTACGCCAACAACCGCTCCGAGATCATCTGGCTCGACGCGGACATCGCCCAGCTGCGCGCCGCCGCGTCGGCCGAGGTGATGCACGCCGTCGATCTCGCCGCCGAGACCGGATTGCGCGTCTCCGACCTGCTGCGGCTGTCCTGGTCCCATGTAGGAGAAAACGCGATCGTGCTCTCCACCGGCAAGAGCCGGCACCGGCGCGAGGCCGTGATCCCGCTTCACGCCGATCTGCGCACGCTCCTCGAACGCATCCCGCGGCGCTCGCCCGTCATCCTGACCAATACCCGCAAACAACCCTGGACGCCCGACGGCCTCAACAGCTCGTTCGCCGCGGCCATGACGCGGGCAAAGCTCGACGACCGCGACCTGCACTTCCACGACCTGCGCGGCACCGCCGCGACGCGGTTCTACGTCGCCGGCCTTTCGACCCGCATGATCGCGGAAATCATGGCCTGGGAAGAGGAGTCCGTGGAGCGGATTATCCGCCGCTACGTGACCCGCGGCGCCGCCATCAAGGACGCGATCCGGCAGCTCGATGAGGCCAAAAGCCGAACAGATTTTGTAAAAACAGGTGTAAAAAACGCCGATGGCTGACGGCGCTATGCCTGCTAAGTGCTTGAAATCAAACTGGAGCGGGTGAAGGGAATCGAACCCTCGTCGTAAGCTTGGGAAGCTTCTGCTCTACCATTGAGCTACACCCGCCCGCCCGGCCGTCTCGCTGGCGGGGACATCTACCCCGATCCGAGAGCGCCTGTGCCGCTTGTTTGCGGCAAATCGTCGTGAGCGTCAAGCATGGCGCTGCCTTGCGCCATTCGCCTGTTATTGCACAGCATTTCCAGCCCTCTCCAGCGCATTCCCGCTGTAGAACCCGCTTCACCGACAGCCAGATTGCGGCAAAAAACCGGCAGCAAAGGTTGATCTCGCCGGGATCGAGCCCTATTATCCCCGATCAACAGCGCACAATCTCTCTTCTTCTGGATCAGGGTCTCGCACGATCCTGGCTCGGTATCCTTTTGCGTGCCTTACCTGATAACGAATACGCGCGGATATTTACTGTTTTCCGGCGTGACACACCGTAAGGAGACCCATGGCTGTCAAGTTATCCGTAGAGAACATCTATAAAATCTTCGGGGAGCGCACCGATGCGGCCCGGGACATGCTCGGCGAGGGCAAGACCAAGGAGGAGATCCTCGAGGCCACCGGCGCCACGGTTGGGGTCCAGGACGCGAGCTTCGATGTCGGCGAAGGCGAGATCTTCGTCGTCATGGGACTCTCGGGCTCCGGGAAATCCACCCTCGTGCGCATGCTCAACGGGCTGATCGGCCCCACCTCCGGCGCGATCATGATCGACGGCGTGGACGTCGCCAACTGCACCAAGGACCAGCTCCGGCGCATCAGGCGCGAGAAGATCGCCATGGTCTTCCAGCACTTCGCGCTGTTCCCGCATTGGAGCGTGGCCGACAACGCGGCCTACGGGCTCAAGGTCAAGGGCGTCCGCGCGCCCGAGCGGCGCGAAAAAGCCCTCTCCGCGCTCGAGCAGGTCGGGCTTTCGGCCTGGGCCGACAGCCTGCCGTCCGAGCTGTCGGGCGGCATGCAGCAGCGCGTGGGCCTCGCCCGCGCCCTGGCCACGGGCCCCGAGGTGCTCCTCATGGACGAGCCCTTCGGCGCGCTCGATCCCCTGATCCGGCGCGAGATGCAGGACGAGCTGCTCACCCTCCAGCGCTCCCTCAAGAAGACCATCATCTTCATCACCCACGACCTCAACGAGGCCCTGCTGCTCGGCGACACCATCGCCATCATGAAGGACGGGCGCTTCGTGCAGGTGGGCACGGCCCAGGAGATCGTCTCCAACCCGGCCGACGCGTATGTGGCGGCCTTCGTCGCCGATATCGACCGGGGGCGCGTCTTCACCGCCGAGGACGTGTCCAACGACCCCGCCCCGGTCAAGCTCGGGGAATCGAGCGCCGAGGATGCGATGCGGGTCATGGAGGACCTCAACCGCAACGCGCTCTACGTGGTCGATGAGGCCGACAAGGTGGCCGGCGTCGTCACCTATCAGGACCTCGCCGCCGCGACCCTGGACGAGGCCACCCCCAATCCCGTGCTCGAAGAGGTGATGATCACCGAATTCCCAACCGCGGACGCGGACCAGCAGCTCGCCGACCTCTACGGCGCGGCCAGCGCCGGGCTGCCCATCGCGGTCACCGACGACAAGGACCGGCTGGTCGGGGTCGTCGAGCCCGAGGCCGTGTTCGCCCAGCTTTCCGGAGAGGAGCCGGCTGCGCCGGAAGATTCGGCGGCCGAACCTCCCTCCCAAACCGACACCAAGGAGAGCGCAAATGCTTGATAGTCCCGGCGACCTCCTCACCCTGCCCTTTGCCGATTGGGTCAACGGCTTCGTCCGTGGCTGGCTGGTGCCCAATTTCCGCCCCGCCTTCCGGGCGGCGCAGGTGCCCATCACCCTCGTGCTCAACGGGCTCGACGATTTCTTCAATTTCCTGCCCTGGCTCGTGACCACGGCGGCCTTCGGGCTGGCGGCGTGGAAATGGGCCGGCCGCGGCATGGCGATCTTCACCCTGCTCGGCTTCGCCTTCATCGACATGATCGGGCTGTGGCCCCAGACCATGACGACGCTCGCCATGATCATCACCTCGGTGCTGTTCTGCGCCGTGATCGGGGTGCCCCTCGGCATCCTCTCGGCGCGCTCGAACCTCACCTGGAAGATCGTGCGCCCCGTGCTCGACATCATGCAGACCATCCCGAGCTTCGTCTATCTCGTGCCCATCGTGATGCTGTTCGGGGTCGGCATGGCGCCGGGCATCATCGCGACCATCATCTTCGCGATTCCCCCGATCATCCGGCTCACAAACCTGGGCATCCGCAACGTGCGCGAGGACCTGATCGAGGCGGCGCAGGCCTTCGGGTCCACCGGATGGCAGATGCTGGTCGATCTCCAGATTCCCCTCGCCATGCGCACCATCATGGCCGGCCTCAACCAGACCCTGATGCTGGCGCTCTCGATGGTGGTCATCGCTGCGCTCATCGGCGCTGGCGGCCTGGGGCTCGTGGTCAATACCGGGCTGGGGCGGCTCGACGTGGGCGGCGCGACCGCGGGCGGCGTGGGGATCGTGATCCTTGCCATCGTGCTCGACCGCATCACCCAGGGGCTGGGCGAGGCCAATCGCGGCGAGACCGTCTCGCTGCGCCAAGTGCTCGCCAACCTCATCCGCTTCCGGGGCACGCGCACCGGGAACACAGAAACGGCGGCCTAGCCCGCCCGAGAGTGACGCGGCGGCCTTGGCGCCGCCGCGCCTGGCCGGCGTCCCCGCATGCCGGCTTCGCAAGGCGGGTTCGCCCGTCCCTATCGAGACCCAAAGAAAAGGAGACAAAGACAGCCATGTTCAGTCTCAAGCAAACCCTCGCAACCCTCTCCCTCGCCGCGCTTGCCGGCACCGCCGCGATCCCTGCCATCGCGCAGGACATGCCCGGCGAAGGCGTCGAGATCATCCTGGCCCAGCCCACCTGGGATACCGGCTGGTTCCAGACCGAGATCTTCCGCCAGATGTTCCAGGAGCTGGGCTATTCGGTCGATCCGGCCCTCACGCTCGACAACCCGCCCTTCTACCAGTCCGTGGGCTTCGGCGACGTGACCCTGTGGGTCGATGGCTGGTTCCCGATCCACAATCCCTATCGCGACGCCTTCGAGGGCAGCGCGGAGATCATCGGCCCGGTGGTGAGCGGCGGCGCCATGGAAGGCTATCTGGTGGATCGGGCCTCGGCCGAGGAATTCGGCATCACCTCGCTCGAGGATTTCAAGCGCGACGACGTCAAGGCCGCCTTCGACCGCGACGGCGACGGCCGCGCGGACATGGTCGCCTGCCCGGCCGGCTGGGGGTGCGAACTGACCATCGAGCACCACATGGACGCCTATGAGCTGGGCGACCATATCAACCTCATCAAGGCCGGCTATGCCGCTGCTATGGCCGATGCCGTGGCCGCCTACGAAACCGGCAGCCCGATCCTCTTCTACACCTGGACGCCGAACTGGACGGTCAACGAGCTCATCCCGGGTGAGGACGTGGTCTGGATCGAGGTTCCCGAGGTCAACCTGCCCGAGGAGATGGCCGATCTCTCCGACGCCGCGGTGCGCGAGGGCGTGGAAGGCTGCGTCAACGACCCCTGCATGCTCGGCTTCCCGGCCAACTCGATCGACGCCGTCGCCAACACCGCCTTCCTTGACGAGAACCCCGCGGTGCGCGCGCTGCTCGAGGCGGTCGAGATCGAGATCACCGATGTCTACGCCCAGAACGCGCTGATGAACGCGGGCGACCAGGACATCGAGGGCCACGCGGCCCAGTGGATCGCCGACAACCGCGACCTCGTGGACGGCTGGCTCGACCAGGCCCGCGCCGCCGCGCAGTAAGCGGCTCCCAAAAAGCATGTCCTCGGGCCCAGGCCCGAGGACATGCGTTACGGGTTGGACCGACAGAAAGCCAACCCCACCTTCCGCAAAGGTGGCGGCCGCCGAGCTGGATTCCGGCAATAAATGCCGGAATGACACCGGAGATTAGTCCTCCATCCAGCCCCCAACCCCAATCGTCACCCCGGTATTCATTACCGGGGTCCAGGCGATGTCTGCCCCGCGCAAATCATTCAGCGTTTGCCGCCAAGAGCACCCCTCATCCGTCTCGGGCCTTTGGCCCGATCCACGTTCGTCATTCAAATCGCTCCCCGAGCGATTTGCCCTTCGGGACATTCCTCAATCCCTCAAGGGGAGAAGGGAAGCCGGTGGCTCATCGGCCCTATCGCCCCCCTCCCCTTGAGGGACTTCGAGGCGGTGGCGAAGCCACCCATCGCTCCAGTGGAGCGATGGGAGCCGAAGAAGGGTCGGGGGTGAGGGGTGCTCTCGCCCCAAACACAGACCTTTGTTCGTGAACGATGCCGGCCCATAGGCCCTAAATAATGATGCCCTCAGGCACGTCGGAGGAAGGGCGTCGGCCAGGCTAGAAAACCGCGCCGGCCCTACCAGATCAGCTTCAAGGATGTGCCCCTACGGAAACGCCTTGAAATGCTTGGATAACTTCAGGCTCTGCGCCTGATAATTCGAGCCCAGCGCCGCGCCATAAAGCGTGATCGGCCTTTCGGCCATGCGCTCGTAGAGCAAGCGCCCCACCGTCTGGCCGTGCCCCAGGAGGAACGGCACCTCGCGGCTGCGCACTTCGAGCACCGCGCGCGAGCCGGTTCCCCCGGCCGCCGAGTGGCCGAAGCCAGGATCGAAGAAGCCGGCGTAATGCACGCGGAACTCGCCCACCAGCGGGTCGAACGGCACCATTTCCGCCGCGTAGTCCGGCGGCACGTGCACGCTTTCGCGGCTGACGAGGATATAGAACTCGTCGGGATCGAGGATCAGCTCGTCGCGGCCGCGATTGTAGATCGGCTCCCAGTAGTCGAGCACCTCCAGCGCGTCCTTCTTATCCACGTCCACCACCGCCGTGTGGCGCTTGGAGCGGAAGCCGACGAGCCCGTCGCGTCCCTCGCCCTTGAGGTCGATCGAGAGCGAGACCCCCTCGCCCACGTCGAGATTGGGGTCGAAAACCAGGGTCTCGGTGGCGTGCACCGCCTTGTGCTCCTCGACCGAGAGCCGGGAATGGCCGCGCCGGAAGCGCATCTGGGAGAGCCGCGAGCCGCTGCGCACCAGCACCGGGAAGGTGCGGGGGGAGATTTCGAGATAGAGCGGGCCGGAATAGCCCTCGGGTACGGTGTCGAAGCTGCGCGCCCGGTCGGTGATGACGCGGGTGAAGATATCGAGCCGCCCGGTCGAGCTCTTGGGATTGGCGGCGGCGGCCACGTCCCTGGGCAGCGCGAGGCTTTCGAGCAGGGGCACGATATAGACGCAACCGCGCTCCAGCACCGCGCCGCCCGAAAGGTCGATCTCGTGCAGGGTGAGGTTACCCATGCGGTCGGCCACCGTGCGGTCCGGCCCGGGCAGGAAGCTCGACCGCACCCGCAGCGCCCGGCTCCCCAGCCGCAAATCGAGGCTCGCGGGCTGGATCTGGTCGGGATCGAAGCGCTTGTCCGAGGCAATGGCGCCGGACCGGGCGAGCTCGGCGATCATGCGCGCCGAGAAGATGCCCTGCGGCCGATCCAAACCTTCGCCCGCCTTGACCGCTTTCATCGCCCCATGCCTCCCGACGCGTTAAGCGCAAGGCTTACCAATCCAGGCAATTGACGCCAAGGCGGATTTGGCTTTTATTCGGCGCGCCTTTCGGCGCAATCCGAAAGGCGGGTGGCGATTTGGCCGGTCCGATTGCAGGCCACCCCGAGCAAAGCCGCTCCAAACCAAACCTGCTAAAGCGACCTTGCAACCGGCCGTTTCGTGCCGGTTTTTTTGTTTTCGAGGTTTCCCATGTCCGCCCGCGACGACAACCCGCTCTCCGACCCCCGGCGCCGCCGGGCGCAGACCCTTCTGGTGCACGGCGGCATAGAGCGCAGTCAGCACGGCGAGACGTCCGAAGCGATCTTCTTCAATTCCGGCTATGCCTATCCCTCATCCGGGGCGGCCGAGGCGCGCTTCAAGGGCGAGGAGCCCGGCCATATCTATTCGCGCTTCTCCAACCCCACGGTCGAGATGTTCCAGCAGCGCGCGGCCCTGCTCGAAGGGGCCGAGGCGGGACGCGGCACGGCCAGCGGCATGGCCGCGGTCACCACCGCGGTCATGGCCCAGGTGCGGGCCGGCGATCACGTGGTCGCGGCGCGGGCGCTGTTCGGCGGCTGCCGCTACGTGGTCGAGGACTACCTGCCGCGCTGGGGCGTCGAGTCGACCCTGGTGGACGGCCGCGATCCGGAAAACTTCGCACGGGCCATGCGCCCCAACACCAAGCTGATCTTCGTCGAGACCCCGACCAATCCGACCCTCGAACTGGTCGACCTCAAGGCCGTCGCCGAGATCGCCCATGCCCATGGGGCGAAGCTGATCGTCGACAATGTCTTCGCCACTCCCATCTTCCAGCATCCTCTGGAGCTCGGGGCCGACCTCGTCGTCTATTCGGCGACCAAGCACATGGACGGGCAGGGCCGCGCGCTCGGCGGCGTGATATTGGGCGCAAAAGAGCTGATAGAAGGCGATATACACACCATTATTCGCCAAACAGGGCCTTCTATGAGCCCGTTTAACGCCTGGGTGCTGCTCAAGGGGCTCGAAACCCTCGCCCTGCGCGTCAACCAGATGGCGGCGAGCGCGGCGCGGATCACCGACTTCCTCGCGGATCATCCAAAGATCGAAAAAGTCCTTTATCCTCATCATCCTAGCCATCCGCAATACGATCTCGCCAAGCGGCAGATGACCGGCGGGTCCACCCTGGTCGCCTTCGAGATCAAGGGGGGCAAGGAGGCCGCGTTCCGGGTCGGCGACGCGCTCTCGCTGGTCACCATCTCGAACAATCTCGGGGACGCAAAATCCATCATCTCGCACCCGGCAACCACGACACATCAACGACTTAGCGACGAAGTGCGCGCCGAGCTCGGCATCGGTCCGGGCCTGCTGCGCCTCTCGGTCGGGCTCGAGGACCCCGAGGATCTCTTGGCCGATTTCGCCTACGCGCTCGACCAGGCCTGATCTCTTGCCCTTGCAGGCCTGAAACGGCTGGTTCATGGTCCAGCCGGACCGATTGCGTTGGATTCGCAATGGATTTTCGCGCCATCTTCGCCGTGATCGGCGCCCTCACCACCGCCCTGGGCGCGACCATGCTCATCCCGGCCGCCGTGGATGCGGTCGCGGCCGATCAGGACTGGGTCGTCTTCCTCGCCGCTTCGCTCATCACCATGACCGTGGGCGCCGGGCTCTGGGCCTCCTCGCGCCGGGAGGGCAGTCCCCAGCTCAGCCTGCGCCAGGCCTTCCTGATGACGGCGCTGATCTGGGTCGCGCTCACGGCCTTCGGCGCCCTGCCGCTCTACCTGTCCGAGCTCGGCCTGTCGCTGACGGACGCCGCCTTCGAGGCCATGTCGGGCATCACGACCACCGGCTCGACCGTGATCGTCGGCCTCGACCACGCGCCCCCGGGCATCCTCTTGTGGCGCGGCATGCTGCAATGGTTCGGCGGGCTGGGCGTCGTGGTCATGGCGATCGCCGTGCTGCCCATGCTGCGCGTCGGCGGCATGCAGATGTTCCGCGCCGAGGCTTTCGAGACCCCCGACCGGCTGCTGCCGCGCGCGGCGCAGATCGCCTCGGCCATGACCATCATCTACGCGGTCCTGACGCTCGCCTGCGCCGTCCTCTACTGGAGCAACGGCATGAGCCTGTTCGACGCGGTCACCCACGCGCTCTCGACCGTGGCCACCGGCGGCTTTTCCACCCGCGACGCTTCCCTGGGCGCGTTCACCAACCCCGCGATCCATTATATCGCGTCGGCGTTCATGATCCTGGGCGCCCTGCCCTTCATCCTCTATCTCGGCGTGCTCCAGGGGCGTCTTTCCCAGCTTTTCGGCGATTCCCAGGTTCGGCTGTTCCTCATCCTCATCGCCGCAGCAACGGTCCTCGTCTTCTGGACGCAGGTGGCCAATTCGCCCCATGAGGGCGAGGAAGCGTTCCGCCAGGCGCTGTTTTCCGTGGTCTCGACCATCACCGGCACCGGCTTCACCATGGTGGATTACGGCGCGTGGGGTCCGTTCTCGGCCACGCTGTTCTTCGTCATCATGTTCATCGGCGGCTGCACGGGCTCGACCTCGTGCGGCATCAAGATCTTCCGCTTCCAGGTGCTGGCGCGCGATCTGGCCCAGCACGTGCGCCAGATCGTCTATCCCTCGATGATCCACATCAAGCGCTACAACGGGCGCCCCCTGCCCGATGAGGTCTCGACCTCGGTACAGGCTTTCGTCTTCGTCTATTTCGCGGCCTTTCTCGTCCTCGCCATCCTGCTCTCGATGAGCGGGCTCGGCTCGCTCGAAGCCATCAGCGGTGCCGCGACCGCGTTGACCAATGCGGGGCCGGGTCTGGGCGAGGTCGTCGGGCCCGTGGGCAATTTTTCAACGCTCACCGACTTGCAGAAATGGCTGCTGGCCATCGGCATGCTCGTGGGCCGGCTCGAGGTGATGGTCATCCTCGTGCTGTTCACGCCGCGCTTCTGGCGCGGCTGAGGCGCAACGGGTTACAGGGCGTTCAACTTTATTACGAATTTCTAACGTTACCTCCGGGCGCACGGTCCGTATGGTTCGGACGCTCCCATTGTCCGGCCGGCGCATGCCTGCCGCTTACACCGCTGGTACGCCCTTGAAGCTCCTCCTCCGTCTCCTCGTCCTGCTCATCCTCGTGGCTGGTATCGGGGCCGCCGTGTGGTTCTATTTCGCGACGCCCGCACCGGTGGCCGCCCCGCGCACGAGCCCGGTCGGCCGCGGCACGGTCGAGCAGACCGTCCTCGCCACCGGCATTCTCGAGGCCAGTTCGCTGATCAATGTCGGCGCCGAGGTGTCGGGCCGGATCGACGCCATGCACGTGACCTTGGGTCAATCGGTCCAGCAAGGCGATCTCATCGCCGAGATCGATTCGCTCAACCAGGAGAACGCCGTGCGCGCCGCCGAGGCGGCGCTCGCCAGCGTCGAGGCGCAGAAGCGTATCCAGGAGGCCAATGCCCGCCAGGCCGAGCGCGCGTTGGAGCGCGCCCAGCAGCTCCGCGATCAGAACCTTATTTCCAACGTGGATTTCGAGAGCGCGGAGATTTCCGCCGAAACCGCGCGGGCCCAGGTCGAACAGTTCGAGGCCCAGATCCTCCAGGCCCAGCTCAGCGTGGATTCGGCCATGCTCGACCTCGATCGCACCCGTATCACCGCGCCCATGGACGGCACGGTCGTGGCCGTGCTCGTGGACGAGGGCCAGACGGTCAACGCCAATGCCGACGCGCCCACCCTCGTCATGCTCGCCGATCTCGACGAGATGATCGTGCGTGCGGAAATCTCCGAGGCCGACGTCCCGCGCGTGCGCCCGGGCCAGCGGGTGTATTTCACCATTCTGGGCGATCCGGACACCCCGATCGAGGCCATGCTGCTCGATGTCGAGCCTGCGCCCGAGTCCATCACGTCGGGCACGTCGACCAGCGGCAACGCGGTCTATTACAACGGCCGCTTCGTGGTGCCCAATCCCGACCACATGCTGCGCATCTCGATGACGGCCCAGGTCACCATCGTGCTCCACGAGGCGCGGGACGTGATCGTGGTGCCCTCCTCGGCCCTGGTCTCCGCCGGGCCGCGCGGCAGCTTCGTGCAGGTCTATGACGGTGCGAGCGAAGAGGTCGAGATGCGCCCGGTCGAGGTCGGGCTCAACAACAATATCCTCGCCGAGATCGTGTCCGGCCTTTCCGAAGGCGAGATGATCGTCGAGGGCGGAACCATGACGTTCGGTGCGGCGGGCGCCCAGGCGGGCCGTCCGGGCGGGCCCGGGGGCGGCATGATGCCGATGGGCGGGCCGGTCATGTTCCGATGAGCGAGCCCCTCATCGCAATCCGCAAGCTCCGGCGTGAGTTCCGGGCGGGCGACGAGACCATCGCCGTGCTCAAGGATATCGATCTCGATATCCATGCCGGCGAGATGGTGGCCATCATCGGCCAGTCCGGCTCGGGCAAGTCGACGCTCATGAACGTGCTCGGCTGTCTCGACCAGGGCTGGACCGGCAGCTACACGGTCGATGGCCGCGACGTGCGCGGCCTGCCCCCCGACGGGCTGGCCGAGCTGCGCCGCGAGCATTTCGGCTTCATCTTCCAGCGCTATCAACTGCTCACCGAGCTCGACGCGGTCGAAAACGTCGAGGTGCCGGCGATCTATGCCGGCGCGGACCGCAATGCCCGGCGTGGTCGGGCGGCCGACCTATTGACCCGCCTGGGGCTGGGCGAGCGATTGGCGCATCGCCCGTCCGCGCTTTCGGGCGGCCAGCAGCAGCGCGTCTCGGTGGCGCGCGCGCTGATGAACGGCGGCGAGATCATCCTCGCCGACGAGCCCACCGGCGCCCTGGATTCGCGCTCGGGCAAGGAGCTGATGGCGCTGCTGCGCGAGCTGCACGCCGAAGGCCACACCATCATCATCGTCACGCACGACCCCGCCATTGCCGAGCAATGCGAGCGTGTGGTGGAGATCAGCGACGGCGTCATCATCTCGGATACGCGCAAGACGGAGCGGGCGCCTTCGCGCGTCGTGGAGAATGCCGAGATCCGCCGCGCCGCGCGCTGGCGCAGCGGGTTCGACCGCTCGGCCGAGGCCTTCCGCATGGCGCTGCGCTCCATGGGCGCGCACCGGCTGCGCACCTTTCTCACCATGCTGGGCATCATCATCGGCATCGCCTCGGTGGTGTCCGTCGTGGCGCTCGGCCAGGGCAGCCAGGAGCAGGTGCTCGAGAACATCGCCTCGATCGGCACCAACACCATCAACGTCTTCCCCGGCGCGTCGGCGGCCGACCGGCGGGCCGGACAGATCCAGACACTCGTCCCCGCCGATGCGACCGCGCTTGCAGAAGAGGATTTTGCCGACAGCGTCTCGCCCATGGTGTCGAGCAACGCGCAGGCGCGCTATCGCAGCGTCGCGGCGGGAGCCTCGATCACGGGCGTGGGGCCGGATTATTTCCAGGCTGCAGGACGCACATTCGTCGCCGGCGTCTCGTTCAACGAGGAGAGCATCGCCGAGCGCGGCCAGGAAGCGATCATCGACGAGACCGCGGCGTCGACGCTCTTTGCCGATGGCCAGTCCCCGCTCGGCGAGGTGATCCTCCTGGGCAATGCCCCGGTGCGCGTCATCGGCATTGTCGAGGACCAGGCCACCGGCGGCTTCGGCGGCAATTCGCTCAATGTCTGGCTGCCCTATTCCACGGCCATGAGCCGGATCCTGGGCCAGAGCCATGTGAGCTCGATCATGGTTCGGGTGTCGGACGACGCGGACATGGACGAGGCGGCCGACCGGATCACGGCGATGCTGTCGGCGCGGCACGGCGCGCTCGATTTCCAGCTTCAGAACACCGACACCATCCGCGAGACCATCCAGAGCACGACCCAGACCCTTACCCTCCTCATCTCCATGATCGCCATCATCTCGCTGGTGGTCGGCGGCATCGGGGTGATGAACATCATGCTGGTCTCGGTCTCCGAGCGGACCAAGGAGATCGGCGTGCGCATGGCCGTGGGCGCGCGGCGCGGCGACATCATGCGCCAGTTCCTGATCGAGGCGGTTCTGGTGTGCCTCCTGGGCGGCGCAGCGGGGGTCGCCCTGTCGCTGCTTTTCGGCCAGGGGCTTGGCCTCGCCATGCCGGGCGCGCGGTTGTCCTATTCGGCGACCACCATCATCGCCGCCTTCCTGTCCTCGACCCTGATCGGCGTGGTCTTCGGCTTCATGCCGGCCCGCTCGGCCGCGCGGCTCGATCCCGTCGAGGCGCTGGCGCGGGAATGAGGGACCGGATCGGTCCGCAGCCTTAAAGCGGATAAGGCGAGCCGTATTCCCAGAAGGTCCAGCCGATCTCGAGCCCCAGCGCAAGCAGGGCGAAGGCCGCGTGGTAGCGCAGCGAGGAGGTGCGGATGGCGATGAGCGCGAGGCCGATCAGGACGAGGTTCTTGCCGATATAGGCGAGGCCGAAGCTCTCGAAATAATCCCAGCCCTTCATCGCCGTGTCGATGAAGTCCGCGCCGAGATTGAGCGCCAGAAAGCCGAAGAACCAATGCCGCCTTGCCAGCAGGTAGCCGGTGTGGCTGTCGCTGCCCGAGGGCACGTCCGGGAACAGCAGGGCGCAGAGAAAGAAGAACGAGCTCGCATAGGCGATGAGGAAGAGATACTGGGCCAGGGTCCAGGTTTCGACCCTCACGAGCTGCACCTCCCACCACCAGAACGTGACGATGGAGAGGAAGAGATAGGCGACCCAGGCGATATGGATCAGGTAGATCCGTCTCTCGCCCGAAGTCTGGACGAAACGGGCGAGCCCGGACAGCAGCCGGCCGAGGGCGAGCCCCAGCACCATGCCGAGAATGGTGCGGATATAGATAAAGAGCTCATGCCCGATATCCGCCGTCTCCATTGCCGTCCGGCGCCCCCCGTCTCTTGCCTTGTATAGAACCCTACACTCAGAACTGGTTGGGATTGAAGCTGTAGCGCGTGGCGCAGAACTCGCACACCACCTCGATCGCGCCGTCCACCACCATCTCCTCGCGCTCTTCGGGCGTGAAGCTGTTGATCATCTGCTCGACGCGCTCGGCCGAGCAGGTGCAGCGCTCGCGCAGGGTCTCGGGCTCGAACACCCGCACGCCCTTCTCGTGATAGAGCCGGAACAGCAGCCGCTCGGCGGAGAGATCGGGGTCGACCAGCTCGGCATCCTCGAGGGTTTCGAGCAGCACCCGCGCCTCGGTCCAGCGGTCGTCCTCGGCAAAATCGGGGTCCATCATGGCCGGATCGTCGCCATCGCCATTGCCGGGCAGGTCGGGCATTCTCACCCGTCCATGCTCGGGCAGGTGCTGGAGCAAAACGCCCCCGGCGCGCCAGTGGGACTGGGCGTCGCCGCGCGTCGAGACCTCGGCCACGGCAAGCCGGACGCGGGTCGGGATCTGCTCGGACTGCATGAAATAGGTATGCGCGACCTGCTCCAGCGTGTCGTCACCCTCGAGCGCCACGATGCCCTGGTAGCGATCCATGTGGACGCCCTGGTCGACGGTCATGGCGAGCACGCCCTTGCCCAGAAGCTGCTCGGGCTTGGTGCGCCCGGCGGCCTTGGCCTGTTCCAGCTCGTCGGCATCGAAGCGCGCATAGGCGCGCAGCCCGTCCGGCGCGTCGAGATCGACCACCAGCAGGTTGACCGGCCCGTCCGTGCGACTCTGGAGGATGAAGCGCCCCTCGAATTTCAGCGACGAACCGACCAGCGCGGCCAGCGTCACCGCCTCGCCTAAAAGGCGCGCGACGGGTTCGGGATAGCCATGGCGGGCGATGATGATGTCGAGCGCGGGCCCGAGCCGCACGACGCGTCCACGGGCGTCATGGGATTCAAGGGCGAAGGGAACCGCGACGTCGTCGCCGCTTTCCGGGCGGTCGAGCCCGTAGGCGGCCAGCTTGGACTGGGTCATTCAGATGCTTTCGATGCCGAAGGCCCAGCACAGGATGGCCTTCTGGATGTGCAGGCGGTTTTCCGCCTCGTCGAACACGACCGATTGCGGCCCGTCGATCACCGCATCGGTGACCTCGTCCCCGCGATGGGCGGGGAGACAGTGCATGAAGAGCGCATCGGGCTTGGCTTGTGCCATCAATGTGGGATTGACCTGATAGGGCTTCAAGATACGGCGGCGCTCGCCGGCGTCGGTATCGCCCATGGACACCCAGGTGTCGGTGATCACGAGGTCGGCATCGGCGACCGCGGCCTTGGGGTCGGTGCCGAGCTGCACGGCCGTCCCGGCATCCGCGATATCGGCCAGCAGGCCCTGGTCGGGCCAATATTCCTTCGGGCAGGCGATCGAGAGGCTCGGGCCGAACAGGGTCGTCGCGTGCACCCAGGATTCGAGCACGTTGTTGCTGTCCCCGATCCAGGCGACCTTCCGGCCCGCAACCGTGCCGCGATGCTCCTCATAGGTCATGATATCGGCCATGACCTGGCAGGGATGGCTGCGGCGCGTGAGCCCGTTGATCACCGGCACGCTCGACGCGCCGGCGAGGTCGAGCAGGTCGTCATGGGAAAGGATGCGGATCATGATCGCATCGACATAGCGGCTCATCACCCGCGCCGTGTCCTCGATGGTCTCCTCGCGGGCGAGCTGCATCTCGTGGCCGGTCAGCATCAGCGTCTGGCCGCCGAGCTGGCGCATGCCGACGTCGAAGGAGACGCGGGTCCGGGTGGACTGGCGCTCGAAGATCATCGCCAGCACCTTGTCCTTGAGCAAGGGCGGGCGCTCGCCGGCCTTGAGGCGGCGCTTGAGCGCGTGGGCGAGGTCCAGGATCGCGCGCAGGGTTGCGGCGTCGAAATCCTTCAAATCGAGAAAATGTCTTAGCTGTCCGGTCATTGCGACAGGTCCTGATTGCAATCGTGACTTAAAAAGTTGGGCTGCGGCCTATTGGGCCGCAGTGGCCTCGCTCTCGACTTCCTCCAGCGCGGAGGCGATCTTGGCGATCGCCTCCTCGATGTCGGCCTTTTCGATGATGAGCGGCGGCAGCAGACGCAGCACATTGTCCCCCGCGGCGACGGCCAGCAGCTGGTGATGGCGCAGGCGGGCGACGAAATCCCGCACGGGCGGGGTGATCTTGATGCCCGCGATCAGCCCCTTGCCGCGCACCTCGAGCACGAGACGGGGGAATTTCTGCGCCAGTTGCTGCAGGTGCCAGGAGAGGATCTGCCCCATCTCCTCGACGTGGTCGAGAAAGCCGGGCGAAAGGATGCGGTCGAGCACGGCATTGCCCACGGCGCAAGCCAGCGGATTTCCGCCGAAGGTGGAGCCGTGGGTGCCGGGCACCATGGCCGCCGCGACCTCCGCCTTGGCGAGGCAGGCGCCGAGCGGGAAGCCGCCGCCGATGCCCTTGGCCACGGCCATGATGTCGGGCGTGATGCCCGACCATTCATAGGCGAAGAACTTGCCGGTGCGCCCGTAGCCGCACTGCACTTCGTCCAGGATCAGCAGCAGGCCATGGGCGTCGCAGAGCGCCCGCAGCCCGCGCATGAAGGTGTCGGACATGGCGGTAACCCCGCCTTCGCCTTGCACCGGCTCGATGAGGATGGCGCAGGTCGTCTCGTCGATCAGCGCCTCGACCGCGTCGAGATCGCCGGGCGCGACATGCGTGAAGCCGGGAACGACCGGGCCGAACCCCTCGATATAGGCCGGGTTGCCGCCCGCGGCGATGGTCGCCAGGGTGCGGCCGTGGAAGGCGCCGGTAAAGGCGATGATGCCGTAGCGGTTCGGCTCGCCCTTGTCGTAGAAATAGCGCCGGGCCGTCTTGATGGCGCATTCGAGCGCTTCAGCCCCCGAATTGGTGAAGAACACCGCATCCGCGAAGGTCGTCTCGACGAGACGCTGCGCCAGCTCCTCCTGCTGGGGGATCTGGAAGACGTTGGAGACGTGCCAGAGCTTGTCGGCCTGGGCCTTGAGCGCCTCGATCACGTGCTTGTCGCCATGGCCGAGCGCATTGACGGCGATGCCCGAATTGAAATCGAGATAGGCCGTGCCGTCCGCGGTGAACAATCGCGCGCCCTCGCCCCGCTCGAAAGCGAGTTCGGACCGGGCGTAGGTGCCGTAGAGCGCGGACATTGTCGTTCACCGTGACATATTGATATCGGGGATAACGGCGGGCCGGAAAGCGCCGCCGCACCGCCATTCCGCCCCCTTTTCGGGGCGGCAGGACGCGGTCACAGCTTATGCTGTGCACCCCTTGCAAAGTCAACGTTCCAGCCCCGGTTTCCGGGCGCTTCTGCCGCGTCGGCCCCTGACTCACCTTGGCCACAAATGGCCTTTAGGCCGTCCTCCGCACCGCAGCGAAGATCGGTTGCGGATGGGTTCGACACGCTTTTCGGCTCTCGCGCCGGGACATGGTGATAAGTCGGGGAAAGTCTTGCCCCCGTCTTGAAACCGATTCCGGCGGTTGTGTAGAGTGAAGCCGTTGGGACACGACATCTCGTGTGGCGGACCCTATCACCATACGAATCCTAGTATCGCATCGCCAATGGCTGTTGGCGAAACGATGGGGGATTCACTCCGCGACGAGCGGTTTGGGAGCTTTACGAATGACTTGGACGGACGAACGCGTGGCGTTGCTCAAGAAACTCTGGATGGACGGTCTTTCCGCCAGCCAGATCGCAGCGGAATTGAGCGGCGGGGTCACCCGCAATGCCGTGATCGGCAAGGTCCATCGCCTCAAGCTGTCCGCCCGCGCCAAGCCGGCCAATGTGGCGCCGCGCCCCAAGGCCTCGCGGCCGACGGCGCCCCGTCGCGTTTCGCCCTCGGCTTCGAGCGGCGGAGGCGGCGCTTCGCGTATCGCCAGCGCGGTTTCGGATCGGCGCAGCGTTTCATCCTCCGTGGTCGGCGCCACGGCATTGCGGCTCGACACGACGCCCGAGGTCGAGATCGACGTTACGCCCCGCGGCCAGGAGCTCTTCATCCCCGAGGCCGAGCGCATCGGCCTGCTGCAGCTCTCCGAGCGCACCTGCAAGTGGCCGATCGGCGATCCGGTCTCGTCCGATTTCCATTTCTGCGGCCGCCCGTCCGAGGAAGCCAAGCCCTATTGCGAGTTCCACGCGCGTCGCGCCTATCACCAGATCGACCGCAAGCGCCGCTGAACGGCCCCTCCCGAGATTGCAACGCAAAGCGGGCCTGTGGCATTGTCCACGGGCCCTTTTTCTTCCGCCCTTCGAAAGCCCGCGCCCGATGGAAACCATCCGCTACCAGGCCAGCCCGCCCATGTTCCGCAACAATCCGTTGCTGTTCATCCTCGCGGTCGTGCTGATCCTCGCCTTCGGGCTCGGGATCATCATCCTGTTGTGGTGGTACGTCACGTCCAAGTCGCACCTGCTCACCATCACTGACCAGGAGCTGCGCTACGAGACGGGCATCATCAACAAGACGCGGCGCGAATTGCGCCTCTCCTCCATCCGTTCGGTCCGGGTGCACCAGAACCTCTGGCAGCGCATGTTCGGCACCGGCGACCTCGAGGTCTATAGCGCCGGGGACATGCCCGAGATCGTGGTCAAGGGCATGCCCGACCCCAATCGCATCCGCGAGCTGACCTGAGGAGCCCGGCGATGGCCCCCTCGCCGCAGGACAGCGCCGATCGCCGGCTTTCGCTCATCCTGTTCCTTGCGATCCTCGTGACGCTGGTCGTCGCGGCCGGCTTCGCGTGGTTCATCCTGGGCCCGGCCATCGCCGCAGCGGTCGAGCCGGGTGTCGGGCTGCGCACTGCGGCGCTCATCGCCTTCGGGCTGAGCCTCGTGGTCATCGTCATCATGGCCATCGCGGCGGGAGACGGCCTGTTGGGTGAGTTGCCCACCATGCTTGTGGGCTTTTTCGCCTTCTTCCTGGTCTGCTGGCTGATGATCGCCTGGATCTTCTAGGTTCGGGGCCCACCGTGCGCCGATTGCCTTTGGCCCTGGCGGACAGCATACTGCCGGCATGACGCAGAAGGACAATCACGACGCCTATATCGCCTCAGCGCCCGAGCCGTTTCGCGCCGTGCTAGGCGAGTTGCGCGCTCAGCTCGCGCAGGCGCTCCCCGATGCCGAAGAAGTCGTGAAATACGATATGCCCGGTTTCCAGCTCGGCGACACGATCATCGCGGGCTATGCCGCGTTCACCAAGCAATGCGGCCTCTATGTTGATCCGGGTGCGATCGCCGCCCATGCAGACGAAATCGCCGCCCTCAACCTCAAGGCAACGAAGACCGGCGTTACGTTCTCGGCGCGCAGGCCCATCCCTGAGGCCCTGGTCGCGAGCCTGGCAAAGAGCTCGCGCAGCCAAAAGGGATTTTAGCGGTCCCGGCCCATCTCGGCCGCCCAGGCCGAATGGATTCTGGCGTCGGAATTGGGCTTGCCGCTCAGGCGCTCGCCGCCGAGAACTTTTCGTCGAAGGCATAGCCGGCGCCGCGCACCGTGCGGATCGGGTCCTTGAACCGCCCACGATTGATCGCCTTGCGCAGCCGCCCAACGTGCACGTCCACCGTGCGCTCGTCCACATAGACGTCGGTGCCCCAGACGCCGTCGAGGAGCTGTTCGCGCGAATAGACGCGGCCGGGATTGCCCATCAGGTATTCGAGCAGCCGGTATTCGGTCGGCCCGAGATGGATTTCCTTGCCGGCGCGCCGGACCCGGTGGGTCGAGCGATCCAGCTCCAGGTCACCGGCCTTGAGCACGGCGGCGATCAGGTGCGGATTGGACCGGCGCAGCAGCGCGTTGATCCGCGCCATGAGCTCGGGCAGCGAGAAGGGCTTGACCACATAGTCGTCGGCCCCGGTCGCCAAGCCCCGCACCCGCTCCTCTTCCTCGCCGCGCGCGGTGAGCATGATGATGGGCGTACGCGCGGTATCCTCGCGGCTGCGCAGCCTGCGGCACAATTCGATCCCCGAGGTACCCGGCAGCATCCAGTCCAAGAGGATCAAATCCGGCCGTGCTTCCTGGATGCGCAGGGTCGCCTCTTCGGCGTGCTCGGCGCTTGCGACCGCATACCCCTCGGCCTCGAGGTTGTAGCGCAGCAATTCGGTGAGGTCGGCTTCGTCCTCGACGACAAGAACCAGCGGCGTCATGGTCTTTGCATCAGCCCTTGATCTGCTCGCGCTTGAAGGTGTCGAGGTCGGTTGCGAGGTTCTTGCCCGTGGCGAGGAAATAGGCCTGCTCAGCGATGTTTGTGGCATGGTCTCCGACGCGCTCCAGGTTCTTGCCGCAGAACAGCAGATGCGTGCACATGGTGATGTTCCGCGGGTCCTCCATCATGTAGGTCAGGAGCTCGCGGAACAGCGAGACATAGAGCGCGTCCACCTCGGTGTCGCGCTCGCAGACATCCACGGCGAGCACGTTGTCGCGCGAGGAGAACGCGTCGAGGGCCATCTGCACCTGGCGCTGGGTCAGTTCCGCCATGTGCTTGAGCCCGTTGATGAACTGGGGCGAGAGCGAGAGGCCCTCGATCTGGGTCGAGCGCCGCGCGGTCGACTTGGCCATGTCGCCGATCCTTTCGAGATCGTTGGCGACGTGGATCGAGGCGATCACCAGGCGCAGGTCGTTGGCCATGGGCTGGCGGCGCGCGATGATCGAGACCGCGAGCTCGTCGATCCGGGTCTGCATCTCATCGATCTTCTGGTCGCCCGCGATGGTGGCCGCGGCAAGGTCCTTGTCCATGCGGATCAACGCCTCGGTGGCGCGGACGATCGCCTTTTCGACCAGCCCGCCCATCTCGGAAATCAAGCGGGCCAGTTCGGTGAGTTCGTCCTCGTAGGACGTAACGATGTGATCACTGATCGGAGACATGAATGAAACCCGTGCGTTAGCCGATACGGCCGGTGATGTAATCCTGCGTCTTCTGGTTCTGGGGGTTGGTGAAGATGGTCTCGGTCGGACCCTCCTCGATCAGATTGCCCAGATGGAAGAACGCGGTCTTCTGGCTGACGCGCGCAGCCTGCTGCATCGAGTGGGTGACGATGACGATGGTGTAGTTCTGCCGCAGCTCGTCGATCAGTTCCTCGATCACCGCGGTCGCGATCGGGTCGAGGGCCGAGCACGGCTCGTCCATCAGGATCACCTCCGGTCCCACCGCGATGGCGCGGGCGATGCAGAGGCGCTGCTGCTGGCCGCCCGAAAGCCCGGTGCCCGGCTCGCGCAGGCGATCCTTGACCTCTTCGTAAAGGCCCGCCTTGCGCAGGGAGGATTCCACGATCTCGTCGAGGTCCGCCTTGTTGCGGGCAAGCCCGTGGATACGCGGCCCGTAGGCGATGTTGTCGTAGATCGACTTGGGAAAGGGATTGGGCTTCTGGAACACCATGCCGATGCGCGCGCGCAGCTCGACCACGTCGAGATCGCGATTGTAGATGTCCTCGCCATCGAGCTCGAGCAGGCCGCCGACCTTGGCGCCCTCGATGGTATCGTTCATGCGGTTGATGCAGCGCAGGAAGGTCGACTTGCCGCAGCCCGAAGGGCCGATGAAGGCGGTGACTGCGCGGTCGGGAATGTCGATCGAGATGCCGAACAGCGCCTGCTTGGTCCCGTAATGCACCGTCACGTCCTCGGTATGGATGCGGACGCGCCGCCCCTCGTCGTCGGTCCTGGTCGAGACGGGGGAAAGGGCTGGCATGGCGGCCTCGGACTTGCTTTTGGTCATGTCCATGGGAAACTCCTTTGCTCGTCCTAGGCGCGCCGTTCGAGACGGCTGCGCAGGAAAATGGCGAGCGCATTGAGCGCGATCATGAAGGCAAGAAGGACCATGATGGCGGCAGAAGTGCGCGCTTCGAAGAAATTGCGGTTTTCATTGCCCTGCCAGAGATAGATCTGGACCGGCAGCGCGGTGGCCTGGTCGACGGGGCTGGCCGGCACCGAGGCGACGAAGGCGTTCATGCCGATCAGCAGCAGCGGCGCGGTTTCGCCCAGGGCCTGGGCCACCCCGATGATGGTGGCGGTCATGATCGAGGGCAGGGTCACGGGCAGCACGTGGTGGAACACCATCTGGGTCCGCGACGCCCCCATGCCGAGCGCCGCCTGCCGCAAGGCCGGGGAAACGCCCTGCAGCGCGCCGCGCGTGGCGATGATGATGGTGGGCAGGGTCATCAGCGTCAGCACGAGCCCGCCCGCGAGCGGAGCCGACAGGGGCAGCTTGAAATAGTTGATGAAGACCGCGGCGCCGAGCAGGCCGAAGACGATGGACGGCACGGCCGCCAGGTTGTTGATATTGACCTCGATGAGGTCGGTGAGGCGCGATTTGGGCGCGAACTCCTCGAGATAGATCGCGCTCGCCACCCCGATCGGCACCGCCAGAAGGATGACGATCAGCATCATGTAGAGCGAGCCCATGAAGGCGCCGGCAAGGCCGGCCGACGCGGGCGCGGCGCGCGAGTCCACATTGGTGAACAGGCTCCAGGCAAAGCCGCTGGAGATGGTGCCGTTGTCCTCGAATATGTCGATCAGGGCGCGGGCCGGCGCCGAAAGCTGCTGCTGGGCATCGCCGAGCGAGCGGTCGATATTGCCCTTGACCCAATTGTCCGTGTTGGCCGAGGCCACGAGATCGACCGGCACGGTCTGGCCGAGGAGCGCGGGGTTGGCGACGAACATCTCGCGCAGCACGTGGCGCGCATTGGTTTCCGGAATGGACTGGATCTGCCGGGCATCGATCTCGAAGCCTTCCGGCATGGCCTCGCGCAGCGCCGCCTCGACCACGCGGTTCCAGTTGAGCAGCGCCACCTGGCGTTCCCAAGCCAGCCGCTCGGCGCGGAAATCGGCGTCCGACTGGCCCGCCGCCTGGGTGGGCGCCGGACCGCTGGTGATGATCTCGGGATCGAAATAGACGTCGAGATGCAGGTTGGCCTGGGTGAAGGCGGGAATGCCCTTGCCGACCACGTCGGCAAAGAGGAAGGCGACGAAGCCCAGCGCCAGCACGATGGCGCCGATGCCGAAGCCGCGGAAGACCGCTTCGCTGGCGTGGCGGCGGCGCAGCCCGGCGCGAATGCGCGAGGTACGCTCGGGAACGCTCGGGGTCGTGTTCGGGACACTGTCGGTCATTATTCGTACTGCTCCCGGAAGCGGCGGACGATGTAGAGCGCCACGATGTTGAGAACCAGCGTCATCACGAACAGGGTGAGGCCCAGCGCAAAGCCGACAAGCGATTGCGGCCCGGTGAAGTCGGTATCGCCGGTGAGCTGGTTGACGATGGATACGGTGATGGTGGACACCGGCTCGAGCGGATTGCCCCGCAGCACGGGGGAATTGCCCGCGGCCAGCACCACGATCATGGTTTCGCCGATGGCGCGGCTGGCCGCGAGGAGAAACGCACCGACGATGCCCGGCAGCGCGGCGGGCAGCAGCACGTTGCGGATGGTTTCGGACTGGGTGGCCCCCAGGCCATAGGCGCCTTCGCGCAGCGAACCCGGCACCTGATTGAGGATGTCGTCGCTGAGCGAGGAGATGAAGGGGATGATCATGATCCCCATGACGATGCCCGCAGTGAGCGCGCTGGTGGCGCTGATGTTGACGCCGATGGCGTTGCCGAAATCGCGCAGGAACGGCCCCACGGTCACGAGGGCGAAAAACCCGTAGACGATGGTGGGGATGCCCGCGAGAATCTCGATGATCGGCTTGACCACCGCGCGCACGCGACGCGGCGCATACTGGCTGAGATAGATCGCGGTCATGAGGCCGACCGGCACCGCCACGGCCATGGCGATCACCGCCACCATGAGCGTGCCCGCGAGGAGCGGCAGGAGGCCGAACTGGCCGTAACTTCCCGTACCGGTCGAGGAGAAACGCGGATTCCAGACCGTGCCGAAGAAGAATTCGAGCGGGTTGACGAAGGTGAAGAAGCGGATCGCCTCGGTGAGGAGCGAGGCGATGATGCCCACCGTGGTCAGGATCGCGACGGCCGAGCAGGCAAGCAGCAGCAGGTTGATGATGCGCTCGACGCCGTTGCGGGCGCGCAGGCGCGGCGTGATCCGGCTGCGTGCGTAGAGCAGCGCCAGGATGCCGCTGCCGGCGGCCGCGGCGATCATCAGCAGGAAGGTGATGGTCTGGAACCAGGCGAGGGCATCGCCTGCGGCAGCCTCATAGGGCTGCACCGTTCCGGCTACGCCGAAGCCGGACGCCAGGGCGCGGATCCGCGCGATCATCGCATTGAGCCCGTTGGGATCGAGCCCGGCGACGACATCGGAAGGCAGTTGCGCGAGGACATAGGCGCGGCTCGCCGCGTCGGAGAAATAGGCCCAGAGGGCCACGATCAGGAGCGCGGGCACAAGCGCCCAGATGGCAACGAGCGTGCCGTGATATTGCGGCCGCGAGTGGACCCGGCCCCCCTCGGAGGTGGCCAGTGACCGGCTCTTGGACCAGCCGGTCTGGTAGGCGACGCCGACCAGCACGAGCAGAAGGGCTGCTATGATGAAGGAGTTCACGGGCCGTCACGCTTTCCAATGATGCCGCGGCAGAAGAGAAGCGGGCCGCGCCGGAGCGCGACCCGCCATTTTTGTTCCGTTAGAGCGCAGCCTCGAAGTTCGCGAGCGCGTCGGCGGTGACGTCGGCGGGCTGCGGGATCAGGCCGGCCCCTTCGAGGATTCCGCCCTCGCCGATCATGGCGTCCGAGAGGAAGAACTCGGTGTATTCGACCAGGCCCGGGACCACCCCGAGGTGCTCGCCCTTGACGTAGAAGAACAGCGGGCGGGACACCGGATACTCACCGGCCGCGACGCTCTCGTTGGAGGGCGTGACGCCGTTGACGGTCGCGACCTTCAGGGTGTCGCGGTTCTGGTCGTAGAACGAGAGGCCGAACACGCCGATGGTGTTGGGGTTCGACTGCAGGCGTGCCAGGGTCTCGGTATAGTCGCCGGCGATCTCGACCACCACGTCCTGCCGCAGGGCGGAGCAAGCGTCTTCCGGGGCGCCCTCGGGCAGGCCGATTTCCTCGCAGCCGGCTTCGACGACGTTCAGGTCGAAGACTTCGCGGGTGCCGTGATTGGTGCCCGGAATGGCGAAGGCGATCGGCTGGTCGGGAAGCGAGGCGTCGATCTCGTTCCAGTTGGTATAGGGGTTGGCGACCAGCTCGCCGTCAACCGGAACCTGGGCCGCGATCGCCTGGTAGACGAGAGCCGGGGTCAGGGCAAAATCGCCGCCGGTCGCCGAGGAGGCGAACACGATGCCGTCATAGCCGAACTGGACTTCGATGATGGTGTTGACGCCGGCAGCGGCGCAGGCTTCCCGCTCGCCGTCCCGGATCGGACGCGACGCGTTGGCGATGTCGATGGTGTTGTCGCCGACGCCCTGGCAGAACTGGGAGAAGCCGCCGCCCGTGCCGCCTGAGCCGACGACCGGGGTGTTGAACTCGGGGAAGGTCGCGCCGAACTCTTCGGCGACGATCGAGGCAAAGGGCAGGACGGTCGACGAGCCGGCGATCTGGATGGTGTCGCGCGACTGGGCCTGAGCGCCGGTCGCGCCGAACGAGGCAGCGACCACAAGCGCCGCGGCGCTCGCATAAAGTGCGGTCTTCATGTTGGAGCCTTCCTTTAGAAGCTTGAATTCGTGAAACTCACGATGCCGAACCTGCGGAAGCGCATAACCTCCCGTCCGGACGCTTCGGGACCGTATTGGGCCTCGCCTACGGTTTTATGTCAGGGGCATAACGCTTTTATGACACCCTAACGCACTGAAATTCATAGCTTTATCGGAAGCTCGATATGCGCCGAAATCCTAGGCTGGCTCTTCCGTCACATGCGGCTAAGCCTTGGGCAGCAGGACCTCGACCCGCGTCCCCTCGCCCAACTGGGAGCGGATGGTGAGCTGTCCGTGGTGGCGGGCCACGATGTGCTTGACAATGGCGAGGCCCAAGCCCGTTCCCTTCTTCCTGCGGCTCGTCTCGCCTTCGACGCGGTAGAAGCGTTCGGTCAGGCGCGGTACGTGCTCCTCGGCGATGCCGGGACCGTGATCGACGATCGTCACCCTGTGGGCGTCGCGGCCGCGGGCGCCGCCGTCCGCGTCCAGCGTGATCTCGACGCTCTTGCCGCCGCCGCCATATTTGAGGGCATTGTCCAGGAGGTTCTCGAAGACCTCGTAGAGTTCCTGGCGTTCGCCGATCACCACCAGGTCCTCGGGCGGCAGGACGAGGTCGATGGCGAGTCCCTCATCCTGCGCCCGGATCTCCATGACCTCGACCACTTCGCGCAGCAGGGAGTTGAGGGTCACCTTGGCCGTGGGGCGCACGTGCTGGCGCTGCTCGATGCGCGAGAGCGAAAGCAGGTCGTCGATCAGCGCGCTCATGCGCTCGGACTGGCCGCGCATGATGGTGAGGAAGCGCGCGCGTGCCGTCTCGTCGCGGGCCGCCGGCCCCTGCAGCGTCTCGATGAATCCCATCAGCGAGGTCAAGGGCGTGCGCAATTCGTGGCTGGCATTGGCGACGAAATCGGCGCGCAACTGGTCGGTGCGGCGCTGCTCGGTGAGATCGTAGAGCGAGAGCACCAGCAATTGCGTCTCGGGCGGACCGGGGCTGAACGGCACCACCGAGACCCGGAACCAGATCTCGTTGGGCACCGCGCGCTGCATCTCGGCGAATTGCGGCTGCCCGCTGGCGCGCGCACGGGCGATGGCGTCGATGACATCGGGATCGCGCACGGTGAAGGCCAGCGGGTCGCCGGTGCGCAGGCGCGGCAGCTTGGCCTGCGCGGCCGGATTGCAGAACACCACGACCGAGCGCTCATCCACCACGATGCAGGGCTCGGACAGCGTGCCCGCGAAGCGTTCCACCGCGGGATCGAGCACGGCGCCGCCGGCGTTCCGCTCGGTCTCGCGGCGCACGGGGGTGTCGATCCGCCCGGCCACCGCCGCGCCGGAGAGCACCACGACAGAGGCGACCACGGCCTCGACCCAGGTGAGGCGTCCGGCAAGGGCGAGCACCACGGTGACGGCCACCGCCACCGCAGCGACCACCCGGGCCGCCGTGAAAAGGCTCCGCCAGACCGATCCGTTCGCGGTGCGGGTCCGTGTGTCATTGGTCATGGGAGCCGATTCGTCCATGATCGAAAGCAGATAGCCTCCGGAGATGACAATGCCATGATGGTCGCCGCGATTCCGCGCCGTGTCAAAAGCAATGCTGCGCCCCCCGTCCCCGCCCCACAGACAAGGAGCCCGCAATGGAAAATTTCGATCTCGACAATCCGGACCTGCCCAAATCCATCAAGGCAGCGGCGCTGGCCAGCGGCGGCTATCCCTATGACGAGGAGATGGACGACAAGGTCTACGAGACCCGCCTGCGCGCGCTTCAGATCGAGCTGGTCAAGCTCCAGGCGCATCTCGGCGCCACCGGCGGACGCGTAGCCGTGGTCTTCGAGGGGCGCGATGCCGCGGGCAAGGGCGGCACGATTTCGCGTTACCTGCAAAACCTCAACCCGCGCACCAACCGAACCGTGGCCTTGCCCAAGCCGACCGAACGCGAGCTGGGCCAGTGGTATTTCCAGCGCTATGTGGCGCATCTTCCCTCGGCCGGGGAGCAGGTCTTGTTCGACCGCTCCTGGTACAACCGCGCCGTGGTCGAACCGGTCATGGGCTTCTGCACGCAAGAGCAGACCGCCGCCTTCCTGCGCGAGGCCCCGCAATTCGAGCGCATGCTGGTCGATGACGGCATCTTCTTTTTCAAATACTGGCTCAATATCGGGCGCGAGATGCAACTCAAGCGCTTCCACGACCGGCGGCACGACCCTGTGAAGGTATGGAAGCTCTCCCCGGTCGATCTCGAGGCGCTCGGCAAGTGGGACGCCTATACCGAGGCGCGCAACGCGATGCTGGCGGCGACCCACACTGCGCACGCGCCTTGGACCGTCATCCGGGCCAACGACAAGAACCGTGCCCGGCTGGCGGCGATCCAGGGCGTGCTCTGGTCCATCGACTACGAGGGGCGCGACTTCGCGGCCATCGGTGAGATCGACGACAAGATCGTCATCCCGGCCGACCGCTTCCTCGCCGAAGGCGGGGAAATGGCCAGCGCTCCCTAATGCACCTGCTTGCGGATGGCGCGCATGAACAGCCAGACGCCGATGAAGGCGAAGGGCGCGGCGATCGAAAGCACCAGGGTCTTGTCCCAGTGCAGGGTCTCGATCGGCGCGGCGAAGGCGTAGCCCAGGATGCCGAGCAGGTAATAGGTGATGGCGATGGTCGAAAGTCCCTCGACCGTGCGCTGCAGGCGAAACTGGCTCTGGGAGGTTTCGGCGATGGTGGAGAGCACTTCCGAGTTCTGGGTCTGCATGTCGAGCCCGATGCGCAGGTTCAGGAGCTCGATGCCGCGCTCGATCTTGGTGAACAGCACCGAGATGCGCTTGTTGATCGCCTGATAGGTCTCGAGCGCCGGATCGACCCGGTTGCCGATGAAGCTGGTCAGCGACGAGCCCTGGCCGAGCGCGGTCTCGCGCAGCTTTTCCAGCCGCGAATGCAGGATCGCGCCATAGGCCTTGGAGGCCGCGAAGCGATAGCCGAGCCGTTCGGAAATCTGCCCGCCGCGCACCGACAGGTCGTGCAGCCCGTTGAGCCGCTGGCGGATATCCTCGGCGCTCACCGCCTCGCCCAGGTCCTCGATCAGGCTTTCCAGCTCGGTCTCGACCGCCCGCAGCACCGGCGAGAAGGTGCGGGCCATGGGCAGGGCCAGTAGCGCCATGGTGCGGTAGGTCTCGACCTCGAGCAGGCGGCGCAGGGTGATCGAGCGCCGGAACGGGGTGAGGCCGCCGCTGGCGAATTCGAAGCGGATGAAGCCGTCGGGGTCGGGCACGAAGTCGGTGGCGACCTGCGCCTTGCCGCCTTCGACCGCCGCGGCCGAAAGGCTCGCGGGCGCGAAGGAGTTGAGCAGCCCCTGGGGCAGAACCTCCTCGGCGATCACGTCGATGCGCGTGCCCCCCACCAGCTTGGCGTCGCCCAGCGCCTTGAGCCCGATGTCATCGGGCCAGTTCTCCTCGTCCTCGAGAGAGGACGTCCAGGTCACGGTGATGAATTCGGTATGGAACTCCCAGGTCACCGTGCGCGGGCCGGTTGAGAAGGTCGATTGCCGCGCTTGGGGGTCGGCCAAGTCGAAACCGTGTTCCGCCGCAAAAGCGGCGAACCGTTCCATGGCCTGCCGTATCACGCCGCTGCGCGGCTCGACCACCAGGATAAGCCGGCGCACGCGAATGCCGGCTTCCACCAGGTCGATGGGGCGCGCGTGCAGCTCGCCCAGGACGGCGTCGCGGTCGGGATGGATCTGGAGCGGTGGGGTCGACATGGGGCCTCGGAGATGACGCGGGCGCTACAATAAAGGTTGGCGCGAACGAACAAAGACTGTATTTGGCCGCGCGCGCAAGTGTCACGGGCGGCGGGTTAAAACACCTCTCCGTCATTGCGCGAGGCGATATAGTCCAGTTCCTCCGGCGTCGAGGTTCGCCCCAATGCCGCGTTGCGCATGGGGAAGCGCCCGAAGCGGGCGATGACATCGCGATGGCCGATGGCATAGTCGAGATAGTCCGGCTGCCCGAGGTCGGAAAACAGCCGGACCGACTCATCCTGCAGCACCAGCGACTCGGCGTGCTCGAACGGCAGGTAGAGGAAGGCGCGCTGGTCTTCGGTGAGTTCCCGGTCGCGTCCGCTTGCCACCACCTCCTGGGCCAGTGCCACCGCCATCAGGTCAGAGGCGAAGGCGCGCGGGGAATTGCGGTGAAGCTGGCGCGAGAACTGGTCGAGCAGGATGATCTCGGCCAGCCGGCCCTCGAGCGTTCCGCGCCAATGCCACAGCTCGGCCCGGGCGGCCCGTTCATGGGTCTCCCCGAAGCGCTCGGCACATTCGGCGTCGAACGCGGCGCCCCCCGCGAACCAGTCCTCGGGGCCGTGTTCCTCGAACCAGAACCTCAGCACGGCGTTGGCGGTCATGTTTTTCTCCTCTCTACGCGGTCACATCGCGCGTGCGGCGTGCTATCAGGCATGAGAACGAACTGCGAATCTCTTCCCCCAGCATGCGCGAAGCCTAACCCATGGTGCAATGGTCCACCCAGCAGGATGAAGCCCTCAAGGCGGTCTCGGCCTGGCTCAAGGACCGTGACGGGCCGCAGGTCTTCCGGCTGTTCGGCTGGGCGGGCACGGGCAAGTCCACTCTCGCCCGCCATCTCGCCAAGGACGTGAAATCGGTCAAATACGCCGCCTTTACCGGCAAGGCGGCGCTGGTCATGCGCAAGCGCGGCTGCACCGGCGCCTCGACCATCCATTCGCTGATCTATACGCGGATCAGCGAGAAGGAGGGCGAGCCCCGCTTCGTGCTCGACCCCGAATCCGCGGCCGCCGAGACCGACCTCATCGTGGTCGACGAGGTCTCCATGGTGGACGAGGCGCTGGGCAAGGACCTCCTGTCCTTCGGCACTAAGATCCTCGTTCTGGGCGACCCGTTCCAGCTTCCGCCCGTGCAGGGCCAGGGCTTCTTCACCGCCGAGGAGCCCGACATCATGCTCACGGAAATCCACCGCCAGGCGCGCGACAACCCCATCGTGGCCATGTCGCTCGCGATCCGCGAGGGGCGGGGGCTCGAACCGGGCCGATACGGCGAGAGCAAGGTGATCTCGCGCCGCGACGTCGATCAGGCCGAGGTGCTGGCCGCCGACCAGGTGCTTGTGGGACGCAACAAGACGCGGCTCGACTACAACAACCGGATTCGCGAGCTGAAAGGCCTGCCAGAGGACCGGCCGGTCGAAGGCGACCGCCTGGTCTGCCTGCGCAACAACCCGCGCAAGAAGCTGCTCAACGGCCAGATCTGGTCGGTGGCGAGCGTCACGCGGAAAGCCGCCGGAACGCTGGAGCTGGAGATCGACCCGGACGAGGCGGACCGCACTACCGCCCGCACCAAGGTCATCACGCATACCTCGTTCTTCCAGAGCGCGGAAAGCGAGATGAGCTGGCAGATGCGCCGGCAATACGACGAATTCACCTATGGCTATTGCCTCACCGTGCACAAGGCGCAGGGCAGCCAGTGGGACGACGTCTACCTCTTCAACGAAAGCTATGTCTTCCGCGAGGACGCGCAGCGCTGGCTCTATACCGCGGTGACCCGCGCGGCCGAAACCATTACGGTCGTGGTCTAGCGCTCGCCTCAGTGAGCGCGGATGCCCAGTCTGGACCCCGGCAATGCATTCCGGGGCCACGATCGCCATTGGGCGCGATGCGGTTACCAGCCCCTATGTCATTCCGGCATTCATTGCCGGTATCCAGTTTGTCCGATCCTATAGCCGCCCCTCCTTTCCCCTCGCCCACGAACGCGGCCACGCCCGCTTGACTCTGTGTCATAGTGTGTTAGGTTGCTATAACACCAGTACGGGAAACGGCATGACGCAGTGGAACGACACGCAGCCGATCTTCCTGCAAATCAGACAGCGGATGATCGACATGATCCTCAAGGGAACCATCGCAGAGGGAGACGCCTTGCCCTCGGTGCGCCAGGTTGCGACCGACCTTTCGGTCAATCCCCTCACGGTCACCAAGGCCTATGAGGCCCTGGTCGACCTCGGCACGGTCGAGAAGCGTCGCGGGGTCGGCCTTTTCGTCACACACGGTGCGCGGGAAGCCCTGCGCGCCCATGAGCGCGACAAATTCCTTTCCGAGGAATGGCCCGGCATTCTTTCGCGCATCGCCGCGCTGGGCCTTTCGATCGACGACCTCATCGCAGGCAAGGAGCCCAAGGCATGACCTCCGAAGCGCCCATCGTCTCGGCCCGCGGGTTGAGCAAGACCTATAACGGCAAGCCTGTGCTGCACGGGCTCGATTTCGACATCCCGCCCGGCCGCATCTATGGCCTTGTGGGGCACAACGGGGCAGGCAAGACCACGACCCTCAATGCCCTGCTCGGGCTCACGCGCTGCGAAGGCACCATAAGCGTGCTCGGCCTCGATCCCTTTGCCCAGCGCGCCCGGCTGATGGAGGACGTGGCCTTCATCTCGGACGTGGCGAGCCTGCCGCGCTTTCTGCGGGTGCGCGAGCTCTTCGCGCTGCTCTCCAACATCCATCCCCATTTCAGCCAGGACAAGGCGCGAGATTTCCTCTCGGGCACCGACATCCGGCCGGAAGCCAAGATCAAGAACCTTTCCAAGGGCATGATCGCGCAGCTCCATCTCGCGGTGGTCATGGCGATCGACGCCAAGCTGCTGGTGCTCGACGAGCCTACGCTCGGGCTCGACATCACCTATCGCAAGCGGTTCTATCGGCGCCTGCTGGAAGACTACATGACCGAGGAGCGCACCCTGCTCATCACCACCCACCAGGTGGACGAGATCGAGTTCATGCTCTCCGACATCATGTTCATCCGCGACGGCGAGCTGATCGTCCATATGCAGATGGAGACGGTGAACGAGAAATTCGTCCAGCTCGTCCTTACCGAGCCCGACCAGGCCGAGGCGGCGCGGGCGCACGGCCCGGTCTTCGAGGAGACCCGGTTCGGCCAGACCGTGATGATCTTCGATGGCGTGCCGCGCGAGACCCTCGCCGCCTACGGGCAGGTCTCGACCCCGACGCTTTCGGACCTGTTCGTCGCGCTGATGCAGCGCCAGACCTATAACAGCGAGACCCGCTGATGCGCGCCTTTTTCTCCCTCATCCATCGCGAGTATCTCGAGCACCGGCTGGCCTATGTCTTCGCGCCCGCCGGGCTCGTCGTGCTGATCGCGGCCGCCAGCCTCTATGTCTGGCTCACCGCGCCAACGGGTCTCGACGCTGCCGACCTGCCGGTCAATTCGGGACGCAAGCTCTACGACATCGGCTATGCCGCCGCCGTCAACGGCTGGTGGATCTACATGCTGGCGAGCGTCTTCTTCTACTATGCCGACACCTTCCAGGCCGACATGCGCAACAACGCGATGCTGTTCTGGAAGTCGATGCCGCAGTCGGACCTCAAGATTTCCGCCAGCAAGCTCGTGGCCGGGCTCACGGTCTTTCCCGCGGCGGTCTTCCTTGCCGCCGTGGTCACGGGGCTGTTGCTGATCCTGCCGGCGAGCGTTGCGGCCGGCGCGTTCGGCTTCACCGCACAGCTCGGCTTCGGGGAGGCCATGGCCTCCTTCGCCAATCTCACCGCCATCGGCTTCGTCTATTTCGTCCTGGGGCTGCTCTGGTACGCCCCCTTCTTCGCCTGGGTAGGCCTGCTCAGCACGATCTTCGGGCGCTGGAGCATTCCGCTCGCCTTTCTCGTGCCCGCGGTTCTCGTCATCTTCGAGCTTCTGGTGATCCGTCCGGCCGGGGCGCCCGATGGCAGCTACCTGCTCTCCTTCCTGCAATATCGCGGGCAATACGGGTTCGGGGACTACAATCTCGAGCTCACCGTGCTTCTGGCGATGCCGGTCGAAGCCGCCAAGGTCATCGGCGACATGCTGGCCAATTACGATTGGGTCGCGGCCGTGGCCGGCGCGGCAGTGGCGGTCCTCCTGCTGGTCGCGAGCGCCGAGTACCGCCGCCGGCGGCTCCTCACCTAGAGGAGTGGCGCTTGCCTTTGGGGGAAAATGCAGTCATGCTGCCCTTTAGTGTCAACAATCGAAAGGAGGTGGTCCAATGTCGAATGAGATCCGTGCACACGGGGAAGACCTTGGATGTGTGGCGAAAACGAAGGGGCAGCCCTCTTCGCGATAACCCCGCCTCCGGACCATTCGGTTCAGTCACTCCCGTGACAGGACTCATGGAAGGGCCGCTCGATGAGCGGCCCTTTTCCTTTTCCGCGCCGTCCGTCGCGGGCCATAAAAAAGGCGGCTCCCAGCCAAAGCTGCGGTAGCCGCCGAAGTTTGCTCTTGCCCTTCGCGCTCTCGCGAAGACTCTCACTATAGCGCAATTCGTCGCACAGTACAGCTTTGCGTCAGGCTGCCACATCCCTGCCGCAAAATCCGTACCCCCGAAACGGATTCGACCAGCGTGCCGGTCCTCCGTCTTGCCGACGGCGCAAATCTTGGGCACCAGAGCGCCATGAGCCCGACCTTCCCTCGCCTGCCCATCGACGACGCGCTGCCCGCGCTCGGTGCCGCCCTCGCAAAGGGCAATGCCGCCGTGCTGGTCGCGCCGCCCGGCGCGGGCAAGACCACGCGCGTGCCGCTGGCCCTGCGCGACGCGCCCTGGCGCGGCGAGGGAAAGATTATCGTCCTCGAACCGCGCCGGCTCGCCGCCCGCGCCGCCGCCGCCCGCATGGCCGAAACCCTTGGCGAACAGGTCGGGGAGACTGTGGGCTATCGCGTCCGGCTCGATTCCCGCGTCTCGGCCCGCACCCGCATCGAGGTCGTGACCGAGGGCGTCTTCACCCGCATGATCCTTGCCGATCCGGGGCTCGACGGGATCGCCGCGGTGCTGTTCGACGAGTTCCACGAACGTAGTCTCGACGCCGATCTCGGGCTGGCGCTGGCGCGCGACGCGCAAGCCCTGCGCGAAGATTTACGCCTTCTGGTCATGTCCGCGACCATCGACGGCGCCGCCATTGCGCGCCATCTCGGCGGCGCGCCCGTGATCGAGAGCGCGGGCCGCGCCTTCCCGGTCGAGACCGTCTACCTGCCCCATCCGCCCGGCACCCGCATCGAGGATGTGACCGCGGCCGCGATCCGCCTGGCCCTCGAGCAGCAAGAGGGCTCGATCCTCGTCTTCCTGCCCGGCCAGGGCGAGATTTTCCGCACCGCGGAGCGCCTCGCCGGCGGCTTGCCGCCCGATGTGGACCTCGCCCCGCTCTATGGCCAGCTCGACGCCAAGGCGCAGGAGCGCGCCATCCAGCCCGCGCCGCCCGGCCGCCGCAAGGTCGTCCTCGCCACCACCGTGGCGCAGACCTCGCTCACCATCGAGGGCATCCGCGTGGTCATCGATTCCGGCCTGGTTCGTGTGCCCTCCTATGCGCCGGATACCGGGCTCACCCAATTGGTCACGCGGAAAGTGTCGCGCGCGAGCGCCGACCAGCGCCGCGGCCGCGCTGGCCGCACGGCACCGGGCGTCTGCTACCGGCTCTGGCACGAGGGCCAGACCGCCGCCCTGCCGCCGCACGATACGCCGGAAATCCTCGAAGCCGACCTCACCGGGCTCGTGCTCGACCTCGCCGATTGGGGCGCGCGTGACCCATCGACCCTCGCCTTCCTCGACCCGCCCCCAAAGCCGGCCTGGGACGAAGCCGTGGCGCTGCTTACGGCCCTGGGCGCGCTCGACGCAGGCGGCGCGATCACCGCCGAAGGGCGCGATCTCGCACGCCTGCCGCTGCATCCCCGGCTCGGGCACATGCTGCTGCAGGCCTCCGGCGAAGATGACACCATGACCGCGGCGCTGGTCGCGGCTATCCTGTCCGAGCCCGGCCTGGGCGGCCGCGACGCCGATCTAGGACACCGGCTCTCCGCCCTGCTCGCGGACCCGTTGCGCCGCGCCAGGGATTCGCGCGCGCTGGCCGAGCGCTGGGTGCGTCTCACCGGAGCACGACCCGGACCTGTCGACCGCGAGGCCGTGGGCCGGCATCTGGCGCGCGCCTATCCGGACCGCGTCGCCCAGGCCGCCGGCGCCCGCGGCCGCTTCCGGCTCGCCAATGGGCGCGGCGGCAGGGTCGAGGAGACCGATGCGCTGGCCGGCGCGCCCTTCCTCGTGGTCGCCGAGCTGACCGGATCCGCCGCGCAGGCCCAGATCCGCCTCGCGGCGCCGATCGCGCGTGAGGAGATCGAGACCCTGTTCGCGAACAGGATCGAAAGCGGCGAGACCCTTGCCTTCGATCCGCAGGCCGGGGCGGTGCGGGCGCGGCGCCAGAAACGCCTCGGCGCGCTGCTTCTGGAGGACGCCCCCACCCCGGTCACCGACCGGGAACAGGCGGCCCGGCTTCTCGCGAGCGCGGCCATCGCGCGCGGCGTCGACCGGTTGGCCTGGAGTCGCGAGCAGCGCGCCCTACGCGGCCGCGTGAGCTATCTCCATCAGCAGATCGGCGCGCCCTGGCCCGATCTCTCCGATACGGCGCTTGCCGCCGACGGCGGCGCCTGGCTTGCACCGCATCTTTCCGGCGTCACCGCCCTGTCGGAGATCGACGCGGACGTTCTCGCAGCCGCGCTGTTCGATCTCGTGCCCTATGGCTTGCGCGCGTCCCTGGAGGCCGCATTGCCGAGCCATTTCGAGGCGCCCTCGGGCAGCCGCGTGCCCATCGACTATGCCGACCCGCAGGGCCCCACCCTCTCGATCCGGGTGCAGGAGCTGTTTGGCCTCACCCGCCATCCCTCGGTGGCCGAGGGCAGGATCCCGCTGCGCCTGGTGCTGCTATCCCCGGCGCAGCGCCCGATCCAGACCACGCTCGACCTGCCCGGCTTCTGGGCCGGGTCCTGGCGCGATGTCGCCAAGGACCTCAAGGGCCGCTACCCCAAGCATTTCTGGCCCGACGACCCGGCGAAGGCGCAAGCCACGGCCCGCGCGAAGCCGCGGGGTTAGGGGCGTTCATGTTTGATGGCCGCGCTTCCGAACTGCAAAAGTGTTTCCATCTCGGGTCAGCCAGACCCCTATCTCTCCCCTCGTCACCCCCGGACTTGATCCGGGGGTCCAGAAGGACCTTCCGAGCACTCTTCAGGCGCGGCTGGATGGCCGGGTCAAGCCCGGCCATGACGAACTGAAAATGAGGTGGATCACCCCGAAAGGCATGTCCCTCCCTCAATACCCCCGCGCCCGATCCACCACGTTGCGCAGCGGCCGCCCCGCTTCCGCGTCACGGATCGCCTCCGCGAAATAGGCAGTGCCCGAGTCGGGATTGGAGATCGCCGCGATATGCGGGGTGATGTAGCAAGTCTCCAGCGCCCAGAGCGGGCTTTCGGGCGGCAGCGGCTCGGTCTCGAAGACGTCGAGGCTCGCCGCGCCCAATGTGCCGTCCTTGAGCGCCGCGACGATATCGGCCTCGACCTGATGCCCGCCGCGCGCGGCATTGACGATCGCCGGCCCGCCGACCAGCGGCCCGCGCCGGAGCTTCTGGAACGTTGCCATGTTGAGGATGCCCGCTGTGTCCGGCGTCAGCGGCAGCAGGTTGACGAGGATGTCGGTGGCGCCGAGGAAGGCATCGAAGCCGTCCGTTCCGACGAAACCGGTCACGCCCGCCACGTGCCGGGCGCTCCGGCTCCAGCCATTGACCGTGAACCCGACGGAAGCAAGCTTTCGCGCGGCATCGCGGCCGAGGACGCCCATTCCCATGATGCCCACGGCGATCCTGTTCGAGGCCGGAGGATAGAGCTGGCTCCAGACCCGCGCCCTCTGGTCGGCGCGATAGCGGCTGAACAGGCGCTGGTGCATGGCGACCTGAGCGATCACGTAGTCGCTCATGCAGCGGGTCAGGTCTTCGTCCACGAAGCGAACGATAGGGACGTCCGGCAAGGCGGGATGGCTGAGCAGGCCGTCGACGCCTGCGCCCAGCGACAGGATCGCCTTGAGGTTGGAGAGCTTGGCAAAAACGTCCGGGCCCGGCTTCCAGGCAAGGATGTAGCGGATCGCGGCCGGATCGAACATTTCGTCGCTGCGATGGACCGGATAGTCCCCCAGCGCCCGCGTCAGCCGCTCTTGCCAGAGGCCCTCGTCGACGCCGCTCAGTGACAGAAGAAGGGCCATGCTCTCTCCCTCGAAAGACAAAGGCCGCACCCGGTGGATGCGGCCTCGCTGCGATTAGGTCCCGGAGACGGTTACTTGAACTCGTCCGGGTCGATCTCACCCATGATGGCCTGGTCGGGAGGAAGAACTTCCGTTCCGATCGGGTGGCCGTTCTCGTTCAGCAGATAGGCGATGATATCGGCATATTGCTGCGGCCGCAGGCTTCCGGGCGCATCCGCCGGCATGGCCGAGGACGCGTAGGAATAGAACAGGCCCGCATTGGGATAGCCGGCGATCGAGTTGATCAGGTCCGTGCCGTGGCAGGTGGCGCAGCGCTGCTGATAGGTCGTCTGGCCGGTCGCGACCTGCTCGGCGGTCATGTACCCGCTTCCGGCGGCCGCGTCCTCTTCGGCGACAGCGGCAGGTGCCTCTTCTTCAGCCTCGGGTTCGGCAGCGGCGGCACTGTCCTCGGCAACCGGCTCGTCCTCGACGGCGGGCTCTTCCTCGGCAGCAGGCGCAGCGGGCTCTTCGGCCGGAGCGGCTTCGGCGGGCTCTTCCTCTGCAGGAGCGGCGTCCTCATCGACAGGGGCAGCCTCCTCAGCAGGAGCCGCTTCTTCCTCGGCGGGGGCCGCTTCCACCGGAGCGGCCTCCTCGACAGGGGCCTCCTCGGCAGCAGCCTCTTCCTCGGCAGCGGGGGCTTGCTCAGCCGCGGCCTCGTCGGCAGCGGGGGCCTCTTCTTCCGACGCGGCGGCCAGCGGCACCGGATCGCTCGACTGCTCGCGCAGCCAGGCGATGAGCGCGATGCGCTCTTCGTCGTTGGGCAGGCCGGCAAAGCCCATGGTGGTGCCCGGCGCGAAGCTGGACGGCGAGGTCAGGAAGGCGTCGAGATTGGCGAAATCCCACACTTCGCCCGCTTCACCCAGTTCGGTCAGCGCGGCCGAATAGTTGAAATCTTCGTGCGAGGCGATGTCGTGGCCGATGATGCCGTAAAGGCCCGGGCCGACGCGGTTGGTATTGGCTTCGGTGATGTCGTGGCAGCCCTGGCAGCGCGGCGCGATGCTCTCGCCCAGCCCGATATCGGCATTGGCGATCAGCGTGTCGTAATCGGGACCTGCGTCGGCGGCAGGCTCCTCGGCGGCAGCGGCGTCCTCACCCTCGGCGGGTGCGGCGGCTTCCTCTTCGGCCGGCGCTTCGGGCAGCGGCTGCGGATCGGCGGACAGTTCGCGCAGATAGGCGATCAGGTCGGCGCGCTCCTGGGGATTGGGGAGACCGGCAAAGCCCATCGTGGTGCCCGGGGCAAAGCCGCTCGGGGACTCGAGGAAGTGGTCGAGCTCGTCATAGGACCATTCGCCATCGGCGGCCGCGAGCTCCATCAGCGCCTGCGAATAGCTGAAGCCCTCATGGGCGGCGATCGGCCGGCCGACGACTTCGTAAAGGCCCGGGCCGACGCGGTTGGTATTGGCCTCGGTGAGGTCGTGGCAGCCCTGGCAGCGTACGACGATGCCTTCGCCCGCTTCCGCGCTCGCGGTCTGCAGCCGCGCGGCGATGGACGGCACCTGCGGCGCATCGGGCGCCTCGCCCTCGGCAACCTCTTCCGGCTCTGGCAGCTCGAAGCCCGCGCCCCGATTCTCGATCGGCGCGTAAATCTCCTCGGCGATGAAACCCACACCCATTACGAAGACCAGCGTGGCCAGAATGGCCCCGAAAATCTTGTTTAGTTCGAACGAATTCATAGCTGCGGTCTCTCCGTACCGTTGGTCTTCGCTTCCGTGCTCGGCGCAGCCTTGGGCGGGCCGCGCGGACCATATCTTATCTGGTTCGCGCGGCGCAACCGCGATTGCCCGCCTGCGACAATTGCTCGGGGCTGTCTCGGTCATGTGTGCTGCTGGGGTGCAATTGACTTGGGGAAACCGCCCCGTCAATAGTGCCGCGCAAAAATCGAAGGGATATCTCGCGCCATGACCAGGAAAATCGCCTTCCAGGGCGAATTGGGGGCGTTCAGCCATGCGATTGCCAACAGGGCATTCCCCCAGGACGAGGTTCTTCCCTGCGTCACCTTCGAGGAGACCATCGCGGCGGTGCAGACCGGGGCGGCCGACCTGGCCGTGGTGCCGGTCGAGAATTCGCTCTACGGCCGCATCACCGACATCCACCACATCCTGCCCGACAGCGGGCTCTACATCATCGGCGAGCACTACCTGCCCATCCGCATGAACCTGCTCGGCCTGCCGGGCACGCGGATCGAGGAGATCGAGGCCGTCCAGTCGCTCTCCGTCGCCCTCGGCCAGTGCCGCAGCTTCATCCGCGAGCACCGGTTCCGGACCATCAACGCCGTCGATACGGCGGGCTCGGCCCGCGAGGTCGCGGCGCGCGGCGACAGGACCGTCGCGGCCATCGCCTCGCGGTTCGCCGCCGAGCTCTACGGGCTCGAGGTCCTGGCCGAGAACATCGAGGACGAGGCGCACAACACCACGCGCTTCCTCGTCATGTCGCGCGAGAAGGTCTTCGCGCCGCGGGACAACGGCCCGGTCAAGACCACTTTCGTCTTCCGGGTGCGCAACGTGCCGGCCGCGCTCTACAAGGCCATGGGCGGCTTTGCCACCAATGGGGTCAACATGACCAAGCTCGAAAGCTACATGGTGGGCGGCTCGTTCACCGCCACCCAGTTCTACGCCGATATCGAAGGCCACCCGGACGACCGGGGCGTCGCCTTCGCGCTCGAGGAGCTGCAATTCTTCTCCGACCGCTTCCGCATCCTGGGCGTCTATCCCAAGGGCGAATACGAGAACGGGGCGGCGGACTAGGATGCATCGTTCTTGTGGTGGGCACCCCTCACCCCCGGCCCCTCTCCCTCAAGGGGAGAGGGGTGCACAAGAACCGATGAGCCACGGACTCCCCTTCTCCCCTTGAGGGAGAAGGTGGCCGGAGCGAAGCGGAGGTCGGATGAGGGGTGCCTGCCGCCACACCCACCGAAACCGAAACCGTCACCCACTTGCATTGCCGCCCCCGATCCGCCACATAGGGCGTGGGAGGTTGGTGGCGGACGAACCGCTCGCCAACCGGGTCAGGTCCGGAAGGAAGCAGCCCTAACGAGTACGGCACGGGTCGTCGTCAGCCTTCCACCTAATTTCCGCGCCGCGCCCTGGCGGCGCAGCGATCGAGCGGCCCCTCGGGCGATACGCATGACACTCACGCACACCGCCGGCGCGCCCTATCAGGTGCTGGCCCGCAAATACCGCCCGCGCAGCTTTGCGAGCCTGGTCGGCCAGGACGCGATGGTGACGACGCTCGCCAACGCCTTCAAATCCAACCGCATCCATCACGCCTATATCCTCACCGGGGTGCGCGGGGTCGGCAAGACCACCACGGCCCGCATCCTGGCGCGCGCCTTCAACTATGCCGACGAGACCGGCGCGCATCCCACGCTCGACCTCGAAGCCGAAGGCATCCACTGCCGCGAGATCATCGAGGGCACCCATGTGGACGTGATGGAGATGGACGCGGCGTCCAATACGGGCATCGACTCGATCCGCGAGATCAACGCCATGACGCGCACGCCGCCGATGAGCGCACCCTACAAGGTGTTCATCATCGACGAGGTGCACATGCTCTCGACCTCGGCCTTCAACGGGCTCTTGAAGACCCTCGAAGAGCCGCCCCCCTATGTGAAGTTCATCTTCGCCACCACCGAGATCCGCAAGGTCCCGGTCACCATCCTGTCGCGCTGCCAGCGGTTCGATCTGCGCCGCATCACCCCCGAGGCGATGACCGGGCACCTCTCGGGCCTGCTCGAGGCCGAGACCATCCCGTTCGAGCCCGAGGCGCTCGCGATGATCGTGCGCGCGGGCGAAGGCTCGGTGCGCGACTGCCTCTCGCTGCTCGATCAGGCCATCGCCCATGGCGACGGCCATGTGGGCGCAGAGGCGGTGCGCGCCATGCTCGGCCTTGCCGACCGGGCCGCGGTGATCGATCTTTTCGAGGCGCTGATGGGCGGCGACATCGCCGCCGCGCTCGACGGTTTCCGCGCGCTCTACGATGCCGGCGCGGACCCTGCGACCACCATCGCGGACCTGGCCGAACTCACCCATCTCGTGACCCGCATCAAGGTCGTGCCGTCCGCCGCGTCCGATCCTGGGCTCACGCCCGACGAGCGCGAGCGCGGCACCGCGCTCAGCACGCGCCTGGGGCTGCGCGTCCTCACCCGCGCCTGGCAGATCCTCTCCAAGGGCCTTACGGAGATCGCCCAATCCGGCAACCCCCTGCAGGCCGGCGAGATGGTGCTCATCCGGCTCGCCTATGCTGCCGACCTGCCGACGCCCGACGAGATCATCGAGAAGCTCTCGGGCGGCGATGAAGGCGGGCCCGGCCCGGGTGCCCGTCCCCGCGGCGGCAATGGCGGCGGCGCGCGTGCGGCGCTCGCTAGCGTGCCCCTGTCCCACGCCCCATCTCCCGCTCCCCAGGCCGTGGCCGCGCCCGAGCCCGCCAGGCCCTATCCCCAGACCTTCGCGGCCCTGGTCGAACTGGCGCGCGAGCATCGCGATCTCGGGATCAAGCACGCGCTCGAAGCCGATCTGAAGCCCGTGCGCTTCGAGGTCGGCCGTATCGAGGTGGCCCTGACCCCCAACGCCAATCCGGGCATCGTATCCACGCTCTCGACGCGCTTGAAGGAATGGACCGGCCGGCCCTGGCTCGTCACCGTCTCGCGTGAGGCGGTCGCCACCCCGACGCTCAAGGAAGCACGCGAGGCCGAGGAGCGCTCGATCCGGGACGAAGCGCTCGAGGACCCGATGGTCAAGGCCGTGATGGAAACCTTTCCCGGCGCGCGACTGGTCGACGTGCGCACCCGCGCCGCCGAAGACGCGCCCGAACACCAGCCCCCCGCAGACATGGCCGATTTGGAGGACGAGGAATGAAAGACCTGATGGGCATGATGAAGAAGGCCCAGGAATTCCAGCAGCGCGCCCAGGAATTGCAGGCCGAAGCCGAGAATCACCTGGTCGAAGGCAGCGCCGGCGCGGGCCTGGTTTCCGTGACGCTCTCGGCCAAGGGCGACATGCGCGGCCTGCGCATCGACCCGAGCCTGTTTACCGAGGATAATGTCGAGATTCTCGAGGACCTGATCCTCGCCGCCCATGCGGACGCGCGCTCCAGGGGCGAAGCCTATATGGCCGAGAAGATGAGCGAAATGACCTCCGGCCTGCCCCTGCCGCCGGGGATGAAGTTTCCGTTCTGACACCCCATGCGGTCTTCCGAGCCCACCAAGAACTCAATCGTCGCCCCGGCATGCATTGCCAGGATTCAGGGGGGACGGGCGAAGAACTCGGAACGCGCATCCACCACCGTCGTCATTCCGGCATTCATTGCCGGAATCCAGTGCGATCGTGCCGCAATCTCCGTGATCGTGGTACCATTCCGTGGGCCCCGGCAATGCATGCCGGGGTGACATCTGAGGGTGCCGCAACGCACCCGCGCAACTGGATAGACTAAACCATGCCCCAGGCATCCGGCGGCCCGGAAATCGAACAGCTCATCCAGCTTCTCTCGCGCCTGCCCGGCCTCGGGCCGCGCTCGGGGCGGCGCGCCGTGCTGCACCTCATCAAGAAGAAGGACCAGTTGATGGTCCCGCTGGCCGCCGCGCTCACCCGCGCCATCGCGGCGGTCAAGGTCTGCCCGCAATGCGGCAATCTCGATTCCGTCTCGCCCTGCTCGGTCTGCTCCGATCCACGGCGCGGCGAATCGGGCCTATTGATCGTGGTCGAGGACGTGGCCGACCTCTGGGCACTGGAACGCGCAGGCATCGGCCAGGTGCGCTATCACGTGCTGGGCGGCGTGCTCTCGCCGCTGGACGGCATCGGCCCGGACGATCTCTCCATCGACGCGCTGGTCCGCCGGGCGTCCGATTATTCCGAGATCGTCCTGGCGGTGAACGCCACGGTCGAGGGCCAGACCACGGCCCATTACATCACCGATCGGCTCGCCGGCTCGGGCGTCAAGGTCACGCGCCTCGCGCATGGCGTTCCGGTCGGGGGCGAGCTCGACTATCTCGACGAGGGCACGCTCAGCCAGGCGCTCAAGGCGCGCACTATCTTCTAGCGCTTGGCTATGCCGAGGATGGCGATCGTCTCGGGCTGCCCGCCGGCTTCGAAGTCGATCTCCTCGCCCGGCTCCGCGCCGTCCAGCGCGCGCGCAAGCGGCGAGGTCCATGCAATGAGCCCTTCGGCCGGATCGGCTTCATCCTCTCCGACGATCACCAGAGAAACCGTCTTGCCGCGACGGCGGATGTTTACGCGCGCGCCGAAACATACCGCTTCGGGATCGTCCGGGGTTTCCACCACCTGCATGCTCGCCTGCCGCGCGCTCCAATAGCGCTGGTCGCGCAGCAGGGTCTCGGTGTCGCCCGCCCCCTCGGCCAGCGCGGCATCGATCGCCGCCAACTCGGCCGCGATCAGCGCCGCGCCCTCCGGCGTCACGAGATTCGGCGCCGCGCTGATGGGACGCTCGGGCATCGGGGGCGCGGGCGCATCATCGACTTCCCGCACGAAAGCTCTGCTCATCACTTGCCTCCTATCCCGCCAACATAGGCATCGAGCCGAACGTGATCCAGTTTGGACCCTTCCTACCATGGCCACGGACTCCCCTTCTCCCCTAGAGGGATTGAGGAATGTCCCGAAGGGCAAATCCCCTTCGGAGAGCGATTTGAATGACGAACGTGGCTCGCCCGAAGGCCCGAGACGGATGAGGGGTGCTCTCGCCAAGAATCGCATTCAGAGGATCAGGCCCTCTCTCCCCTTCGTCGTCCTCGGGCTCGACCCGAGGACCCGCGATGCCGCCCTACCACAAGGAGCGGTCCCTTCCCTCCTTGAGCAAACGGAGAGATCGCGGATGGCCGGGTCAAGCCCGGCCATGACGAGGAGAGACATAGGGCACGTCCTGATCTCCCGGAGAACCGGACCGCATTCCCTCAGGTCGTCACCCCCGGGCTTGACCCGGGGGTCCAGAAAAGCCCTCCACGCATCCAGCAGTCTCTTGAGGCTGGACCCCGGCTTTCGCCGGGGTAGCGACCGGGGATGCTGAAAGATGCGACGATAACCTCAGGCCGCCCCACCCCGAATCTCGCTGTCCCGGCGAAAGCCGGGACCCATCCTGAGATGCGGCCACGCGTGCGAAGGGCGCGTGGAGCAAAACTTATCCCCGGCCCCAAATCCACCCCCTATCCTTCTCCCACGGTCCCGCACGGGCTTTCGGTGCACACGAGCGCTGAGCGGGAACCGGTTCGGGCCGGACGCGGGTCGCTGCGTCCGGGGGACGGAATACGTGACCAGTCCACGACCAGGGT
>Ga0180223_1000483_pt1 | contig 49567 bp, 40 predicted proteins | sample eDN5th30CKraftOP_FD_151337 | JGI IMG/M metagenome (GOLD analysis project Ga0180223, IMG submission 151337) | Enriched Organic Plus compost microbial communities from Emeryville, California, USA - eDNA 5th pass 30_C Kraft OP (version 2) (version 2) ... | reverse complement strand
GGAGGCCGTCATCGCATGGATGTCGATGCCGTCGGCGAAGGCCTGCCGGAGCTGCGGGATCTCGGCGATGTGGGCGAGGATGCGCAGTTCGATCTGGCTGTAGTCGGCGGAGACCAGCTTGAAGCCCTTTTCCGGCACGAAGGCCGTCCTGATCTTGCGGCCGGCCTCGGTGCGGATCGGGATGTTCTGCAGGTTCGGTTCGGAGGAGGAGAGCCGGCCCGTCGTCGTCGCCGCCAGCGCGAAGGAGGTGTGGACCCGGTTGGTCTGCGGGTTCACATGGTTCGGCAGCGTGTCGGTATAGGTCGATTTGAGCTTGGCGAGCTGGCGCCAGTCGAGGATCTTCGCCGGCAGCGCGTGGCCCTGCTCGGCCAGGTCCTCCAGCACGCCCGCCCCCGTCGCCCATTGGCCGGTCGCCGTCTTCTTGGCTCCCTCCAGCCCCATCTTGCCGAACAGGATGTCGCCGAGCTGCTTGGGGCTGCCGATCGTGAACCTCTCGCCGGCGAGTTCATAGATCTCGTCCTCCAGCCGCGCCAGGCCCTGGGCGAAATCGCCGGAGAGGCGCGACAGGATTTGCCGGTCGATGGCGATGCCGCGCGTCTCCATCGCGGCGAGCACGGCGATCATCGGCCGCTCCAGCACCTCGTAGACGGCGGTCTTCCTCTCGGCGGCGAGACGCGGCTTCAGCGCCAGCCAGAGCCGGAGCGTGACGTCGGCATCCTCGGCGGCGTAGTCGGTCGCCTTGTCGAGCGGCACCTTGTCGAAGGTGACCTGCGCCTTGCCGGTGCCGGCGACCTGCGCATAGGGGATCGTCTCGTGGCCGAGATGCAGTTGCGCGAGCCTGTCCATGCCATGGCTGTTGCTGCCGGCATCGAGCGCGTAGGAGATCAGCATCGTGTCCTCGACCCCGGCGAGGGCGAGGCCGTGGCGCTGCAGCACCAGCAGGTCGTATTTCAGGTTCTGGCCGATCTTGAGCACGCCGGCATCGGCGAGCAGCGGCTTCAGCGCGGCGACGGCCTGCGCCAGCGGGATCTGGTCCGGCAGCAGCCCCTCGTCGAAGAGCCCGCCATCCCCGGCACGATGCTGGAGCGGGATGTAGCAGGCCCGGCCCGGCGCGACGGCGAGCGAGATGCCGACGAGGTCGGCCTGCAGCGCGTCGAGCGAGTTGGTCTCGGTGTCGAGCGCGACGCGGCCGGCCTCATAGGCCCAGCCGATCCAGCGTTCGAGCTCCGTGAGGCTGCGCACGCATTCGTAGCCGGCGCGGTCGATCTTGCCGGCGACGGCCTCGCTCTTGCGGGCGGCGGCGAGATCGGCCGGCCTCATCCAGTCCGCTTCCCCGCCCATCGCCTCGGACAGCGTGGTGGTGGGCGCGAGCGCGGTCGGCGTCGTGTCGGAGACCGCGTCCTCGATGATGTCGGCGCCGGCATAGAGCGCCTTCAGCTCGGCTGCGCGCGGCCCGCCCGGCGCCAGCGCGGCATCGGCTTCCACCGCTCCGACATCGGCCTCGTAGGCCTCGGCGACGCGCTTGGTGATGGTGGTGAACTCCATCGCCTTGAGGAAGGCGATGAGCTTGCCCGGATCGGGCTGGTCCAGCGTCAGGTTCTCCAGCGGCGTCTCGACCTTCACGTCGTCGACCAGGGTGACGAGCTTGTGCGAGATGCGGACCTTCTCGACCACCTCGGGATTGGTCAGGGTCTCGCGGCGCTTGGGCTGCTTGATCTCGCCCGCCCGCGTCAGCAGGGTTTCGAGATCGCCATATTCGCCGATGAGCTGGGCCGCGGTCTTGATGCCGATGCCGGGCGCGCCGGGCACGTTGTCGGTGGCGTCGCCGGCGAGCGCCTGGACATGGGTGACCTTGTCGGGCGTGACGCCGAAATACTCGACCACCTCGGGTTCGCCGATGCGGCGCTCGGCGCGGAAGCCGGCCCCCTTCTTCTGGTCGCCCGAAGCGGGGTCGTACATGGCGACGCCCGGGCGCACGAGCTGCATCAGATCCTTGTCGGCCGAGACGATCAGCACGTCGGCGCCCGCCTCGCGCGCCTGCCTGGCATAGGTCGCGATCAGGTCGTCGGCCTCGTAGACGTCCTGCTCGACGGGGATGAGCCCGAAGGCCCGCACCGCCTCGCGCATCAGCGGAAATTGCGGGATGAGATCGGCCGGCGGGTCGGAACGGTTGCCCTTATAGGCCGGGTAGATCGCCTTGCGGAACGAGTTCTCCGACTTGTCGAAGACGATGGCGAGATGGGTCGGCCTGACGCCGAGCACGCCCTCGCGCACGAACTGGAAGAGCTTGGTCGCGAACAGCCTGACCGCGCCGGAGGGCAAGCCATCCGAGCGGGCATTGTACTTCCGGTCCTGGTTGATCGACTGGAAATAGGCCCGGAAGATGAAGTTCGAGCCGTCGACCAGGAAGAGGTGGTCGCCGGGCTTCAGGGCGGGGGCGGTCGTGGCTTTATCGCTCATGGCGCGGACCATAGGCGGGCGCGCGCGGCCGGTCCATTGCATCCCGCCCGCGATTCGCAGCAAGCTCACCAAAACACGTCAGGAGCGAAACGCCGTGAGTCCCTATGTCACCATGCCTCTCGTCTTCGAGGGTGTTCCCGAAGCCGAGATGCAGCCGCGCGCCGAGGCTTTCCTCGCCCGCATGCGCAAGCGCCGCACCGTGCGCGACTATTCCGACAAGCCGGTGCCGCGCGAACTGATCGAGACCTCGGTGCGCGTCGCCGGCACGGCCCCTTCTGGCGCCAACCAGCAGCCCTGGACCTTCGTCTGCATCTCCGATCCGGAGCGCAAGAAGCTCATCCGAGCCGGCGCCGAGGAGGAGGAGCGCGCCTTCTATGCCGGCCGCGCCGGCGAGGAATGGCTGGATGCACTCGCCCATCTCGGCACGGACGAGAACAAGCCCTTCCTCGAGACCGCACCCTGGCTGATCGCCATCTTCGCCCAACGCTGGGGCTATGACGCGCAGGGCAACAAGGTGAAGCACTATTATGTGCCGGAATCGGTCGGCATCGCCACCGGCTTCCTGATCGCCGCCCTGCACGACGCCGGGCTGGCGACGCTGACGCATACGCCGGCGCCGATGAACTTCCTCAACCAGATTTGCGGGCGGCCCGACAACGAGAAGGCGCTGATCCTGCTCGTCGTCGGCTACCCGAAGGAGGATTGCCTCGTCCCCGCCATCGGCAAGAAGCCGCTGGAGGAGATCGCAAGCTTCCTGTGAAGACCAGTCTTACGCGGAGATCTTGTCGATCTCGGCGAGGTCTTCCGCGCCCAGCGCCCAGTCGGCCGCCTTGACGTTGGCGGCGATCTGCTCCGGCTTGGTGGCACCGGCGATGACGCTCGACACCACAGGCTGCGCCGCGAGCCAGGAGAAGGCGAGCTCGACCAGGCTGTGGCCGCGCTGCTCGGCGAAGGCGGTCAGCCCCTCGATCCTGCGCCAGTTGTCCTCGCTGAAGATCTGGCCGGCGCGCTCCGGCAGCTTGGTCAGGCGCGCGCCTTCCGGCATCGCCGCGCCGCGCTTGTACTTGCCGGTCAGCGCGCCGTTGGCGAGCGGGAAATAGGGCAGCAGCCCCATGCCGTAATGGGCGATGGCCGGGATCAGGTCCTTTTCGGCGCCGCGCTTCAGCAGGCTGTATTCATCCTGCGCCGAGGCAAAGCCGGAAAGCCCGAGGTCGCGCGCCGTCCATTGCGCGTCGGCGACCTGCCAGGCGACCATGTTCGAGCAGCCGATATAGCGGACCTTGCCCTGGGTCACGAGGTCTTCCATGGCGCGCAGCGTCTCGTCGATCGGCGTCAGCGGATCGGGCCGGTGGAACTGGTAGAGGTCGATCCAGTCCGTCTGCAGCCGGCGCAGCGATTCCTCGACCGCGCTCATGACGTAGCGGCGCGAGCCGCCCTCGCCGCCATGGAACATCGTCATGCCGAATTTGGAGGCGAGCACGATGTCCTTGCGGCGCGTGCCGAGCACCTGGCCGAGCGCGGTCTCCGAGCCGCCCTTCTCGCCATAGATGTCGGCGGTGTCGAACAGGGTGATGCCGTGCTCGATCGCGGCGTCGACGACCTTGCGCGTCGCCTCGAGATCGATGCGGCCGCCGAAATTGTTGCAGCCGAGGCCGACGAGCGAGACGCGCAGGCCCGAGCGGCCGAGATTGCGGAACTGCATGGCGATGATCCTTCCCCTGGGAGCGGGCAGAGGACCAGAGCGCGCGGACGAGGGCAATGGCCCGGAGGATCATTCTCGGCCTGCGCCCGACGCAGGCCCCGAAACGAGAATGCCCGGGCTCGCGCCCGGGCATCGGATCTCAGGCCACTTCGGCCTTCTGCTTCTGGGCGCGCTTGCGCTCGTTCGGGTCGAGGATGCCCTTGCGCAGGCGGATCGACTTCGGCGTCACCTCGACCAGCTCGTCGTCGTCGATCCAGGCGAGCGACCGCTCCAGCGTCATGCGGATCGGCGGGGTCAGCCGGACCGCCTCGTCCTTCGAGGTGGTGCGGATGTTGGTGAGCTTCTTGCCCTTGAGCACGTTGACCTCGAGATCGTTCTCGCGGGTGTGCTCGCCGACGATCATGCCCTGATAGACCTTCCAGCCGGGCTCGATCATCATCGGGCCGCGGTCTTCGAGGTTCCACAGCGCATAGGCCACGGCCTCGCCAGTCTCCATCGCGATCAGCACGCCGTTGCGGCGGCCCGCGATCTCGCCCTTGTAGGGCAGGTAGTCGTGGAAGACGCGGTTCATGATCGCGGTGCCGCGGGTGTCCGTCAGCAATTCGCCCTGGTAGCCGATCAGGCCGCGGGTCGGCGCGTGGAAGACGAGGCGCAGGCGATTGCCGCCCGAGGGGCGCATCTCCAGCATGTCGGCCTTCCGCTCGCTCATCTTCTGCACGACGACGCCGGAATGCTCCTCGTCGACGTCGATCAGCACCTCCTCGATCGGCTCGAGCAACTGGCCGCTCTCGTCGCGCTTGAGCACGACGCGGGGCCGCGAGACGCCGAGCTCGAAGCCCTCGCGGCGCATCGTCTCGATCAGGATGGCGAGCTGGAGCTCGCCGCGGCCGGAGACGATGAAGGAATCCTTGTCCGAGGATTCCTCGACCTTGAGCGCGACATTGCCCTCGGCCTCCTTGAACAGGCGGTCGCGGATCATGCGGCTGGTGACCTTGTCGCCCTCGGTGCCGGCGAGCGGCGAGTCGTTGACCGAGAAGGTCATCGAGACGGTCGGCGGGTCGATCGGCTGCGCCTTGATCGGTGCGGTGACGGAGGGGTCGCAGAAGGTGTCGGCGACGGTGCCCTTCACCAGCCCCGCGATCGAGACGATGTCGCCGGCGACGGCCTCCTCGATCGGCTGGCGCTCGATGCCGCGGAAGGCGAGGATCTTCGAGATGCGTCCGGTCTCGACGGTCGAGCCGTCGCCGGAGAGCACCTTGATCGCCTGGTTCGGCTTGGCGGAGCCGGAGGTGACGCGGCCGGTGATGATGCGGCCGAGATAGGGGTTCGCCTCCAGCAGCGTGCCGATCATGCGGAAGGGACCTTCCTCGACCTTCGGCGCCGGGACGTGCTTGAGGATGAGGTCGTACATCGGCGCCAGGCCCTGGTCCTGCGGGCCTTCCGGCGAGGGGGCCATCCAGCCCTGCTTGCCCGAGCCGTAGAGGATCGGGAAGTCGAGCTGCTCGTCGGTGGCGTCGAGCGCGGCGAAGAGGTCGAAGACCTCGTTGATGACCTCCTGGGTGCGGGCGTCGGCCTTGTCGACCTTGTTGATCGCGACGATCGGACGGAGGCCGAGCTTCAGCGCCTTGGAGACCACGAACTTGGTCTGCGGCATCGGGCCCTCGGCGGCGTCGACCAGGACGATGGCCGAGTCGACCATGTTCAGGATGCGCTCGACCTCGCCGCCGAAATCGGCGTGGCCGGGGGTGTCGACGATGTTGATGCGCGTATCCTTCCAGACGACCGAGGTCGCCTTGGCCAGGATGGTGATGCCGCGCTCCTTCTCGATGTCGTTGGAATCCATCACGCGCTCGGCGACGCGCTGGTTCTCGCGGAAGGCGCCGGACTGCTGCAGCAGCTTGTCGACGAGGGTGGTCTTGCCGTGGTCGACGTGCGCGATGATGGCGATGTTGCGCATGGACATGCGTTATGGGCCTTGCTTTCAAGGCCACGAGCCGGTCAGGTTCGATGTCCTGCCGGCGCAGCCCGTTTCACTGTGAATCTGGAATTCGTTGCGCTGCACATAAACGCTGGCGGGCGTTTCGGCAACCGCGCAGGCCCGTAAAAGACGAAGAGGCTCAATCCTCTGCCAGCGTCCGCTGGCGCTCGGCGACGGCCCGCCCGACCTGGTCTATGGCGAGGCGATAGGCGGCGAGAGCGGAGGTGTCGAGATCGCCCTTGGCGTAGTCGGCCAGCACCTGGCTCAGGATCAGGTCGGCCTCGCGGCCGAGCCGCATCAACTCGGCCTCGTCCTCGCAGGAGCGGATGACCGCCAGCAGCGCGAGCAGGGCGTCGAGGCCGGACATGGCGCGCCGTCGGCGGTTCGCGCTCTCGCGGCCGAGGATCGCGGCGCCGCCCGTGCCGAGCGCCGAGAGCACCATGGCGCCGATATAGAACCAGTCGCCATAGCGGTCGAAGAAGCTCTCCTGCTCGCCGTCGATATAGGCGGCGGCGCCCGAATGGACCGGCAGCGGCGCGTCCTTGTCGGTCGAGGGCGTCTCCAGCGCCTGGATCGCCGGCAGCTCGGCGGCGAGCGTCAGGCGCAGGTCGAGGATGTCCTTGGTCAGGTTGCCGACGAGCGTGTCGTCGAGGCTCTGGGCGGCGACGAGGCGGGTGGTGATCGAGATGGTCTGCAGGCTTTCCGCCGGGCGCGGCGGGTCGCCGCCGAGCGCGCCGCGGACGATCTCGCCGGATTCGATCGCGCGGTAATGCGCCGCCAGCGCATCCGCCTCCCGGATCGGGATCAGCACCGGATCCTCGCCCCAGGCCGAGCGCAGCCGGCGCAGCCCGTCATTATTGGTGTGCGAACCCACCGCATTGACCGAGAAGAAGGCGTCGATGCGCTTCTCCTTCGCGGCGGGGACGATCTCCTCCTGCGCCAGGCCGACGATCTCGACCTCTTCCGGCCGGACCTCGTACTGCGCCAGCACCCGTTTCAGCAGGGTGACGTTGCCGGCCGGGCTGCGTCCCACCCCGACCTTGCGCCCGCGCAGATCGGCGATGCGGCCGATCGCGGTCTCCTTGGTCGTGATGAAGAAGGGATAGGTCCGGCGCGTGATCAGCACCGTGTCCGCGGTCGAGGGCATGGCGATGTCGGGCCGGAGCAAGGCGAGATCGGCCTGGCCGGAATCGATCCGCCTGGCGCTGTCCTCCGATCCCTCCGTCAGGATGAGCCGGATGCGGATATCGGCCTTGTCGCGGTTGAGCCCCTGCACGAAGGCGGCCGCCATCCGGGCATCCTCCGAGCCGAGCGGCCCGACGGCGAGGCGCAGCGTATGCGGCTGGCTGTAGACATAGAAGCCCGTGGCGATGGCGCCGAGGATGGCGAGCAAGGCCGCCACGATGGTCAGAACGCCCCGCCGCATCGCGAATTATGTCGAGCCTTTCATCGTCGCCTTCCGCAGCATGGCTTCCTTCGCGAGCATGTCGCAAGTGTGGCATGCCGAGCGCAACTGCGCAGCGCGCGGCGATTGTGCTAAAGGCGGGCCGATGAACGCTTCCTCCTCCTTCGCGATCAAGATCTGCGGCCTGTCGACGCCCGAGACGCTGGAGGCGGCGCTCGGCGCCGGCGCCGACATGATCGGATTGAATTTCCATCCGAAAAGCCCCCGCTTCGTCACGCTGGAGCGTGCCGGCGAGCTTGCCGCCATGGCGCGGGGCAGGACCGCGATCGTCGCGCTGATCGTCGACTGGGACGAGCGGCGGGCGGCGGAGCTGGTCGAGGCGCTCAAACCCGACTGGCTCCAGCTCCACGGCCGCGAGACGCCGGACGAGACCGCGGCGCTGCGCCGCGCGGCGGGCCGGCCGGTGATGAAGGCGCTCGGCATCGCCGGCGCCGAGGATCTGGGGGCCGTCGCCGCCTATCGCGGCGCCGCCGACCGGATCCTGCTCGACGCCAAGCCGCCCAAGGATGCGGCCTTCCCGGGCGGGCATGGCCGACCCTTCGACTGGAGCCTGCTCGCCGGCCTCGACCCTGCGCTGCCCTTCATGCTATCGGGCGGGCTCGATCCGGCCAATGTCGCGCAGGCGATCGGCCTCACCCGCCCGGCGGGCGTCGACGTCTCCTCGGGCGTGGAAAGCGCTCCGGGGGTCAAGGACCCGGCGCGGATCGCGGAATTCATCGCGGCGGCCCGCAAGGCCGCGGCGGCAGTGCAGGAAGGCTCGCAGGCATGAACGCCCCCTCCAACCCGAACAGCTACCGCAACGGCCCGGACGAGAACGGCCGCTTCGGCCTGTTCGGCGGCCGCTTCGTCGCCGAGACGCTGATGCCGCTGATCCTGGAGCTGGAGCAAGCCTACAACGCCGCCAAGGCCGACCCGGCCTATCACGCCGAGATGGCGGACGGGCTGAAGCACTATGTCGGCCGGCCCTCGCCGCTCTATTTCGCCGAGCGGCTGACCGACCATTTCGGCGGCGCCAAGGTCTATCTGAAGCGCGAGGAGCTGAACCACACTGGCTCGCACAAGGTGAACAACGTGCTCGGCCAGATCCTGCTGGCGCGGCGCATGGGCAAGAAGCGCATCATCGCCGAGACCGGCGCCGGCCAGCACGGCGTCGCCACCGCGACGCTCTGCGCCCGCTACGGGCTGGAATGCATCGTCTATATGGGCGCGGTCGACGTCGCCCGGCAGGCGCCCAACGTCTTCCGCATGCAGATGCTCGGCGCCAGGGTCGTGCCGGTCGAATCCGGTACCAAGACGCTGAAGGACGCGATGAACGAGGCGCTGCGCGACTGGGTGACCAATGTCGCGACAACCTTCTACTGCATCGGCACGGTCGCCGGCCCGCATCCCTATCCGGCCATGGTGCGCGACTTCCAGTCGATCATCGGCAGGGAGACCCGCGAGCAGATGCAGGAGGCGGAAGGCCGCCTGCCGGATTCGCTGATCGCCTGCATCGGCGGCGGCTCGAATGCGATGGGGCTGTTCCACCCCTTCCTCGACGATCCTTCGGTCGAGATCTACGGCGTCGAGGCGGCGGGCCACGGCATCGCGAGCGGGCTGCATGCCGCTTCGCTGACCGGCGGGCGGCCCGGCGTGCTGCACGGCAACCGCACCTTCCTGCTGATGGACGATGACGGGCAGATCAAGGACGCTCATTCCATTTCCGCCGGGCTCGACTACCCCGGCATCGGCCCCGAGCATTCCTGGCTGCACGATGTCGGCCGGGTGAAGTACCTCTCGGCCACGGACGAGGAGGCGCTGGAGGCCTTCCAGCTCATCTCCCGGCTGGAGGGCATCATCCCCGCGCTCGAAAGCGCCCACGCGCTCGCCCGCGTCGCCGAGCTCGCTCCGCAGAAGCCCAAGGATCACCTGATGGTGGTCAATCTCTCCGGGCGCGGCGACAAGGACATTCCGCAGGTCGCGGAGATCCTGGCGAGCCGCTAACGCGCTGCCGCTCCGGCCGACCCGTCCGGGACGTGTTGCCGGCCGAAAGTCGCAAGGTCCCGCGACTCGACTCCTTCCCCCGAACGCGCCAGCATGAACCGGCCGGGCGTAGCGAGAGCCCGGGTGGCGTCGCGTCGAATGGGATCGTGCCGTGGGGGGCGATGGTCGGGACGGCGTAGTCGATACGCAGGGGCCCGGCTTTGCCGGCTTGCCCGCCGAGATCGCTTTCCTTGCCCGCCATGGCGTCGGGCCATCCGGGCTTGCCGCCGCGGCGCAGCGCGCCCGGCGCAACGGGACCGATCCGGTCCGAGAGGTCTTCGCGCTCGGCCTGACCGACCAGGACGGCTACTATCGGGCGCTCGCCGACGAGCTCGGCCTGCCTTTCCACGCCGGCGCCTTCGATCTCGTCGCCGGCGGCCGGCACGAGGCGATTCTGCGCGGCGGCGTCGCTCCCGCCGCGGGGCGGGTCGCCCGGCGCTTCCGTTTTTTCATCGCGCCGGAAGGAGCGGCCCTCCGCCACATGGTGGAGGCCGGGCCGCGCCATCGCGACGACGTCGCCGTCACCACGCCCCGGCGCTTCGCCGACCGGCTGCGCGAGGCCAATGATACGGGGCTTGCCCGCCATGCCGCCGGGCTCGACGAGTCCGGCCTGGCGCGCCACAGCGCTCGCACCGGTGCCGGCCGCGGCCAGATCGTCGCGACCGGCATCGGCCTGTCCGCGGCGGCGATCGGCGGCATCATGGCGCCGCTGCAGAGCTTCTGCCTGCTGGCCCTGCTGCTCGGCCCGCTCTTCCTCGGGCTGATCCTGCTGCGGCTCGCCGCCGCCATGGAGCGCGTCTTGCCCGATCTCTGGCAGGCGCGGCGCTGGCGGCTCGATGACAGCCGCCTGCCGATCTACACCGTCGCGGTACCGATGTATCGCGAGGAGGCGGTGCTGCGGCAGATGCTCCGGGCCCTGTCGGAGCTGGACTACCCGCCGGCGAAACTCGACATCCGCCTGCTGATCGAGGCCGACGACGCCGGCATGCGGGCCGAGCTGGCCCGGATGGTCCTGCCGGCCCATGTCACGGTGACGATCGTCCCGCCCGGCCAGCCGCGGACCAAGCCGCGAGCGTTGAACCTCGCCCTGCTCGAGGCGCGCGGGGCGCTCTTCACCATCTTCGACGCCGAGGACATCCCCGACCCGCAGCAATTGCGGCTGGCGGCGACGCGCTTCCATCGCGCCCTGGACGATCTCGCCTGCCTGCAGGCGCGGCTGGTGATCGACCATGCCGCGGAGGGGCTGCTGCCCGCCCTGTTCGCGCTGGAATATGCCGGCTTGTTCGAGGTGCTCAATCCCGGCCTGCTGCGGGCGGGGCTGCCGATCCTGCTCGGCGGTACCTCCAACCATTTCCGTACGGCGGCCCTGCGCGCCCTCGGCGGCTGGGACGCCTGGAACGTCACGGAGGATGCCGATCTCGCGCTGCGGCTGGTCCGCGCCGGCTACCGGATCGGCGATCTGCCCTCGCAGACGCGGGAGGAGGCTCCGGTCACGGTCAGGGCCTGGCTCAAGCAGCGCTCGCGCTGGATCAAGGGCTATATGCAGACCGCCGTGACGCATTCGCGCGCGCCCCTGCATCTGCTGCGGGAGGCCGGCTTCGCCGCGAGCTTCGCCTTCGCCTCGCTGGCCCTGGGCACGATCGTGACCGCGCTCGGCTATCCGATCTTCGCCGCCGCGACGGTGCTGGCCTATTGGGAGGGCTCGCTCTTCGCGCCGCCCAGTGCGTTCCTCACCCTGACATCGGCCTTCGCCCTGGCGATCTGGCTATTCGGAACGCTGGCCCTGTTCCTGCCGCCCGCCATCGGCGCGCTGCGCCAGCGCGACCCCGGCCTGCTTCTACTGCTGCCGCTGCTGCCGCTCTATTACGGGCTGGTTTCGATCGCGGCCTGGATGGCCTTCTACGAGTACTTCAACCGCCGTTTCGCCTGGAACAAGACCGAGCACGGCCTGGCCCGCCGGCGGCTGCCGCCGGCTGAAGAGGCGAGACCGCTCAGGAGTGGCGAAGCCACTCCGCCGCCGCCTGCTCCGGCGTCTGCTCGATATTGAAGGCGCCGATGAAGCTGCCGTCCTTGCCCATCAGATAGACCAGCGCGGTGTGGTCCATCGTGTAGTCGCCGTCCTTGAGCGGCGTCTTCTTGGCATAGGCGCGATAGGCCTTGATCGCCGCGTCGATCGCCGCCCGGTCGCCGGTCAGGCCGACGATGCGCGGATCGAAGGAGCCGAGATAGCTCTTCATCGTCTCCGGCGTGTCGCGCTCGGGATCGACGGTGATGAACAGCGCCCGGAGCTTCTTCGCCTTGTCGCCGTCACCGGCGGCGCGGAGCGCTTCCGAGATCTCGAACAGCTTCGTCGGGCAGATGTCGGGGCAATGGGTGAAGCCGAAGAAGACCAGGAAGGGCGAGCCCCGCAGATCGGTGTCGGAGAGCGGCTTGCCTTCCTGCGTGGTCAGCGTGAACGGGCCGCCGACGCTCGCCGTGCCGCTGCCGCTCGTGCGGTTGCCGGGGGCGAAGGTGATGACGGCCGCCGTGGCGAGCGCCAGAGCGCCGACGAGGAAGACGACGAGGGGCAGGACGAGACGGCGGTTCACGAAGGATATCCCGGCATGAGGGGCGACGGGCCGCTAGAAGCAGGCGACGAGGGCGGCGATCAGGCCGTCGGTGAACAGCCGGCTGCCCTCGCGCCACCAGAGCAGCAGGCCGGCCAGCAGCAGGCCGAAGGCACCGCTGCCGAGCAGCAGGAGCCCGGCCCGGCTGGGTCGGGCGTCCTCGACGCGGGAGGGGTGCTCCGTCTGGATCATGATGTCAGGATAGCGCCGATCCCGCGGCCTCGAAAGCGCCCCGGTGACGCAGGCCGCATGCCGGGCCGGAGGGGCGGCAAGGAGCGCTCACAGCGATTGGCGGCGCCGGCCGACCCTCCGTCGGATAACAGGCTGGGCGAAGCTGGCGCGTCGCCGTCATCTGTCGCCGTGGCGGAACACTGTCATGGTGGAAGCTCACGCGCTGACGGAATTGCGCAACCTCGCTCGCACGGCAGCCACGGCCGGTCGGGGGCGATCAGGCGGCCTTGACCGGCCAGGTCGGCGCCTCGATGGGGCCGCCGCGCGGAAGCGGAGATGAGCGAGCCGCCGGCCGGCGCCTGACCGCCTCGCCGGCATCCGGAACAAAAGCGCCCGAAACGACTTACCGAGCGATGCGGCCAAACGATGCGGCAAGCGGTGAACGGAATGGTTCGATGCTTGCGATGCGGCGCATGACGAGGACCTCATCATTGCCGAATCCGCTCTTCCAGGAATTCAGCTCGCCCTCCGCGCCGCATTTCCTCCAATTCGGCGCGCTGTCCGGCGGCTTTTCCCTCGAATGCAACCGCTATTCGGCTGGAAGCGGCCATTTCCATGTCGATCGGCAGATCATCGGCCTGTCGATCGGCACGCCTCGCAAGAGCGAATTCGCGATCGCATCCGACAAGGTCGAGCGCCTGCAGTTCCGGCCCGGCGACCTCCAGGTCATCCCGGCCGGCGACAGGCCGGCCCGCGCGTTGCGCGTTCCCGGCCGCGGCCGGCCCCGGTGCGGCTCGCGCCCGTCGCCGCGGCGGGGGTGGCGAGCGGGCCGCGCTGCATGCCTTGCTTCCGAGATGATGCCGCTGGTCCGGGAGATGCTGGCATGAAGCGCCATGGGTCCCTGCAACGCCTGAAGAGACTGCTGATCGGGCTGGTCGTCCTGGGAGCGCTGGGCTTCCTCGCGGTGCTGGGCTACGCCTTCTGGCCGACGCACACCCGCGCCATCGCGGCGCCCGCCTCCGCGGCGGATGCGGCGCTGATCGAGCGGGGGCGCTATCTCGCGCTCGCGGGGGACTGCACCGCCTGCCACACGGCCCCCGGCGGCAAGCCCTTCGCCGGCGGCCTCGCCCTCGCCTCGCCCATCGGCACCATCTACAGCACCAACATCACCCCGGACCGGCAGACCGGCATCGGCGGCTACGGCCTCGACCAGTTCGACCGGGCCTTGCGCCACGGCATCCGCGCCGACGGGGCGAGCCTGTACCCGGCGATGCCCTTCCCGTCCTATGCGCGGCTGACCGACGAGGACGTGCGCGCGCTCTACGCCTATTTCCTGCACGGGGTCGCCCCCGTCGCGCAAGCCGACCGCAGCCCCGACATCCCCTGGCCGCTGTCGATGCGCTGGCCGCTGGCGCTCTGGCGCAAGACCTTCGCCCCGAACCCCGATGCCGTGGCCTTCGACCCGAAGCGCTATCCCGACGAGCGGGTCGCGCGCGGCGCCTATCTGGTGCAGGGCGCCGGCCATTGCGGAAGCTGCCATACGCCGCGTGCGCTCACCTTGCAGGAGCGGGCGCTCGACGAGAGCGGTGCGCAATATCTCGCGGGCAACCAGATCATCGACGGCTGGAACGCGATCAACCTGCGCGGCAATCCGGCGGACGGGCTCGGCCGCTGGAGCGAGCAGGACATCGTCGAGACGCTGCGGACCGGCCGCAATCCGCATGCCGCGGTCGTCGGCAGCCCGATGGCGGACGTCACGGTCCACAGCATGCAGCATCTCGCCGATGCCGATCTGCACGCCATCGCCGCCTATCTGAAGACGCTGCCGCCCGTATCCGGCCCCGGGCCGGGCTTCGCGGCGAACGACGCGACCGCCAAAGCCCTGCAGGCCGGCATCAACGACAGCCGCGGCGCCGAGCTCTATGTCGACAACTGCGCCGGCTGCCACCGCACCGACGCCAAAGGCTACAGCCGCGTCTTCCCGGCGATCGCCGGCAACCCGACCGTGCTGGCGCGCGAGCCCGATTCGCTGGTGCGGCTGATCCTCGGCGGAAGCAGCATGCCGGCCACCGTCGCCGCGCCTTCCGCGCTCGGTATGCCGGGCTTCGGCTGGCGCCTGGGCGATGCGGAGGTTGCCGCCCTCGCCAGCTATCTGCGCAGCCAATGGGGCAACCAGGCGCCGCCGGTGGCGAGCGGCCTGGTGGCGCGCATCCGGGCCGAAATGCCCGGTGAAAATCACGCGAGCGAGGAGGCAGCGCATGCCCGATGACCCGTCCTTCACCTCCCGCCGCCGCTTCCTGCAATGGTCGGCGGTCGCCGTTCCGGCGCTGGCGGCCGCGGGCGCGCCGGCGAGCGGGCAGGCGCCGCCCGCCGATTACCGCCCGGCCTTCTTCAGCGCGTCCGAATGGGCTTTCCTGCGCGCCGCGGCGGCGCGGCTGATCCCGGCCGACGCGCTCGGGCCCGGCGCGCTGGAAGCCGGCGTGCCGGAGTTCATCGACCGCCAGATGGCGACCCCCTGGGCGGAGGGGCGGCTCTGGTACATGCAGGGGCCCTTCGTGCCGGATGCGCCGCCGACGCTGGGATGGCAGATGCGCCTGACGCCGCGCGACGTCTACCGGCTCGGCATCGCCGCTGCCGATGGCTGGACGCAGGACCGGCACGGCAGGGTCTTCGCCGAGCTCGACGCGGCGGCGCAGGACGGCGTGCTGCAGGCCTTCGAAAGCGGCAAGGCCCGCTTCGAGCAGGTTCCGGCCGCGATCTTCTTCGCCATGCTGCTGGGCAATGTGCGGGAGGGCTTCTTCAGCGACCCGGTCCATGGCGGCAATCGCGGGCTGGCCGGCTGGAAGCTGATCGGCTTTCCCGGCGCGCGCGCCGATTTCATGGACTGGGTCGAGCGCGACGTCGCCTATCCCCTGCCGCCCGTATCCCTGAGCGGGCAGCGAGGCTGAGATGGCGACCCGGATGAACAAGACCGATGTCGTGATCGTCGGCTTCGGCTGGGCCGGCGCGATCATGGCCAAGGAGCTGACCGAGGCCGGTCTGCGCGTCGTCGCGCTCGAGCGCGGCCCGGCGCGGGACACCCAGCCCGACGGCGCCTATCCGAAGGTGCTCGACGAGCTGACCTACAACATCCGCAAGAAGCTGTTCCAGGACCTCTCGCGCGAGACCGTCACCATCCGCCACGGTCTCGGCGACACCGCGCTGCCCTATCGCCAGCTCGGCGCCTTCCTGCCCGGCGACGGCGTCGGCGGGGCGGGACTGCACTGGTCCGGGGTGCATTTCCGGGTCGATCCCGTCGAATTGCGCCTGCGCAGCCATTACGAGGAGCGCTACGGCAAGGGCTTCCTGCCGGAAGGCATGACGATCCAGGATTTCGGCGTCAGCTACGAGGAGCTGGAGCCGCATTTCGATTTCGCGGAGAAGGTCTTCGGCACCTCCGGCACGGCCTGGAGCGTGAAGGGTAAGGTCGTCGGCGCGGACAAGGGCGGCAACCCCTTCGCTCCGGACCGCTCGAACGATTTTCCTTTGCCGGCTCAGATGCGACCCGTATCGGCGCAGCGTTTCGGCAAGGCGGCGGCCGAGCTCGGATACCACCCCTACGACCTGCCTTCCGCGAACGCCTCCGGCCCCTACAGCAACCCCTATGGCTGTCAGATGGGGCCGTGCAATTTCTGCGGCTACTGCAGCGGCTATGTCTGCTACAACTACTCCAAGGCCTCGCCGAACGTGAACGTCCTGCCGGCGCTGCGGCAGTCGCCGCTGTTCGAGCTGAGGACGCAGGCGCATGTGCTGCAGGTCGATCTGAGCGCCGACCGCCGCACCGCCACCGGTGTCGCCTATGTCGACGCGCAGGGGCGCGAGGTCGAGCAGCCGGCCGACATCGTCATCCTCTCGGCCTTCCAGTTCCACAATGTCCGGCTGATGCTGCTCTCCGGCATCGGCGAACCCTACGACCCGGCGAGCGGACAGGGCACGGTCGGGCGCAACTTCGCCTATCAGAACATGGCGACGATCAAGGCCTTCTTCTCCGGCGAGATGCACGCCAATCCCTTCATCGGCGCCGGCGGCAACGGCATCGCCATCGACGACTTCAACGCCGATAATTTCGACCATGGGCCGGCCGGCTTCGTCGGCGGCTCGCCGATGTGGGTCAACCAGGCCGGCGTCAAGCCGATCAGCGGCATCGCCCTGCCGGAAGGCGTGCCCGGCTGGGGCAGTGCCTGGAAGCAGGCCGTGGCCGAATACTACACCCACACCGTCTCGATGGACGCCCATGGCGCCCATATGAGCTATCGCGACAACTATCTCAGCCTCGACCCGACCTATCGCGACGCCCATGGCCGGCCGCTGTTGCGCATGACGCTCGACTGGAAGGACAACGACATCCGCATGACCCGGTTCATGGCCGAGAAGATGCGGGCGGTCGCGCAGGCGATGGGGCCGAAGGCGCTGCGCGTCTACGTCAAGAACTTCGGCGACCGCTTCGATACGACGAGCTACCAGACCACCCATCTGAACGGCGGCGCCATCATGGGCACCGACCGGACGACGAGCGCGATCAACCGCTATCTCCAGAGCTGGGACGTCCACAACGTCTTCGTGCCCGGCGCTTCCGCCTTCCCCCAGGGGCTCGGTTACAACCCGACCGGGCTGGTGGCGGCGCTGACCTACTGGTCCGCCAAGGCGATCCGGGAACGCTATCTCGCCAAGCCGGGGCCCCTGGCTTAGGGCCTGATGCGTTCTGGAGAAGCGGGGGCATTCCGGACGGAGTTCTCCTGTCCGATCTTGATCGGCCCGGGGCATGCCGCAACTCGACCGGGGCGGCGGACCGCAGGGTCGATTGATTAGCCGGCAACGAATGCCACATCCATCCGGTCGGTGGACTGGAGGATATGGTGGCGTATCGCGACCGCGGCGGTCTCGCCGTCGCGATGGCTCAGCGCGCGCAGGATCGAACCGTGCTCGCGATAGGCTTCGCCGAGCCGTTGCGGTTCGGCGATTGGCGGCCTCTGCGTCTGCGTGATGATGGGCCGATACAGCGCCAGGATGTCGCGGATCGCCCGGTTGCCGGCGATCTCGGCGATCGCGAGGTGGAAATTGAAATCGCTCGCCATCGCATCGCGGTAGCGGCCCTCCTCGATCGCCGCATGCATGGCTTCGTTGAGCGCCGTCAGGCGCTGCAGGTCGTCGTTCGAGATGTTCCGTGCCGCCAGCCGGATGGTGAAGCTCTCCAGCGCGAAGCGCAGTTGATAGATCTCGACCTGGGAAAAGCGCTCGGCGAAGCTCCACTCGCTGACATTGACGGCCGGGCGGCCGAAGGCTTCGGTGACATAGGCTCCGCGTGCCGGCTCGACGCGGATCAGCCCCATGGCTTCGAGCTGCAGCACGGCTTCCCGGACGGTCGGGCGGCTGGCGCCGAAGGTCGCCGCCAGCTCCCGTTGCGGCGGAACCTTGTCGCCGGGCTTCAGCCCCTGCTCGGCCATGAGCCGCTGGATCTGGCGGACCAGCTCCATCGCGACAGGCCTGCGCTCCTTCTCAATCAGCATCGATGACTCCCGCCGGCGGCTTCCGATTGACCGTAGCACAACCGCTCGTCTATCGTCTGGTCATACCGGTCTGGCCACGATGGCCGGTCGACAGCACCGGGTCTCGCCGGGTGCGGGACGAGGAGGGGCCGCCATGGCGTTGATCAGCTATCTGACGAATGTGAAGTTCGGCCATGGCGAGGTCGCCGGCCTCGAAACGGATCTGGCCGGTCTCGGCATCCGCAAGCCGCTGATCATCGCCGACAAGGGTGTGGTCGCCGCCGGCCTGGTCGCCGCAGTGACGAAGGCAGCCGCCGCGCTGGCCAGCGCTCCGGTCTTCGACGGAACCCCGACGAATCCGACCGAAACCGCCGTGAACGCCGCCCTGGCGGTCTATCGCGCGCAGGGATGCGACGGGTTGATCGCGATCGGCGGCGGCTCCCCGATCGACCTCGCCAAGGGCGTGGCGCTGCTGGCGACCCACCCCGGCCCGCTGGCGACCTATGCGGCCATCCTGGGCGGCCTACCGAAGATCACGGCGGCGGTCGCGCCGGTGATCGCGATTCCGACCACGGCCGGCACCGGCTCCGAGGTCGGCCGCGCCGCGCTGATCACCCTCGACGACGGCCGCAAGCTCGGCTTCATCTCGCCGCATCTGATCCCGCGCCTCGCGATCTGCGACCCCGAGCTGACGCTCGGCATGCCGTCCTGGCTGACGGCGGCGACCGGCATGGACGCGATCACCCATTGCATCGAGACCTATCTGAGCCCGCGCGAGAATCCCCCCGCCGAGGCGATCGCGCTCGACGGGCTGGTGCGAGCTGTCGCCCATATCGAGCGCGCGGTCGCCGATGGCGGCGACCGCGCGGCGCGCAAGGAGATGCTGATGGCGGCGCTCCAGGGCGGCCTGACCTTCCAGAAGGGGCTCGGCGCGGTGCACGCGCTGTCCCACCCGCTGGGCGGGCTGAAGCAGGTCTCGCTGCATCACGGCACGCTGAACGCGGTTCTGTTGCCCGCCGTGCTGCGTTTCAACGCGCCTTCGGCCGAGGCGAAATATGCCCGCATCCGCCGGGCGCTGGGGCTGGACGAGACCGCCGACCTCGCCGCATGGGTCGCCGCGCTCGTCGCCCGGCTGGGCATGCCGGGCTCGCTCTCCGCGATGGGGGTTCCGCGCGACGTCCTCCCGGCGATCGCCGAGGCGGCGGTTCTGGATCACTCCAGCGCCACGAATCCGCGCCCGGCGACCGCTGCCGACTATGCCCGGATCCTGGAGGAATCGTTCGGCTGACCGGATCGGCGCGGCTGGCCCGCGCTCCAGAGCCCCGATCTCTTGAGGGTCTGAAGCGCCCGTTCAGATGTCGACGGTCGCGTTCAGAGCGTTGGTCTGGATGAATTCGCGCCGCGGCTCGACGACATCGCCCATCAGCTTGACGAAGAGATCGTCGGCCTCGCCGTTCTGGTCGACCTTGACGCGCAGCAGCGAGCGCACGTCGCGGTCGAGTGTCGTCTCCCAGAGCTGTTCGGGGTTCATCTCGCCCAGCCCCTTGTAGCGCTGCAGGGCGACGCCCTTCTTGCCGATGGCCGAGACGGCCTCGAACAGGTCGCTCGGGCCGTTGATGGCGAAGGAATCCCCCTTGCGGGCGAGCGTGCCGGGGCTGGCATAGGCCTCCCGCAGCGAGGCCGCCGCCGCGTGCAGCTTGCGCGCCTCGGCGCTGGCGAGCAGCCCGGCGTCGATCGTCGCCGCCTGCTTCACGCCGCGGATCATGCGCGAGAAGACGAAGCCGCCTTCGCTGACCTTGCCCTCCCAGCCGCGCTCCAGCTCGTCGGAGATCGCGTCGAGCCGCTGCGCGATGCGGGCCGCCGCGGCGTTGGCCGCCTCCGTGTCGTCCTCGCTGAGCGGGTGCAGCGCCCCGGCGATCGCCATCTGCTCGACGATGCGGCGGTCGTAACGGGAATGAAGCTGCGCCAGCGCGTTGCGGACGTTGCGCGCCTCCTCGATCAATGCCCTGAGATCGGCGCCGGCGCGCTCGACGCCCTCGGCCGTCTTGAAGGTCGCGCCCTCGATGGTGGAGTCGATCAGATACTCCTCCAGCGCCCGCTCGTCCTTGAGATAGACATGGCTCTTGCCGCGACTCGCCTTGTAGAGCGGCGGCTGCGCGATGAAGAGATGGCCGGCGTCGATCAGCTCCGGCATCTGCCGGAAGAAGAAGGTCAGCAGTAGGGTGCGGATATGGGCGCCGTCGACATCGGCGTCGGTCATGATGATGATCTTGTGGTAGCGCAGCTTCCCGAGGTTGAAGCCGCCCTGGTCGGCGTCGGCGCGGCCGATGCCGGCGCCCAGCGCCGTGATCAGCGTGCCGACCTGCTCGGAGGAGAGCATCTTGTCGAAGCGGGCCCGCTCGACATTGAGGATCTTGCCCCGGAGCGGCAGCACCGCCTGATATTCGCGGGCGCGGCCCTGTTTGGCGGAGCCGCCGGCCGAGTCGCCCTCGACGATGAACAGTTCCGACTTGGCCGGGTCGCGCTCCTGGCAGTCCGCCAGCTTGCCCGGCAGCGAGGCGATGTCGAGGGCGCCCTTGCGGCGGGTGAGGTCGCGCGCCTTGCGGGCGGCCTCGCGCGCGGCGGCCGCCTCGACCACCTTTCCGACGATGGTCCGGGCCTCGTTGGGGTGCTCCTCGAGCCATTCCGCCAGCGCCTGGTTGACGATGTTCTCGACCACCGGGCGGACCTCGGAGGAGACCAGCTTGTCCTTGGTCTGGGAGGAGAATTTCGGGTCGGGCACCTTGACCGAGACGATCGCGGTCAGGCCCTCGCGGCAGTCGTCGCCGGTAAGCGAGACCTTCTCCTTCTTGGAGATGCCGGAGCTCTCGGCATAGCCGGTGACCTGGCGCGTCAGCGCGGCGCGGAAGCCGGCGAGATGGGTGCCGCCGTCCCTCTGCGGGATGTTGTTGGTGAAACAGAGCACGTTCTCGTGGTAGCTGTCGTTCCACCACAGCGCCACGTCGACGGTGATGCCGTCCTTCTCCGCCATCAGCGTGATCGGCTTCTCGACCACCGGCGTCTTGGCCCGGTCGAGATAGCGCACGAAGGCCTCGACGCCGCCCTCGTACATCAGCTCCTCGCGCACCACCTCGGCATGGCGGGCGTCGGTGAGGACGATGCGCACGCCCGAGTTCAGGAAGGCGAGCTCGCGCAGGCGGTGCTCCAGCGTCTTGAAGTCGAACTCGATCATGGTGAAGGTCTCGGGCGACGGCAGGAAGGTCACCTCGGTGCCGCGCCTGTCGCCCTGCGGGCCGACGACGGCGAGCGGCGCGACCGCCTCGCCATGGCGGAATTCCATGAAATGCTCGTGCCCGCCGCGCCAGATGCGCAGCTTGAGCGAGGTCGAGAGCGCGTTGACGACCGAGACGCCGACGCCGTGCAGGCCGCCGGAGACCTTGTAGGAGTTCTGGTCGAATTTGCCGCCGGCATGGAGCTGGGTCATGATGACCTCGGCCGCCGAGATGCCTTCCTCGCTGTGGATATCGGTCGGAATCCCGCGGCCGTTGTCGGTCACGGTGACCGAGCCTTCCGCGTTCAGCGTCACGGTGACGATGTCGGCATGGCCGGCGAGCGCCTCGTCGATGGCGTTGTCGACCACCTCATAGACCATGTGATGCAGGCCGGACCCGTCGTCGGTATCGCCGATATACATGCCCGGCCGCTTGCGAACGGCATCCAACCCTTTGAGAACCTTGATGGAATCGGCGCCGTAATCGTCGGGCTGGGCGCTGAGCGCGGCATCGGTCATGAAAACGTCCTTGAACGGGCGAGCGAGCGCCCGCGATGATCCTGATTCGTAAGCATAATATAGGGGCAGACCGTGGCTTTTTCACGCGCCTACGCGTGCGCGTGCGTGTGCAGGCTCTTCCGGCCTTGAGGTTCGGCACATTGGAAACATGCCGTCATCCCGGGCGACCGAAGGGAGACCCGGGATCCATGCCGGAACCTTTATCGGCAATGCTCAGGCATGGATCCCGGATCTTCGCTTCGCTCCGTCCGGGATGACATCGAGCTGGGCAAAAACCCCTCGCTAAAACGCCGGGCTAACTATCGTACGCGCTTCGCCCGGGCTGTCGGTATCGGCGCTTGATCCGCCACCGTCATTCCGGGGCGGGCCGCAAGGCCCGAGCCCGGAACCCAGAACCGATGGTCCGGATCGAGAAGGCATCACCCGATCGACCGACTTCCCGACAAAGCGCATCGGTTCTGGGTTCCGGGCTCATGGCTTTGCCATGCCCCGGAATGACGGTGGTGGTTCCGTACGGAACCGGAATGGCGGTCGACGTGCCGCGTACGATATTCGGTCCAATTCTCTACCCCCGGAACTCCGCGATCGCCGCCAGGAAGGTCTCGCCATATTGCGCGAGCTTGCGCTCGCCGACGCCCTCGATCGCCCGCATTTCGTCGAGGCCGAGCGGCCGCGCCCGCGCCATCGCGATCAGGGTGCGGTCGGTGAAGATGATATAGGCGGCCACGCCCTCCTCGCGGGCGAGCTGGAGCCTGAGCTTGCGCAGATGCTCGAACAGCGCCGCGGTGCCCTCGTCGAGCCCGTCGGCCCTGGACGCCTCGCGCTCGGAGCGGCGGGAGCGGCGCTCGGCGAAGGGGTCGGCCCGCAGCGCGATGCTCTCGCGCCCGAACAGGATGTCCTCGCCCTTCGGCGTCAGCCTGAAGCCGCCGAATTCGCTGCTCGCCTCGGCCAACGCGCCGGCGGCGAAGAGCTTGCGCGCAAGTCCCATCCAGGCGGCCTTGGGCTTGTCGGAGCCGACGCCGAAGGTCTTCAGCCCGTCATGGTTCTGGCGGCGGATCGCTTCGGTGGCCGTGCCGGTCAGGATGTCGGCGAGATGGCCGGCGCCGAAGCGCTCGCCCGAGCGGATCACCGCCGAGAGCAGCTTGCGCGCCTCCAGCGTGGCATCGTGGAGCGCCGGCGCCTCGGCGCCGCAGAGGTCGCAGCGGAACGGCGCCTGGCCGTGTCGGCAGGGCGGCGTCTCCTCGCCGAAATAGGCGAGCAGCGCGCTGCGCCGGCACAGCGCGTTCTCGCACAGGTCGATCATCGCGTTGAGGCGCTTGTGCTCGATGCGCTTGCGCTCGTCGTCGACCGGCTTCTCGTCGATCTGGCGGCGGCGCAGCGCCATGTCGTCGACGCCGTAGAGGGTGAGCGTGTCGGCCGGCAGGCCGTCGCGGCCGGCGCGGCCGATCTCCTGATAGTAGCCCTCGACCGAGCCCGGCATGTCGGCATGAACGACGAAGCGCACATCCGGCTTGTTGATGCCCATGCCGAAGGCGATGGTGGCGCAGACGACGACCTCGTCCTCCTGCAGGAAGACGTCCTGGTTGCGGTTGCGCTCCGCCTGCTCCAGCCCGGCATGGTAGGGCAGCGCGTTCCAGCCCTTCTCGCGGAGTCCGTTGGCGAGCCGTTCCGTCTTGCTGCGCGAGGAGCAGTAGACGATGCCGGAGCCGCCGCGGTGCCGGCGCAGGAAATCGTCGATCTGCCGGCGCGGCTGCTCCTTCGGCGCGAAGGCGAGCCGCAGATTCGGCCGGTCGAAGGAGTGCACCACCATCTGCGGCGGCTGCGGAAAGAGCTGTTGGGCGATGTCGGCCTGGGTCTGCCGGTCGGCGGTGGCGGTCAGCGCGGTGACGGGGACATCGCCCAGCGCCTCCCGCGTCTTGGCGAGCAGGCGGTATTCGGGGCGGAAGTCATGGCCCCATTGCGAGACGCAATGCGCCTCGTCGATGGCGAGGCGCGTCACGCCGATCCGCCGCAGCCGGGAGACCAGCCCGTCGCCGGCCAGCCGTTCCGGCGAGACGAAGAGCAGGCGCAATTCGCCGGAGTTGAGCTTGTCCCAGGCTTGCCCCGCCTCCTCCTCGCTGTTCATCGAGTTGAGCGAGGCGGCCGATACGCCGGCACGGACGAGCTGGCCGACCTGGTCGCGCATCAGCGCGATCAGGGGCGAGACGACGAGCGTCAGCCCGCCCGTCACCAGCGCCGGCAACTGGTAGCACATCGACTTGCCGGAGCCGGTCGGCATCACCGCGAAGACGTCGCGCCCGGACAGGGCGGCCGCGATCACCTCCCACTGGCCGGGGCGGAAATCGTCGTAGCCCCAGACCGATTTCAGGATCGCGCGGGCTTCTGATTCGCGGGAGGGCGACATGGGATTTGGGTGTGCCGCAGCCGGGCCCGCTTGGCCAGCCTCCCACGTAGGAAAACGGGCTGGCCGGCGCCCGTATCCTCGCTTTTCGCCCTGGCGCGGTGCTTCCTCGGCAGGAGGAGCGGCGATATGGTTGCGGCGGTAACCGTCAATCCTGTAACCACCGGGCGATGACCAAGCTCGCCCTCGAAGAATTCCTCCCCTACCGGCTCAACCGGCTCGCGGCCGCGGTCTCGCAGGCCTTTCGCGCGGTCTACGGCCCGCATCACGACCTGACCGTGCCGGAATGGCGGGTGCTGGCGACGCTCGGCCAGTTCGAGACGATGAGCGCCAAGGCCATCGGCGCGCATTCGGCGATGCACAAGACCAAGGTCAGCCGCGCCGTGCGCGCCCTCGAGGAGCGCCGCTGGCTCGCCCGGCGCGAAAGCCCCGATGATCGCCGCGAGGAGATCCTGCGCCTGACTCCCCTCGGGCGGAAGAGCTATGCCGAGATCGTCCCGCGGGCGCTGGCCTTCGAGGCCAGGATCCTGGAGGCGCTGGGGCCGGATGCGGGCGATGCGGGCCGGCTGCTGGGCGCGCTCGAGCGTGGCATCGGTATCGGGGCCGGGCGCGGGGCCGGGGAGCCCTGAGCCGCCGTCAGGCGATCGGCAGCCCGGCCTCGTCCTTCAGCTTCATCAGCACGATCTCGGACTGTACCCGGCCGACCTGCGGATGCGGCAGCAGGTGCCCATGGATGAACTGGGCGAAGGCGGCGAGATCGCGCGTGACGATGACCAGCACGTAGTCGGCATCGCCGGAGACCGAGAAGGCCTGGCGGATCTCCTCGTGCCGGGCCAGGAAATCGGCGAAGGATTCGGCGTTCTTCTCGCTGTGGGAGGACAGGTTGACGCGGGTGATCGCCTTCAGGCCGAAGCCCAGCGCCGTGGCGTCGAGCCTGGCGGCATAGCCCGCGATCGCGCCGCTCTCCTCCAGCCTCGCCCGTCGCCGCGAGCATTGCGAGGGCGAGAGGTTCACGATGGCGCCGAGCTCGGCATTGGTGAGCGCGGCGTTGTCCTGCAGCGCCTTGAGGATGGCGCGGTCGAAGCGGTCGAACTCGTTCTGGAGCATGAAGGGCGTCTCCGGCGCACGGAACATGCAAATCCTTGAGCTTGAGTGTCCAGTTTGCAAGCCCTGCGCGCCGGATCTGCATCAATCTTGCCCGAAAGAGATGAACAGGAGGATGCAGGATGGGCCCTTTTCCGCATGATGCCCCCAAGGCCACGATCAGCGAGGCCAACCCGGCCGGCACCGACGGCTTCGAGTTCGTCGAGTTCGCCCATCCCGAGCCCGAGAAGCTCGACATCCTGTTCCGGCGGATGGGCTTCACCCCCGTCGCCCGGCACCGGAGCCGCGACATCACGCTCTACCGGCAGGGCGACATCAACTACCTCCTGAACCGCGAGCCCGACAGCCATGCCTCCCGCTTCGTCGCCGCGCACGGCCCCTGCGCCCCGGCGATGGCCTGGCGGGTGGTCGATGCGCAGCAGGCGCTGAAGCGCGCGCTCGCGCTCGGCGCCGAGGAATATGCCGGGCCAGGCAAGTCGCTCGACGTGCCGGCGGTGATCGGCATCGGCGGCTCGCTGCTCTATTTCGTCGACCGCTATGGCGAGGCGGGCTCGGCCTATGACGCCGAATTCGGATGGCTGGACGAAACCGACCCGAAGCCCGAAGGGTTCGGCTTCTTCTATCTCGACCATCTCACGCACAACGTCGTGCGCGGAAACATGGATACCTGGTACAAATTCTACCACGACACCTTCAATTTCCGCGAGATCCGCTATTTCGACATCGCCGGGAAGATGACCGGGCTGACCAGCCGGGCGCTGACCTCGCCGGACGGCAAGATCCGCATCCCGATCAACGAGAGCGCCGACGACCGCAGCCAGATCGAGGAATATCTGCGCGAGTACAAGGGCGAGGGCATCCAGCATATCGCCATCGCCACCAACGACATCTATGCCGGCACCGACGCCATCGCCGCGGCCGGCCTCGCATTCATGCCTGGCCCGCCCGACATCTATTACGAGAAGTCGAAGAGCCGGGTGAAGGGCCACCAGGAGCCGCTCGAGCGGCTGCGGAAGCGCGGCATCCTGATCGACGGCGAGGGCGTGGTCGGCGGCGGCGAGACCCGCATCCTGCTGCAGATCTTCTCCAAGACGGTGATCGGGCCGATCTTCTTCGAGTTCATCCAGCGCAAGGGCGACGACGGCTTCGGCGAGGGCAATTTCAAGGCCCTGTTCGAGTCGATCGAGGAGGACCAGATCCGGCGCGGCGTGCTGAAGAGCTCGGCGGCGTGACCGGGTCCGCCCGCCGATGAGCGATGCCTGGCGCAGCTATTCCAGCGCACCGCCGATCGGCGCGCCGGTCTGCGAATCCGCCGTGGTCGGCGAGGGCGCGGCGCGCTGCCTGACCGTGGAGACGGCGGCCGGCGCCTTCCCGCTCCTGCTGCTGCGGCGGAGCGGGGCGTTAAGCGCCTATGTCAACGCCTGCCCGCACCAGTATCTGCCGCTCGACTATCGGTCCGCCGATGTCCTCTCGGCCGACGGGGCCCGCCTGCTCTGCTCGGCCCATGGCGCCGTCTTCGACGCCGCGACCGGCGGCTGCCTCTCCGGCGACGGGGCGGACGGGCTCGACCCCGTCCCGGTCGTCGAGCGTGACGGCCTGATCCGCATCGGCGGCTGAGCCCTCCGCTCAGCTCCGCGTCGCGATGGCGGCGGCCGCGCCGGCCATCACCCCGCCGGTCACCCGGTTGATCCAGCGCATCGCGCGCGGGCTGGCGACGAGGCGCCGTGCCCGGTCGGCCGCATAGGCATAGGCCAGCATGGTCAGGCTGATGATCGGGGTGATCAGCGCCGCGACCTCGAGGAAGGCGAGCGGGCTCAGCGCGTTCAGGTCGATGACCAGCGGCAGGATCGACAGGAAGAAGACCATGACCTTGGGATTGCCGAGCGTCAGCGCGATGCCGCCGAGAAACAGGCGCAGCCCCTCGCCCCGTGCGGCGGCGGCCGGCTTCGGCGCCTCGGCCGGGGCGGTCCAGGCCTTGTAGGCGAGATAGACCAGATAGGCGCAGCCGGCATACTTGATCGCGACGAAGACGCCGTGGAAGCTCTGCATCAGGACGCTGAGGCCGAGCGCCGTCAGGGTGAACCAGACGATATCCCCAGCGACGATGCCGAAGAGGAAGGGCAGGGAGCGGCGAAAGCCCGTCGACAGCGAGCGCGCGACCAGCGCCGCGATGCCGGGGCCGGGCGAGGCGACGGCGAGAAAATAGACACCGGCGAACAGGGCGAGGCTGGTGAGTTCCATGGCGGGGCTCCGGGCTGGCCGGAGCCTAGAGCATCGGACCGAAAGGTGGAATCCGATTTTCGGAGAAATCCGATGCACCAGCAATGGGATAGATCATCGTTACCGCGTCCGGAAGAACGCGCGATGATCCAGCGGGAAAAGCCGTCATCGTCCCATCGCAAGAGCTGCTCCGAACGATCACCCGATCGGGTCGGCGCGCCCCGGCGTGATCGCGAAGCGCTGCGCCCCGGCCGGCAGGTCGCCGAACAGGGCCGCATCGGCGCCGGTCATCCAGACCTGGCAGCCCAGCCCCGCCAGCCCCTCATAGAGCGCCGCGCGCCGACGCGGGTCGAGATGAGCGGCGACCTCGTCGAGCAGGACGAGCGGCGGCAGGCCGCTCATCGCCGCGACGAGCCTGGCATGGGCGAGCACGATGCCGATCAGCAGCGCCTTCTGCTCACCGGTCGAGCCCTGGCCGGCCGGGATGTCCTTCGGCCCGTGCCGGACCTCCAGATCGGAGGCCTGCGGGCCGGCGAGCGTGCGTCCGGCGGCGCGGTCGCGGTTGCGGCCCTGGCGCAGCAGCTCGCGATAGGCGTCCTCGGCGTCGACGGCGGGCAGGCGGGCGACGAGCGTGTCGATCTCGCCGGAGAGCGCCATCACGGCGTCGGGAAAGGGCGAGGCCTCGTCCCGGGTCTCGGCGATGATGGCGCAGAGCCGCGCCACCGTCTCGGCGCGGGCGGCGGCGACCGCGACGCCGAGCTCGGCGATCTCGCGCTCGACCGCGTCGAGCCACGCGCCCTGGCCCGGGCTTTCCTCCAGGATGCGGTTGCGCGAGCGCAGGGCGCGCTCCAGCGCGTTCGAGCGGGTGGCATGGCCGGGGTCGACCGCCAGCACCAGCCGGTCGAGGAAGCGGCGCCGGTCGCCGGCGGCCCCGCGGAACAGCGCGTCGAGATCGGGCGTCAGCCAGACCACGCGCAGATAGTCGCTGAAGGCCAGCGCCGAGCCGACGGCGGTGCCGTCGATGCGGGCGAGACGGGGCCGCCGGCCTTCGGCATCCGGCGCGCCCAGGCCGATGCCGAGCCGGCCGCCATCCTCCGCCAGCGTGATCGAGGCGGCGAAGGAGCCGTCGCCGCCCAGCCGCGCCATCGTCGCGAGCTCGGCCCGGCGCAGGCCCCGCCCCGGCGTGAACAGCGAGAGTGCTTCGAGGATATTGGTCTTGCCGGCCCCGTTCTCGCCGATCAGCGCAACGATTTGGCCCCCGACGGTGAGGTCGAGGGCCGCATAGGAACGGAAATCCTGCAGGATCAGGCGTGCGACGGCCGTCACGGGCGCGAGCGCCCGCTCACACGCGCATCGGCATCAGCACATAGAGCGCGGAAGCGCCTTCGCGATCCTGGATCACGGTCGGCGAGCCGGGATCGGCGAGCTTGAGCAGCGCGGTGTCGCCGTCGAGCTGGGCGGCGATGTCCATGAGATAGCGGGCGTTGAAGCCGATATCGAGCGGGCTCGCCTCGTAGTCGACCTCGATCTCCTCGGTCGCCGAGCCCGAATCCGGGTTGGTGACGGAGAGCGTCATCCGCCCGTCGGCCATGGAGAGCTTCACGGCGCGGCCGCGCTCGGACGAGATCGTCGAGACGCGGTCGACGGAAGCGGCGAAATCGCCCCTGTCGACGGTCAGCCGCTTGTCGTTGCCGCCGGGGATGACGCGCTGATAGTCCGGGAAGGTGCCGTCGATCAGCTTCGAGGTCAGCACCACATTGCCGGTGGCGACGCGGATCTTCGAGCCCGAGAGCTCGACCGCGACCTCGCTCTCGCCATCCTCCAGCAGCTTCTGGATCTCGGCGACCGCCTTGCGCGGCACGATCACGCCCGGCATGCCGGCCGAGCCCTGCGGGGCGGCCGTGTCGACGCGGGCGAGCCGGTGCCCGTCCGTCGCGACGGCACGCAGCACCGGGCGGCCGTCGACATCGACGGTGTGGAGATAGATGCCGTTGAGATAGTAGCGCGTCTCCTCGGTCGAGATCGCGAACTGGGTCTTGTCGATCAGGCGCTTGAGTTCGCCGGCCGGCAGCACGAAGCGATGCGCCATCTCGCCGGCGGTGATGTCGGGGAAGTCGCTTTCCGGCAGGGTCTGGAGCTGGAAGCGCGAGCGGCCCGAGCGCAGCACGAGCCCGGTATCGCCGGTGGTCTCCAGCGAGACCTGCGCCCCGTCCGGCAGCTTGCGCACGATGTCGTAGAGGGTATGCGCCGGCACGGTCGTGGCGCCGGGCTCGGCCACCTCGGCGGGAATCGTCTCCACCACCTCGATGTCGAGATCGGTCGCCTTGAGGCGCAGGCCGTTTTCCGCGGCGCTGAGCAGCAGGTTCGACAGGATCGGGATCGTGTTGCGGCGCTCCACCACGCGATGGACGTGCCCGAGCGACTTGAGCAGCGTGGAACGTTCGACCGTGACCTTCATGATTGTCTAGTCTTCTGGCGCTGGCCGCCCGCACCAAGCATGCGGGCCGGATGAATGGCCAGCGACATTGCCGGAGGCGGGGCGCAGGCGCAAGGCCTGCCCGCTCCGGCAACCACAACCATTTGAGCGCTTTCCGGTTTGCCGATCGCGCGAAGGCATGGGTCATCCCGGGCGACCCATCGGGTCCGACCTCGGTCGGCCCGATGGCAGACTCCGGGAGACCCGGGATCGAGGCCGGAGCGCTGACGGGCCGGGCTCGGCCGGGACGGCTCTCGTCTCGTGTGAGCCGTCGGTGCCCGCCGTCGCTCGCCTCACTCCTGCAGCATGCGCTTCAGCAGATCGACCTCGTCATGCAGCGAGCGGTCCTCGCTGATCGCCTTCTCGATCTTGCGCACCGCGTGCAGCACCGTGGTGTGGTCGCGGCCGCCGAAGCGCCGGCCGATCTCCGGCAGCGAGCGCGGCGTCAGCGCCTTCGACAGATACATCGCGATCTGGCGCGGCTTGACCACCGCGGCGGTGCGGCGCTCCGAGAGGATGTCGGCGCGGCTGACATTGTAGCGCGTCGCGACCAGCTTCTGGATGTCCTCGATCTTGACCCGGCGCGGCTCGCGGGTGCGCACCAGGTCGCGGATCGCCGCCTCCGCCGTCTCCAGCGTGACGAGCTGGCCCGAGAGCGTGGCATGCGCCAGCAGGCGGTTGGCGGCGCCGTCGAGATCGCGGCCATTGGTCGCGACGGCGCGGGCGACATAGGCGACGACGTCCGGGCTGACCTGGAAATTGGGATGGGCGCTCTGCAGGGCCTCCATCCGGCTCGCCAGGATCTTGCCCCTCAACGCCTCGTCGAGCTCGCCGACCTCGACGACGAGGCCGCCGCCGAGCCGCGAGCGGATGCGCTCGTCGAGCGCCTCGAGCTCGCCGGCGAGACGGTCGCCGGCGACGACGATCTGCTTGCCCGCATCGAGCAGCGCGTTGATGGTGTGGCCGAACTCCTGCTGGATCGACTTGCCCTGGATGAACTGCACGTCGTCGACGAAGAGCAGGTCGATGCCGCGCAGCTTCTCCTTGAAGGCGAGCGCCGTCTGCGACTTCAGCGCCGCGACGAAGCCGTACATGAAGCGGTCCGCCGTGAAATAGGCGACGCGCTTGCCGAGCCGGCGCGCCTCCTGGGCGATCGCCTGCAGCAGATGGGTCTTGCCGAGGCCGACCCCGGCATGGAGGTAGAGCGGGTTATAGGGGCTCTGGCCCGCAGGCGCCGCGGCGATGCGCTCGGCCGCGGCGAAGGCGAGCTGGTTCGACTTGCCGACGACGAAGCTCTGGAAGCTCATGCGCTTGTCGAGCGTCGTACCGCAGACATCGACCAGTTCCGGCTCGGCCGCCTGGCCGCTCGCGGCGGGCTTGGCCGCTTCGGCCGGCGCGGGTGCGGCCGAAGCCGCGGCGCGGCTGCGGATCACCGCCTCCGCCAGCGGCGCCGGGGTCGCGTCGCGAGAGGCCTGGCGGACGGAGAGCAGCACGCCGTTCGGCGCCGGCAGCTCGGCGATGCAGTTCACCCGCAGCCTTTCGGCGTAATGCGCCTCCAGCCAGCTCTTCAGGAAGCGGGTCGGGACGGTGAGATAGGCCACGCCGCCGACGATGCCCGCCAGCTCGAGCCGGGCGAACCAGCTCGAGAAGACGTCCTCGCCCAATTCGGCGCGCAGGCGCCGCCGCACGCGCTCCCAGGCCTCCTGGATCGCCGCATTATCCACGCCGACGGCCGCAGTCTCCTCGGGCGCAATCGTCACCACCACCGGCGCTGTCTCGACCGCATCTGTGATTTCCTGCCGCTCGAACATCAATGGCCCCATTCGCTTCAATATGAACACGCCTTCGGCGGGGCGGCCGCAGCGGCGGCCGTCCTTCCTGACGTTGTTGTCCGGTCAAAAAAGGACCCTGTCCCGGCAGGCGCCTCCGCCCGACGGGTTCGATGGATCCCGGTTCTCTCGATTACGCTTGGATGGCGCGCCTCTGGCTGGTGCCGCCCTTCATCTCGATACAGAAGACAAAGAGCCGCATTCTCCAACCTCCCTGGTCGCGAGCCGAAACACCGATAATCTTTGGAAACCGCCGCGGCGTTCATTGCTGTCCGCCGGGCGACGAGGGGACCTTACAAGGCCCCGTCGAAGGGCTGCAACACCCCAGTCAGCCGGCTTCGGAGCGCGGCGGCCTCCTCTCCCTCGCTCGAATCGGAGGGGGGCGCCGCAATTGGTTGGGGAACTTAATCTTTTCTACATGGTGCGCCCGCCGGGGGCGGCCGAATCTTTTTTTCAGCGGGGCAGGATGCTCGCCGTGGAGTCGCCATGATTCCGTCGCCGTAAAATCCTTTGCCCGCTAAGGTGATGAAAAATAATGACTTTCCATGCGCGATGGACTCTCCCGGAAAGGTCGGTGCCGCGCCCCGAAAGCCGCCCGAGAGTCAAGACCGTAAAACCGTGGAAAGATTGCCGAATCGCCTTGCCGGGGCGGTTTTCGCCGCGAATCGGAACGCGTGGCCGGCCTGCAACAGCGGCCGTGAAGCCAACGAAAAAAGCCCGGCGCGAGCCGGGCTTTCAAGCGGTGCGACAGCGGTCGCGGAAGCGGCTCAGGAGGCCAGCGCGCCGATGCGGTGGGCAAGGCGCGAAACCTTGCGCGAGGCGGTGTTCTTGTGAACCACGCCCTTCTGCGCGGCGCGCATGATCTCGGGCTGGGCCACCTTCAGGGCTTCGGCCGCGGCGGCCTTGTTGCCCGAGGCGATCGCCTCCTCGACCTTGCGCAGGAAGGTGCGCATGCGCGAGCGGCGGTTCCGGTTGACTTCGGTGCGCCGCGCGATCTTCCGCATGGCCTTCTTGGCCGACGTCGTATTGGCCATCGAAACGTCCTCGTCCTCATGACGGCCGTCGCCTGGCATCGAGCCGGCGGTCCTGGCCGCAACCTTGCTGGAAATACATGAGCGGCGGCCGAGCTTGCGCGGGCCGCCGCGAGTGGTGGGGCTATAGTCGCTCGCGCGCCCGCCGTCAACGCGGAATCGGCAAGCGGCGCGCCGGGGCTTCAGGCGCCGGGCGCGATGAAGCGCGCGAAGCTCGCCAGATCGACATTGCCGCCCGAGAGGATGACGCCGACGCGCCGGCCCTCGACCGGCACGGCGCCGGAGAAGGCCGCGGCCGCGGCGAGGCAGCCGGTCGGCTCGACCACGAGCTTCATCCGCTCGGCGAAGAAGCGCATGGCGTCGATCAGCGCCGCATCGCTCACCGTGACGATGTCCTCGACGTCGCGCTGGATGATCGGGAAGGTCAGGTTGCCGAGAAAGGCGGTCTGCGCCCCGTCCGCGATGGTCTTGGGCACGCCGATCTTCACGATCTCGCCCTTGCGCAGCGATTGCTGCCCGTCATTGCCGGCCTCCGGCTCGACGCCGAAGACGCGGCAGGCCGGGTTGAGCGCCTTCGCCGCCAGGCAGGCGCCGGCGAGCAGCCCGCCGCCGCCGAGCGGCACGATCAGGATGTCGAAGGGGCCGGCATCCGCGATCAGTTCCTGTGTCGCCGTGCCCTGGCCGGCGATGACGTGAGGATGGTCGTAAGGCGGGATGACCGTCAGGCCGCGCTCGGCGGCGAGCCGGTCGCCGATGGCGAGCCGGTCTTCGGTGTAGCGATCGTAGCGCACCACCTGCCCGCCATAGCCCTCGGTCGCCGCGACCTTCGCCGCCGGCGCGTCCTTCGGCATGATGATCGTGGTCGGCACGCCCAGAAGCTGGCCGGCATAGGCGATGGCCTGGGCATGGTTGCCGGAGGAGAAGGTGACGACGCCGGCCTTCTTCCGCTCGGGCGAGAGCGCGGCGATGGCGTTGTAGCCGCCGCGGAACTTGAAGGCGCCCATGCGCTGCAGGTTCTCCGGCTTGAAGACGAGGCTCGCGCCCGTGCGCCGGTTGGCGGTGGCCGAGCTCATCGCCGGCGTGTGATGGGCGATGCCCCTGAGCCGCGCCGCGGCCGCCTCGACATCGGCATAGGTCGGGAGGCTCGGGCCTGTCTGGGCGTTCATGATGGCGGATCCTGCTCGGGCGTCATGGCCGGGCTCGACCCGACCATCTCGGAACACAGAGCTTTCCCGTCGCGCGATTCCCGGGTCAAGCCCGGGAGCGGCGGAAAATCAGGACGGCGGCGGCTCAGGCGTTCCTGAAATCCGGCTTCCGCTTCTCGGCGAAGGCGGCCATGCCTTCCTTCTGGTCGGCGGTCGCGAAAAGCGAGGAGAAGACGCGGCGCTCGAAGCGCAGGCCTTCCTGCAGCGTCACCTCGAAGGCGCGCTCGACCGATTCCTTCGCCATCAGCACGGAAGGCAGCGACTTCGCCGCGATCGCCTCGGCGGCCTTCAGCGCCTCGGCCTGCAGCTCGGCCAGTGGCACGACGCGCGCCACGAGGCCGGAGCGTTCGGCCTCCTCGGCGCCCATCATCCGGCCGGTGAGGATCAGGTCCATCGCCTTGGCCTTGCCGACCGCCCTGGTCAGGCGCTGGGTGCCGCCGGCGCCGGGGATGACGCCGAGATTGATCTCGGGCTGGCCGAACTTGGCATTATCCGCGGCGATGATGAAGTCGCACATCATGGCGAGCTCGCAGCCGCCGCCGAGCGCGAAGCCGGCGACCGCCGCGACGATCGGCTTGCGGCGCCGGCCGATGCGGTCCCAGTCCGCGAACTTGTCGTCGAGATAGGTGCCGGGAAAGCTGCGGCTCTGCATCTCCTTGATGTCGGCGCCGGCGGCGAAGGCCTTCTCCGAGCCGGTCAGGACGACGCCGCCGATGCCCGCATCGGCCTCGAAGCCGTCGAGCGCACGGTTGATCTCGCCGATGAGCTGGCCGTTCAGCGCGTTCAGCGCCTGCGGGCGGTTGAGCGTGATCAGCCCGACCTTGCCCTTCGTCTCGACGAGAATGGTCTCATAAGCCATGGCGGCCTCCCGAAGATGATGTGCCGTCAGCTTTAGCGGGCGGTGGCGGGGCGGTCCATGCGCGTCGCACGCATCCGCGCATTTGCGCGGCCTCCCCGCATCGCCATGGTCGGGCTTGTCCCGACCATGGCGTAAGGAGAAGGCGCCGGAACCGGGGAACCCCTCTTCTGTGTGGGAAGGGGGTGAAGGCCCCTAGCGAACCGCTCGCCTCTGGCAGCTCTCGCAATAAAACGTCGAGCGGCCCGACTGCACCAGGCGTTTCACCAGCTTGCCGCAGCCCGGGGTGACGCAGATCTCGCCCTCGCGGTCATAGACCTTGAAGCGGTGCTGGAAGTAGCCGAGCGAGCCGTCGGCATGGGCGAAGTCGCGCAGTGTCGAGCCGCCGGCCGCCACCGCCTCCTCCAGCACCTCGCGGATGATGCGGGCGAGCTCATGCGCCTTGTCGCGCGGCCGGCCCGTTGGCGTTGCGATGCTGCCGGCCTCGGCTTGCGGATGCAGCCCGGCCCGGAACAGCGCCTCGCAGACATAGATGTTGCCAAGCCCCGCCACGAGCCGCTGGTCGAGCAGCGCGGCCTTCAAGGGCGCGACCTTGCCCGAAAACAGCTTCGCCAGCGTCTCGCCGGACAATTCGTTGCCGAGCGGCTCGATGCCCATGCCGGCGAAATGCTTCGAGGTCGCGAGGTCGGGGCGCGGCACGAGGTCCATGAAGCCGAAGCGGCGCACGTCGTTATAGGTGACGCGCGCGCCGGTCCCCATCTCGAACACGACGTGGTCGTGGATCAGGTGTCGGCCGATCTCGTTGTAATAGGCGCCGGGCTCGCTCGGCGGCGTGCCGGGCGCCTCGACGATGAAGCGCCCGCTCATGCCCAGATGCATGACGAGGGCGTTGCCGTCGTCGAGATCGGCGATCAGGTATTTCGCCCGCCGCGACAGCGCCTCGACCCGCCGTCCGGTCAATCGCTCGGAAAACCGCTCCGGCAGGGGGAAGCGCAGGTCGGGCCGGCGCAGCGCGACGCGGGCGAAGCGCTCGCCCGCCATGGCTGGCTCCAGCCCGCGCCGGACGGTTTCGACCTCGGGGAGTTCGGGCATCCTGCTGTCTCTCGTAAAGCCTGCGTCGAGACGGGCCGCGACAAGCCCGCCGCCTTTGGCTATTGATCGCCTTACGCCGTCGGCCCGGAAAGTGGAATCCGGTTTTCGGAGAAGCCGCCGCGCAGCGAGAGCCAAACACAAGGTCCGTCCGATCGTGACAGCAGCCTCCGACACCACCCATTTCGGTTTCGAGACCGTGAGGCTCGCCGAGAAGCAGGCCAAGGTCGACGATGTCTTCCACAAGGTCGCCGAGCGCTACGACCTGATGAACGACCTGATGTCGGGCGGCCTGCATCGGGCCTGGAAGAGCGCGCTGCTGACGGCGGTCAATCCGGCCAGGGACAGGCCCTTCCATCATCTCGACGTGGCCGGGGGCACCGGCGACGTCGCCTTCGCCGTGCTGGAAGCCGGCGGCCCGCTGACCGACGTCACCGTGCTCGACATCAATGCCGACATGTTGCGCGTCGGGCGCGAGCGCGCCGACAAGCGCTTTCCCGAGGACGGCCGCATCCGCTTCGTCCAGGGCAATGCCGAGGAGCTCGGCCTGCCGGACAACCATTTCGACTGCTATACCATCGCCTTCGGCATCCGGAACGTGCCGCGCATCGACAAGGCGCTGGCCGAGGCTTTTCGCGTGCTGAAGCGCGGCGGGCGCTTCCTCTGCCTCGAATTCAGTCATGTCGACGTGCCGCTGCTCGACAAGATCTACGAGACCTATTCCTTCAGGGTCATCCCGCCGATGGGGCGGATGGTGACGGGCGAGGCCGAGCCCTACCAGTATCTGGTCGAATCGATCCGCAAATTCCCGAAGCCGCAGGTGTTCGCCGGGATGATCGAGGATGCCGGCTTCCGTCGAGCGAAATTCACGCCGATGACCGGCGGCGTGGTGGCGCTGCATTCCGGCTGGAAGCTGTGATGTCGAACGCGGCGTCATGCCCGGGCTCGGCCCGGGCATCTCTGGAAAGGAGCCTTTTCCGGGATGAGAAGGCCGGGGCAAGCCCGACCGCGACCGTCGAGGCCGCCCGCGGATGATCTCCTCCTTCTTCCACATGCTGCGCGGCGCGCGCGTCGGCTTCGTGCTGGCGCGCGAGGGGGCGCTCTCTCTGGTCGACCCCTCGGTGCTGCCGCCGCTGGCGCGCGGGCTGATCCGGCTCGGCCGGCTGATCGAGCGGCGCGGCGCCGGCTCCTCGGCGACGCGGCTTGCGGCGGCGCTGACGCGGCTCGGCCCGTCCTATGTCAAGTTCGGCCAGTTCCTGGCGACGCGGCCCGACGTCGTCGGCATGAAGATCGCGCAGGACCTCTCGGCGCTTCAGGATCGCATGCCGGCCTTCCCGATGGCGGAAGCGCGCGCCATCGTCGAGGCGGCGCATGGCGAGAAGCTGGACGAGATCTTCGTCGAGTTCAGCGAGCCGGTCGCCGCCGCCTCGATCGCGCAGGTGCACCGCGCCCGCCTCAAGGACGGCCGCGAGGTCGCGGTCAAGATCCTGCGCCCCGGCATCCGCGACCGCTTCAACCGCGACCTCGCCGCGATGCGCTTCGGCGCCGAGATGGCGGAGATGCGCTCGGCCGAGGCGCGGCGCCTGCGCTTCACTGGCGTGGTCGAGACGCTGGCGCGCTCGGTCGCGATGGAGATGGATCTGCGGCTGGAGGCGGCCGCCCTTTCCGAATTCGCCGAGAACACCAAGGACGATCCCGATTTCCGCGTGCCGGAGCCGGACTGGCAGCTCACCGCCCGCGAGATGCTGGTCGACGAATGGATCGACGGCGTGCGCCTCTCCGATGTCGAGGGCCTGCGCGCCGCCGGCCACGACCTGCCGGCACTGGCCCGCACGATCATCCAGTCCTTCCTGAAGCATGCGATCCGCGACGGCTTCTTCCATGCCGACATGCATCCCGGGAACCTCTTCGTCGATGCGCAGGGCCGGCTCGTCGCGGTCGATGGCGGCATCATGGGCCGGCTCGGCCTGAAGGAGCGGCGCTTCCTCGCCGAGATCCTGCTCGGCTTCATCACCCGCGATTACCGCCGCGTGGCGCAGGTGCATTTCGAGGCCGGCTATGTCCCGGCCCATCACGACGTCGAGGACTTCGCCCAGGCGATCCGCGCCGTCGGCGAGCCGATCCACGACAAGCGCGCCGACCAGATCTCGATGGCCAAGGTGCTGACCCTGCTCTTCGAGATCACCGGCATGTTCGACATGGCGACCCGCACCGAGCTCGTCATGCTGCAGAAGACCATGGTGGTGGTCGAGGGCGTGGCGCGCACCCTCGACCCGCATCTCGACATGTGGGGCACGGCCGATCCCGTCGTGCGCGGCTGGATCAGCCATCATCTCGGGCCGATCGGGCGATTGGAGGAGGTCGGGCGCGGCGCCCGCTCGCTCATCGGCTCGCTCGCGACACTGCCGGAGACGGTTGGCCGGGCCGAGCGGCTGCTCGGCCAGCTCGAGGAGGCTTCCCGCCACGGCTTCGCCCTCGACGAACGCAGCGTCGCCGCGATCGGCCGGGCCGAGGCGCGGCGCAATCGCTGGGGTACGGTCGCGCTCTGGCTCATCGCCGGGCTGATCGCCTACGGCGTCCTCGGCTGACGAAAGCGCTCCTCAGGCCAGCCGCCTGATGCTGGTGATGGCGCCGAAGCTCTGGGCCAGGATGCGGTCGCGCGCCTCGCGCAAGGGCTCGCTGAACACGGTCATCGTGTAGCCGTTGGCATGGAGCAGCGTGTCCGGGCCGGTCAGGATCCCGACATGGCCCTTCCAGAAGACGAGATCGCCGCGTTTCAGGCCGGAGAGGCTGTCGTCGAAGGGGACGGCCGCGCCGAGCGCGGCCTCCAGCATGTCGGAGTCGCGCGGCGAGGCGATGCCGGCCGCCGCGAGCGCGAGCTGCGTCAGCCCCGAGCAGTCGAGGCCGAGGCTGGTCTTGCCGCCCCAGAGATAGGGCACGCCGCGGAAGCGCTCGGCCACCGCGACGAAATCGGGCTCGAAGCGGTCGGGCGGGGCGAGGTGCTTCCGGAAGACGTGGCCGCCATCGGCGAGGACGGCGAACTCGCTGGTCTCCTCCGCGACGGTGACGCCGGCCGCGAGCGAGAGGGCCGCGAGCGGCGGCGATTTGATCGAGGGACCGGGATAGATGAAGGTTCGCAGCGCGCTGACGCGATGCGTCGGCGCCGGCGCGTCCGCCCGCAGCGCGTCGTCCGGCAGATAGCCGACATAGCCGTCCCCGGCGAGCTGGCCCCAGGCCCAGCCCTCATGCCGCTCATAGACCTGCACCAGCTCGCCCGCGAGCGCTTCCGTGTCGAGTGGCGCGTCGGGACGCGGCTCGCGCCGCAGGGGCGCCGACGGCGCGACCACGCGCATCGGCCGCGGCTCGGCGAAGGCCGGCGCTTCGACCTGACCGCGCAGATGGCCGGCGGCGAGATCGGGACGAAAAGGCGTGATGCGGCGGTCGGGAATCGCGGTCATGGCGGCAATCTAGAGAGGTTCGATGAAATCGTCATTGCGAGGAGCGTAGCGACGAAGCAATCCAGACGGACTGGGCTGACCGTCCACCCAGGCTCCGGGATTGCTTCGCGGCGCCGGCAATGACGGAGGGCGTCAGCCGGCTCCGATCTCCTTCGCATGCTCGGTGACGAGGTCGCCGAGCCGTTCCACGGCGAGCGCCCCGGCCACGGTGCGCTGGATCACGACGTTGCGCCGGTCCGCCTCGTCGCGCTTGCGGGTGAGCAGGCCGAGCTTGCCGAGCGTGTCGAGCGCGCGGGTGATCACCGGCTTGGTCACCCCGAGCTGCTTCGCCAGCCCGCGCACCGTATGCGGCGGCAGTTCGAGATAGACGGTGAGCAGGATCGCGGTCTGGCGGGCCGAAAGATCCGCCTCGCCGTCCCGCACCAGATCGAGATGCACCTGCCGCCACAGCCTGAGGGCCTGCGAGGGCCGGATCTCCAAGGGCATACGGATGAGCTTCCCGATCGTTACGGGTCCGTATCATTATCGCGCCGGCGCGCCGGTGCAATCGCCTTCGCCGATCAGCCTTAACCGCGCGGATAAAGCTGCTTCGCCAGCGCGTAGCTCAGCCGCGCAGCCTGGCATTCGCCGCCCTCGGGGCGTCCCGGCCGGGCTGCGGGATTCCAGGCATAGATGTCGAAATGGGCGTAGGACTGGGTGCGCTCGACGAAGCGGTCGAGAAACAGCGCCGCCGTGACCGAGCCGGCCATGCCGCCGCTGGAGACATGGTTCACATCGGCGATCCTGGAATCGAGCATGCGCTGATAGGGCGCCCAGAGCGGCAGGCGCCAGACCGGATCGTTCACCGCGAGGCCGATCCGCGCGATCTCGGCGGCGAGCCCCTCGTCATGGGTATAGAAGGGCGGCAGTTCCGGCCCGAGCGCCGTGCGGGCGGCGCCGGTCAGGGTGGCGTAGTCGATCAGCAGCTCCGGCGCCTCCTCGTCGGCCAGCGCCAGCGCGTCGGCGAGGATCAGCCGCCCCTCGGCGTCGGTGTTGCCGATCTCGACGCTGAGGCCCTTGCGGCTCGGCAGGACGTCGCCGGGCCGGAAGGCCGCGCCCGAGATCGCGTTCTCCACCGCCGGCACCAGCAGGCGCAGCCGCACCGGCAGCTTCGCCAGCATGATCATCCGCGCGGCGGCGATGGCCGCGGCCGCGCCGCCCATGTCCTTCTTCATCAGCAGCATCGAGGCCGCCGGCTTGATGTCGAGCCCGCCCGTGTCGAAGGCGACGCCCTTGCCGACCAGCGTCACCTTCGGATGCGCGGGATCGCCCCAGGCGAGGTCGATCAGCCGCGGCGCCCGCGGCGAGGCCCGCCCGACGGCATGGATCATCGGGAAGTTCCGGTCGAGCAGCTCGTCGCCGGCGATGCTCTCGACGCGCGCGCCGCATTCGGCGGCGAGCACGCGGATCGCCGCCTCGATCTCGTCGGGGCCCATGTCGTTGGCCGGCGTGTTGACGAGGTCGCGCGCCAGCATCGCCGAATCGGCGATCAGGCTGATCTCCTCCCCGTCGACGCCTGCGGGCAGGACGAGCCGCGCGGTGGCCGCCGCAGGCTTGCGATAGCGGTCGAAACGGTAGCCTTGCAGCAGCCAGCCGAGCGCGGCCAGGGCCGGGTCGTCGATCTCGCCGCGGAAGGCGTAATCACCCTCGGGCAATTGCGCCGCCAGCCGCGCCGGCGCGAACGGATCGCGGTCGCGGCCGGTGGCGATGCCGAGCAGGACGCCGGCGAGCCGGCCCTCGCGATCGGGCAGGAAGCAATGCTGGCCCGCGCCGGCGCTGAAGCCCTGCGCCAGCGCGAAGCTCCGCTGCTCCGCCGGCAGGCCTTTCCGCAGCGCCGCCCAGCCCGATGCCGAAACGAGGTGAAGGGGAATGGCCGCGGCGGCGGCGCTGGTCAGGAGGCTGTGCACGGAACGGGACCGGGTTGGCGGCGACGGGAAGGCGCCGGTTAAGAATGCATTAGGGTTAACGCTTTATCACCGGGGCGACCAGACGAACCATCAGACGATAGCCCGCGAGGCGATCAGGCCCATGTCCATAGCGCCCTCTCCCGCAGCGCAGCCCGTTCTTCGCCGCCGCCGCGCCGGCCTCGGCTTCGCCGTCTGCCTCGCGGCCTTCGCCCTCGCCGGCTGCCAGAGCCGCGGCGGGCCGGGCGACATCACCGGCTCGATCGGCCGCAGCCAGCCGGCCCAGCCGCGCACGGCGGCCGACTGGCAGGCGGAGCGCGACGGCTGGGGCAAGCGCTACGACGCCGATCCGAAGGATCGCAACGCCGCCTTCTTCTATGCGCGGGCCCTGCGCGCGACCGAGCAGCACGCCCAGGCGCTGGCCATCCTGCAGAACGCGGTGCTCGTCCATCAGGACGACCGCGAACTGCTCGGCGCCTATGGCCGCTCGCTCGCCGATAACGGCCGCTTGCGCGAGGCCGACGAGGTTCTCTCCCGCGCCCATTCGCCGGAGCGTCCCGATTGGCGCATCCTCTCGGCGCAGGGCACCGTCGCCGACCAGCTCGGCGAGCACGACCGGGCCCAGCAGCTCTACCAGGCCGCCCTCAAGCTCGCGCCGAACGAGCCGACGGTGATGTCCAATTTCGGCCTGTCGCTGGCGCTCTCCCGCAACCTGCCCGAGGCCGAGCGCATCCTGCGCCAGGCGGCCTCGGCCCCCGGGGCGGATGCGCGCGTGCGGCAGAATCTGGTGCTGGTCCTCGGCCTGCAGGGCCGCTTCGGCGAGGCGGAAGGCATCGCCCGCCAGGATCAGAGCCCGGCTGAGGCGGCCGCGACCATCGCCTATCTCAAGCGCAGCGTCAGCCAGCGGAACAGTTGGGATCTGCTCAAGGGCAAGCCGAGGGCGCAGCAGGCGCCGAAGCCCGTGGCGCAGGGGCCGGAAGCCGGGCCGGGCCCGGACCAGGGCTGACGCCCGCCGCCGGTCCGCGGCAGATCGCCCATTCAAAAGGCTGGAACGCGGTTCCGGCCTTTTTTGTCGCGGTGGATCCTGAAGCGCTCTGATTTTAAGTGGACCATGCCGTCATTCCCGACAGGCAGCGACGATCCGGAATCGAGCGAAGGGCGTCGCGTTCGACGATGGATTCCGGGTCAGGCCCGGAATGACGGCCTGTCCGTGACGGGAAGCAGACGCCGGGGTGCTATTTCCACTTGAAGACCTGGATCAGCGCCGGCGTCAGGATGATGACGAACAGCACCGGCAGGAAGAAGATGATCATCGGCACGGTGAGCTTCGGCGGCAGCGCCGCGGCCTTCTTCTCGGCGGCGTTCATGCGCTGGTCGCGGCTTTCCTGCGCCAGCGTCCTGAGGGCGGTGCCGATCGGCGTGCCGTAGCGCTCCGCCTGGACCAGCGCCGTGGAGAGCGATTTGACGCCCTCCAGCCCGGTCCGCAGCACGAGGTTCTCATAGGCGACCTTGCGCTCGGCCAGATAGGAGAGCTCCGCCGTGCACAGGCCGAACTCCTCCGCCAGCGCCACCGACTGGCTGCCGATCTCGGTCGAGACCTTGCGGAAGGCGTGCTCGATCGACATGCCGGATTCGACGCAGATCAGCAGCAGGTCGAGCGCGTCGGGAAAGGCCTGGCGCATCGAGGACTGGCGCTTGCTGATCTGGTTCGACAGGAAGATTTCCGGGGCCTTGATGCCGAGATAGGCGGCGGCGATGGCGATGCCGACCTTGATCATGAAGGACTGGCCGAAGCCGTTGACGACGAAGACGTAGAACAGCGCGAAGAAGAAGAGGCCGACGGGCACCGCGAGCCGGAAGAACAGGAAGCCGATCTCCGCCTGCGGCCCCCTGTAGCCGGCCATGGCGAGCTGCCGCTTGGCGTTCTCGGTCCCGAGCCAGTCGCCCAGCTTGAAGCGCTCGACGATGCGCCGCATGAACGCCTTCGGCTCGTGGCGCAGGCTCACCCGCTCGTCCTGCCGGTTCAGCCTCTCGCGTTCGCGTGCGCGGATCTTGTCCCGCTCGGTGGCGACGCTCTTCATCCGCCGCTGCAGGCTGCTGCCTTCGGTCAGCGGGATCGCGATGGTCAGCACCGTGGCCGCCGCCGCGACGGCGGCCAGCAGCGCCAGGAGGAATTGCGGGTCGGTGATCCTGCTGACGATGAGGGTGATCATCGCGGCCTCAGATCTCGAAGTTGATCATCTTGCGCATCACCAGCACGCCGATCAGCATCCAGACGCCGCTGGCGGCCAGGGCGAGCTTGCCGCTCTGGGTCTGCCAGAGCAGCTCGATATATTTCGGCGTCGTCAGATAGACGAGCAGCATCACGGTCGGCGGCAGCGCGCCGATGATCGCGGCCGAGGCCTTGGCCTCCATCGAGACCGCCTGGATCTTGTCGCGCATCTTGCGCCGCTCGCGCAGCACGCGCGAGAGGTTGCCGAGCGTCTCGGAGAGGTTGCCGCCGGTCTTCTGCTGGATCGCGATGACGATGCCGAAGAAATTCGCCTCGGCGCAGGGCATGCGCTCGTAGAGCTTCACCGAGGCCTCCGCGAGCGGCAGGCCCAGCGTCTGCGACTCGATGATCTGCCGGAACTCGCCGCGCACCGGCTCGGTCGCCTCGCTGGCGATGATCCGCAGGCAGTCGCTGACCGGCAGGCCGGCCCGGATGCCGCGCACGATCACGTCGAGCGCATTGGGGAATTCGACGCCGAACTTCTTGAGGCGCTTGGCCCGGCTGCGCTTGAGGAACCAGGCCGGCAGGCCGAAGCCGCCGACGAACAGCCCGGTGGCGCCGAGAATGGCGTTGCCGCTCGCGACGAACAGCGCCAGGCCGAGCACCACGGCCGTGATCGCGCTGACGACGTAGTATTTCTGGCGCGTCCAGCTCAGCCCGGCCTGGGCGATGCGGGTTTCGAGCGGGACCTTGCTGCGCGCGTTCTCGCGGCTCTCGATCTCCTTCAGGCTCTGCGCGATCTGGCCGCGCTTCATCCGGGCCTGCGCCTCGCGGTCGATGCCGCGGACGGCGGCCGGGGCGGCGAATTCCTTGCGCCGCTTCTCGGCCCGCTTCTCGCCGCTGAGCGCCGGGTAGAACAGGGCGTAGAAGACGCCGCCGACGGCGAGCATGGCCAGGGCGGCGACGGCGAGCGTGCTCGCGGTCATGACAGGGCGCTCCGCATCTGTGCGCGCTCAGGCCGCATGGCTCTCGCTCGCCTGTTCGAGCTGGTCGAGGGCGGCGGCCAGGCGCTGCTCCTCGCCGAAATAGCGGGCGCGCTCCCAGAAGCGCGGCCGGCCGACCCCGGTGGAGCGGTGCCGGCCGATCAGCTTGCCGGCGGCGTCCTCGCCGAGCACCTCGTAGGTCATCAGGTCCTGGGTGATGATGACCTCCCCTTCCATGCCCATCACCTCGGTGATGTGGGTGATGCGGCGCGAGCCGTCGCGCATGCGCTGGGCCTGGATGATGACGTCGACCGAGGAGCAGATCATCTCGCGCAGCGTCTTCGAGGGCAGCGAGAAGCCGCCCATGGTGATCATCGATTCGATGCGGCTTAGGCATTCGCGCGGGGTGTTGGCGTGCAGCGTGCCCATCGAGCCGTCATGGCCGGTGTTCATCGCCTGGAGCAGGTCGAAGGCCTCCGGGCCGCGCACCTCGCCGACGATGATGCGCTCGGGGCGCATGCGCAGGCAGTTCCTGACGAGGTCGCGCATCGTCACCGCGCCGGTGCCTTCGAGATTGGGCGGGCGGGTCTCGAGGCGCACCACATGCGGCTGCTGGAGCTGGAGCTCGGCCGCGTCCTCGCAGGTGATGATGCGCTCGTCGTGCTCGATATAGTTGGTCAGGCAGTTGAGCAGCGTCGTCTTGCCGGAGCCGGTGCCGCCGGAGATGACGACGTTGCAGCGGACCTTGCCGATGATCTTCAGGATCTCCGCGCCCGGCGGCGAGACCGCGCCGAACTTGGTGATCTGGTCGAGCGTCAGCTTGTCCTTCTTGAACTTGCGGATGGTCAGCGCCGGGCCGTCGATCGCCAGCGGCGGGGCGATGACGTTGACGCGGGAGCCGTCGGCGAGGCGGGCGTCGCAGATCGGCGAAGCCTCGTCGACGCGCCGGCCGACCTGGCTGACGATGCGCTGGCAGATGTTCATGAGCTGCGCATTGTCGCGGAAGCGGACATTGGTGAGCTGGATCTTGCCGCCGGTCTCGATGAAGGTGCGGCCAGCGCCGTTGACCATGATGTCGGCGATGTCGTCGCGCGCCAGCAGCGGCTCCAGCGGACCGTAGCCGAGCACGTCGTTGCAGATGTCGTCGAGCAGCTCCTCCTGCTCGGCGATCGAGAGCACGACGTTCTTCAGCGAGATGATCTCGTTGATGATGTCGCGGATCTCCTCCCGCGCCGATTCGGAGTCGAGCTTCGCGAGCTGCGACAGATCGATGGCCTCGATCAGCGCCCCGAAGATCATGCTCTTCATCTGGTAGTATTCTTCGGAGCGCGCCGTCTCCGGTGGCGCGACCTTGCGGTCCTCCGGCGGGGTGGCGGCCGGCTCGGGCTTGCGCGGCGCCGGGGCGGCGGGGGGCCGCGCCGCGAGGGGAACGGCGCCAGCGGCGCCGGGGGATCGCTTGCCGAACATCTCAATCGCCTCCGGCGGACGCGCCGGCGCCGTCCCGGGGCGCGGCCGAAGCCGCGGGGCCCGGAGCCGGCGCCGCGAGAGCGGGAAGGTCTGTCAGGTCGCGCCGCGTCATGAGGCTTTGCGGCGCTTCAGCTTGGAGACCAGCGGCTCGAGCAGGCTGCGCTTGCCGCGCCGGGCCTCGCCCCGGCCGGTGAGCGCGCTGGCGATCTGGGTGAAGGCCTCGCTCGCCTTGCTGCCGGCCTGGACCTCGGCGATCATCTGGCCGTTGTTCGCGGCGGTGCCGAAGAGCTGGGCATCGAAGGGAATGGTCGAGAGCACCTCGGCGCCGAGGGTCTTGGCGAATTCGGCCGTGGGGATCTCCGGCCGCTTCGGCATGCCGACCTGGTTGAGCACCAGCCGGGCGCCGGCGTCGTTGGGGCGCGCGGCGCGCGCCAGGTCGATGAAGTTCTTGGCGTTGCGCAGCGAGGCGAGCTCCGGCTCCGCCACGATCACGAGTTCGTCCGCCCCGAGCAGGGTGCGCTTCACCCAGGCGCTCCACTGATGCGGCACGTCGAGCACGATGCAGGGCACGCTCGCCCGCAGCAGGTCCAGCAACTGCTCGAGCGCGGTCTCGCTCAGGTCGACGGTCCGGTCGAGCATGGCGGGCGCCGCGAGCAGCGCGAGATTGTCGCTGCAGCGCGAGAGCAGCCGGTCGAGCAGGGCGGAATCGAGGCGCTCGGGCGCGAAGATCGCCTCGGCGATGCCCTGCGGCGGGTCCTGGTTGAAGTTGAGTCCGGCCGTCCCGAAGGCGATGTCGAGGTCGACGATCACCGTCGAGGCGTCGAGATTGCGGGCGATCGCCCAGGCGGTGTTGTGGGCGGTGGTCGAGGCGCCGACGCCGCCCTTCGCGCCGGTCATGGCGATGATGCGGCCGAGATGGCGCGCCTCCGGCGAGACATAGAGCTCCGAGAGGGTCCGCAGCACGTCGAGCGTTTCGAGCGGGGCGATCAGATATTCGCTGACGCCGCGCCGGATCAGGTCGCGATAGAGCTGGACGTCGTTGACGTGCCCGACGACGACGACCTTGGTGCCGGAATCGCAGCTCTCCGACAGGGCTTCGAGATTGGCGATCAGCGTCGCGGGGTCGGAGACGGTCTCCAGCACGATGATGTTGGGGGTGGGGGAGGCGCGGAAGGCCTCGACCGCGGCGACCGGCCCGCCCATCTGGATGCGGGCATGGGCCTTGTCCATGCGCCGGTCGGCCACCACCGCCTGCATCGCGGCGGCCACGGCCGGCGTCTCGCAGAAGGCCTGGAGGGTGACGCGCGGCAGCGGCGCGATGATCTCCTCGCCGCCGGCCGCGGCCGCCTGGAGCTCTCCCGCTTCGGGCAGCGTCATGACCCGCCTCCGACCGTCGAATTGATCTGGGGCGTCGTCGTCCGGTACTGCGTCGACGGGTCCTTGCCCTCGCGGATCTTGGCGATGGCGCCCATCCGCTTGACGATGTCCGGCCGGCCCTCGTCGCGGGCGCGCACCAGGTCGATCGGGTCGGCGACCTGCGCCGCCAGGGTCGCCTGGGAGGCGCAGCCGAGGTTCCAGTAGGGCTCGTTCGAGGCCGAGAACTTGTAGTTCGAGCTGCCGAGGTCGGTCGGCCACTGCCCGCATTCATGCGGCAGCGTCGCTTGCAGCGAGGCGAAGCTCAGCCGGATCGGCGAAGCCAGGCCGGGGTCCTGGACGGGGTAGCTGCGCACCGACAGCGCGCCGGGCAAGACGCCGCCGCGCGCCAGCGCCGTGCGGATGCCGCCCAGCGTGTCCCGTGTCGCCCGGTCGCGCCTGTCCCCGGTCGGCACCTCGGCGACCAGCCCGCCCCGGCCGGAGCGGCGATAGTCGCGGGCGAAGGCGGCGACGTCCTCGCTCTGGCGCAGATCGAGCCCCGCCCCGGCGCGGCCGACGAAGACGTCGAGATGGCGGGGCGCGTCGCGCAGGACGATCGGGTGCCGCTCGCGCACGTCGTCGGGGGCGAGCGAGCCCGTGGTCTCGCCCTTGCCGGCGCAGCCGCCGGCGAGCGCGCCGACGACGAGGAGAGCCGCTGCCATCTGCGCCGCGGGCGGGCCACTCGACCGGGAAGATGCGATCATCGTCAAGCCATCCGTTCTTGCGTCACCCGGTCAGTCGGCGATGAAGCCGACCCGGCCCCGATAGGCCTGGGGGACCGGCCCGCCGCCGCTGCCGTAGATCTTGTTGAGCCGCCCGAGCAGGATCGCCTGGGAGTCGTGGGATTCGACGAAGCCGTCATCGGGGCGCTGCACCTGCGTCGGCTGCATCGGCTTGGCGATGTAGGGCGTCGCGGTGATCATCAGCTCGGTCTCCTCGCGCTGGTAGTCGCGGGAGCGGAACAGCGTGCCGATGATCGGCAGGTTCATCAGGCCGGGCATGCCGTTCAGCGACTGCTTGGTGACGCGCTGGATCAGGCCGGCGGTGGCGAGCGTGCCGCCCGAGGGCAGCTCGACGGTGGTGTCGGATTTGCGGACGCGGAAGGCCGGCATGTTGAGGCTTTCCTCATTGGCCCCGCTCAGGCGCAGCTGGTTCTCGAAATCGAGCTCGGTGACCTCGGTGGCGATCCGCATGCTGATCTTGTTGTCGGAGAGCACGATCGGCGTGAAGTTCAGCGCGACGCCGACCGGCTTGTATTCGATCTGGATCTGGCAGGTCCGGCGGTTGAAGGAATCATAGGAGCAGTTCTGGCCCTTGGGCGTCGGCACCTCGCCGCCCGCGGTGAACTTGGCGGTCTCGCCGGAGATCGCGGTCACGGTCGGCTCGGCGAGGACGCGCGCCAGGCCGGCGCGCTCCAGCGCCCGCAAGGTGAAGTTCTGGGAATTGCCGATGCCGGCGCCGATCGCCGTCGCCGAGAGCTGCTGCGGCTGCAGCGGGAAGGGATTGTCGATCGAGGGCGTGAGCGAGAACTTGCCGAGCTTCCATTCGCCGGTGGAGTTGATGCCGAGCTGCTTGATCGCCTTGCGCGAGACCTCGGAGACGACGACCTTGACCATCACCTGGTCGCGCCCGCGGATCGTCAGAGAATTGATGACGGAGCCCTTGTTGGAGGTGAACAGGCCGCCGGTGACGCCGACGAAGGCATTGGCGATGTCGACCGCCTGCGTCGCCTCGGAGGCGTTGGGCACCATGCCGACGAGCAGGATCGAGTTGCCGGCGGGCTTGACCTCGATTTGCGAGTTCGGCAGCGCGGTGCGCAGCGTCTGGCGCAGGACGTTGAGGTCGCGCCCGACATTGATCTCGAGCGCGGTGATCTGGCGCCCTTCGGCATCCATCACGAACATCGAGGTCGCGCCGTCGGCGATGCCGATGACGAAGAGCTTGCGCGCCGTGCGGACGACGGCGTTGGCGACCTTCGGATTGGCGACGAAGACCTCCTTGGCGTCGCGCGGCAGCTCGACCACGAGCGAGCGGCCGATCGACAGGTCGAGCTTGCGCGAGAGGGTGTGGTCGCTGGTTCCGACATTGAGGACCGGCGCGGGGCCGGTGGCCTGGGCGAGGGCGCCTTCGCCCGCGAGAGCGAGCAGGAGCGCGGCGGCGG
>Ga0180223_1000482_pt1 | contig 49605 bp, 48 predicted proteins | sample eDN5th30CKraftOP_FD_151337 | JGI IMG/M metagenome (GOLD analysis project Ga0180223, IMG submission 151337) | Enriched Organic Plus compost microbial communities from Emeryville, California, USA - eDNA 5th pass 30_C Kraft OP (version 2) (version 2) ... | reverse complement strand
GTGGCGGCAAAGGGCTGAGAGGGGCGGATCGAGGTCGATGAACATCTCCGAAATTTGCATCCGCCGTCCGGTCCTCACGACGCTTCTGATGGCGTCGATCATCGTCCTCGGCGTCTTCGGCTATCGACTCCTGCCCGTGGCGGCCCTGCCGGCGGTCGATTTTCCGACCATCCGCATCAGCGCGACGCTGCCGGGCGCATCGCCCGAGACCATGGCGGCGTCGGTGGCCTCCCCCATCGAGCGGCAGTTATCGACCATCGCGGGCATCACCTCGCTGACGTCGTCGTCGTCGCTTGGCAGCACCGACATCACCGTCCAGTTCGACCTCGGCCGTAACATCGACGGCGCCTCGCTTGACGTGCAGACGGCGCTTGCCATTGCACAACGGCGCCTGCCGGTCGAAATGACGACGCCGCCATCGTTCCGCAAAGTCAATCCGGGCGACTTCCCGGTGCTGTTCTTCTCGATGCGGTCGGCGACCATGCCGCTGTCGGCGATCAACGATTTCGCCGAAACGGTGATGTCGCCGCAGCTGTCGCAACTGCCCGGCGTCGCGCAGGTCGCCGTCTACGGCGCGCAGCGTTATGCCGTGCGCGTGCAGGTCGATCCGGCCGCCGCTGCGGCGCGCAACATTTCCCTCGACGAGATCCGAACCGTGGTCTCAAGGGCCAACTCGGCGGCGCCGGTCGGCAATCTCGACGGCAATAAGCAGTCGCTGACTTTGGTCGCGACCTCGTCGATCAAGCGCGCCGCCGACTATGGCGATGTGGTCGTCAAATACGTCAATGGCGCCCCGATCAAGCTCAACGAGGTGGCGCGCATCGTCGACAGCGTCGAGAACGACAGGGTGGCGACCTGGTTCAACGACGAGCGCGCCATCGTACTTGCCATTCAGCGTCAGCCTGACGCCAACACGGTCGAGGTGGTGGACGCCGCGCTCAACCTCATCCCGCGCATGCGGGCGCAGATTCCTGCGGCCATCGAGTTGCGGCCGCTGTTCGACCGTTCGCTCTCGATCCGCGACGCCGTGCATGACGTGAAGGAGACTTTGGCGATCGCCATCGTACTCGTCATCATGGTGATCTTTCTGTTCCTGCGGAAGGTTTCGGCGACGGTGATTCCATCGCTGGCGCTGCCGATGTCGCTCGTCGGCACCTTCGCGGCGATGTACATGTTCGGCTTTTCGGTCAACAACATGACGCTGTTGGCGCTGACCTTGTCGGTCGGTTTCGTGGTCGACGACGCCATTGTCATGCTCGAGAACATCGTGCGCCATATCGAGGGCGGCATGCGGCCGTTCGAGGCGGCGCTGAAGGGCTCACGCGAGATCGGCTTCACCATTGTTTCGATCACGTTCTCGCTGATCGCGGTGTTCATCCCCGTGCTCCTGATGGGCGGCATGGTTGGCCGCGTGTTCCGCGAGTTCGCCGTGACGGTGGCGGTCGCGATCATCGTCTCCGGCTTTGTGTCGCTGACGCTGACGCCGATGCTGTGCGCCCGCGTGCTCAAGGGTCACCATCCGGGCGAGGAGGAGAAGCAGAATTTCATTCTGCGCAGCTTCGAATGGGCGTTCGAGCGGCTTCTCGGGGCCTACGAATGGACGCTTGATCGCGTGCTGGCCTACAAGGCGGTGATGCTCGGCGTGACCTTCCTCACGCTCATCGGCACGATCTGGCTCTACGCCGTGGCGCCGAAGGGCTTCTTCCCGACCGAGGACACCGGTTACCTGACCGGCATTACCGAGGCCAAGACCGATATCTCATATGCCGCGATGGTCGAGCACCAGCGCAAGCTCGCCGATATCGTGCGCGCCGACCCGGCGGTGGCTTATGTGAATTCGACCGTCGGCATTGGCGGCCCGAATTCGCTCGTCAATAACGGACGCATGCTGGTGGCGCTCAAGCCCAAGGCCGAGCGGGGTGAACTGCGCCCGGTGATCGAACGGTTGCGGCGCACCGCCAATGCCGTGCCGGGCATCCGCATCTTTTTCCAGCCAATTCAGAACATCAATCTGGGCGGCCGGCCGTCGAAGAGCCAGTACCAGTATACGATGCAGTCGAACGACACCGACGAACTGTATCGGCTTGCGCCCGACATGCGCGACAAGATCGCCGAGTTGCCGGGTCTGCTCGACGTCACGACCGATCTCTACATCAAGAATCCGCAGGTCTCGGTCGAGGTCGACCGCCAGAAGGCCGCCGTGTACGGGGTCACCATCGATCAGGTGCGCCAAGAGCTCTATAACGCCTTCGGCACCCGTCAGGTCGCGACGATCTATACGCCGTCGAATGACTATCAGGTAATCCTGCAAGCGCTGCCGGAGGTCCAGAAGCTCGGGCCTGATGCGCTCAACAACATCTATCTGAAGACAGCGAGCGGCACCTCGATCCCGCTGTCGGCGGTGACGCGGTTCGAGCGCACCGTCGGGCCGCTGCAGGTCAACCACCAGGGCCAGCAGCCGTCGGTGACGATCTCGTTCAACCTGGCGCCGGGCACCTCGCTCGGCCAGGCGACCGACGCCATTCGCAAACTCGAGCGTGACGAGCGCCTGCCGGCGAGCATCACCGCGACGTTCCAGGGCACCACCCAGGTGTTCGAGGAAGCGCAGAAGGGGCAAGGCATCCTGATCCTCGCCGCCATCTTCGCCGCCTATATCGTGCTCGGCATCCTCTACGAGAGCTTCATCCACCCGATCACGATCATTTCCGGCCTGCCGTCGGCCGGTATCGGCGCCATCCTGACGCTGATGCTGTTCAAGATGGACCTGTCGGTGATCGCCATGATCGGCATCGTCATGCTGGTCGGCATCGTCAAGAAGAACGCCATCATGATGATCGACTTTGCGCTCGAGCGCCGCCGCATCGGCCTGTCGGCGGAGGCGGCGATCCGGGAGGCGGCGCTACTGCGCTTCCGGCCGATCATGATGACGACCTTTGCCGCGATCTTCGGCACCTTGCCGATCGCGCTCGGCGCCGGCGCCGGTGCCGAATTGCGTCAGCCGCTCGGCATCGCGGTCGTCGGCGGCCTCTGCCTGTCGCAGTTCCTGACGCTGTACATCACGCCGGTGGTCTATCTCTATCTCGACCGCTTCGACCGTATGCTCAAGCGCCGCCTCGAGCCGCAGCTCGAGGAGATCAAGGACGCCCCGGCGCAGGTGGCGGCCGAGTAGGGCGCGTCAACGCCGAGCAACGGACGGTTATCCATTGAATGGCCGGGCAGACAGTCCGGCCATTGCTCTGTCATGTTTGATGCTATGATGCCGTGACAGGCCGAACGGGAGGCAACATGGAATCGCTGGTATTTCTGATCGCATTGGTGGTGCTGGCGCTGGCCGTGGTTGCCGCCGGTGTGAAGACCGTGCCGCAGGGCTATCAATGGACCGTGGAGCGCTTCGGCCGCTACCGCACGACCCTGATGCCCGGCCTCAACCTGATCGTGCCCTTCATCGACCGCATCGGCCACAGAATTAACGTGCAGGAAGCTGTGCTCGAAATCCCGAGCCAGGACGTCATCACCAAGGACAACGCCTCGGTAACGGTGGACGGCATCGTGTTCTTCCAGGTGCTGCAGGCGGCGAGGGCGGCCTACGAGGTGCAGGACCTGCGTCTGGCTGTGATCAACATGGCGATGACCAACATCCGCACGGCGATCGGCGCGCTCGACCTCGACGAGACCTTGTCCAAGCGCGACGAGATCAACGACCGCCTGCTGCATGTGCTCGACAATGCCACGCAGCCTTGGGGGACCAAGATCACCCGCGTCGAATTGAAAGACATCAGCCCGCCGGACAGCGTGGTGAAGTCGATGGCGCTACAACTCACCGCGGAGCGCGAGCGCCGCGCCGCCATTCTCGCCGCCGAAGGCGTCAAGCAGGCGGCGATCCTCAAGGCCGAGGGCGAGAAGCAGTCGCAGATCCTCGCCGCCGAGGGGCGTCTCGCCGCCGCCAACCGCGACGCCGAGGCGCGCGAACGTCTGGCGAATGCCGAGGCCGAGGCGACGCGCGCCGTCTCCAAGGCGGTCGAGGACGGCAATGTGCAGGCGCTCAACTATTTCGTGGCGCAGAAATACGTCGATGCCCTCAACCAGATCGGGCAGGCCGACAATTCCAAGCTGCTGCTGATGCCGATGGAGATGAGCGGCATCGTCGGCGCCGTGTCCGGCATCGCCGAACTGACGCGGAACGCCAAGCTGGGCGAAGCCAAATGACCGGCGCCGTCTCCCCCTGGGCCTGGGCGGTGGCGGCGGTCGTCATCGCTTTTCTCGAAATGCCGGTGCCCGGCAATTATCTGATCTGGATCGCCTGCGCCGCGGTGCTGACGGCGCTTGTCGGCTTCGCCATTGACTGGTCGCTGAACGCTCAGCTCACTTTCTTCGCGATCGCCTGTCTGGGCACCTGCGTGGCCGGCTATTTCGTCTATCGCTGGCTGGCCTCACGCAGCCCGGACGCCGAGCCGGTCAACCGGCGCGACCTCGAACTCGTCGGTCAGACCGGCATTGCCAGCGAGCCCTTTGTCAACGGCCACGGCTATATCCGGCTCAATGACACGTTGTGGCTGGCGGAGGGTAATGAGGATTTCGCCACCGGCACGGCACTGACGGTGACGGCCGTGCATGGCACGTCCGTCGTCGTGCGGCGGAAGGCTTAAAGCGCGAAGCTGGTGCCGCAGCCGCAGGCCGCGGTGGCGTTCGGGTTCTTGACCTTGAACGAGGCGCCGATCAGATCATCGACGAAGTCGATCTCGGAGCCGGACATGTAGTTCACCGACACCTGGTCGATGAGCACGGTGGCGCCGTCGCGGCTGATGACGAGGTCGTCGTCGGCCCGCTCGCGGTCCATGTCGAACTTGTACTGGAAGCCCGAGCAGCCGCCGCCCTCGACCGAGACGCGCAGCATGGTGCCGGCGGGCTCGCCTTTGAGGATTTCGCCGATCCGCCGGGCGGCGCGTTCGCTGACCGTAACCGGCGTGGCGCTATCGGTGACCGCGTCCATTTCAGTTCCCAAATCGGTTCCTCTATGGCGTTGCCATAGGCTGTGACCGATAGTTAAGTGCGCCGGACCGCTGCGTCAATGCGGCCCGATTCGCCGGAAAATGCCTCATGGCCATCGACAGCGGCCGTCCTCGCGCCCCATATGCCGCCGATCCCCGCTTAAGCCGCGGCCGGCTGGTGGCCGAGCCGTCGAGCCCGACTCGCAACGATTTCCGCCGCGACTGCGACCGCATCATCCATTCGGCGGCGTTCCGGCGCCTGGCCTATAAGACACAGGTTTTTATCTTCCACGAAGGCGATCATTATCGCACCCGCCTGACCCATACATTGGAAGTCGCGCAGATCGCCCGCTCGCTGGCGCGGGCGCTGGGCTGCGACGAGGACCTGGCCGAAGTCGTGGCCCTCAGTCATGACCTCGGCCACACTCCGTTCGGTCATGCCGGCGAACGCGCGCTCGACCGCATCCTGCGCCACGCCGGCGGCTTCGATCACAATGCGCAGGCGCTGCGCATCGTCACTGACCTCGAGCACCGCTATGCCGACTTCGACGGGCTCAACCTGACCTGGGAAACGCTCGAGGGGCTGGTCAAGCACAACGGTCCGCTGATGGCGCGCGATGGCGCTCCGACCGCGCGCTATGCTGAACACGGCGTGCCCAAGCCGATCCTGGCCTATAACAGGCGGCACGATCTCGAATTATGGTCGCAGGCCTCCGCCGAGGCGCAGATTGCCGCCGTCGCCGACGACATCGCCTACGACGCCCACGACATCGACGATGGCTTGCGCGCCGACCTGTTCACGCTGGGCGACCTGTCGAGCGTGCCGTTTCTCGGCGGCATCGTGCGCGAGATCGAGGACCGCTATCGCAGCCTCGAGCCGGCGCGCCGTGTGCATGAGGTGACGCGCCGCGTCATCACGCGGATGATCGAGGACGTCATCACCGAGAGCGAGCGCCGTATTGCGGCCCTCGCTCCGCAAAGCGTCGGCGATATCCGCAACGCGCAAGGTCCGGTGGTTGGATTCTCGGCGGCGATGACGGCAGTCGATGAAGCGATCAAGGGCTTCCTCTATCCGCGCATGTACCGCCACCACCGCGTCATGCGGGTGATGCATGACGCCGAAGGCGTGGTCGCCGACCTGTTCCTGCACTTCAGCGCCACACCCGGCGACTTGCCGGAGGAGTGGCGCGTGGGCTTTGCCGGGCTCGACGATACGAGCAGGGAACGTCGTATTGCCGACTTCATCGCCGGCATGACCGACCGCTATGCTTTGGCCGAACACGCGCGCTTCTTCAGAACGACGCCGGAGTTGCGTTAAGGCCGGACAGGCGGCTGCATCGACAGCCCCGCCGGCACGATCTCGCCCGATTTTTGCGGCGCGGTTTCGCCGGCGGCAGCCAGCGCCGCATAGGCGACCGCGCAGATGTGCGAGTGGATGCGGCGCAGGTCGCGCAGCACATCGAGATGCAGCGACGTCGTCTCGATGGTTTCGGGCCGGCCTTCGCGCAGCCGCGACATGTGGCGATCGGCGGCGGCAAGTTCGGCGCGCTTGAGGTCGGCCTTGCCGGCGATGAGCCGGCGCGCGGCGGCGAGATCGCCCGACATGAACACCGCGAAGGCGGTCTTGAAGGCGTCGAGCACGCGGCCGTGGAAGGCCACCAACTCGGCGGCGCCTTCGGGCGAAAAGGCGAGACCGCGCTTGATCTTCTTGGCGGCGAGTTCAGCCAGGTTCTTGTCGACGATGTCGCCGATATGTTCGAGGTTGATGGCGAAGGACACGATCTCCATGGCGCGCGCGGCCTCACGGTCGTCAAGGTTTCCGCGCGTCAGCTTGGTGATATAGAGCTTTACCGCCTCGTCGAGCCGATCCACCGTATCGTCCATGCGCGAGACCTGCGCCGCGATCGCGGCGTCGTTGGTCATCAACGCCTGCATGACCCTGCGCAGCATGTCTTCGACCGTGTCGCCCATGCGCAGCGCCTCGCGCGTGGCGTCGCTCAGGGCGAGCGAAGGGGTAACGAGCGCGGCTTCGTCGAGGTAGCGCGGCGCCGAGTCGTCCGCTGTCGCCGGTCGCGCCGGGAACAGCCGGGTGAGCAGAGCCGCCAACGGGTCGAGCAGGCCGATGAACAGCACCGCCATGGCGACGTTGAAGGCGATGTGGAACAGCGCGGTCATCTGCGCCGCGTTAGGCTCGAAAGCCGCGAACCAGCCAGCCAGCGGCGGCAGGAATGGCAGCAGCAGCGCAATGCCGGCGACGCGGTTGATCAGGTTGCCGACGGGCAGGCGATAGCTCGCCGGATCGCCGCGGCGCACGCCCTCCAGCACCGGGTTGATGGCGCTGCCGAGATTGGCGCCGAGCACCAGCGCCAGCGCCGCTTCCGCCGTGATGAAATGCGAATAGGCCAGCGACATGAACAGCAGCACGGTGGCGACGCTCGAATGCGCCGCCCAGGTCAGCGCCGCCGCGATCAGCACGCACAACACCGGATCTCCGGTCAGCGCATTGAACAGCGCGCGCATAGTCGGCGCGTTCTCGGCCGGCGCCAGCGTATTGAGCAGAATGTGCAGCGCCAGCAGCATCAGCCCGAGACCGATCGAGACGCGACCGAGATCCTTGAGCCGGCTGCGCCCGCCGCTGCGGAAGGAGACGAGGCCGATGACGAACAGAACCGGCGCCACGGCGGCGATATTGAACGACAGCAGTTTGACGATGAGCGTGGTGCCGACATTGGCGCCCAGCATGATGGCGAGCGCAGGCACCAGCGCGATGGCGCCTTCGGCGCTGAACGAGGCGGTCATCAGGCCGGTGGCGGTGCTGCTTTGCAGAAGCGCGGTGAGCCCGAGGCCGCCGGCAAAGGCAGAGAAACGGTTGCCCAAAGCCTTGCCGAGGATGCGTCTGAGGGCAGGGCCGAAGGCGCGCAGAATACCGCTCTGGACCATGTGCAGGCCCCAGAGCAACAGCGCGACGCCCCCGAGAAGGTCGAGCAGCACCAGTGTGCCCATGTGTCCGTCTCCGGTTGACGGCAATCCTGGGCACCCAGTGTAGTTCCAATCGGCCGCAGGTCTATCCCTGACGCGCCGTCTCAGCGCGAGAAGGCGTGCGCATGCGGCTCGCGACCACGTAGGCGAACGGGATGGCGACGATGAAGCCGGCGATGGCGGCGTAGGGGATGTACTCGCGGTCGTGCGCGGCGAGCTGCGGGACACTGAGCACGGTCATCACGAAGATGCCGGCCAACGTCGTGCCGAGCATGATCCAAACAGGCGCTACAATTTTGAGCATGGCTGTTCTCCTGAATGCGATGACATTCAGGATCGAGAATGCGTCAGCGGCCTTGATTTGGCGCAATACCGCCGATCAAAACCGGCGCGGTATCGGTATCTGTTACACTTTGAAACCGATGCGAAAGCCGCCCCAGTGTCGGCCGTTGACCGTGATCGGCGCCGAAACGTCCTTCATCAGGACGAATTCGCCGCCGCCCATGTCGCGGCGATAGGTCTGCAGCAGGAACGAACGCTTGCTGCGGCCGGCGGACAGGCCGGTGCGGTCGTTGAAGATGCGGCGGTTGCGGCAGTTGGCGGCGTTCCACGCCGGATCGTCGCCCTGTGGCTGTGAGTATTTCAGGTTATGCGTCGGCAGGAAGCCGTTGCGGTCGATCGCCGCGCAGAACACGATGCGCGGATCCGCCTCCAGCAGCGGCTCCTGAAACTCCGGCAGTATTTTATCGGTGAAGGCGACGAACTTGGTCATCATCTGCTGCGGATCGGTGCCCGGGATCGGCACGTAGCGTTCGTCGAACAGCGCGTCCGCGGTGATTGCGCCCTTGGCGACGGCGCGCTCGAAAGCGGTGGCGATCTGCGCCGCGGTCTTCTGACACAGAGTGACGATCGGCGTATCGGGCGTCTTGATGCCGCTCTCGGCGATGAACAGCAGGAAGTCTTCGCTGATGGTCAGGATCGAGTCGGTGCGCGCCTTGGCCTGCGTCAGCTTGCCCGACCCGGCTTCGACCGCGCCGACCAGCCCGGTGAGTTCGTACGAGAGGCTGTCAAAGCACGCGTTGTTGCTGTCGACCTGCGCCGCCATGGTGCCGATCTCGTGCGTCATGCCCTGCACGGTTTCGACGAGTGCTTCCAGCTCTGTGATCGAGGCCTGAGCGCCTTTCGATTCCGCCTTGGCGGCGATGGCAGTCTGGGTGTTGACGTCGGCGCGGCTGACCAGTTCGGAGAGGGTGATGGTCAGGGTCTCGAGATGGGCCTGCGCGTCCTTGGTCGATTGGCGCGACTGCTCGGCGAGCCGTTTGACAGCGCCGGCGATCACGGCAAAGCCGGCACCGGCGGTCCCCGCATGCGCCGCCTCGATGGTGGCGTTGAGCGCCAGAAGTTCGGTCTCGTCGGCAATGCGGCGCACCGCGGCGCTGGTTTCCTGGACGCGCTGGATGGTCGCCGACACCTTCTCGATCGCCTCCTTCAAGGCGATGGCGCCGTCGCCGAGCGCTTCGATCTTCTCGATGGAATTGGTCAGCGCGTTGGAAACGTGGCTTGAGCTTTCGCGCAGTGTTTCTTCCGCGGCGTCGGCGGAGGCACGGGCGGCGCTCATCGCCGACGACAGCACGGCATTGGTTTCAGCCATCTGGCGCGCCGCGGCCATGGCGCCCTGGGCACGCTCGCTCTGCGTCTTTCCGAGAGCGGTCAAATCGTCGATCAGGCCGGCGGCGTCGGCAATCTCGACGCTCAGACGCCCGGCGCGGTCGCCGATGTCCGAAAACGACGACGCGCGGCTATCCCTCCGCAGGGGCATTCGCAAGATTCGCGCAGCCATGCGTTTCGCTCTGATTTTTAAGCCTTATCGCGGGCGCAGCCTACTAAAATACAGTTAAGATATGTTTATCGGCTGGTAACGGGCCACGGTCTGCCGACTCGAGGGGCGAGAGCCATTGCCATGGAACATTTGCGCGGTGGCGGCGTTGCGGCCGGTGGAGGATCGGGGCGTTCCGACTCCGATGAGGGTGATCGAGGCGGATTCTCCAAGGCAGGGGGGCATGGCGCAAAGCGAGCGGCACGCCGATTCAGTCGGCACGGCAGCGGCCGTGGCTCGGCTTGATGTGGTCAACGAACTGTCGGCGCTCTACCGGCTGACCGACCGGCTTTATCGCGCCCGTTCGCAGCATGACGTCTACGACGCCGCGCTCGACGCCATCCTCGGCACCTTGTCCTGCCCGCGCGCCTCCATCTTGCTGTTCGATGACGCCGGGGTGATGCAGTTCGTCGCCTGGCGCGGCCTGTCCGATCATTATCGCACCAAGTTGCGCGGTCATTCGCCGTGGAAACCGGGCGACCGCGACCCACAGCCGATCTTCGTCTCCGATATCAAAGACACCGACGAGCCGGACTGGATCAAACAGACCATATGCAACGAGGGCATTCGCGCGCTCGGCTTCATTCCGCTGGTCGCCGACGGCGAGGTCGTCGGCAAGTTCATGACTTACTATCCCGAACCGCGCCGTTTCGCGCCGTCGGAAATTGAAACCGCTGTCACTATCGCCCGGCAGGTCGGTTTCAGTGTCGAGCGGGCGCGGACGGAAGCCCGCCGACGCGCCGCCGAACAGGAGCTGCGCGAGTCCGAGGAGCGTTTCCGTCTGATGTCGGAAACCGCGCCGGTCATGATCTGGATGAGCGACAGGAACGGCCACTGCCTGCACCTGAACCGCATGCTCCGCGAATTCTGGGGCGTCACGGAAGACGGGATTTCAAGCTTCAGCTGGGAGCAGACCACACATCCCGACGACATGGCGGCGGTGGGAGCGGCGATGATGCAAGCGATGGCCGAACGCCGTCCGTGCAGCATCATCGGCCGCTACAGGAGCGCGCTCGACGGCGCCTATCATGTGCTGCAGACTCACGCCCAGCCGCGACTGTCGTCGTCGGGCGAATTGCTCGGCATGATCGGCGTCAATATCGACATCAGCGAGCGCCAGCGTGCCGATGCGCAGCGTGAGCTTTTGCTCGCCGAACTCAATCATCGCGTCAAGAACACGCTCGCCGTGGTGCAGGCCATGGCGCACCAGACCTTCCGCAGCGCCGGCGTTGCCCGCGAGCCTCGCCAGGCTTTCGAGAACCGTCTGATGGCGCTCGCCGCCGCGCACAGCCTGCTGACCGCTTCGAACTGGGAAAATGCGGCGCTGGCCGACATCGCGCGCGACACCCTTAGCGCCGGCGGCGTTTTCAAGGGACGCGCCGAATACGCTGGTCCGCGCGTGCTTCTGCCGCCGCGCGAGGCGCTGGCGCTGGCCATGGCGCTACACGAACTGACCACCAATGCGGTGAAATACGGCGCGCTGTCGAACGACACGGGCCGTGTCGCTCTCGTCTGGTCGCGCGGCGAGGGCCAATGTGAACGCAAACCGCCGGTGCTTACGATCGTCTGGAGCGAAAGCGGCGGCCCGGCGGTCGAGGCGCCGCCGCAGCGGCGCGGCTTCGGCTCGGTGCTGCTGGAGCGCAGCCTCGAGGAAGACCTCGGCGGCAAGGTCGAGCTCGACTACCGCCGCGATGGCCTTGTCTGCACCATCGAATTACCCTGGCCGCAACAGGCCTGAGCCCGTTCGATCAGGAGCGCAGCACGATATCGGCGATGATCCGACCGACTTCCATGTGCACGGCATCGAGCTCTTCGGCCGGCGCGCTCGAACCGGTGAGATAAACCGAAGCGAACAATGTCGCCCGGTTCTCCGGACGGATGATGGCAACGACATTCGCGCTGCCATTGGCGCCGGAGCCAGTTTTGTCGCCGACCACCCAGCTATTCGGCAGCCCGGCGCGGACCCGCTTGAGCCCGGTCTTTGACGCCACCATCCAGTTTTCCAGCATCTGCTGCGACGCCGCTCCCAGCGCATTGCCGGACAGCAGGCGGGGCATGTCCTCGCCGATGGCTTGTGGCGTCGTGGTGTCGCGCGGATCGCCGGGAATGGCGGAGTTGAGCTCCGGTTCGTTGCGGTCGAGCCGCGTGTCCTGATCGCCGATCGAGCGTGCGAAGGCCGTGACGGCTTGCGGGCCGCCGATCGTGCGCAGGATCACGTTGGCCGCGGTGTTGTCGCTTACGGTCACGATGGCGGCACATAACTCGCCGAGCGGCAGGCCGCCTTTGGCGACGTTGGCCTTGGCAACCGGGGCATAGCTCAGGAGATCAGCCTCACCGAAGTTGAGCACCTGATCGAGCGACATCTGGCCCTGATCCACGCGCCTGAGCGCTGCGGCGGCGAGCAGAAACTTGAACGTGCTGCACATCGGGAAGCGCTCGTCGGCGCGGTGCGCCACCAGCACACGGCCGGTGATGTCGCGCAAATAGACGCCGACGCGGCCGCCGATTTTTTTCTCGAGCGAGGCCACGCGCTGCGCCGGCGGATCGAGCGCCAGGGCCGGGGTGGACAGGCTGAGGAGCGGGAGTGAGGAGAGGCCGACAACCGCCTGGCGGCGGGAAAGACGAGAAAAGCCGTCGGTCATGGCAGGGCATTCCAGAATTGGGGACGGAACGAACGAATCTCCGATAATCTATAAGCTCACGCCTATATCATGACTTCGCTTTGACACGCCCGCCGAAATCCCTTACCCGCAGCGACCATCATGGCCAAAAAAAGATTGAGCAAATCCAAAGCCGCGACCGCGTCGCGCTCTAAAGCGCGCTCGAAGGCAAAGGCATCGCCGGCGCGGGCCAAAAAAGCGCGCAAGGGCAGCCTGAAAAAGGCGTCAAAGGCCGCCTCAGCGAAGCGGAAATCCAAGGCGCAGACCAAGACAAAGTCGAAGGTCAAAGCGGGCTCGAAACGTGCTGCAAGTGCGAAGAAGTCGGCGCGTCGGGGCAAGGTCAAAGCCGCCGGCAAGGCGCCAGCCAGGAAGACAGTCAAAAAAACGGTGAAGGCTAAACGCGCGGCCAAGCCCTCGACGAAGCAGCCAGCGGGGCTGAAGCGGACCAAGACGCCTCAGCCGAGCCAGCCCGCACAAATCGCGTCGCGGGCGGCAGAGCAGCAATTGATTGCCGCGCCGTCCGAGCTCTTCGCGCTGAAGGCGCCAACCATGCATCTGTTCGCCGACATGCTCGCCCGCGTTCACGCGGCCGCCGCGGCCGTGCTTGGAGCCGACACTGATCTGTCGCGCATTGTGGTCGAGCCGCCGCGCGATCCCTCGCATGGCGACATGGCGACCAATGCAGCGATGGTGCTCGCCAAGGACGCCGGGCAGAAGCCGCGCGATCTCGCCGACGCCATCGCCGACAAGCTTCGCGCGGATGCCAAGATCGAGAAGGTCGATATCGCTGGCCCCGGCTTCATCAACCTTACCTTGAAGGGCGAGGTCTGGCCCGATGCGCTGCGCGCGGTGCTGGAGCAGGGCAAGACCTATGGCCGCAGCACCATCGGCGCCGGCAAGAAGGTCAATGTCGAATACGTCTCGGCCAATCCGACCGGGCCGCTGCATGTCGGCCATGGCCGCGGCGCCGTGTTTGGTGACGCGCTGTCGAGCCTGCTGGTCGCGGCGGGCTACAGCGTAACGCGTGAGTATTACATCAACGATGCCGGCGCCCAGGTCGAGGTGCTCGCGCGTTCGGCTTTCCTGCGCTACCGCGAAGCGCTCGGCGAGGACATCGGCGAAATCCCGGAAGGCCTTTATCCGGGCGATTATCTGAAGGAATGCGGTCAGGAACTCGCTGCCGATTACGGCGACAAGCTCAAGAACATGACGGAAGCCGAATGGCTGCCGATCGTGCGCCTGCGCGCGACCGACATGATGATGGCCGAAATCCGCAATGATCTGGCGCGCCTGCGCATCGTCCCGGAGGTGTTCTTTTCGGAGCGGTCGCTGATCGAGGGCGAACTGCCCGATCCGTTCTCCCAGGAGCCGCCGAAGCCGCCGGTCAATGTGGTGGCCGAAACCATCACGGCACTGCGCGAGGCCGGCCACATCTACGATGGCCGTCTGCCGCCGCCCAAGAGCGGCAACCTCGAGGACTGGGAAGACCGCGAGCAGACCTTGTTTCGCTCGACCGAATTCGGCGACGATGTCGATCGTCCGCTGATGAAGTCGGATGGCAGCTACACTTACTTTGCCACCGACATCGCCTATCACAAATCGAAATTCGATCGCGGCTTCGCCGACATGATCGACGTGTGGGGCGCCGATCACGGTGGTTACGTCAAGCGCATGCAGGCGGCGGTGAAGGCGGTCAGCGGCGGCAAGGCGACGCTGGATATCAAGCTGGTGCAACTCGTGCGCCTGCTCCGCAACGGCGAGCCGGTGAAGATGTCGAAGCGCGCGGGCGACTACATCACGTTGCGCGAGGTGGTCGATGAGGTCGGCAAGGATGCCGTTCGCTTCGACATGCTCTATCGCAAGAACGATGCGGTGCTCGATTTCGATCTGGCCAAGGTGATCGAGCAGAGCCGCGAGAATCCGGTGTTCTACGTCCAGTACGGTCACGCCCGCGGCAAGTCGATCTTCCGCACGGCGGCCGAGCAGGGCGTTCTGCCCGCCGATCCGGCGGCGCTGAAACAGGCCGATCTCGCCCGCCTGACCGACTCCGGGGAGCTGTCGATTATCCGCAAGCTGGCGCTGTATCCGCGCATGCTGGAGGCGGCGGCGCTGGCCCATGAGCCACATCGGATCGCCTTCTATCTCTATGAACTGGCGAGCGAATTCCACGCCCAATGGACCCGTGGAGGCAAGGAATCGCCGCATTTACGGTTCATTATGCAAGATGATCCACAAACGATGCTGGCGCGGCTTGCCCTAGTGCAGGGCATTGTGACCGTGCTGGCGTCCGGCCTTGATCTGCTTGGGGTCGAAGCGCCTGACGAAATGCGGTAGGCTCGACGCCGCCGGTGCGCATGGCGCGTCCCTCGGAAGACGGGGAAGGGACGCGTAGGGGCCTTGCGCGATCTGTAAACTCGGTACCGGGGACGCCATGGCGGACGACCACAATCAGCGCGCTTATCGCGGGAGCGACCTCTCCTCGCGCTCCGCGGCGGGCAGCGGCAGCTCCGGCAGCGATCCGCTCGCGGAACTGGCTCGTCTCATCGGCCAGACCGATCCTTTCGCCGAATACGGCCGCAACACCGCGCAACGCGCGCCGACCGTGCCGGGTCAGCAGGCGCCCGGGGCCTGGCCGGATGACACGGCGGCTTATCCAGCCGATCAGCAAGGCGCAGCAGAGCCGAACACCTACGCCGATCCGCACTACGCCAATGGTGGCTATGCCCGCTCGGCCTATGGCAGCGCGCCGCTGTCGGCCGATTCAGCCCAGCTTTATCAAGTCGACGCTCATGCGCCGGGCTATGCGTCGCAGGGCTACGACGCCGATCCTTATGCGGCCGGTGCGGCGGGCGGCTATGATCAGGCTTTCCCGCCGTCGCAAGAGCCGCTGCACGATGTTCATCAGCAGTTCGGGCCGGCGCCGACCGACGATTATTACGACGACGTCGCGCCCAGCCGGCGCCGCATCAGCGTTCTGGCGATCGCCGGCGTGTTTGCGCTCGCCGTTCTCGGCACTGCGGGCGCGCTGGGTTATCGTGCGGTGTTCGGACCGTCGTCGGTGCCGAGCACGCCGCCGGTGATCAAGGCCGACGCTACGCCGAGCAAGGTCGTGCCGGCGACTGCGAACAAGGAGCCGGGCAAGGTCACCGACCGCGTTGGCGCCAATGGCCAGATCGAGCGTCTGCTGTCGCGCGAAGAGCAACCGGTGCCTGTGGTGACGACTCCGAACCAGCCTCCCGCCAACAACGCCCTGGTCACCAATGGCGCGCCCGCCATGGGTAGCGGCGTCGTCGGCGAACCGCGGAAAATCCGGACTATCCCGATCCGGCCGGATCAGTCCGCCGATAGCGCCAGTGCTGCTGCGCCGGCCGCGCCCGAGCCGATGCCGTCGGCTGCACAGCCGCCGGTCCGTGTCGTCAATGCCGCGCCTGTTGCCGAGCCGCCGCGCCCGGCTGTTCAACCGGCTCAACCGCCGCGCAATGTTACGCCGCAGGCCGCCGCGCCCGCTCAGCCGGCGCCGCAGCAGCAGGCCCCGCCGCAGGCCGCACAGCCCTCGCACGCGCCCTTGTCGCTCAATCCGAATGCCCAGCCGGCGCGGCCCGCGGCGCCCGCCCGTGTGGCGGCGCAGACCCCGGCACCGCAGGCTGCCGCTCCCGCCAGCGGCGGCTACGCCGTCCAGGTTTCCTCCCAGCGCAGCGAGGCTGAGGCCCAGGCGGCCTTCCAGTCGCTGCAGGGCAAGTTTCCGAACCAGCTCGGCGGCCGCCAGCCCGTCATCCGGCGGGCAGACCTCGGCGAGAAGGGCATCTACTACCGGGCCATGGTCGTCGTCGGCTCGAACAGCGAGGCCGGCGAACTGTGCTCCAGCCTGAAGGCTGCCGGCGGTTCCTGCATCATCCAGCGCAATTAGGCCCCGGCGGGCCGCTGACGCGGGCGGTTCGCCAATCCCGCCATCAACAGCCGTACTTGCTCCGTCTGGCAGCGCACGTTAAGCCGCCGGCATGGCTTCCCGCGCCTTCATTACCGGTCTGTCCGGCCCGACGATGACACCGTCGGAGCGCGCCTTTCTGCGCGAGGCGCGGCCGTGGGGTTTCATCATCTTCAAGAGAAACATCAGCGATCCCACTCAGGTCGCTGATCTTGTTCGCGACTTTCGCGACACGGTCGGCTGGGAGGCTCCCATCCTGGTGGATCAGGAAGGCGGCCGGGTGCAACGCCTCGGGCCGCCGCACTGGCCGGCCTATCCGCCGGGCGCCGTGTTCAGCGCCATCTACGACCGCGACCCGGCCTCGGGGCTCGCCGCTGCCCGTCTGGGCGCACATCTGATCGCCGCAGACCTCAAGGCGCTGGGCATCGACGTGGACTGCCTGCCGCTGGCGGATGTCCCGGTGTCCGAGGCGGATCCAATTATCGGCGACCGCGCCTACGGCACGGCGCCGGCCAAGGTCGCGGCGATCGCCGGCGCGGTGGCGGAGGGCCTGCTGGCCGGCGGCGTCCTGCCGGTGCTCAAGCACCTGCCGGGCCATGGCCGGGCGCGTGCCGACAGCCACAAGGAACTTCCGGTCGTCGACACCGATCGCGCCACTTTGGAACGCACCGACTTCGCCGCGTTCCAGCCGCTCAAGGACCTGCCGCTCGGCATGACCGCGCATGTTGTGTTCACCGCCATCGATACCCACGCCCCGGCCACAACTTCCGTCACAATGGTGCGCGAAGTGATTCGCGGCTTCATCGGCTTCTCCGGCTTGTTGATGAGCGACGATGTGTCAATGGGTGCTTTGTCGGGGACAATTGCCGAGCGCAGTCAGGCGGCGCTCGCGGCCGGCTGCGATGTCGTGCTTCATTGCAACGGCGATCTTGCCGAAATGAGCGAGGTCGCCGGCGTCGCGCCCGAACTTTCCGGCGCGGCCGCGGCACGCGCAAGCCGCGCGCTTTCGATGCGGTCGCAAGGCGAGGCGTTCGACGTCGCGGAGGCGCGGCGGATTTTCAATGCGATGGTGGCGTGAAGCCGGCATCGGGAGTGAAGGACAGGCAGGCTCATGGCGCCTGAGGAATTCGACAACAATCTCGCGGCGGCGATGGAAGAGGATCGCGGCGTCACCGATCCGGAAATGATCGTCGACGTCGAGGGCTTCGAAGGTCCGCTCGATCTGTTGCTCACGCTGGCGCGCCAGCAGAAGGTCGATCTGCACAAGATCTCGATCCTGGCGCTCGCCGATCAGTATCTGATGTTCATCGAGCAGGCGCGCAAAGTGCGCCTCGAACTCGCCGCCGATTATCTCGTGATGGCGGCCTGGCTCGCTTATCTCAAGTCGCGCCTGTTGCTGCCGGAAGCGGCGCCGGGCGAGGGGCCGTCGGCCGAGGACATGGCGCTGGCGCTCGCCAACCGGCTGCGCCGTCTCGAGGCGATCCGCGAATTCGCCTCGAAGATGATGGATCGCCCGCAGCTCGGCCGCGATGTGTTCGAGCGCGGGCTGCCCGAGCCGATCGCCGAGATCAAGAAGCCGGAATATACCGCGACGCTCTACGATCTGCTGTCGGCCTATGCCGTGCAGCGCCAGCGCACGACCTTGTCGCGCGTGCGCTTCAAGAAGCGCACCGTGTGGTCGCTCGCCGAAGCGCGCGAGACGCTGGAGCGCCTGATCGGCTCCTCGAGCGACTGGTCGCGCATCGACTCCTTCCTCATTCAGTACGTGGTCGAGCCGGCGCTGGCCGCCACCGTGTTCGCGTCGTCCTTCGCCTCGGCGCTCGAACTGGTGCGTGACGGCCGGGCCGAAATTCATCAGAAGGATGCGTTCTCGCCGATCTACATGCGCAAGCGTGTGAGCGCGAACGGGTTCGCATCGTCGCATGACGCACAAGAAACCGCATAAGGAGACGGAAGCCATGCCCAGCGCGGCCAAGAAGCTCGTGATCGTGTCGAACGACGAGCCGGCAACCGCTGCCGTCCAGTTTGAGCAGAGCGTGGAAGAGACGATCATCGTCGAGGCCGAGGCGGCCGAGCCGGCGCAGCGCCCGGACGAACTGCGTCTGCTCGAGGCGCTGCTGTTTGCCGCGTCCGAGCCGCTCGACGAGCCGACGCTCGTGCGCGCGCTGCCCGACGGCGTCGACGTCAAGGCCGCGCTCGCCGCGCTGCAGGCGGAATACTCAGCCCGCGGCGTCAATCTCGTGCGCATCGGCAAGAAGTGGACCTTCCGCACCGCGTCCGACCTTTCCTGGCTGCTGACCAAGGAGACCGTCGAGCAGCGCAAGCTGTCGCGCGCCGCCATCGAGACGCTCGCGATCATCGCCTATCACCAGCCGGTGACCCGTGCCGAGATCGAGGAAATCCGCGGCGTCGCCACCGCCGCCGGCACGCTCGACGTGTTGCTCAAGACCGGCTGGATCCGGCCGCGCGGCCGCCGCAAGGTGCCGGGCCGTCCGATTACTTACGGCACCAACGAAGCCTTCCTGTCGCATTTCGGCCTCGAGGAGGTCAGCGATCTGCCCGGCCTCGACGAGCTCAAGGGCGCCGGCCTGATCGAGGGCTCGATGCCGCCCGGTTTCTCGGTGCCGATGCCGTCCGACGATACCACCTTGCGTGACGACGAGGATCCGCTCGAGCCGGGCGATCTCGATCTTGGCCTCGCGCCTGCGCCGGAGGCTTCGGCCGAGGCGGAGCCCGAGCCGGAGAAGTAGTTATCGGTCATTCCGGGGCGCCGCGCAGCGGCGAACCCGGAATCCATAGCCCCTGCGCTGCGGCGTATGGATTCCGGGCCCGGCCCTTCGGGCCGTCCCGGAATGACGAGAAATATAGGCGCGTTGACCGCGCCATTTGGCCCTTAACCAATCCCCGTTAACTCCTTGTTTTTGCCGCCTCCGCGGCCTAGTTTCTCTTCAAACACGAGGCGGGACGAGCCTGGGGGCCAAAGCCCGTCGCCGCGGAGGGATAGGTTATGGGTTCGTTTAGCGTCTGGCACTGGCTCATCGTCGCCGTCGTCGTGCTGCTGCTGTTCGGCGGCCGCGGCAAGATTTCCGGCCTGATGGGCGACTTCGCCCAGGGCATCAAGGCCTTCAAGAAGGGCATGGCCGAAGACGACAAGGCCGACGCCAAGCCGGCCGAACCGGTCAAGACGCTCGAGGCCGGCGCCCAGAAGACCGAAGCCGAACGTCGCGCCGAGGGCGTGCGCTCCTAGGCGTTTCCGCCGGACGGCAAGTCTCACTAGAACGCGGGTCGCACTAGATCGCGGGTCGCGCTAGAAGACAGGCCGCGCCGGTCATAACGCCGGGGCGAATTCGGGACGCCTAAGTCATGTTCAATTTCGGTTGGGGCGAAATCGTCCTCATCGGCATGGTCGCGCTGATCGCGATCGGGCCGAAGGAGCTGCCCACCGTTCTGCGCTCGGTCGGCCAGATGATGGCCAAGGTCCGGCGCATGGCGGCCGAATTCCAGGGCCAGTTCCAGGAAGCGCTGCGCGAAGCCGAAATCGCCGACCTGAAGAAACAGGCCGAGGACCTGACCTCGAGCGTGAAGGAAAAGGTCACCGACTTCACCAGGATCGATCCGCTCGCCGACACCAAGAAAGAGATCGAGAGCGTCTTCGACGCGCCGTCCGGCGCGCCGAGCGCCACTGCGTCCGACTACACGCCGGAAGCCCTGCCTGTGACTCCGGTCGAGACGGCTGAGGCCATGCCGTCGCAAGCCGGCCAAGAGGCTCTGCCGCCGCCGGCCGAGCAGCATACCGATCTTGCCAAGCTCGACATTCCCGAACCTGAGCCGCTGCCGCCGGTGCGCACCGAAGATTTCCTGCCCAAGGAAGGGATCAAGGAAGAGGTCAGGCAAGAGACCAAGACCGCCGAGGCCGACACGCCCGCCGACAAGAAGGCCGGAGGCGCCGCGTGAGCCACGACGACATCGAGGCCAGCAAGGCGCCGTTGATGGATCACCTGATCGAGCTGCGTTCGCGGCTCATCAAGGCGATGATCGCGTTCGGCATCACGTTCGCGCTGTGCTTCGTGTTCGCCAAGGATATCTACAACGTGCTGGTCTGGCCCTTCGTCTGGGTCGCCGGCGCGGAGAACTCCAAGTTCATCTACACAGCGCTGCTCGAATATTTCATCACGCAGCTCAAGCTCGCCATGTTCGGCGCCGCCTTCCTGTCGTTTCCGGTGGTGGCCGGGCAGGTCTACATGTTCGTCGCGCCGGGCCTCTACAAGCATGAGCGCCGCGCCTTCCTGCCGTATCTGATCGCGACGCCGTTCTTCTTCGCGCTTGGCGCCGCCGTCGTTTATTTCGTCGTGCTGCCGATGCTGATCCGCTTCTCGCTCGGCATGCAGCAGTCGGGTGAGGGCGAAGCGTCGATCGCACTGCTGCCCAAGGTCGGCGAATATCTGTCGCTGATGATGACTTTGGTGCTCGCCTTCGGCGCGGCGTTCCAGTTGCCGGTGATCCTGACGCTGCTCGGCCGCATCGGCATCATCACCTCGCAGACGCTCAAGGAGAAGCGGCGCTATTTCATCGTCGGCGCCTTCGTCATCGCCGCGGTGCTGACGCCGCCCGACGTGATCAGTCAGCTCTCGCTCGCGATCCCGCTGATGATCCTCTACGAGGGTTCGATCTGGTCGGTGCGCGTCGTCGAGAAGAAGGCCGCCGCCGAAGCCGCGGCCAAGGAAAACGCCCAGGCCGAGGCCGACGCCGAAGCCGCCGCCAAGGTCGGCGCCGCCGGGCCGGATTGAGGCTCTGAGTCGCCCCGGACGCACTTCCCCTCTCCCCTTGAGGGAGAGGGTGGATCGCGCTGAGCGTAGCGAAGCGCGATCCGGGTGAGGGGTCAGTGCCAAACGATATGCCGACCCCTCACCCGGCTCACTCACTTCGTTCGTTCGCCACCCTCTCCCTCAAGGGGAGAGGGAAAAGCGCGGTTGCCGTGCTTCCCAGAAAATAATCCTTGACTCTTATTCCTAGGACATTATAGGTTCAGTTCGTCCGGTCCGGTCGGGGGCGTCATCTAGAGGCGTCTTGGTGATGGGGTCGGATGCGGCGCCTGCGGGCGTGGTTCGCAGCCACGCACCCGGGAGGTCGCGGGTAGCCGTCCGGGCCCACTACGGGGCTCTGCCTTTGATGGCTGGACGGGGGTTCGGTGAAGGCGGGCGAAAGCCCGCCGGAGATCGTTTCCCGGACAAACCGAGAGCGATCGCTGACCGGCACCCGGAAGCACGGCCCCGCGAACAGAAAAGCCGCGTGGCGCGCCGGAAGGCGCCGTGCATCGCCAATGATGCACGCACGAAGACCACGGTCGCGCCGCCCGGCGCGCCACTCCCCGAACTTTTCGAGGAGGCGAAGAAGGGCCACCGGCGCCCCCGCGCCGCCAATAACAGGGGCGATGAAGCGCGGGCGTACGTGGTCGTCCCCGCGAAGGCGGGGACCCATACGCCGCGGCGGCGGCTTGGGGCAAAATGAAAATTGCCGCCCCGCAGCGCTTCCTATCAAGCGCTCTGGATTATGGGTCCCCGCCTTCGCGGGGACGACAGCAGGCTCACTTTCCCCCCTCACAAAATCGGACTAGAACGCCCGCCATGTATGACATTCGATGGATTCGCGAGAACCCCGAGGCTTTCGACCGCGGCCTGATCCGGCGCGGACTGGAGCCTCTGTCCGGTAAACTGCTGCTGCTCGACGAGCGGCGTCGCGCCGCCATTGCCGCCTCCGAGCAGGCGCAGGCGCGCCGCAATGCGGCGTCGAAGGAAATCGGCCAGGCCAAGGCGAAGAAGGACGAAGCCGCCGCACAGGCGCTGATGGCCGAGGTTGCGACGCTCAAGGAGACCATGCCGGCGCTCGAGGCCGAGGCCAAGCAGCACAGCGACGCGCTCGACAAGGAACTGGCGCAGATTCCGAACGCACCGCTCGATGACGTGCCGGATGGCGATGACGAGCACGGCAATGTCGAGAAGTCGAAGTCCGGCGAGAAGCGCACCTACGCGTTCACGCCGAAGCAGCACTTCGAGCTCGGCGAAGATCTCAAGCAGATGGATTTCGAAACCGCCGCCAAACTGTCGGGCGCGCGTTTCGTCGTCTTGCAGAAAGGCCTCGCGCGGCTGGAGCGCGCGCTCGGCCAGTTCTTCCTCGATACGCATGTCGACGAGCACGGCTACACCGAAGTCAATCCGCCGTTGATGGTACGCGACGATGTGATGTTTGGCACCGCGCAGTTGCCCAAATTCGCTAATGATCAGTTCCTAACGACGAACATACTTTCATTAGAGGAGGGGATGGCGCGGGCCGTAACCGAACACCCGGGCCAAAAGACGTTTGCCCTAGATGCCTCTTTCTTTACGGAAAGGCGCTGGCTCATCCCCACCGCCGAAGTGCCGCTGACCAATCTCGTGCGCGAGATCATCGTCGCCGAAGATGAGCTGCCGCTGCGGCTCACCGCCTGCACGCCGTGCTTCCGCGCCGAAGCGGGCGCCGCCGGCCGCGACACGCGCGGCATGATCCGTCAGCACCAGTTCACCAAGGTCGAGCTTGTCTCCATCACCACGCCGGAGAAGTCGCGCGAGGAGCATGAGCGCATGCTGGCCTGCGCCGAGGCGGTCTTGAAGAAGCTCGATCTGCATTACCGCGTCGTCACGCTCTGCACCGGCGACATGGGCTTTGCCTCGCAGAAGACCTACGACATCGAGGTCTGGCTGCCGGGCCAGAACATGTATCGCGAGATTTCGTCCTGCTCGGTGTGCGGCGATTTCCAGGCGCGGCGCATGAATGCGCGCTTCCGCGACAAGGACAACAAGGTGCGCCACGTCCACACGCTCAACGGCTCCGGCGTCGCCGTCGGCCGCGCGCTGATCGCGGTGATGGAGACCTATCAGCAGGAGGGCGGCTCGATCGCTGTGCCGGAGGTGCTGAAGCCGTATATGGGCGGCGTGAGCGTGATTGAGAAGAAGTGATGAACGTGATGGCATTGCGGCGTTCGCTCTTATCCCTCCCCCAAAGGGGGAGGGTGGTCGGCGCAGCCGACCGGGTGGGGCCTGCATCGGCGACACTCCCCACCCGTCCGCTCGCTTCACTCGCGGCCACCCTCCCCGAAGGCGGGGAGGGATAAGGAAGAACAATGCGCATCCTCATCACCAATGACGACGGCGTTCACGCCCCCGGCCTCGTCGCCTGCGAGAAAGTCGCCCGCGCGATTTCCGACGATGTGTGGATCGTCGCGCCGGAGACCGACCAGTCCGGCGTGTCGCATTCGCTGTCGCTGAACGATCCGTTGCGCCTGCGTGAGATCGGCGAGCGGCATTTCGCGGTGAAGGGCACGCCGACCGATTGCGTCATCATGGGCGTGCGCCACATCATGCCGGAAAAGCCGGACCTCGTGATCTCCGGCGTCAATCGCGGCCGCAACGTCGCCGAGGACGTTCTGTATTCCGGCACGGTGGCCGGCGCCAAGGAAGCGACCGTGCTCGGCATTCCGTCCTTCGCTTTGTCGCAGGCCTATGCCTTCTCGACCAAGCATCTGCCGCAGTGGCAGACCGGCATCGCGCACGGGCCGGCGCTGATCCAGAAGATATTCAAGCAGGGCTTGCCGAAGGATGTGATGGTCAACATCAACTTCCCCGATTGCCTGCCGGAAGAAGTCGAGGGTGTTGCGGTGTCGGTGCAGGGCAAGCGCGACGCCGAGTTCCTCAAGATCGATGCGCGCCATGACGGCCGCGGCAATCCGTACTACTGGATCGCCATCGCGCGCGGCATCAAGCCGGCGGCGCCTCCGGGCAGCGATCTGGCCGCGCTCGACAACAGGAAGATTTCGGTGACGCCGCTGCGGCTCGATCTCACTGACGAGCCGTTCATGACCAAGCTGGCGCAGTTACTGGCGTGAGTGGGTAGCCCGGATGAGCGCAGCGAAATCCGGGACAGCCGCCGATTATTCCCGGGTTACGCTTCGCTCCACCCGGGCAACAAGTACCTCACGCCGTCTGCAGCAGCCTATTGAGCGCCGCCTCAAGCTGCGCGGCCTGAAACGGTTTCTGCAAAGTCGGCCGGTCGCGGAAGGGCTCGGGCAGCGCGGCATGGCCATAGCCACTGGCGAAGATGAAGGGCAGGCCACGACCGGCCAGGATCTCGGCGACCGGAAACACCTCCTGGCCCTCGAGATTGACGTCGAGAATGGCGGCATCGAAGGCGCCGGTGGATGCCAGTTGCTTGGCTGCCCCGACCGAGGCGGCGGTCGCCGCGACCTCATGACCCAGGTCGGCCAGCATGTCCTCGAGCAGCATGCGGATGAGGGACTCGTCCTCGACCACCAGAATGCGCGCCGGCGCCACCGGTCTTTGTTCTGCCAGTCTTTCCTCTGCCAATCTTTCCTCCACCTGCGTGTCGTCTTGGCGCCCGGCCGTCACCATGCTTGACGAACATCAAGGCAACGATGGTGCCAACGGCCGGTGGTAATGTTAGCATAAAGCCGTGCGATGACAGATAGTACGAATGACGGATCGAACCGACCCTCAGGCCGACATTGACCGCGTCAATTTTCAGCTGACGCTGCGCCGGCGCGGCATTTCGGATCAGGCCGTGCTGCGCGCCATGGGCGAGGTGCCGCGCACGGCCTTCGTGTCAGCGGATCTCGCCGCCAGCGCCTACGCCGATCAGGCGCTACCGATCGAATGCGGCCAGACCATCAGCCAGCCCTACGTCGTCGGCTACATGACCGAGCAGTTGGGCGTGAAGCCGCACCATCGCGTGCTCGAGATCGGCACCGGCTCGGGCTACCAGGCCGCGGTGCTGTCGAAACTGGCGTGCGAGGTGGTCAGCATCGAGCGCTATCGCACGCTGGCCGATCAGGCCCGCCGGCGGCTGAACGCGATCGGCTGCACCAATGTCGAGGTGATCGTCGGCGACGGCTTCGAGGGCTGTCCGGACCGGGCGCCGTTCGACCGCATCATCGTCACCGCGGCCGCAGAGGAGGTGCCGGCCGCGCTGGCCGAGCAATTGGCCGACGGCGGTGTGATGATTTTGCCACTGGGGCCGCAGAACGGGCCGCAGCATCTGGTCAGGATTACCAAATCGCAAACGCCGGAAGGGACGCGGCTCGGCGAGGACAGACTGATCCCGGTGCGCTTTGTGCCGATGTTGCGTGGTAAAGCGCGCGAATTGTAGTTAACGGCGCCGCCGGCTTTGCTTGAGCGAAGCGGTGAGTACTTGCCGAGTCCTCGACATTATGGCCGGGCGGTCATCCCAGACCTTAAAGCCTTATTTACTCGCTGCTGCTTTATTTAAAACTCAAGCAATTTTGTGCCTGAGTGAGTAACCTTATGTCACGTGTTGCCGTGTCAGTTCCTTCGCGCGTATGGCCGCGCGTCGCTACCGTCGCCGCGCTCGGCATTGCGTTGGCGGGTTGCTCCAACTCCGGCCGTTTCGACAGCCCGTATCCGACGGCGTCGCGTCAGAACACCACGCCGCCGCGCGGTGAGGTGACCGGTTCCATCGCGTCGCGCCCGACGCCTACGGCGCGCGTGACCTCGCAGCCGCTGCCGACGCCGCCGCAGACTGTAGCATTCGGCTATTCCAATCGATCGCAGGGTGCCAATCAGCCGACCCAGCGCTATGGCGATGTCACCGGCAGCGTTGCGCAGCCGGCCGGCCACTGGACCTGGGATGGTGGTCATCCGGTCACCGTCGGCAATGGCGAAACCGTCGACATGATCGCACGCCGTCAGGGCGTGCCGGTGTCGGCCATTCTCCAGACCAACGGAATTTCCAATGCGTCGCAGGTCCGTCCCGGCCAGCGCCTTGTCATTCCGCGCTATGTCGCTGGCGCAGCGACGGCGCAGCCCGCGCCGCAGGTGGCGGCTCCGTCATACACGCCGGCTCCGGCTCCGGTCGCTCACACCGCGCCCGCCGCGGGGGAAAACGTTCACGTCGTCGCGCCCGGTGAAAGCTTGATCGGGCTGTCGCGCCGCTACGGCATGACGCTTGCCGCGCTGGCGCGTCACAACGGCATCTCGCCCTATACGCGGGTCAATGTCGGCGACCGTATCAAGGTGCCGGGCAACAGCCGTCAGACTGTCGCTCAACAGCAAAAGCCGGTTACCCCGCAGCCGCAGCGTTATGCTACCGCCGCGCCGGTGCCTCAGGTGACCCGGCCGCAGACCACCGCTCCGCAGGCGGCGAGCTGGCCGAACAACGCGCCGAGCCAGCCGCGCACCATCCCGATCGACCGCGCGCCCGCCACCGAACCGACGCAGAGCGTGCGCATGGTCAGCCAGGAAACGCCCAAGGCCGAACCGGCGCCGGAAAAGGCCGCCGAGCCCGCCGGCAGCCTGCAATCCTTCCGCTGGCCGGTGCATGGCCGCGTCATCGCCGGCTTCGGCTCAAAGCCGAACGGTACGCAGAACGACGGCATCAATATCGCCGTGCCCGAAGGCACGCAGGTGAAGGCCGCGGACGACGGCGTCGTCGCCTATGCCGGCAATGAACTGAAAGGCTACGGCAACCTCGTGCTGGTGCGCCACGCCAACGGCTATGTGTCGGCCTACGCCAATGCCAGTGAGCTGCTGGTCAAGCGCGGCGACACCATCAAGCGCGGGCAGGTGATCGCGCTGTCCGGCCAGACCGGCAACGTGACCTCGCCGCAGCTGCACTTCGAGATCCGCAAGGGCTCGACGCCGGTCGATCCGACCAAGTATCTCGCCAGCAACTGAGCGCCGCTCTAGGTGGCCGCGTAGTAAGCCAGCAGCTTCTGCGCGTCCGGAGCGAGCCAGTCCGCGACGCCGGCCATGTAGCCGGCGATCCGCCCTGACGGCGTGATGAGATAGGTTAGCGGCATCCCATAGATCAGAAGTGGCGCCGTGCCTTTGGCGGCATTGCCGGCAAGCCTGCCATCCGGGTCGAGATAAACCGGAAGCGCGCGGATCGACAACTTCTCTAGATAGGCCTTCACACGCTGACGCTCGTCCGTGTCGATCGATACGGCGGCAATTTCGACCTGATGCCCCGTGGTCTTGTGAAAGCGCTCAAGCAGCGGCAGGTCGACACGGCAGGCGTCGCACCAACTCGCCCAGATATTGACGAGCAGCACCTTGCCCGGCACCGGCGCGACCTGCGCCGGGCGTCCATTGATGTCGGTCAGCGTAACGGGCGGTAGCCGTTTCGACGGGCGTACGACGGTGAACTGACGTTTTGCCGTCTGAAAGACCGGCGGGCGGTCATCGCCGTAAGCGCGACCGCGCGCTCCGAATATCGGAAGCGCGGCGGAACCGACAACCACGGCCAGCGCCGCGCGGCGAGACAGTCGGGCGCTGTTATTGTCCATCTCGCTCCTTCCCGCATCATTGCGACACGAACGGGGCGAGGCGCGCTAGTCGCTGTCCTTCAGCACCACGCCCTGGCGGCCGGCGATTTCCTGGATGAACTGCCAGGCGACGCGGCCCGAGCGCGAGCCGCGCGTCGTCGCCCATTCCAAGGCTTCGCGGCGCAATTCGTCGTCCGCCAGCTTCAGGCCATAGTGGCTGACATAGCCCTGCACCATGGCGAGGAACTCGTCCTGCGAGCAGCGGTGGAAGCCGAGCCACAGGCCGAAGCGATCGGACAGCGACACTTTCTCCTCGACCGCTTCGCCCGGATTGATGCCGGTCGAGCGCTCGTTCTCGATCATGTCGCGCGACAGTAGATGGCGACGGTTGGAAGTCGCATAGAAGATCACGTTCTCGGGGCGGCCTTCGATGCCGCCGTCGAGTACCGCTTTGAGCGACTTGTAGCTGGTGTCCTCGTTGTCGAAGGACAGGTCGTCGCAGAACAGCACGAAGCGATAGGGCGAGGCGCGCGTGATCGCCATCAGGTTCGGCAGCGTCTCGATGTCTTCGCGGTGAATCTCGACCAGCTTCAAGGGCAGCTTGCCGCTTTTGGCGAGCGCGGCGTTGATGGTGGCCTGCGCCGCCTTCACCAGCGACGACTTGCCCATGCCGCGCGCGCCCCAGAGCAGGGCGTTGTTGGCCGGCAGGCCGCGGGCGAAACGTTCGGTGTTCTCGATCAGCGTGTCGCGCACCCGGTCGATGCCCTTCAGGAGCGACATTCCGACGCGGTTGACGTGCGGCACCGGCGAGAGCTGGCCGTCCGGCTGCCAGACAAAGGCGTCGGCGGCCTCAAGGTCGATCGGCTTCCTGGCCGGCGGGGCGAGACGCTCCAGCGCGTCGGCGATGCGTGCCAGGACGACCGGGTCGGCGCCGCTCGCCGCTTTGAACGAGGCAGCGGAGGTGGCGGGCTTGCGCGCGGACGACTTTGCCTTGGGGGCGGTCTTGGACGTGCTCTTGGAGGTCTTCTTTTTGGCCATGGCGGTGCTTTCGGAACTGACGGGCTGCTGCATAGCGGGCACTCGCTGGCCGGGCAACCCGAACGGTGCGGAAACGACTGAAAACGGCCAAGAAAACGCCTATGATTCCCCAATCTGGCAGCGTTGCAATTGAGCGGGCGGCCGCTATAGTCCGCGCCGAATTCAAGCGATTTGAGCCGGGTCCGGCAGGGGCGAGACGCCCGGCGCGACCGATAACCAGCCAGGGGTCTGAAAAACGATGTTCATCACGTCCGCATTTGCGCAAGGGGCGCCGGGTCTGGGAGGCGACGGCGGCATCCTGATGTCGCTTCTGCCGTTCATCCTGATTTTCGTGATCATGTACTTCCTGATCCTGCGCCCGCAGCAGAAGCGGGTTAAGGCGCATCAGGAGATGGTCAAGAACGTACGCCGCGGCGACACCGTCGTCACCAGCGGCGGTCTGATCGGCAAGGTCACCAAGGTGGTGGACGACGACCAGCTCGAAGTCGAAATCTCCGATGGTGTCCGTATCCGTCAGATGCGCGGCATGATCAGCGACGTGCGCGCCAAGGGTGAACCGGTGAAGGACGAAGCGGCCGTCGGCTGACGGCGCAGGCTTCCTCGCTCGGACAAGCAAGCCAGGATCTCATGCTTTATTTTTCGCGGTGGAAGGCGGCGGCGACGGTCCTCACGGCGCTCGTCATCTGCCTGTTTGCCGTTCCCAACTTCGTTCCGGCCGACGTCGTCGCCGGCTGGCCGAAATGGGCCCAGCGTCATCTCGTGCTCGGCCTCGATCTGCAGGGTGGCTCGCACATCCTGCTCGAAGTCGATTCCAATGCGGTGCGCAAGGAAAAGCTCGAGACGACCCGCGATGACGTGCGTCGTGTGCTGCGCGATGCACGCATCGGCTATACCGGCCTTGCCATTCGCGGCAACAGCGTCGAGGTTCGCATCCGCGAGGACGCCAATGCCGGGCAGGCGCTCACCAAGCTGCGCGAATTGTCGGTACCGCTCGGCGGCATCCTCGGTGGCAGCGGCCAGCGCAGCCTCGACGTGTCATCCGAGGGCAATCTCGTTCGCCTGACGGTGACCGACGCCGCGATGCTTGAGCGCATTCGCCAGTCGGTCGAGCAGTCGATCCAGATCATCGAACGCCGCGTCAACGAGCTCGGCACCGTCGAACCGTTGATCCAGCGTCAGGGCGCCGACCGCATCCTGGTGCAGGTGCCGGGTCTCCAGGATCCGTCCCGCCTCAAGGAATTGCTCGGGAAGACCGCAAAGCTCGACTTCCGCATGGTGGATGCCAACACGCCGGTCGAGCAGGCTCTGCAGGGCCGCGTGCCGCCAGAGGATGATCTGCTCTACAGCGCTTCGTCGCCAAAGACGCCGTATCTGATCGAGAAGCGCGTTCTCGTGTCCGGTGGTGATCTGACCGACGCCCAGCCCGGCTTCGACCAGCGCACCTCGGAGCCGATCGTCACTTTCCGCTTCAATACCTCCGGCGCCCGCAAGTTCGCGCAGGCGACGCAGGAGAATGTCGGCCGCCCGTTCGCCATCGTTCTCGACAACGAGGTGATCTCGGCGCCCGTGATCCGCGAGCCGATCCTCGGCGGCTCGGGCCAGATCTCAGGCTCGTTCACGGTGCAGAGCGCCAACGATCTCGCTATCCTGCTGCGCGCCGGCGCGCTGCCGGCGCCGCTGACCATTATCGAGGAACGCACCGTCGGTCCGGGTCTCGGCGCCGACTCCATCGCCAAGGGCAAGCTGTCGTCCTATGTAGGCGCCGGCCTCGTCGTGCTGTTCATGCTGGTGACCTACGGACTGTTCGGCCTGTTCGCCAACATCGCCGTGGCCATCAACGTCGCCATGATCTTCGGCATCCTGTCGCTGCTGAACGCGACGCTGACGCTGCCCGGCATCGCCGGCATCGTGCTGACCGTCGGCATCGCGGTGGACAGTAACGTGCTGATCTACGAGCGCATCCGCGAAGAGGTGCGATTGGGCCGGTCCGCCATCAGCGCCATCGATGCCGGCTTCAGCCGAGCGCTGGCGACAATTCTCGACTCCAACATCACTACCTTCATCGCCGCCGCCGTGCTGTTCTACATCGGCACCGGCCCGGTGCGCGGCTTCGCCGTGACGCTCGGCATCGGCATCATAACCACCGTGTTCACCGCCTTCACCGTGACGCGGCTGATTGTTGCGACCTGGGTGCGCTGGCGCCGGCCGCAGCACGTGCCGATTTAAGGGGCGGGGAGAGATACTATCATGCGTCTTCTCCGCATTGTTCCGGACGATACCAAATTCGACTTCATGCGGTTCCGGCACTTCAGCTTTCCGCTGTCGGCGCTGCTGTCCATCGCGGCCATCGTTCTGTACTTCACCCATGGTCTGAACTTCGGCATCGACTTCCGCGGCGGCACCCTGATGGAGATACGCGAGACCGCCGGTCCCGCCGACCTCGCTAAAATGCGCGCGACGCTCGGCGGCCTCGGTCTTGGCGAGGTGCAGCTTCAGCAGTTCGGCGGTCCGAGCGAAGTGCTGATCCGCATCGCCGAGCAGCCCGGCGGCGACGCCGCCCAGCAAGAGGCGGTGCAGAAGGTGCGCGCCGCGCTCGGCGATCGGATCGAATACCGCCGCGTCGAGGTGGTCGGTCCGCGCGTCTCGGGCGAACTGTTGTCGTATGGCGTCGTCGGCCTCGGCCTCGCCATCCTCGGCATCCTGATTTATCTGTGGTTCCGCTTCGAGTGGCAGTTCGCGCTCGGCGCCATGATCGCCAACGTGCACGACCTCGTGCTCACTATCGGTTTCATGTCGATCGCGCAGATCGACTTCGATCTGACGAGCATCGCGGCGCTTCTGACCATTCTCGGATACTCGCTAAACGACACGGTCGTTATCTACGACCGAATCCGCGAGATGCTGCGCCGCTACAAGAAGATGCCGATGGCGGAATTGCTGAATGCCTCGGTCAATCAGACCTTGTCGCGTTCGGTCATTACCCACGTGACCGTGACGCTGGCGCTGCTCGCGCTGCTGCTGTTCGGCGGTCAGGCCATCCACTCCTTCACGGCAACGATGATGTTCGGCGTCGTGCTGGTCGGCACCTACACGTCGATCTTCATCGCGGCGCCGATCCTGATCTACCTAGGCGTCGGCACGGGCCGTGACGCGCTGTCGGCGGAGCCGGAGCCCGAGATCATCAATCCGAACGCCATTCCGGCGCGTTTTGTCGAGGACACGGCCGACGAAGTGGCCGACAAGCCGGCCGCGCGGCCGGGTGGCAAGACTTCGATCACCAACAAGCCCAAACCGAAGGGCCGCCGCTGACGATGGCCGGCGGGCTCGGCAACGACACGCCGCATCTGCCGACGCCCGCGCCGATCGATGCCTATGGCAATGGCGGCTTCCGCTTCGGCGGCATGTCGCATCGTGGCTCGATCATCTGCTTTCCGGACGGCATGTGGGCTTGGCCGGTTGCCTCGATCAAGGACGTCAACGCGGACACGCTGGCCCAGGCCTTCGCGCGGGGCGAAACGCTCGACGTGTTCCTGATCGGCGCCGGGAGCGATCCCGCATTCCTGCCGCCGGCGCTGCGAGCCATGTTCCACGACCTGTCGATCTCCGTCGATGTGATGACCACGGGCGCTGCCGTGCGTACCTATAATGTACTGCTGGCGGAGAACCGCCGCGCCGGTGCCGGGTTGATTGCGGTCGACTAGGAAATCGCCATGGCGAAGCAATCTGACTACTGCGGGGCGCTGGTGCGCGAGGCCGATCGTGACCGCTGGCTTGCGACCTTGTTCGCGCCACCGGACAGGCGCGAGGCGCTATACGCGCTCTACGCTTTTGCCATCGAGATTGGCCGCGTGCGCGACGTGGCGCGTGAGCCGATGCCGGGCGAAGTCCGCCTGCAATGGTGGCGCGAAGTGCTGGAAGGCCGGCGCGACGGCGAGGCGGCGGCGCACCCGGTCGCATCGGCATTGATCGCGGGCCTCAATCGTTGCGGCATCAAACCGGAGCGCCTGGTCGGGATCGTCGATGCGCATCAGTTCGACCTCTACGACGAGCCGATGCGCACGCTCGACGATCTCGACAATTACGGCGTGATGACACAATCGGCGCTGCTCGATGTCGCGATCGATATCCTCGGCGGCGGCGGGCCGGAAGTGATGATGCTGGTCCGTGGCGCCGGCATCGCGGCAACCGTTACCGGCGTCCTCGTCAATCTGGCGAAGCACGTATCGCGACGGCAGATGTTCGTGCCGCTCGAGGTGCTCGAGCGGCATCAGGTCGATATCGCCGAGGTCTATGCCGGCAAGACCAGCGAAGCGCTGAAGAACGCACTGACCGAGCTGCGCCGTCACGCCCGGCGGCAGATGATCGCGGCGCGCAACGAAGGCGGGCAGGTGCCGCTGACGATCCTGCCGGCGCTGCTGCCGCTGGCGCTGATCGGTCCGACGCTGAAGCCAATGGACCGGCGCGGCTATGAGCCGTTTGACGTGACGCCGCTGTCGCGCCTCAGACGCCAGTGGCTGATCTGGCGCGCGTCGCGCGATCCGAAACGGGTCTTTGCGGTTTGATTACTCCGCGGCGTCGGCTTTCGTGCCATCCATCCACTGCGCCAGATCGGCCAGCGCCCGGGCGCTGAGCGCGCCTTTGCGCGCGACGTTCTTGGCCGAGCCGCGGCCGTATTTGCGGCCATCCTTGTCGTAGGCGACCGGTTCGGTAATCGGCGGGAACAGGCCGAAATTGACGTTCATGGGCTGGAAGGACGAGGCGCCGCCGTCGATGGTTTCGATGTGGCCGCCGGTGATATGCGCCAGCAGCGCGCCATGCGCGGTGGTCGGCGGCGGCGGCGGAAGCGTCTCGCCGCGGCGCTCGGCGGCAGCAAAGCGCGCCGCCATCAGCCCGACCGAAGCGCTCTCGACATAGCCTTCGCAGCCGGTGATCTGGCCGGCAAAGCGCCAGGCCGGATTGGCTTTGAGCCGCAGCGTCTCGTCGAGCAGCTTCGGCGAATTGAGGAAGGTGTTGCGGTGCAGGCCGCCGAGGCGGGCGAACTCGGCGTTCTCGAGGCCCGGAATGGTGCGGAAGATGCGCACCTGCTCGCCGTGCTTCAGCTTGGTCTGGAAGCCGACCATGTTGAACAAGGTGCCAAGCTTGTTGTCCTGCCGCAGTTGCACGACGGCGTATGGCTTCCGCTCGGGCTCGCGCGGATTGGTGAGGCCGAACGGTTTCATCGGGCCGTGGCGCAAGGTCTCGCGGCCGCGCTCGGCCATCACTTCGATCGGCAGACAGCCATTGAAGTAAGGCGTGTTGGCTTCCCATTCCTTGAACGAGGTCTTGTCGCCGGCAAGCAGCGCGTCGATGAAGGCATCGTATTGCTCGCGCGACATCGGGCAGTTGATGTAGTCGGCGCCGGAGCCGCCGGGGCCGGCCTTGTCGTAGCGCGACTGGAACCAGGCCTTGTCCATGTCGATCGAGTCGCGATGCACGATCGGCGCGATGGCGTCGAAGAAGGCGAGCTGCGTCTCACCGGTCTTCTGCGCGACGGCGGCGGCGAGATCGGGTGAGGTGAGCGGCCCGGTGGCAATGATGACACTGTCCCAGTCGGCGGGCGGCACCGCGACTTCGCCGCGCTCGAGCGTGATCAGCGGCTCGGCCTTGAGCGCGTCCGAGACGGCATCGGAAAAGCCGTCGCGATCGACCGCGAGCGCGCCGCCCGCGGGAACCTGATTGGCGTCGGCCGCGCACATGATCAGCGAGCCGAGGCGGCGCATCTCCTCATGCAGCAGGCCGACGGCGTTCGCCGCCGCGTCGTCGGAGCGGAAGGAGTTGGAACAGACGAGTTCCGCGTAGCCGTCGGTTTTATGCGCCGCAGTCTCGCGCAGCGGGCGCATTTCGTGCAGGATCACCGGCACGCCGGCGCGGGCGAGTTGCCACGCGGCTTCGGAACCGGCGAGGCCGCCGCCGATAATGTGGATGGGTGCGAATTTTGCCGTGGTCATGGGGTGATCATTAGGCGGTGCGGGCCGGACCGGCAATGGTTGTGAGTTGAGCGATGCGTTTGGGTCGTATTGTCGTAGTGGCCGTCCTGATGGCTCCGGCTCTGGCCGCGCCGGCCTTGGCGGACCGCGCCGCGGTCGAGCGGGCGGCCTTTAGCGGTCTGTCGCTGTCGGCGCCGAGCGCCTCGTTTATGACGGTCTGCCACGGTTTTGGTTGTCAGTATCGCGTCGAGCTTGGTCTGACGTCCGCCGATCACGCCACCCTCAGGCGGCTGATGACCGCCGGCAAGGGCTCGGCCGCCAATGAGCGCAGGGCCGTGGCCTCGGTTGGCGCCTGGTTCGACAAGCGCGTCGCGCCACTGGCCGGGACGAAGGGTCACGTCGCCCGCGCCAATCGCGACTACATGTTCGACAAAGGGCAGTTCGACTGCATCGACACCAGCCGCAACATCACAAGCTTGCTGCTGGTGCTCGATGAACTCGGTCTGCTCAAATACCACCGCGTTGCCGAGCCCGAGGCGCGTGGGCACATCATCGATTTCACCGCCCCGCATGCGACCGCGGTGCTGGTCGAGAAGGATAGCGGCGTCAAATGGTCCGTGGACGCCTGGACGCGGGCTTATGGCCAGGCGCCCGAGATCATGCCGCTCAGCCGGTGGAAAGACCTCGACTGAGCTCCTGCGCCCTTGAATCAAAACGCCCGCAGGGCTGCGGGCGTTTGGGACCGTCGACGCGTTGAGGCGTCTTAGCGGGTCTGAGCGGCGCTCCAGGCGGCGCGCTCGATTTCCGAGCGGTTCAGGCCGATATCGGCCAGTTCGCGGTCGTCCAGACGGGACAGTTCGCGGACGCTACGGCTGTAACGCTTCCATTCCTGGATGAAGCGGACAAGGGCGGCAAACATGGGATTTCTCTCTCGGGTCGCTGTTTGAATTTCTCGATCGAGGAATGAGACCCCGATCAATCTGCGCAGAACATACTCAGCCCTGCACATATGAAAAGCATTTATGTTGCGGTGCAGCTAAGCAAAAATGCATATCCTAAGTATCTGAAATATAATAAAAAATTAGATCTGTCGTGTAGATCGCGCTTTAGGCAGCGCTTTGCGGTGCCCAGCTATTGTGCATATGCGAAGGTTGATCCGTCGAAGCTGTTGAATCATGTCGAAAAACCACTGTTACAGCCCGTTACGCCCGATCCTCGGTTGATTCGACACCATTCGGCCCCGTCGTCACAGAATCGACCTATGCGTTAATCGCATGTTAAACGTGGAGGAGCCGTTTCCGGCTGGTCGGCGATTTGTGTAAGTTGCCGCCGCCGGGGATCAGTCTATTGCCAGCCCATCCGAAGTCAGAGCGCGACACTGATCGCCGCCTTGTGGTCGCCGCGTTCGGCATCGCCCAGATCCTGGGCTGGGGCACCTCGTTCTATTTCCCGGCTGTGTTCGCCCCGCCGATCGTCGCTGACACCGGCTGGTCGCTCGGCCTGGTCGTTTCCGGCACCTCGATCGGCCTGCTGGTCGGCGGTCTGATTTCGCCAAGGGTCGGCGAGGCAATCGGTCGCCATGGCGGCCGCCCCGTCCTGTGCGCGAGCTCGCTGCTCTTTGCGGCCGGCCTCACCGCGGTCGGCTTTGCGCCGAATATCGCCGTCTTCCTTTTGGCCTGGGTGGTGATCGGCCTCGGCATGGGCACCGGCCTCTACGATGCGGTCTTTGCCGCGCTCGGCCAGCGTTACGGCCGCGAGGCGAGGGGACCGATCACAACGCTGACCTTGTTCGGCGGCTTCTCGAGCACGATCTGCTGGCCGCTCAGCGCCTTTCTGATCGAGCACACCGGCTGGCGCACGGCCTGCCTCATCTACGCGGCGCTGCATCTCATTCTGAGCCTGCCGCTGCTGTTTGCCGTGACCGGCCCGCGCACGGCCGCCGCCGAAAAGGCGACGCCGCAAGCGGAGGCGGCGAGCCAGTCACCGCCGACGCTTTCGAATGAACGCCGCATCTTCATTGTGCTGGCCACGATCCTGTCCATCGCCGCCGGCGTCGGCTCGGTGGTGCTCGTTCACTTCCTGATCTTTCTTCAGTCCCGCGGTGTCGCCGAGACCGCCGCCGTTGCGCTCGGCACCCTGTTCGGGCCGGCGCAGGTCGGCGCCCGCGTGATCGAGCAACTGTTCGGGTCGCGCTATCACCCGATCTGGACCATGGTGGCCTGCTGCGTGCTGATGACGCTGGGGCTGGCTTTGATCCTCGGCTATTTCCCCTTTCTGGTTGTCGCCATCCTGCTGTATGGCGCGGGCTACGGCATTTCCTGGATCGGACGCGGGACCCTGCCGCTGGCGCTGTTCGGGCCGGAGCGGTTTCCCACCCTGATGGGACGGATTGCCTTTCCGAGCCTGATCGTTCAGGCATTGGCGCCGTCGGCCGGCGCGCTGATGATCGAACGCTTCGGCGTCGATGCGACCATCGGCGTATTGACCGCGCTGGCTTTGACCAATGTGGTGCTGATCGCTCTGTTGTGGGCGATGTGCCGGGCTCAACTGCGAACGGAACCCTAGACGATGCTGGTGCTGCAAACGCTTTATTTCGAGGATCTGTCCGTCGGCCAGACCGAGACTTTGTCGAAGACGGTGAGCGCTTCCGACGTGGTCGGCTTCGCGGAAATCTCCGGCGATCGCAACCCGATCCATTTGTCCGAGCACTTCGCGGCGCAGACGCCGTTCGGCACCCGCATCGCCCATGGTCTCTATACGGCGAGCCTGATCTCGGCCGTGCTCGGCACGCGGCTGCCGGGCCCGGGCGCCATCTATATCTCGCAGACGCTGAACTTCCGCGCACCGGTGAAGATCGGCGACACGGTCGAGGTCACCGTCTCGGTTGCTGAATTGATGCCGGAAAAGACCCGGGCGCGGTTATCCTGCATCTGCCGTGTCGACGATGAGGTCGTTCTGGATGGCGAAGCCTGGGTGAAGGTGCCGTCCAAGGAACAGGGCGGCAGGCCGCTGCCGCGCGTATAGTCTTCCGGCGATTCACTCAATTGACGTTCTGCGGCGCGAAGAAACAGCGCGCCGAGCCGTCGGGCCGTTTGCAGCGCCAGTAGGCGCCGTCCAGCGACGGCAGCGCCTGGCTGTAGGGCACGACTTCGTTGAGCTGTTCGCTGCGAGTCGGGCCATCGGCCTCGTTGCCGGTCACGCCCATGCCGTAAGTCACCGGCCCGCGCAGCGAATAGCCGCCCTTGACCGTCTTCACCGCTTCGGGAGAGACGACGCCGCAATCCTCGGCGCCGCAGCACCACTCGCCGGCAGGATTCTTGTAGTTGTTGCGGCTGATCCAGAGTTCATGCGCAAGGACCGCAGAAACAAACAAGGACGAAGCCCCAAACGCCAGCATTGTCGGCACAAACAAATTGAGCACGGGTCGGAACGGCTGTCGCGACATCATGGCCTCCTCAAAAAGTGGCCCGGCGTGGCTCTTCAGGTCTGCGCCTTCCTGGTCGTCGCCTTCCCTGTGATCTGTCAACCGCCTGGCGGACGGCGGTGATTCTCTTGCCCGCAGAATCCTATCACTCCGTCGGACCATGGCCAGATCAAGGCTGAGAAATGCGGTAAGGTCCGCCCGGCCCGTTGCGCGGAGAAATGCAAACCGGATCAAAAGGGTGGTTGCCGGTCCTGCACGGTGACGTCTTGACGACCTCACGCAGGCTTTAGCGGATGGTGAAGCGGGGCCGTGATATGGCGGTGTCATGGGTGGCACGGAAGCTACGACGGCGAGGCTACTGAATGGCGTCTTATGAGCTTTGGCGAGATCGGCGCGGCCGCCTCTCGGCGTTGCGGATCGTCGCGCTCGCCTTGCTGCTCTTCCCGGTGGCCAAAGCGCTCTTCGATGCGGGCGCCATTGCCGGCGGCGCGCGACCGCTCAACGACGTCATTCATCGCACCGGCTTCTGGGTCCTGGTGTTTCTCGGCGTGACGTTGGCGATCACGCCGCTGCGCCGTATTGGCCGCTACGGCGCTCTGATCGACGTGCGCCGCATGATCGGTGTCGGCACCTTCTGCTACGCTTTCGCGCATATCATGCTTTACGTCGCCGACCAAAGCTTCGACCTCATCAAGGTGTTCCAGGAGATCACGCGGCGAGTCTATCTCATCATCGGCATGGTAGCTTTTATCGGCCTTGCCGCGCTGGCGATCACCTCGACGGACGGCATGATAAAACGCATGGGCGGCCGAAACTGGCGTCGCCTGCATCAGGCGATCTACGCGATCGCGCTACTCGCTCTTATTCATTACTTCCAGCAGACCAAGGCCGACGTCACGGTGCCCGTCTTCGTTGCCGGCCTGTTCGGCTGGCTGGCGGCATATCGCATCTGGGCGTGGCGACAGGACAACGCCGAACTTTCAACACTGAGTCTGTTGGCGCTGAGCGTGATCGTGGCGGCACTGACCTTCGCGGGAGAGGCGATCGGCATTGCCATCCAGTTCGGCGTTTCGCCCATGCGGGTGCTGGCAACCGCGTTCGATTTTAACGCCGGCATCCGGCCTGGCTGGCAGGTGCTGGCAGCCGGCCTTGCCGTCGTCGTGCTTGATTTCGTGCGGGCGCGGTGGAATAGCCGGCCGGCACGGCCGCGGACGGTGGCGGCCGAATAGGGAAGAGACGAGGGGGATCATGGCTTTTTGTGTCGTCGCGCATGGCGCCTGGAGCTCGGCCTGGGCCTGGAAGAAGATGTATCCGCTGCTGGAGCCGCGCGGCATTCATCTCGTCATTCCGACGCTCACCGGGCTCGGCCAGCGCAGCCATCTCGCCCATCCGGGCATCGATCTCGACACGCACATCGCCGACGTGCTGGCCTGCCTGTTCTATAACGATCTGCGCGACGTCTGTCTGATCGGCCATTCCTACGGCGGCATGGTCGCGACCGGCGTCGCCGACCGCGCCCGCGACCGCATCGCCAGGCTGATCTATGTCGATGCCTTCGTGCCGCGCGACGGCGAAAGCGCCTTCGACGTTATGCCGGAATCGACGCGCAAGCAGCGCCAGTCGGCGGCGGCCGATGGGCCCGACAACTGGCGCATTCCGCCGGGGCCGATGCCGGCGGATACGTCGCCGGAGGATCAGGCCTGGTGCGCGCCGCGGCGCGTGCCGCAGCCGCTCAAGACCTTCGAGCAGAAACTCAAATTCCAGAACGGCGATCTGACCCTGCCGCGCCATTACATTTACTGCACGCGGCATACGCCGGAAGATCGCTTCCGGCCGTTCTACGAGCGGGCGAAGACCGAAGCGGGCTGGCAGTCCTACGAGATCGACGCCAGCCACAACCCGCACATCACCGCGCCGCAGGCCTTCGCCGATCTGTTGGGGTGCATCGTCGGCTGAGCGGGTGGCGCGTTTTGTGCTGAATCAAGGTCTCCGGGCCGCGCGTGGCTAGATTGCCTGCTCGTAAATGGAGGAGCAGGCCATGGCGAAGATCGCGGTCATTGTCGGCACGCCGCTGAAGGACAGCTATTGCGAGGCGCTCGGCCGTGCCTATCAGCGCGGCGCCGAAAGCGGCGGGCATCAGGCCTGGCTTTTCGTTCTCGGCGAGATGCAATTCGACGCCGTGCTGCGCGAAGGCTATCGCCGCGAACAGCCGCTGGAGCCGGATCTCATCGCGGCGCGCGATGCCTTCAAGGCCGCCGACCATCTGGTCTTCGTGTTTCCGCTGTGGTGCGGCGACATGCCGGCGATCATGAAGGGCTTCCTCGAGCGCATCCTGCAGCCCGATCTGCTGGCCTTCCAGAAGAGCGGCGGCGGCGCGAACTGGAAAGTCTATGCCGGCAAGTCGGCGCGCATCGTTATGACCATGGGCATGCCGGGCTGGTTCTATCGCTGGTACTTCGGCGCCCATGCGCTCAAGCTGATGAAGCGCAACATTCTTGGCTTCGTCGGCATCAAGCCGGTGCGCTCCACCATCTTCGGCATGATCGAAGCGGCCGGTGACGACAAGCGCCATGTCTGGCTGCGCGAGGTCGAGGCCATGGGCCACGCCGCCGAGTAGAGCCGTCCGTTATGCCGGGTCGCGGTGCGAGGCGGGAAGCACAGCCTCCGCTTTCCTGGGCCACAACGGCTTCAGGTGACCGGCGGCGTTGATGAGCGGATTGACCAACTCGCCCTTGACCGTGTGAGCATCCGGATCGCCCGGAAATCCGAAGGTGATGGCCTCGCGTTTTTTGCCGGGCACGTAGAGCGTGCCGAACATCCAGTCCCACAGCGCCAGGCAACTGCCGAAGTTCTTGTTGAAGTGCTTCGGGTCGGCCGAATGATGCACCTGATGGTGCGCCGGCGAGATGAAGATGCGGCCAAACAGGCCCTGGAACGAGATCCACACATGCGAATGCTGCAGGTGCACGTAAGTGTGGATGAACAGCACCAGGATCATGTTGGTGTCGGTGAAGGCATATTGCGGCACCGCCTGGCCGAACATAGCGTGGCCGAGGCCGTTCGCGATGGCCGCCGAGAAGGCGAGAATGTTGGCAAAGATCCAGGTGTAGACCGGATGGACGCGGAAGTTTGTCAGCGGCGTCAGCACCGCGGCGCTATGGTGCACCTTGTGAAATTCCCACAGCAGCGGCACCTTGTGGCTGAGCCAGTGATTGAACCAGTAGCCGAACTCGTAGGCCAGAAACAGCATCACCGTGATGACGACGCGCGGCACCCAGGACGGCAGCGTCGTCGGCTCGATCGGGCCCCACATTGCCGTCGCCGCATCGGCGATGCCGTGTGAAACGGATTGGTAGGAGAGGACCGCCCAGCCGAACACCACACCGAAGACGAAGACATTGAAGATCAGATAGCCGATATCCGCTTCGTTCGATTTCGCCGCAACGATCCGCTTCGGGAACAGCGCGCGCCACAAGGTGCGCCAGCGCAAGCGGCGTCCGCGCCTGAGGCGCTGTGCCATGAAGAAGACGACAGCGATGAGGAGTGCAGCGGCGAGCGAGGTCACCGAAAACGGAGAACCGAGCGAGAACAGCAATTTCTCGCACTGACCGAGGAGAAATTGTACGCCGCTTGCAAAGTCCAACGGACGCTCCCTGCAAAAACTGCCGCAGGTGGCCAATGTCTTACCGAAGCGTAAATATTGCGTTAGGCTGGGTTGGCGTGAACCGGACGATCAAGCCACCAGATCGGCATATTCCGGGTGCTTGCCGATATAGGCCTTCACGAAGGGGCACAGCGGCTTCACCTTGAGGCCTTCGGCACGGATCAACTCGAGCATGCCGTGGGCCAGCGCTGTGCCGATGCCGCGGCCGCCGAGTTCCTTCGGCACTTCGGTGTGCAGGATCGTAACGGTGCCGCCGGAGCGCTCGTAGGTCGAAAAGGCGACGTGGCCGTCGGCTTCCAGCTCGAAACGATGACGATCCCGGGCGTCGCGGACCTGATGCTGCATGGATGAAGGTGTCCTCGCGAGGGGGGCAGGGCCGCCCTCGCGGCGCCTTCACAGCAAGGTAGCGGGCAGCGGCGCGAGTGTCACGTTGCCGGAGTGGCTCGTGGGCTCGCAGTCGCCAAGCGGCGACGTCGCGTTTTTGCGCAGATCGTTCACGAGGTTGATGTAGTAGGCCATCACGAACTGGCGCACGGCGGAGGAGAAGTTCGTGTTGCCGCGCTTCTGATCGATCTGCACCAGCAGGGCTGCGGCCGAAGTGCGCTGTTCCGCGGCGATGTCCTTCAACGCGTGCCAGAACATGTCTTCCAGGCTGATGCTGGTCTTGCGCCCCGTGATCAGCACCGAGCGCTTGGTGATGCCCGAATTCATCTTTCGAATCTCCGTCCGCTCTCGTAGCGAGAGCGGGCGGACCATGATGTTTCTGCTGCCCTGAAACCAGCCGTCAAAAAATGCGGACGTGAAGGAATTGTGATGGTCTGGGTGCTTTTTAGCGACAGTTTTGGTGGTGACGGTGGCTTCTTTTACCGCATGGCGGCATTGCCCGTTATAAATGGCCGTGCCTTGGTAAGCAGGTAACATCCCGCGAACGAAATCGGTCGCTCGTCAGCCTCAGGCGGAAATTTTTTTGGAGTCGTCGCGCTTACTGACCACTTTCAGTCGCGAGCCCTTGCGCGTTGGATAGACGCCAGCTTCGCCGGTTGGCAGAACAAAAAAATCAACGCCGCCAGCGGACAAGGCATCTTTGATCAAAAGCAGCGCCTGTTGCGCACCTTTGTTATATCCGTCATGCGCTTCGATCCGGCGCAGGGTTCCGGTCGATAGCCCGGTGCGGTCGGCGAGGTGACGGACCGACCAGTTCAGAATGCCGCGCGCCGCGCGAATTTGGGCGCCGGTAATGATTCCGGCAGCAGATTCCGCTGCGATCTGGTCGCCGTTGATGAGCAGCGAGAGCCCGACCCATTCGCGTACGCTGCCGTCGTCGTTGACGATCGGCGAGCAATACTGGCGCCGCCAGTGATAGATGCCGTCGTCGCCGCGGATGCGCAGGTCGAGCGTGAAGCTCTTCTTGCGTTCGGCGGCGTCGGCCCAGGCCGAGCGCGCGATGCCGACATCGTCGGGATGGACGCGGGCCAGCCAGGCAAAGCCGAGCCAGTTGCTGGCGACCGCCGTGCTGGAGCGGCCGCGCAGCAGAAGATCGGTGCGGAACCCGTCGGAGCGGGCGGTCCACAGCCGGCCGTCGATCGCCGACATGATGGTGCGGACGCGCTCGGAGTCGACCTGCGAGGCGCGCACGCTCTCGACGTGGGTGGTGACATCCATCAGCGCGCCGATGGCGCGGGACTTTCGGCCCGAGGCGTCGACCACGACCTCGCCGTGGATCGCCATGGCGCGCACTCGGCCATTGGGGTGGATGACCCGGAACTGACGCTCGAACGGCAGCCCTTCGGCGAGCACGTGCTGGATCTCGGCCAGCACCGGCAGGTCGTCCGGGTGCGTCACCCGCTCGAAGGTGCTGAAGGTGACGTCGTCGACCTGGTCCAGGGGCCCGTCGGGCACCTTGAGGCCGAGCAGGCGATACAGATTGGACGAAAGGGTCATCCGGCCGGAGGCGAGGTCGACCTGCCAGAGGCCGTACCGGGCAACTTCCTCGGCGAAACGAACGGTTTCTTCGACAGCATTGTCGCCGGCAAATAAGTGCAGCATCGCTCGTCCACCGCCACGAGATGGTAGAACGTTACAGAAATTGCCGGGAACGGCAAACGGTATTGTTAAAATTGCGCGCGCATGGCGCGGGACCATACGAAATTGCCAAAATACGGCTACGCAGCGCAAAAATTTGTATTGCAGTGCGAAATAATCTGCCGCGCGTGGCCGTCTGTCGAAGCGACAGGCGCAAGCGGCAAGGAATGCGCCGACGAGACAGCGCGCTGGCGGAATATGGCTCGCGCGAACGGCTAGATTTCGCGCGCCGGCTCGTGCGCCAGCGGCGACTGCCGCGCGATGAGGCCGCCATGCCAGTCGCGGGGCAGGGCCTTCCCGACCGCCCATGCCAGCGGCAGCCCGCCGACAAGGCCCAGCGCCATCATGCAAGCGATGACGATCCCGGTGTAGGGCACCAGCGGCGGGAACAGCGTGCCGGCATAGGTCGCGGCCGTGAACATCACGATGTTGAAGGTCGTGTAGAACAAGAGCGCGATCTGCACCCGCGATGCGGAAATCTTGACGGGTGTCTTGGCGGATCTCTTGGCGGACTTCCTGCCGGACTTCATGGTTCGTTTCCCCGAGGCAGCGCCGGGCAACCCGGCGCGACGCATTGTTGGTTGCGCATATGATGGAAACAAAGCGCCGTCCGCGCAACTCCGCGCCCCGGTAACGAGATACATTTTCACATCGCCGGTAGGTTACCGTCGGCATCGCGCGGCTCAAGACCGGCCGTGCGGCCGCGACGCGTCTTGCGGCCATCGAGCTTCAGCGTGGCGACGATATCGGGCGGCAACAAAGGCAGCGCCGCGCCGAGGCAATGCAGCGGGTCGCCCCGACAGGCGCCGCCGTGCCGGCAGGAAGCGCGCGCGCAAATGCGCGGCAGGCGCAGGATGTGGACGAGCCGGCGGCGCGCTTGCGTGAGCGGCAAGGGATCCTCGCGCGCGGTTTCGCCGGCGGCCTTGCGCCGCGATTGAAGATCGTCAGCGAGGCCTTCCATTGCATCGAGGACCTTCATCATGATCGTATCGATGCGCGCCGACATCGCCGGTGCGACCGGGCCGACCGCGCGCGCGTTCTGCTGAAACGGATGGGTGTTGCGCCAGGCTGTCATCGGATGACCTCTCGGGAAAGTGGGTGATTGATGGACAGAGGTTCGCGTTCCCGCGGCGCGCTGGCGCCCGGGCTTTGACCTTATGCCCCGCCTGAAGACAGGCGAGGGGGACGGCGCGCCAGAAGGCGCGACGTGCCTTATCTGCACGCAGCTCATTTGCGAGCCGCGTGGCGCCCTCCGGCGCGCCGCCGCGACGTCTTTGCGGCGCCGGGCCGCGCTTTCGGCGGCTGATCCGCTTTCGCGGGTAGCGCGCACCGTCAGCGAGCTCCTCGCAGGGGGTCCTAGTGCCCCCAGGCGGAACCCCGGCGCCGCCCGAGCCTCATGCCTTGCGAGGGCACGAGCCGCGGGCGCCGCGCCCACCCCCACGAGCCGGAGCAACCGGTTCGCACCCCTCGGAGGGGCGAGCGAAAATGAGGGTATTAAGTCATAGGAGGAAAGTCAAGGGATGGTAGGAATAAAAAGGTAGGGCAGAGACGCTGACATAAACGGCAGGGCCGGTCCCGGGACGATCCGGCCTGCCGGCGCTCCGCGCGCTCAACGCTCGCGCTTTAAGCCTCGCTATTGCGCGCCAAAGGGCCTAGGTTCGATCCATCATCGGCTGATGCAACGGGCGCCGGTGACTGAGAGACAGCGAGACGCTGCGCCAGGTGTCCGGGCTCCCGCCTCAACAGGAGCACAGCCGGATGCAGGTTTTCGTTCGCGACAATAACGTCGATCAGGCGCTGCGCGTTCTCAAGAAGAAGATGCAGCGCGAGGGCCTGTTTCGCGAGCTCAAGCGCCGCCGTTTCTACGAGAAGCCGTCCGAGCAGACGGCGCGTGAGAAGGGCGAGGCGGTTCGCCGCATCCGCAAGCTGGCGCGCAAGAAGGCGATCCGCGAAGGCCTGCTGCCCGCGCCGAAGCCGAAACCGAAACTCGACGCCCAGGGCAAGCCGATCGCGCCGCGCGGCCCTCGGCGCACCTGATCAGGAGTCATCAGCATGCGTCTTTATATTTTCACATCCGAGGACAATGACCTGTCCGCCTTCAGTGGCGACGAGGAGGGCAGCAAGCTGCCGACGCAATTCGCGCCGTGGACGCCCGCCGGCTTTGTCGAAAACGGCGCGCAGCCGCCGCACAACTTCTCCCGCTTCAAGATCGAGGCGGCGCTCAAGCTGGTGGGATTTCAGCTCTGGCGCGTGAAGGAGAAGGTGGAGCCCGAGGCGGCTTCGTCCTGACCGGGCGCAACGTTGTGGCGGTACGGCAAGAGCAGGCCGGCGGACGCTCCAAGCGCATTACAGATGTTTTGCTGGTGTGGCGGGTTAGGCGGAAGGCGTAACCCGCCGATCTGCGTCGGCGAGAATTGGAACGGCGGATTACGCTTCGCTAATCGGCCCTACGGACTTTCGCGGGTCAGGGCTCCGTCGTCTCGGGGCTGTCATCTGCAGCCGCAAGGCGTTCGACTTTGCCAAGCAATGAGAGGTACTCCTCCGGTTCTATTTCGACATAAGAAGCGGATGGAGCGTCGATCATCGGGCGCTCGACATCCATGAGCCATCGCTTGGCTACGCCGTCAGAGTTTTTACGTTTTGCTGTTTTTTGGAAGATATCGCGGTACCGATGCGGCGAGATGCCGATAAATGGTACGAATGATACGCGCCCTGGCGTTTCTTTCTCGATCTCGATTTCGTTCTGATGGAGGTCTTTGGCTTTGCTCTTGGGATATGGCTCGATGTAGACGACCTGTTTAATACCTGATGCAAGAATATGTTTTGTACAGTTGTGGCATGGGAATGTCGTGCAATATAGGGTAGCGCCCTTTACAGTGCGGCCCAGACGCGCGGCATCGCAGATGGCACACATTTCAGCGTGCACTACACGGCCGTATTCCGTAACGTCCATGAGTTGAGCGTTTGCGAGAGGGCCATCCTTTTCGTTTGAGCCACGCTTCTTTTTGTGTGTGAGCGTTGAAACTAGGTCATCCAACGAGCCATAATTTTTTGCTACCGGAGACAGTAAGTTCGCTCGATCCAGACGGTCAAACAAATCGCGGAGGATGTCTTTTTTTAAAAGGTCGTTTGGATCGTATCCGAGGCGCACGTCACGAAAATCGGGAGTCTCTCCGTCCCAATATGTGCCGCCCATCGCTTTTGGCACCTCATTGCAGCCTTGGGTGATCAACTCTCCATCGTCGGAAAAGATCGCAGCACCGACCTGCCGCGATAGATCTGAAGAACGAAGAGAAGCGGATTTTGCGGCATACATTCCGTACTCTTGCTTAGTCGGAGCAATATCCGTGCGACCAAAGAACGCTTGAATAAATCTATTAAGTTGAATCTCCATTTCGTTTTTCGACAACCCATCGATGAATACGTCGCCAAGATGGAACGTCTCGCGAAGTCGTTGACCGTAATCGTTGTCTTCTTCATTCGCATCCAGGGAGATCAGCTCTCCGGCCTTACATGCAATTTCATTGGAGGTAGTTGATGGTGGCAAAGTGTGGCGAAGACGTTCTTCGAGTAGCCGCAGTCGCTGCTCGGGCGAGCCGTAGGCGGATATGAGCATGAAATGCTTGCCGTACACACGTCGCAACAATTCGACTTCATCGGGACGCTTGAGCTGACGAATTATGTATGCAGTTGAAGCAAGCGGAAGTTTGAGCCGCCCGTTTGGGACCGCTGCCCGTCTTGTAGCGATCGCGCGAAGAGCGACCCTCGCGAGAACTGCGGGGTCGCGGAGTTCTGCACAGAGGGCATTAGCGTAGTTGATCTTGTAGGTGATGTCCGTATAGAAGTTCTTGTCGGCTGGTTTCGTGGGCTTGGACGCAGGCTCATAGGTCATCATCTCGGTTGTAAGATGGACAACTTGGGAGCTATAGCGCACTGCTCTCAGAGCATTCTTCAAGCTGTCGCAAATCGATTCGATGTCTACGCCAACGGGACCGGCGAGGGCGAATACAAGCTCAGGAAATTGCGACGAATCGCGTATAGACATAGGCAGGAACCATCCGTTAACCTTTGCAATTATACGCATAATAACGACGACAGCTTTGGTCGTCGAATCGGGTTCCTGGACCGAGGGAGCGGGACATGGCAGTCGTGAAAATCCGCCGAGACGAGATGGAGATCGTTAAGGAAGCGGCCAGCCGCATCGAGCGCAGAAGCAATTCGCGCTTCGTAATCGACCGGTCGCGAGTCGAGATTTCTGACGATGGCGAAGATGTGCAGCCTTCAGTTCAACAGCCGGAACATAAGCATGTACTTGCTTGTGATTGACCGAGGTGCTCTCTGCGAGGCGCCTTTGCTTTCCGTGACGGGCGGTACTTGCGGGCGGAAGGCTCGACTCTAGCTACTCCGCCGCCTTCTGGCCCTTCTTCTTCGGTCCCGCCGCTTTCTTTGCCAGCACCGGTTTGAGATACTGCCCCGTGTAGCTGCGCTTTTCCTTGACGATGTCCTCGGGCGTGCCGCTTGCTACGATCTCGCCGCCGCCGTCGCCGCCTTCGGGGCCGAGGTCGATGACCCAGTCCGCGGTCTTGATGACCTCGAGATTGTGCTCGATCACCACCACGGTGTTGCCGCCCTCGACCAGCTCGTGCAGCACCTCGAGCAGCTTGGCGACGTCGTGGAAGTGCAGGCCCGTCGTCGGCTCGTCGAGGATATAGAGCGTGCGGCCGGTCGAGCGCTTCGACAGCTCCTTGGCGAGCTTGATGCGCTGCGCCTCGCCGCCCGACAAGGTCGTGGCCTGCTGGCCGACATGGATGTAGTCGAGGCCGACGCGGTGCAAGAGCGCCAGCACGTCGCGCACGCGCGGCACCGCCTTGAAGAACTCCAGCGCTTCCTCAACCGTCATGTCGAGCACGTCGGCGATCGACTTGCCCTTGAACAGCACCTCGAGCGTTTCGCGGTTGTAGCGCTTGCCCTTGCAGACGTCGCAGGTGACGTAGACGTCGGGCAGGAAGTGCATCTCGATCTTGATGACGCCGTCGCCCTGGCAGGCCTCGCAGCGGCCGCCCTTGACGTTGAAGGAGAAGCGCCCCGGCTCGTAGCCGCGCGCTTTCGCTTCGGGCAGGCCGGCGAACCATTCGCGGATCGGCGTGAAGGCGCCGGTATAGGTCGCCGGGTTCGAGCGCGGCGTGCGGCCGATCGGCGACTGATCAATGTCGATGATCTTGTCGATGTGCTCGAGGCCCTCGATGCGGTCGTGCGGCGCCGGGGCGAGGCTCGCTCCGTTGAGCTTGCGCGCCACCGACGCATAGAGCGTGTCGATGAGCAGCGTCGACTTGCCACCGCCGGAGACGCCGGTGATGGCCGTGAACAGGCCGAGCGGAATTTCGGCGGTGACGTTCTTGAGGTTGTTGCCGCGGGCGTTGACGACCTTGATCTGGCGGCGCGGGTTCGGCGCGCGGCGCTCCGGCACCGGCACGTTCATTTCGCCGGACAGGTACTTGCCGGTCCATGACTGCGGCGCGGCGATCAGGTCCTCGACCTTGCCCTCGGCGATGATGTTGCCGCCGTGGATGCCGGCGCCGGGGCCGATGTCGAGCACATGGTCGGCGAGGCGGATGGCGTCCTCGTCATGCTCGACCACGATCACGGTGTTGCCGAGATCGCGCAGGCGCTTGAG